>Ga0194125_10006702_pt1 | contig 16863 bp, 17 predicted proteins | sample TA2KigC250mmetaG_FD_148626 | JGI IMG/M metagenome (GOLD analysis project Ga0194125, IMG submission 148626) | Freshwater microbial communities from Lake Tanganyika, Tanzania - TA2015034 Kigoma Deep Cast 250m | ecosystem: Environmental > Aquatic > Freshwater > Lake | place: Tanzania: Lake... | reverse complement strand
AGATATCGGAAACAGGGTTCCGTCCGGTCATCACCTACGAGAGCCTGGGCGAAGAGGCTGATATCGCCTATCACCTGGGCGAACAGATGCTGGAGCAATACCCCGACCCGGCGCAGAGGGCGGAAAAGATATTTTACTACGTGCGCGACCGCGTCCAGTATACGCCGGACAAAGACCAGTTCCAGTATGATGAGTTTGCCCAAAATGCCGACGAACTGGCCGATAAGATAGCTCAGGGCAGCCTTGCCCACGGCGACTGCGAGGACAGCGCGGTGCTGCTGGCCGTGATATATAAAGGCGCCGGCTACCGCTCGGCGATTGCCGTTGCCCCCGGCCACACCGCCGCCATGGTCTATCTCCCTGAATATAAAAAAGGCAATGTTTTCAAGCTGAATGGAGAAGACGGATGGGTCTGGGCGGAGGCTACTGGCCGCAACAATCCGCTGGGCTGGGTGCCCAAAGAATTTGTCGGCGAGGAGCTCTATGCTTATGAAATAAAGGATGAGCGCGTCACCCGCGCTGGGCCAACCGAGGCGCCGGCCGCCATCATTACCGATAAGGATGGAGGCAGCGCCTCATTTCCCGTCCCGTTCTTCAGCATCATCATTCTGCTGTGGTTTATCTCCCGCCTGTTCCGGCGGCGTGCCTAATCACAATCCGTCAGCTTGCCGTCAGTGCGGGCCAACAGGTATAATAGTTACGAACGTTTTTGGGAGGACAGGTGATTTTATGGACCAGTTCGGACCGGAAAAAATCAGAAATATCGCCCTGCTTTCGCACGCGGGCGCGGGCAAGACATCGGCCGCGGAAGCCATGCTCTTCACCGCCAAGGCAATTAATCGACTGGGCAAAGTTGACGACGGGTCGAGCACCTCAGACTACGACCCCGATGAGATAAAGCGCAAGATAAGCATCAATCTGAGCCTGTTGCCCTGCCAGTGGCAGGACACCAAAATCAACATCATTGACACCCCCGGATACAGCGATTTCATCGGCGAGGTGAAGGCAGGCATACGGGTCAGCGAAGGGGCGGTGGTGGTCATCTGCGCGGCTTCCGGCGTGGAGGTGGGCACGGAGCAGGCCTGGGGGTACTGCCAGGAAGCCGGTCTGCCGCGCCTCATCTTCGTGAACAAGATGGAGCGCGAGAACGCCGATTTTTTCAAAACGGTCAATGATATTCAGGGCAGGTTCGGCCCCAGGTGTCTGCCGGTACAGATACCCATCGGCGCCCACAATGATTTTCAGGGCATCGTGGACCTGCTGACGTTGAAGGCTTATACCGGCTCGCCGCCGAAAGAAGGGGAAATTCCAGCCTCGCTGCAAGGCCAGGTGAGCACGTATCGCGAGAAACTAATTGAAGCGGCGGCGGAAACGGAAGACGCCCTCATTGAGAAATATCTGGGCGGTGAGGGGCTGACTCCGGAGGAAATCACCAACGGACTGAAAAAAGCCGTGGCCAGCGGCAGTTTCTTCCCTATCCTGGCCGGCTCAGCACTGCAGAACGTGGGCATTGACCGGCTTCTGGACGCCATGGTCAACTACCTGCCCTCTCCAGCGGAGCGCGAGGTGGCGGCATTGGTCGGTGCCAAGGAGGAAAAAATCAAGACCAGTGCTGACGGGCCTCTGGCCGCGCTCGTCTTCAAGACGACGGCCGACCCATATGTCGGCAAGCTCACCTACTTCCGGGTTTACCGCGGCGCCATTGATAGCAACTCCCAGATATGGAATGCCAGCCGGGGCAGCGCCGAGCGAATTGGCCAGCTCTTCACGCTGCGGGGCAAGAATCAGGAGCCGGTGGCCAAGGTCAGCGCTGGTGACATCGGGGCGGTGGCCAAGCTTAACGTGACCAGCACCGGCGATACGCTTTCCACCCAGAACAAGCCGGTCAAGCTTGCTCCTATTGTTTTCCCACAGCCGGTCTTTGATGAAGCCGTCTCCCCCAAGACCAAAGCTGACCTGGATAAACTGGGGACAGCGCTGTCCCGCATCACCGAGGAAGACCCGACACTGCGTGTGCGCCGTGAATATGACACCGGTGAGACACTGCTTTCCGGCATGGGGGATACCCAGCTTGCCGTAGCCGCGGAGAAGATGCAGCGCAAGTTTGGCGTCAGCGTAATACTGGAGACCCCCAAGGTCCCTTACAAAGAGACCATCACCGTACCCGTGCCGAATGCCGAATACAAGCACAGAAAACAGACCGGCGGCCACGGCCAGTACGGCCATGTCATCATGGAACTGGAGCCCCTGCCGCGCGGCACCGGCAACGAGTTCGCCGAAAAGGTTGTTGGCGGGACAGTGCCCAAAAACTACATACCGGCGGTGGAGAAAGGCTTCAATGAAGCGATTCAGGACGGCGTGCTGGCACACCATCCGGTGGTGGATGTAAGGGCCACGCTTTACGACGGCAGCTTCCACCCGGTGGACTCCTCAGAGATATGTTTCAAAATTGCCGGGGCGCAGGCGTTCAAGAAAGGGCTTGCCCAGGGGCATCCCATCCTGCTTGAGCCCATCGTGAATATCCGCATAACCGTCCCCAACGACCTCACCGGCGATATTATCGGCGACCTCAACACCAAGCGTGCCCGGGTACAGGGGATGAACCCGTCAGGCAATATCAATATTATTGAGGCCCAGGTGCCGCTGGCGGAAGTGCTGCGCTACGCCATTGACCTGAAGTCAATGACCCAGGGCAGGGGCACCTACACCATGGAATTCAACCGCTACGAAGAGGTGCCGGCGCAAATCAGCCAGAGGCTAATCGCCCAGAAGGCAGAAGAAAAGCCTGAACGCTAAAGGCACTGTTGCATATGGTTATTCTTTTGCTCACCCCCTTGCTCCCCCTCTCAAACAGGCCTGTCTTCTGCACTCCATTTTAATCATGTTTGAGAGGGGGGAAGAATTGGAGAGGGGGCGAAGCTCCCTCTCCTTTATACTCCCCTCTCCAGCCATTAAAGCCTGTGGTCATTTAGCAGCGCTTCTGGCTGGAGAGGGGTCAGGGGTGAGGCGTCAACAGCCAACCAAAGGCAAACAGAACCCCATTAGAGGACACCCGCTTAAGTGGCCCGTATTTCCTGGCGCATGAACAGGATATAGCTCACGGCAAAGCACACCGCGCTAAGGCTGATCAGTCCCGTGATGTGGGGCCAGACAACGAGAATGCTCTGGCCCAGGCTCAGGGGGTTGCGCAGCCAGTAAGGCTGAATGCTTGAGGTCACCATGCCCAGAGTCCGCACCAGCGGCACCAGTATGACGGTGGTCGCTTCCTGGAACAGATAATTGGGTGAAAACAGCAATATCGTCCGCTGCAATTCGTAGTTGCGAACCACCTCCGCCTGAACACCCTCGGCAGTCGGCACCAGAGCGTTGGCGATTGCGGGAGCGATGAGCATGATGAAGATGCTGAAGAACAACCAGAGCGCCAGCGAGAACAGCAGCGAGGCCGCCACCCGGCGAAACAGGATGGAAAATAATATCGCCAGCCCCATCCAGAATGCCCCGTAGAATATAGTCACGACAAAGTATAAAAATAACCTGATGACCTCTTCATGTGTCGGCGGCACTCCAATCATTCTCATCCCATAGCCGGAGACCAGCAGCAGCATCGTGCCCACCATAATGGAGAGTATGACTACACCGGCCAGGAACTTGCCATTTATCACGCTGTCCCGGTAGATGGGCTGGGACAGTACCCGGCTGAGAGTGCCGCTGCTTCTCTCGCTGTTGATAGCGTCAAAGCCCAGGGCAATGCCGATAAGGGGGACAAGCAGGGAGACGAGATAGGAGAGCGACGGTATTGGCACCTGGACTCCGGCCGTAGTGAACAGGCCCAGAAATACTATTCCCTGGGGCAGGTTAGCCGCACGGATACCCTGCGCGGCCGCCATCAAACCGGTGATGCTGAGAACAGTCACCAGTAACATAAAACCCAGAAACCGGATGCTGGTGACGTAATCGGCTAACTCTTTACGAATAATAGCAACCATAACCTATCTATTCCTCGCGGAAATACTTCATGTAAATATCATCCAGGGAAAATTCCTGAATCTTCATCTGAATCAGGGGGTAGTTATTCTCAACGACGGCTTTGGAAACCTGCCGCCGTAAATCGGCCTCAGTGCTGATGCTGAGCACATTACCCTTGGCCTCAACCCCAAGCACACCTTTAAGGCCGCGTATCACCTTAATCAGCTTCTCGCCTGGATTCTCGGTTTCCACCTCAATCTGGAAGCGGCCTCCGGCCAGAGCCTCCCGACCCAGCTTGTCAATGGCACCCTGAATCACCATCTTGCCTTTAGCCAGAATGCCGATGCTGTGGCACACCCGCTGTACCTGATATAACTGGTGGGAAGAGAGCACCACGGTGGTGCCCGCCTTGGGCAGGGCGGCAATCAGGTCAAGCAGCTGGTTAATTCCTTTCGGGTCCAGGCCGGCGGTTGGTTCATCAAGGAAGACCAGCCTCGGCCTTTTAATCAGCACCTCGGCAATGCCCAGCCTCTGCTTCATGCCGCGAGAGAATTTGCCCACCGTTTTTTCAATCTTCCGCTTCGGCCCCAGCGCTTCCATTATCTCACTTTCGGTCAGGCCGACCATCTTAAGCACCTCATCCGTCCGCTGGTTAGCCTCGTTATAGCTGATGCCATTCAGGTCAGCGATGAACCGCAGGTTTTCCCGCGCGGTCATGTTCTCATAGAAACCAACTCTTTCCGGCAGATAGCCGACCTGCCGTTTTACCTTGAGCGGCTCTCGGGTGGGACTAAAACCAAGCACGCTGACCGAGCCTTCAGCCGGCTCGGTCAGGCCCAGCATCATCAGGATGGTCGTCGTTTTGCCGGCACCGTTTGGGCCGAGCAGGCCAAATACCTCGTTTGCCTTCACCTGAAGGTTGAGGTGGTCCACGACGGTCACCCCGTCATAGCGCTTGGTCAGTCCCTGTGCTGATATGGCTAACGTTTCGCTCATAGTTTATCGCCGGCTGAACCGCATGAAGATAACCACCAGCCCCATAATGACGATAGCGATGATGACGACACCAATCCACCCCCATATGGTGGGCGTCTCCACCGTAACCCGGATATCTATCTTTTCCGAGGTCTTCTGAACTCCGGAAGCCCGGACGCTTATCATATAATCGCCGGCAATTGTTTCCGGCGGTGGCGTAATATCCATCTCTACATTCTGCGTCGCAAACGGCTCCAGTACGTCCACCTGTTCGGGTGAAAACTTAATCGACCATCCCTCCGGGCTATCAGGCGAGAAGGTTATTTTATCAATCGGTGCTGTGCCCAGGTTGCCCACCTGAATAGAGAAATAATTGTCCCGGCCAGCCTTGGCTTTGGTATCGTAACGCTGGCCCGCCGGGGCCAGAATTATACTATAGCTGGCGGTAATCACCGCTGTAACGTCAATGGTGCCTTTCAGGTCGCCGGAGACTACATCCAGAGTTATTTTATAGCTACCCGGCTCGGGAAGAGGCCAGAATGGTGCCCTGGCGACCATCCTGGTTTTCTCGGAGAAAGTAACGCTGCCGGGCTTGAGGTCTATGGCAGAGATATGCTTATCCTTCTCAAACTGGGGGGTAAAGTATACTTCCCACCTCTGCGGGGCTTTAGTGATAAGGTCAAAGCTTTTGGGTTCACCCAGAATACTCTCACCAATATATTTGAACTCTACCTCAAAAACAAAGTCACTGCCGGCAATCGCCTCAACAGTGGGATGGATAGCCCGCACTTCAATCGATTCTGCAGTTACGGGACGGTTCACCATAACCCTGATTTCGACTTTCTCTGTGGAGGCCTGGTCGCTTTCGGCCCAGAGGGTGACAAAGTAATCGCCAGCCTCGGTACCTTCAGGCGCCAATACCGTGGCGTAAATCCGCTGACTGCCAAAGGCATCCAGCGAGGCCATCCGTGGCGGGTCAAATTTTATCGTCCAACCCGCCGGTATTTCACTCTTTAGAGCGATTTTAGTCACCGCCTCATCGCCAATATTCTCCAGGTCTACCCGGATATCTTTGTCACGTCCGGCCATCATTATGGTACTGTACAGGCCGTCCGCGGGCGTCAATGACAGGGCGTACTCTGTCCCGCCCTGGGCTAATACGGCGCCGGCTGGAGAAAGCGCCAGCAGGCTCACCAGCACCAGGCAGAGAATTCTTAATTTTTGCATTACTTACCACCTCACTAAGTATATAAGTATATTGGAAATCACAAGTATACGATGATTTTATAATAATACTACAGATTCAATCGGAAATTCAACAATTAGCTTCAAAATGCGCTATCCAGCCAGCAGTTCTTTGACCTTTGCGCTAAAAGCCGGCAGCACCTTCTTCCAGTCGCCGACCACGCCGAAGCGTGCCTCGCGAAAGATATTGGCCTCCGGGTCTTTATTTATGGCCACGATGTTCTTGCACCCGGAGCAGCCCGCCATGTGCTGGCTGGAGCCAGAGAGGGCCACGGCAATGTACAGGTCAGGGGCAACTATTTTGCCGGTGAGCCCCACCTGGAGCACATCAGGCACCCAGCCGTTATCGCAGGGCGGCCGGCTGGCACCCATCGCCCCCTTCAGCATTTTCGCCAGTTCTTCCAGCTGCTTGAAGCCCTCAGCGCCACCCATACCCCTGCCGCCACTGATGACGACATTGGCCGCCTCAAGGCTGATACCCTCTACCTCCTGCTTCACCTTTTCCAGGACTCTGGTCCTGACCTTTGAGGAGTCCAGTCCGGCGGCAACGTTCACCACCTCACCTTTTCTTGAAGTGTCCGGCGCCAGCGGCGTCATGGCTTTGGTTCTTACCGTGGCTATCTGCGGGTCAAGCTCGCTGGTGAAAACCGCCCGGGCATTGCCTCCGTAGACCGGCTTGGTGCGCCGCAGGCGTTTTGAGCCGGGGTCAATGTCCAGCTCAATGCAGTCCATGGTGGCAGTTGTCTCCAGCCGGAACGCCAGCCTCGGTGCCAGGTCGCGACCGATAGACGTCTGGCCGAGAAGCAGGATGCGGGGCATCGCCTGTCTGACCACCTTCTCCACTGCCGGGACATGGGTATCGGTCTGGTAGTCCTGAAGCAGGGCATCATCAACCAGGTATACCTTATCAGCGCCAGAGGCGAACGCTTCCGCGGCTAAATTGCTTACCCCGCTGCCGACGATTACCGCGCTCAATTCCTCACCGAGGTCATCGGCCAGCCTGCGGCCGCAGCCCAGCAGCTCCGTGGCGATGGCCGCCAGCTTGCCTTCTTCAGCCTCAGCATGAACCATAACGCCACTGTATTCCGCCATGGTCAGTTTCCTCCAGAAATGATGACATTATAACTCACGTTTACAGTAACTTCGCTTCCCGGAGCTTAAGCGCCAGCTTGGCGCCAGCTTCCTCCGGGCTCTCCCCTTCAATAATCTCACACTTGCCCTCGTGAACCGGCTGGTACAGCTTTTGCAGAATTATTTTCCGGCCGGCAGCCCCAGCCTGTTCTGGTTCAAGGCCGATGTCGGCCGGCTTCCAGACTATCGGCTCTATCTTTTTGGCCGCCATAATGCCCTTGATGGTCGGATAGCGGGCCTCGCCAAGCTCATTGCTGACCGTAATCAGCGCCGGCAGCGACACCTCAACGACTTCATAGCCATCGGCCGTCACCTGCTCCACCCGCGCCTTGCCATCGCTGACATCTATCTTCCGGGCCAGGGTAACGCCGGGCAACCCCAGCATCTCGGCGATGCCCGAACCCACCTGCCCTTCATCCCAGTCGGCCGCCTGACGACCGCAGAAAATAAGGTCGTATACACCGATTTTCTTGATGGCCAGCGCCAGGGCACGGGCGTTTGACCAGCTATCGCCGCCGGCGAAGGCCTCGTCTTCAAGCAGGACCAGCTCATCGGCGCCCATGGAGAGCGGCTTTTTCACCACCTCTCTCAGCAGGTTGACGCCCATACTGATGACAGTTATTTTACCCCCCTGAACATCCTTGATTCTCAAGGCCGCCTCTACCGCGTTCTCGTCAAACGGGCTGATGACGGGAGGCACACCAGCCGGCGGCACCACCTTTTTGCCCGCTTCATCTACCCTGAAACTTGACGGCGGGGCCTCGGGGTCTATCACCTGCTTCACACAGACAATCATGTTCATAATCTTGTTGCCTCTTTGCTGCCGTAGCTATTGAGCAAAATTCAAATAATTAATTTAGCAGTCGTCCGATTCGCTGTCAAGCACAGACTGATGACGCGTTCAATGCCCTGCAAATCCGGCGTGATTTCAACCGCCGCTGAGGGGAAATATCGTCGCAGCAGGTCGGTCACTGCCTGGCCCTGTCCCTGCCCGATTTCCAGCAACATAACGCCATGAGGTCGCAGCTTATCGCCGGCCTGCAGGCACAACTTCCGTATTTTATCAAGCCCGTCCCCGCCTCCGTCCAGCGCCAGGCGCGGCTCAAAAGCCGCCAGCCCGGAGCGCGAGAGCTCCGGCCCCGTTACATAGGGCAAGTTGGCTGTAATAAGGTCAACCGGTCCCGGCAGCGGTGCCAGCATATCGCCATGCAAAAGCCGTATGCAGTCGGTCAGCCCGTGCTTCTGGCAGTTCAGTCGGGCCACCTCCAGAGCCTCCGCAGATATATCAATGGCATAGACTTCTAACCGGGGAAGGTTTAATGCCAGGCTGATGGCAATGTCGCCGCAGCCGGTGCCAATATCGGCAGCGCTCTTAAAATGAAGGCTCCTTGCCAGTGCCAGCGCTTTTTCCACCATCAGCTCGGTCTCGGGGCGGGGGATGAGGACGCGGCGGTCAACGCATAAGTCCAGGCCGTAGAATTCACAGTGCCCGGTGATATAGGCGGTGGGCTCGCCTTGCCGGCGCCGCTGAACCAGCTGCCATAGCCTATCCGCCTGTGGTGCGCTCATTTCGCGGTTGAGGTCTGAGTAAAGCTGCGCACGGTCTATTTGCAGCACGTGCCGGAGCAGGATTTCGCCTTCCAGCGAGGCATCTTCAATATTGGCCTTCGCCAGAACTTCTCGCGACTTTTGAAGTGCCTGTCTCAGGTTCACGCCAACTGTTCCTCTAGTTGCCTCTCCTGAGAGCTGTTGACCAGCGTGTCAATCAGCTCGTCAAGCTCTCCCTCAAGAAAGCGCGGCAGGTTGCGCAAGGTAAGGTTGACGCGATGGTCGGTAACACGGTCCTGGGGGAAATTGTAGGTCCGAATCTTCTCGGCGCGTTCGCCGGTGCCCACCTGAGAGCGGCGCTCCAAGGTGATTTTCTCCTCCTGCTTGCGTCTCTCAATATCCAGGAGGCGGGAGCGCAGCACCGACATGGCCCGTAATTTGTTCTGGAGCTGCGAGCGCTCGTCCTGGCAGACAACGACCATGCCCGTGGGGAGGTGGGTCATGCGGACCGCGGTGGCCACCTTGTTCACGTTCTGCCCGCCGGCACCACCGCTGTGGAAAATATCAATCTTCAGGTCATCGGGATTAATCTCTATGTCCACCTCCTCCGCCTTGGGCAGCACCGCCACCGTCGCCGTGGAGGTGTGAATGCGACCCGACGACTCGGTCACCGGAATGCGCTGCACCCGGTGGACGCCGCTTTCATATTTCAACCGGCTATAGGCGCCCTTCCCCTTCACCTCAAAAATAATCTCCTTGATGCCGCCGATGCCGCTTTCATTCACGCTGATGACATCCGTCTTCCAGCCCTTCGCCTGGGCGTAGCGACTGTACATGCGGAAAAGGTTGGCAGCGAATAGCCCGGCTTCCTCACCCCCGGTGCCGGCGCGGATTTCCACGATGATGTCCTTCTGGTCATTGGGGTCATTGGGCAGCAGGGCCACTTTCAGTTCCTCAAGCAGCCTTTCCTGTTTTGACTCAAGGCTGCTCACTTCCTGCTTGACCAGTTCGGTCATCTCCTCGTCAAGGCCGTCATCCAGCATCGCCCGGGTTTCCGCCAGCGATTTGGCCGCCGTCTTGTATTTGCGGTACCTGTCCACCACTTCCTCAAGGCCAGCCCTCTCCTGCGCCAGCGCCTGCAGCTGCTTCAGGTCGGTGGCCACCTCAGTCTGCGACATCTGCCGGTCTATCTCTTCGTATCTTTTTTCCAGCCTCTCCAGTCTATCCAGCATGGCATTGACAACCTCATCCGTATTATATCACAGCCACAATTCACGCTTAAAGATTGCGTCAGGTGTAAGCCTGCCATCGGATTGCAACCAGCCATCCTGTCCTGTAGTATAATTACAGGGCTATTATGTAGCATGAGACCATGTTAGCCAAAGTTAAGACTGCTGCTGTTGTCGGGCTGGAAGGTCATCTGGTGGACGTGGAGGTGGACATTTCCAGCGGCCTGCCGGCCATGACCATTGTCGGCCTGCCCGACGCTGCCGTTCAGGAAGCGCGGGAGCGCGTCCGCGCCGCCATCCGCAATTCCGGCTTCAGCTTCCCCATGAAGCGGATAGTGGTGAACCTGGCGCCGGCCGACCTGAAAAAAGCCGGGCCTTCTTACGACCTGCCCATCGCCATCGGCATTCTGCTCAGCTCGGAGCAGGTGAGCGCCGATAGTTCCCGGGCAATCTTCCTCGGTGAGCTTTCCCTGGATGGCGGCCTGCGCCATACCAGCGGCATCCTGCCCATGGTGGCTCTGGCCAGAGAGGAAGACATCGCCACTGTAATCGTGCCCGAACCTGATGCCAGAGAGGCTGCCATGGTTGAAGGGGCCAGGGTCATACCCGTTGTCTCGCTGGCCCAGCTGGTCGGCTATCTTCAGGGCGAAATCACCATCCCGGAATACCAGGCCGATAAAGCAGGCTTTGACGCTTGCCACCCCGCCACCCCCACCACCGACCTGGCGGATATCAGGGGACAGGAACATGTCAAGCGGGCCCTGGAGGTGGCGGCGGCCGGCGGCCACAACGTCATTATGAACGGCCCGCCGGGCAGCGGCAAGACCTTGCTGGCACGAGCCCTCTCCTCTATACTGCCGCCGATGACCGGTGCGGAAGCGCTGGAGGTGACCAAAATCTACAGCGTCAGCGGGCTGCTGCCACCGGACACACCCATGATAAGACACCGGCCTTTCCGTGCCCCGCACTACACTATCTCCAATGCCGGGCTGGTTGGCGGGGGGCACTGGCCCAGGCCGGGCGAAATCAGCCTGAGTCACCGTGGCGTGCTCTTTCTGGATGAGCTGCCCGAGTTCGGCCACTCCCTGCTGGAGGTGCTGCGACAGCCTCTTGAGGATAAAGTCGTAACCATCAGCCGGGCGCAGGGCAGCGTGACCTTCCCGGCCAGTTTCATGCTGGTCGGTGCCATGAATCCCTGTCCGTGCGGCTACTACGGCGACCCCTTCCGCAAGTGCACCTGCTCACCGGGCCTGGTGTCGCGCTACCAGCGGCGCATCAGCGGCCCGTTCATTGACCGGGTGGACATCTTCGTTGAGGTACCGCATATTGACTACGAGAAGCTGACCGACGACCGCCTCGGCGAGCCGTCGGCCAAAGTGCAGGCCAGGGTCTCGGCGGCACGCTCTCTTCAGCTGACGCGTTTCCGGGGAACGAGCCTCACCTGCAACGCCGATATGACGCCATCGGAAATCAGGGGCTTCTGCCAGGTGGAAGACGCCGCCCAGGGACTGCTCAAAGCCGCCATGAAGCAGCTTTACCTCTCGGCGCGGGCTTTCCACCGCGTGCTGAAGCTGGCCCGGACTATCGCTGACCTGGAGAATTCTGATATAATTAAAGCTCACCACGTGGCCGAGGCCATTCAGTACCGGCCCAGAAGAACGGAGATATAAGCGGCTTGACCGGGAGGAGAAAAATGAGGCGCTGGCCGGGAAGATATTATAAACCGCTCATTTTGATTACCGCGCTTATAGCTATGGCGGTCGGTTCTGCCGGCTGTCAGGACTATACATTTCCCACCCCCGAGCCGCCATCGCCGGAGACGCAGAAGCCGGCGCCAACCACCTTTATAAATTCCGAGGACAGGGCGACGCTCGCCGTCTACGAGCATCTGCTGAGCCTGGCGCAGAGCCATGAGGCCAAGGCATACCTTGCCGAGTTTACCACCACCAGCGATAACTGGAGCGCCAAAGCGGAGCTATTCAAGGACGGCACCAGCATCTGGTACGTCAAAGTGGACATGAGTAATGTTAAAGATTGGAAAGCGAAGCCATACTGGCAGCAGGCAAGCTGGTTCGTCTATCAGGACGGCCGGGTGATACCGTCTAGTCGACTTCAGGCCAATGCGCTCAGAATTGAGGCCGACTTACAGGAACTGAGCCCGGCACCGCCCGCCCAGTAACACACTACATGGCTAAAATACAGAAGATGCCCCCCACGACCAGCAAAATTGCGCCCAGGGCGATGGCGATAGCGCCCCCTATCTTCAGGGCGCCGGGCTGTTGGCGCGGCGGCCAGCGGTTTATAAATTCTCGGGTGTCCCCGGGGCGCTTGGCCAGTTCACTGTAATATCTATCCTCCTCCCTCTTGCCCCAGACAAAGACCAGTATGCCGATGACCAGAAACAGACCACCGGCGCCAATCAGTATCAGAGAATCCAGTACCGACATACCCGCCACCCTCCGTAAGCCGGAGTTTATTACTGGTTACTATAGGCCATCCCGGCCCCTTTTTCAACCAGATGGGTGAGCCGGTATTACTTGATATCCGCTTTAGCCCCGGCGGCCTCCAGTTTTCCTTTTATCGTCGCCGCCTCTTCCTTATTGACGCCTTCCCGCACCGGCTTGGGGGCGCTTTCCACCAGGTCCTTGGACTCCTTCAGGCCAAGGGTGGTAACCTCGCGCACCGCCTTGATGACGGCGATTTTGTTCGCACCCACTTCGGTGAGAATAACGCTGAACTCGGTCTGCTCTTCAGCCGCCGCGGCTGCCGTCGGTGCTCCCGCGGCTGCCGGTGCTCCCGCGAATACCGGGGCCGCCGCCGTGACACCAAACTCGGCTTCCAGCGCTTTGACCAGGTCTGACAGCTCAATCACGGTCATCTTTTTAATTGAACTCATTATCTCCTCAATGGCTGGAGATAACTTGACCTTCTCTTTGGCCGGTGGCGCTGGTGCTTTGGCAACCTCCTCTTTTTTCGCCTTGGGCTTTTCTGCCGCTTTTTCGGCAGGCGGCGCTTCCTTTACCTCAGCGGCGGCCGGCGCCTTAGGCTCAGCTACCGCTGCCTTTTCTGCGGTGGGCTGTTCTTTTGTTTCGGCAGTTTCCTGCGCTGCTTCTGCCTTTTTCTCTTTCGCCATATTATCCTCCCTCAAGTTGTTGTGCTCTGGCCTGCAGTACCCCCACAAGTCCCCTCATGGGATTGGCCAAACAATTAACCAGACGGTAAACCGGGCTCTGTATCCCGGCTAATATTTTACCCAGCAGCACTTCCCTGGACGGTAGCGCCGCCAGGCTTTCTATATCCGCTGGAGTAAATACCTTATCGCCGGTAAAGCCCCCTTTGATGGCCAGGGTTGTCTTCCCGGTCCGTACGTAATCGGCAATAATCTTGGCCGGCGCTACGATATCGCCGTAGCCGAAAGCAATGGCTATCGGCCCCTCCAAATAGCCGACCAGTTCCTTTTTTCCCGCCTTTTCCGCGGCAAATCGCGCCAGCGTGTTTTTCACCACGCGGTATTTTATCGCCGAATTCCTGAGGTTGCGCCGCAGTTCGGTTATCTCAGCGGTGGTCAGGCCCCGGTAGTCAGTCAATATACCGATGCTGCATTCCGCAAGCAATTGGCTCAGTTCATCAACCAGCCGTACTTTTTCTTCCCGCGGCATCGTAATACCTCCCGAACGTCCCGAGCCAGCCATGAAAAAATCCCTGCGCCCGCCGCACAGGGATTTGCAAATCTAGTTCTGCTAGATTCTCCATCATCCTCGGCAGGCGAACTGATTAAGCCGTTCCCGGCGCCCGCTGTCTCAGGACACACTATTCAATTATCACAACTATTATAGCCGGTACAAGTTAAAAAGTAAACCGTTTAACTGCTGGTCATCTCAAGGGTCGGCTTGAGGTCAAGCTTTATCCCCGGCCCCATGGTCGTCGTCAGCACGGCGGTCTTCACGTACTGCCCTTTGACGCTGCTTGGTTTGGCTTTAACCACTGCTTCAACGAGTGCCGCCAGATTGCTCAACAACTGCTCTTTATCAAAGCTGACCTTGCCCAGCGGCACGTGAATGATGGCGGTGCGGTCCAGCTTGAATTCAACGCGTCCTTTCCTGGAGTCTTCAATAACGCGGGGGAGGTCCCCGGCAGCGACAACGGTTCCTGACTTGGGATTGGGCATCAAGCCCCTCCGCCCCAGAATCTTGCCCAGCTTGCCTACCTTGCCCATCATCTCCGGCGTGGCAATGGCCGTATCAAATTCCACCCAGCCGTCCTCGATTTTTTTGACCAGTTCGTCGCCGCCGACGAAGTCAGCGCCGGCGGACTCGGCGGCCTTGACCGCTTCCCCCTGAGCAAAGACCAGGACCCTTACCCTTTTGCCCAGCCCGTAGGGGAGCAGCGCCACACCGCGGACCTGCTGTGAGGCATTGCGCGGGTCAATGCCCATGCGAAGGTGCAGCTCCACCGTCTCGTCAAAATTGCGCTGCGACGTTTTTTTCGTCAGCTCAATTGCCTCATCCGGTGCGTAGGTTTTTGTCCTATCAATTAACTGGCTTGCTTCATTATACTTCTTACCGTGTTTAGCCATCTTACTGTTCCACCTTGATTCCCATACTCCTGGCGGTACCAGCGATTATTTTTTCCGCCTGTTCTATGCTATTGGCGCTCAGGTCTTTAGCCTTGGCCTGGGCTATCTCACGCAGCTTGGCGCGGGAAAGGGTGCCCACCTCTTCATGGGCGGCACTGCCGCTGCCCTTCTCCAGGCCGAGCGCTTTCTTGAGCAGGTCAGCAGCCGGCGGGGTCTTGGTAATGAAGGTGAAGGACCGGTCCTCAAAGACGGTTATCTCCACCGGGACGATTGAGCCAGCCTGCGATGAGGTACGGTCGTTATACTCCTTGCAGAACTGCATGATATTGATGCCGTGCTGACCCAGCGCCGGACCGACCGGTGGTGCCGGATTTGCCTGCCCGGCGGGAATCTGCAGTTTGATTATCGTCCTGACCTTCTTTGCCATATTATCTCCTCAAGCTTGCTAAAGCTTTTCCACCTGTAAAAAGTCGAGCTCTACCGGCGTCTCCTGTCCGAAAAGGGACAGCAGCACCTTGACCTTGCCCTTCTCCGTATTGATTTCATCCACCAGGCCCACAAAATCAATAAATGGCCCGTCCACCACCCTGACGCTCTGCCCGCGGCGGAAGCCGACCTTCACCTTGGGGGCTTCGGCTTCCATCTGTTTCAGTATCTGATTGACCTCTGCCTCCTGGAGCGGTGTTGGTTTGCTGCCGCTGCCCACGAAACCGGTAACACCGGGCGTGTTCCGCACCACACTCCAGCTCTTATCGGTCATCTTCATCTGCACCAGCACATAGCCGGGCAGTATTTTCTTGGTCACGGTACGCCTCTGGCCGTTCTTCACCTCAATCTCGTCCTCGGTGGGTATGACGATTTTGAGTATTTCATCGGCAGCATCCATGGTGTTGCGCCGCTGCTCCAGGTTCTTCTGCACCCTTTCCTCATACCCCGAGTAGGTGTGGATGACATACCAGCTTACCCCGTTATCGGCCACGTTCTACCTCACCGGTTATATTTGGCTTACACATGTTGCGGTCTTCCTGCGGTCATCGATATTTAACGGCGCTTAGCGGCCCAGAAAAACCTTTTCGACAAGGGCACTAAAGCCGAAATCAATAGCTCCCAGAAGCAGCCCGGCGGCCACTGATATTATCAGCACCAGGGTGGATAAATAAATAACCTCGCGTCGGGAAAGCCAGACCACTTTCTTCAACTCGGTGATAATCTCGGTGAAAAACCTTAACCTCGCACGCCTGGTGGTGGCTAACTGATGTCCCGCTCCAGTCATCCCTACCTCTCCAGCATACCGTACTACTTGACCTCTCGGTGAAGTCTCACCGTACGACAGCGAGGACAGTATTTGTTCAATTCCAGCCGCTGAGAATCGTTCTTACGGTTTTTGGTAGTGGTATAGGTTCTCTCCCGGCATTCCGTGCAGGCGAGATGGATTATACCCCTGGCTTCACTTTTTTTTGCCATAAGCCTACTCTATGATTTTGCTGATGGTGCCGGACCCCACTGTCCTGCCCCCTTCCCGGATGGCAAAGCGCAGGCCCTGCTCCATCGCCACCGGATAGATGAGCTTCAGCTTCATGGTGATATTGTCACCAGGCATCACCATCTCCACTCCCTCCGGGAGCTCAATGGAGCCGGTAACATCGGTGGTCTGAATGTAGAACTGCGGCTTGTAGCCATTGAAGAATGGCGTATGCCGGCCGCCCTCCTCTTTGGTCAAGACATAGACATTGGCTTCGGCATAGGTATGCGGTTTAATCGAACCGGGCGCCGCCAGAACCTGACCGCGCTCAACATCTTCCCGCTCAACACCGCGCAGCAGGATGCCCACGGCATCACCGGGCTCGGCATAGTCAAGCGTCTTATGGAACATCTCCAGGCTGGTCGCCACCACCCTTTTTGGCTCGTGGTGCAGGCCAACGATTTCAACCTCATCACCGGCTTTTATCATGCCGCGCTCCACCCTGCCCGTGGGTACGGTGCCGCGACCCTTGATGCTGAAGACGTCTTCAACCGCCATCAGGAATGGCTGGTCCTTGGGCCGGGCCGGAATCGGGATATATTCATCAACGGCGTCCATCAATTTCAATATCTGACCGCACCACTGGCATTCCCTCTTGCCACAGCCGCACTCCAGTGCTTTGATGGCACTTACCCGCACCAGCGGAATCTCGTCTCCGGGAAACTCGTAGT
>Ga0194125_10006701_pt1 | contig 16864 bp, 15 predicted proteins | sample TA2KigC250mmetaG_FD_148626 | JGI IMG/M metagenome (GOLD analysis project Ga0194125, IMG submission 148626) | Freshwater microbial communities from Lake Tanganyika, Tanzania - TA2015034 Kigoma Deep Cast 250m | ecosystem: Environmental > Aquatic > Freshwater > Lake | place: Tanzania: Lake... | reverse complement strand
TCTCAGCGCCTCCTCTGTTATCTCTGCGGTTAAAAGGAAAACTAAAGAACGTTTTTCGCCATTTTTTACTGCAACATGTCCCTACCTAATACAGTTTTTTCAATCATCAATCATCAATCAACAAGCATCAATCCAGGACCCTCTTTGGTATGGCAACTCCACTGTGAAAGTTGCTCCTCTCCCCTTTTCAGATTGAGCGCGGATAGTTCCGCCGTGGCTTTCCACAATCCTGTAGGCGACGGAAAGCCCCAAGCCCGTCCCATCAGCTCTCGTTGTGAAGAAAGGTTCAAAGAGATGTTCCTGGATAGAGGGTTCAAAACCAGCCCCTGTATCGGAAACCTGTACTCGTAAAAAACGCCCGCTTGAAGTTTCAATCGCGTCTGTGGCTATTTTTAGCTCACCGCCATCTGGCATGGCCTGGATTGCATTTAAGATTAAGTTCAAAAAGACTTGCCTCATCTGTGATTTGTCCACCAGGATAGGCGATACATCCTCTTGATATTCCTTCGATACGAGGACGTTTTGTTTGCTCATTCTGGGTAAAAGAAACAGAATCACCCCATCGAGGATTTCAACTATGTTCGTCAATTCTACGTTTGGCTGTGGAGGTCGTGCGAAAGAAAGGAATTGTTGAATAATCTTCTCTATCCTATCAATCTCTTCCATGATTACTTTCACATCATCTTCCTGAGATTCACTTCTGCTTTGCTCCCGAAGCGAATAGAGCCGCATCGTTATCGAAGTAAGTGGGTTTCTTACCTCATGAGCTACTCCAGCCGCCAACTGCCCTAAAGCTGCTAACCTTTCAGATAAAATAAGCTCGCGCCTACTTTCCTCTAATTGTTTGTTAGTAGCTTCAATCTTGCTCATCATTACACCAAAATGTCTGCCCAGCTTCTCAATTTCATCTCGGCTGCTAATCTCGATCGCTTGTGTCAAGTCATCTCCTGAAACCGTCTTAGCTTGAACTATCAATTGATATATTGGCTTGGTTATGCTCCTGGAGAGCAAAATTCCAACGCCAAGTCCAAGCAATACTGAAGAAAAGATTATCAACAGGATAACCCAGGTTATCTTAGTTATCACCAGCACTCCGTTCTCTTGGGTTTTGCTCATCAGCATCTCGTTAAGAGACGATAACTCCTCATTATTTCGAATAATCTGCCTCAGCGCTATGTCCATCCTCCCTAAAGCTAATTCCTGCGCCTGTTTAACTTCTCCTGCTTGATACAGGGATACTACAGCATCATACATGCTGATATATTGTTTGTATCCTTCCGAGATATAAAGCACAAGCTCTTTCTCCTTCTCTGTAAAACTGGTAGCTTCCGCCTTCTGAAGCCAGTCTAAGAAACGGTCTTTAGTTTCAGCGGAAAGCGCCAGCCATTTAGAATCGCCATCTAAGAGGTAGTTCGCAAGTAGCTTTTTCTGGTCGAAAAGAGCTATTTCCATTTCTTTAGAGCTTCTTAGAGAGGACACGTTCTCATCTATAATACTCAACATAACCCTCTGAAAATACCTGATAGAATAGATGGTCAATACTCCAACTAACAACATCAGCAGGCTCATGCTCATGAAGCCAATGATTATTTTGGTTCGAGTTCTAAGTTTCAATGTCTTGGCCTCCGATTCTAAGGCTGTCGTGTTTGCATAACACACATTCTATCTCAACCGCCTCGTAATTTCTCGCCGCAAAAAATACTACTTAGCACACGTTTTTTCATCGTGAAGAAAAATCAGAATGGAAGTCAGGACAATACTGAATAACACAACAGCATAGGCGACGTTTTGAATAAACTCACCGCCTAAAATTCCTTGCTGAAGCGGAATGGACGCCAACGCAGCGGTGGCTAATCCCTTGGGAACCATTGCAGCCATCAGCGATGCATCTGCTATCGGAGTTGTTCTGTAAACTGAAAACCGGACGACAAAAAAGCGCAGAATAAAGACAAGGATAGTGAGCATGAAGCCTAAGTAGAACCACCAAAATTCTTTAAGGTGGATGGAAAGCCCGATATAGACAAAGAAGAATGTCTTGAGGAGAAAAACAACTTCTGAAAGGAATACTTTCTCGGTTTCGTTAAGCTCGATTGGCTCATGAGGTATGTATCGCTTCAAAAAGGGGAAGTTGAGCAGTTCAATGTTCGCCAGGGTAATCCCGAAAGCTAACGATGCAATTGCTCCGCTGAACCCAAGTAATTCGACAATGCCAAAAACAACAAAGACAAATGCCGGTGTTGTAAAAAGAAAATTCTGGATAGTCCTCACCCGGTTTAGAAGAATTGACCATAAGAAACCACCCGCGCATCCGAAAAAAACAGCAAGGGAAAATGATGCGATTATTTGCCCCATCATTATGCCAAAGCGAAGAAATTTACCAATTTTTGCGCTTCAAGGAAGGCAAGGGCAAAGACGATGCAGAGCACGTCACCAATGCCAGATTCAAGAATGAGTATCGTGCGAGACTCATCTTGCATCTTGAGTTGCTTGATTAATGGAATAACGACCGCCGGAGATGTCCCACCTACAATCGCGCTAAGCATAAAGGCTCTTTTTGGCTCCAAATCAGTGGACAGCCAAATAGTAACACCTACGACGACCATTGTCGCAAAAAAGTTCAGCGAGGTGAGCAGCAAAGTTCTCCGCATTGCTTTACGCAAACTGTCGATGGGTAGTCCAATTCCGCTTTCAAAAAGGATAATCACGAGCGTAATGGTTGTAAACACTGGACCAACTGAGCCGAAATGAGCGGGAGTAGCGATACCTGATAAAGGGCCGAGCAAAATCCCGATGATGAATAGCAATAGAACGTCTGGTATCTTTGTTCGGCTGAAAATTCCAGCAAACAGATGGGCTAAAAAAACGAGGATGCCAAAAATAATGACCGGAGTAACTTCCATTAGCTTTCACCCTTTCAAGCAATCCTTGAAAAGGGTTGAACCCTTTTCAAGGGTCATTTGCGTGTTTTCCATACGCTAACCCTCCGAACTATAAAATTACGTATTACGCATTACGTATTATTATTCGATGGCGCTTTCCCATCAGGTTTCCTGAATAAGTTCTCAAGCGGAAAAATCCTGAATGCCGGCGGCGCGTAGGACCTGGGAAGATAATCCTCCGGAATGGTTGTCTGATTGCCATCTCGAAGAGCAGAATAATGCGGCGACATAATTTCGACACCCGCTTCGTTGAACTTGTCCTGAATATTCTGGTGAAGTTCAGAATAAATTTTTGCCATCATGTTCGGTTTGTCCGTGTAGGCGTTCAATTCGTAACTCACATAGAAATCGTTAAGGCTGGTTTGCAGCACAAACGGAACCGGGTTTTCAAGGATATGTTCGGTTGAACGGGCTGCGGCAATCAACAGTTCATGAACTTTCTTCCACTGCGCATCATAACCTATGGTCACGGTGGTGTGAAGAATAAGACCGTGGTCTTGAGCCGAAGAGCTGTAGTTGATGATATGGCTTCCGAGCACTTGAGCATTCGGAATTGTGATGACCACGTTTTTGGTTGTGCGGACGCGCGTTACTAACAGCGTTTTTTCGACAACATCACCTGTCGTATCATCAATCTTCACCCTATCGCCAACCTGAAACGCACGCATGTATATGAGAATGGTTCCAGCAACAATGTTGCTGATAGCGCCAGCAGAACCCAATGAAAAGAGGATTCCAAGGAAAACCGATATCCCTTGAAAGGCTGGGGATTTGGAACCAGGAATATAAGGGAAAATCACTGCGACAGCAAACGCAATTACGAGGAAGCGAATGATTCTGTATGTCGGAAAAGCCCACTCCTTATAAAACCCAGGAAAGACGATTTTCTCTTTTTCAACTGCGGTGAAGATAAACCGAATCAATTTGATAGCATATCGTGTCACAAAAATGATAACGGCGATGAAGAATACGTTGGGAAGATAGGACACAAATGCTTGCCAGACTGCTTTGATTGGAGAAAGGATGTAGTCAAAAAGTATTGTCCCCCACTCTCGCGTCCAGGGGAAGAAACTGAAGACAAGTGAAATGTAGAAATAGATGGCGCCAATCGAAACGGCAAAACGCACTACCTTTGCTAATCTTATAAAAAAGTTGGTAAGATTGTCAGCGGAAAGTAGTTCAAGAGATTGAATCTTGAAAGAACGAATGCGTGTGCCTCGCCATGAGTCCAGCTTAGCATACACCTTCGGAAAAATTTTCTGAAATGATTTGAAGAGGAAAAAAAGAATTGCGGTTGCGATGAGTTCGAAAAGAACTCCGAGTAGAATACTCTTTAAGCTGTATTTTCTTCTAACTTTTTCTATAGCATTTTGGATTTTAGGCGCGTATTCTTTTGCCAATTCTTGCCTTGTCCGACCTGCAACTTCCGCGTCCGCGTCGGTAACTGTCATTATAATTACGTCTCCGGCAAAAATATCTGTGCCTGTAGGATTATCAACTACAGTGATAGAGTCAATTCGAACTGATAAGTCCTTTGACAACTTTGCCAATCTTTCTGTTATAGCTTTTGCGCGACCTTCCGGTGTGAATGGTCCAATCTTACCATAAACCAAGAAAAGTGTTTCGCCCGAAAAGACAACCGGAACTCCAGCCGTTCCTGTTACTTGTGTGGTGTCCACCTGTGTAGTATCTACTTGAGCATAAGCGAACAAAGCCCCCGCGACAAAGAGAAGTGTTAGTAGTAGTGTCAAGCTGTTTACGATGGTAATCATCGTCTAAACCTTCCTTTCTGTGCAGTTTATGCCTAATCTCAAAATTTCAACTTGGGTTAGGTAGTTCTAAGCGATTGAAATCCCCCACACTTATAAAGTCATCGGAAAACAACCTTCCGACTTCCGTTCACCACCTTGCGGTTTAATTTTTCCGTTACAAAAGTTTTTGCCCCCGGTTCCCCGGAGGCAAGTTCTAATGAGTGTTTGTAAACTATCTCCCACTCACTTATTATTTACTTTTTTCCTCAGTGTTTCTTTTGTTTACGTTGGCATGTTTCAGAAAATAGTCCCCCTTAAAAAAGGGGGTAGGGGGTTGTCATTTCGGCAGATAGGCATCCTTCCAATCTTCCATCCTTCCATCCATACAAAGTGTCAACTAATTTTTGAGAAAATTTGAAACATGCCGTTACGTTTTACCGTTCCTTGCACGCTGATATCTTAACCGAACCCCAGACAGTTGATAATTTAGATTCTGATTTGACGGCAAATGGTCTGGTAGTGCCTTCGTAGAATATGATATCGTCAAAATACTTTACAAAAGTAGAACCCCCGTCACCTACATTGGCTACATTAAATTTGTCTACTCCCTTTCCGTTAAGTCCTCCCCAGTTCCTGTAACCAATATTTTTTGCCATTTCTTTGCCATCATAATAAAAGTCATATTTGTCCTTATCCAGGTGTAGCACAATTTTAAAATCGTGCCAGGTATCATCTTCAAGGTTGACAGTATCATTCCATCCAGCGCCGTCGTGATAAGAAACTTTTCCATTATCACTGTCTTTTACGCAAATACCTGACCAATCATCTGGGCATTTCTGATTCAGCACATAGAATATTTCGCATGCAACTGTCCAACCTTTTTCTCTCAAGAATTTGAATTCCAGAGAGACAGTCTTACCGGTTATCGGTTTATCGAGAAGCAGTGTCATCCCGCCACCACTGCCGCTGTCGGTAATCTTAACGCTTTTGTTAGTTGCGCTGGGAAAATTTACCACTTCAACTTTACCCGCTGCCGTTGGTTTCCATGGGTCGGAAGGCGGCTTACCTTCTCGGTCTTTATTGAAATCATAGAAGAATATGACTCCTCCCTGGCAAAGCTCAACTGATGATAGAGTAAATAACATCAGCAGGACACATAATAGATATTTCATCTTAAAGACCCCCTTATACGGATTTAGGCTTGCAATTTCATATTGCGTAATGTGTGATGCGTAATGAGTAATGAGTAATGAGTAAACCCCGTTAGAAAACCTTACGGTATTAAGTAAGTTATAAATAAAGTATTGTTTTCTAACGGGGTAAAAGAAAACATTACTCATTACTCATTACGTATAAGGTTACTGTAACATTGAAACCTTTATATTTCCCCATTTTGTTGTCAGCTTGTATGCTGGCTTTACTGGTGATACTACTGGTCTGGTAGTACCATCATAGAGAACGATATCATCAAAGTATTTAACAAAGGTTGACCCACCATCACCTACGTTGGCAACGTTAAACTTATCTACTCCCTGGCCTTCAAGTCCGGCAAATTTTCTATAGCCAGCGCCTTTCACGATTTCTTGGCCATCGAAGTATAGGTCATAGTTATCTTTATCCGTATGCATCACAAATTTGAAATCGTGCCAGGCATTATCCACAAGAGCAACCGAGTTTACCCAATTGACACCGTCATGATATGCAATGGTTCCATCATCATTGTCTTTTATGCAAATGCCTGACCAATCATCTGGGCATTTCTGATTCATCACATAGAATATCTCGCATGCGCCTGTCCAACCTGTTTCTCTCATGAATTTGTATTCCATGGTGACAGTTTTACCAGTTATTGGTTTATCAAGAAGCAGTGTCATCCCGCCGCCATTGCCTACATCCGTAATCCTGACGCTTTTATTAGTTGCGCTAGGGACGTCAGCTACTTCAATTTTGCCCTCTACCGTTGGTTTCCAACCACCTGATGGCGCCTTACCTGTCTGGTCAGCATTGAAGTCATAGAAGAATATATATCCTTCCTTGGCTAAACCAATAGACGAGAGCATAAGTAACATAACAGCGGCAAAGATTATCCCGAAAGCCTTCGGGAGAATCACAAACACCTTTTTCATTTTTTTCACCTCCTTGTTTTGACAATAATTAACATTTGACAGCTTCCACGACTAACTTCAGAAACTGTCCACATAATAATTTTACCAATTTATCATCCTCATTTCAAGGACATTTTTTACTTTTTTTTGATTTTTTTGAAATTTGGGCAAACTAAAACCGGATGAACATCGAAAAACACTGGCTTGTGCCAAGTGGCCCGTGAGGGGAAAAAGAATAATCTAATTGATATAAATCCCGCCAATTTACGCCAAATCCCATGCTGAAGGTGGAGAGGAAACCGGCCGGCGGCGGCAGTTTCATGCCGGCGCGAAGGGCTATTAGGTCTAAATACCAGTATTCTGCGCCGATGTTCAGGGTATCTTGTTGTCCTGAAATTCGATTGAAATCCGCCGTTAAAAACAACGGTCGGTCTGAAAAAATATAGATGGCTGCAAACTTGATATTCCAGGGTTCACTCAGATTTTGGTCAATAAAACGGTACCTGGTGGAGAGGTTTTGCAGGGCAACTCCTACTCGTAATCTTTCTATCATGGTTTGATATAGCAGCCCTCCGTCAATGGCAATAGAGAGGGCATGTTCGTCCGCGATTCTATGCGAAAGAAATTTCAAGCTCACACCATAAGAAATGTTTTTCATGACCGCTTTGCTTTGAGAAAAACCCAATCCAAAGTCACTTACCGAAAAAGAGTCACCTATCCCTCCAAAGGAACCATCCGGGTTTTCTAAGGTTCTTGTAATTTCTCCAGAACTGAGGAGGAAAAGCTGCGCAGCTAACGTCCCATAAGAGCGAGTCGGCATGGCATAAGCTAAAAAGTTGTACGTTAACCCCTGGAACAGGTTTTGGCGGGTAAACGCTACTTCCTTCAACAATACCTTTGATAAGCCCGCCGGGTTCCAATAGACGGCGTACACATCATTTGTTGACGCACCCTGCGCTCCTCCCATGGCGGTACCTCTGGCATCAACATTGATGCGCAGAAAAGAAGAAGTTGCCGTCTGCGCGCAAGCCTGTTCCACCAGAAAAAACACCCCAAGACAGATGAAACAAATGATAACAAGCCAGTAAACACGTTGTTGTTCAAAAGCGCAGATTTTATGGAAATAGTTCATGAGTCACTCCTAATAATAAGTAGAACGTGATAAGTGATAAATATAAAATCACTCATTACTCATTACTCATTACTCATTACTCATCACTCATCACGTTTCATCATCTCAACACTGCTATCTTCCCGAAAACTTCCTTATCATTCATCCGAATCCTATAAAGATACAACCCACTGGTAACCAGGTCACCGTTTTTCTTCTTACCATCCCAAGCCACATTGAGCGCGCCTGGTTCTACTTTGATTTCTCTGATTCTTTCTCCAGTGACCGTATAAATTTCTATCACCGCTTCGGGAGGAACGTTGCGGAATTTCAAGGTGTTATTGGAATTTCCAAACCGAACCGGGTTCGGATATGCGAGGATGTCTTCCAACGTTGTACTCGCCTGGGCAAGCAAGCGATAGATACCAAACTGAGAAGCGGCTTCCGTCTTCACCATGCGGCGGGAAAAGTCAACTTGAGATTCTAAAGGCAACCAGTTATTGCCTGATAGCACAAACAGTTTCAGATTTTGCGCCACTTCTGGCCCAACTTCGCTTGAATATCCTAAGCCTAATGTAAAAGTATCTCGGATTTGTTCTTTCGGGATTGGAACGCCTAAAATATCTTCTGCAATAATCTTGTATGCCACGCTTCCCTTGAGGATATACATTTGTTTGGGAAGGTTTTCATCTGCGGTCGCTACCTCTGCGTCTACCGGTTCTACAACAACTCGGAGTGGCAGCACACGTCGGTCAGGAATAGTAGATGGTTTCAATTCCACAAAGACTATCACCTCGCCATCTGTGGAGAGAGACAATAAAGTTTCCTGACTCGCAGAAGGCACAAAGACATACGCCTGGGCGGAATTTTCTTTCGCAAGGTTGCCGGCATTGTCACGCGCGGAAATCGTTACGGTTACAACACTCCCGCCTTGAATATTCTGATTCAGAGAGGTAAACCAGTTGACCTGCACAAAGTTGTCAAAAACAACTAAGTTTCTCGCTATTGGATTCACCGCGCGGTCCTCAGAATTGCCTGTCAATTGGCTCAAATCAGCGGTGATGCCTTCTTCTGTAATCGTTGCATCCTTGATGCGGGCTTTAATCTGAACTTTTCCATCGCCTTTTGTCACTTTGCCCGTTACACGATGGTCACCCAGGATTTCTACCTGCTCCACAATGGGCGCTTCGGTATCGACGAGAATCACCTCTGATGGCGGCGACTCTGGACTGATATTACCGGCTTTGTCAACTGCCCGAACTCTAATCTGATAAACGTTTCCATTTTCTCCTGCCGCCACGTAAGGGCTCTGAATGGCTGGCAAAGAGATTTTCCGTTCATCTTGCTTGAAAGCGCCGCCGTTCTTAGAGATAAAAACCCGATAGTGGTCTACTTCAAAGTTATCCTCCGCAGCCGACCAGACGAACTTCAATGCTTGACTGTTGTCCAGGTTAGGCACTAATGCCTCCTCTGGTTTTATATGATTTGGTTTGCCTGGAGCTATGGGCGGGATGGAATCCTGGGTAATTTGTACTGAGTTGATTCTTTGATTTCCCGCCGGGTCCACTGCCCGGATTGAGAGTGTATTTTGCGCATTTGGGATTAAGAAAAATCGGAATTTATCGGTTGTGCTTACATCCATCCAGAAATCCAATTTTCCTCCTCGAATCTGATACTTCACGCCGTTGGCGTCGAAACTTTGCCCATCAGGAGTAAGCAGGAGTTCAACCTCAAAGGCGGAGGTGAAAGAGGCAACTGGCTCAATAACTGGCGCCGTTGGAGGAGTCGTATCGATAAGCACTGGCAAGGATGCTTCTGAACGCGGCCCAACGTTGCCTGCCTGGTCTACCGCGGCGACTTGAAGTCGATAGGTATGTCCTTCAGGCACGGATACGCTAAACGCGGGGCCAAAGGATTTACTTATTTCTTCATAAGGCAACCCATCTATGGAGAGGAACACCAAATAATCAGTAACCGCAGCAAAATTATCTTGAGCAGGTGTCCATTGAAAATCTAATGTTGTATCATCGTCGAAACCTATCGTTGCAGCAGTGCTATCGTAATGCCGAGGCACACCTGGCCGCCCAGGCGGTATCAAATCTTGAACTGCCTGTATCTCCACAGGTTCGCTACGATGTCCTAACTGGTCTTTAGCGCGGATGAAAAGTGAGTTAATCTGGTCAGATTGAAGCTGAAATCGAAACAGGTTGGTCTCTGTCGTCCGCGTCCAATCGGAATATTGGCCGCCTCGCAGTTCGTAACTGTCGAAGAAGGGGTCAACGCTGGGGGCAACCAGTTCCACCACCACCGAATTTTCTCTGGTAGCAAGCCGTGTGCTGCGCACAATGGGAGGCGTAGGAGGTGTTGAATCTTCGATTACCTGGATGGTTGCGGTTCCGCTGACATTTCCCGCTTTATCCTGTCCACGCACAGAAAGAACGTTGACTCTATCTTGAACTAAATTGAATTTAAAAATGGTAGTTTCTGTGGTATCCGTCCAGGTTGAGTATTGTCCGCCAAGCAGTTGATAGCCCCAAAACAGGTCATCTTCACTTGGCGCAACCAAATCAACCAGAATAGTGTCCGCATCCACTAAGTTTCCAGAAAGAACATCTGGCTCACGGATACGAATGCTCGGCGTCGTTGGATTGGTCATATCTACGAATATGGGACGCGAGAGTTGAGAAAAATCCCCTAAATTTCCAGCGGCATCGACTGCTTGAACTCGCACTTGATAGCTTCGCCCTGTGGCGACTGCGAGAGGAAAATAGGGGCCTTTAGCAGTACCCGCTAATGTGAAATCGCCGCCATCCCCCTTATTAAAGGGGGTAGGGGGTTGTCCATCAACGACGACAAAAACCTGATAGGAGTCCACCAGGAAGTTATCTTTCGCCGGCGTCCATTCCCATGTTAAGGGGAACGAACTTGCGAAGCCTGAACCTGGGGCGGTTTCCTCGCGTGCAAAAGGTTGCCCAGGAACTTGTGGAGGAATGGCATCGTGCATCACCCGAACCGTTACAGCTTCCCCTACATTGCCTGCTTTATCAACTCCTCGCACACTGAGGAGGTTTTCAGTGTTTTGAGCCAATTCAAAAGCGAAAAATTCTGTTTCAGTAACCGATGTCCAGTTTTTATATTGCCCGCCATGCGCCTGATAGTGGGAAAAATGGAGGTCGCTACTCGGAACATCTACTTTCAAACCAATGGTGGGAGTATTGACAGCCCCACTCTTATCCCCCCTGTGGGGGGACGCTTCCTGTCGGTTCAATGGCGCTAATATCGGAGCAGTTGGCGGAATGGAATCCTGAATGACCGTTAAAACCGCGGCAGGGCTTGGGTTCCCTGCCAAATCGATGCCGCGAATTTGCAAACTATTAGTGGCGTTCGGCTGGAGTTGAAACGCAAAATCTACCATTTCCTGTGTGGTCGTCCAATCGGCAAATTGGCCTCCACGGAGTTGATACGCATCAAAATTTGGGTCCCTGTTCGTTTGCGTCAGCGGGTCAAGAAGCACAACCAATTTAGCAGTGTTGACCAGAAGGGGGTCTTTGAACTGCAATATCGGTATTTCTGGCGGTACCGTATCCACCACAATTTTGTTGGAGGGTTGAGAATAGTTCGATTCTTCGCCATTTGCGATACTCGTCACCCGAATTTGATAAAAATGCCCATTCACTCCTAAAAGGGTGTATTGGGGAGCAAACGTAGCACTCTCCAATTGAAAGGGGCCCCCATCAACAGAAAGATACACATTGTAATTCTTCTCTTGAGCGACCACATTCCATTGAAACTCTAACAATTGGTCATTATCGTATCCCAGGCCAGTTTTTGAGGATAAGTTGGCATTGGGATTATCATCAAGGTGGATAGGGGCGTTTGGCGGGTCAATCGCAAAGGCTTGAGAAATGGTCAGCGCGCAAAGCAAGCCGAGAATCAAATAGAAACCTAACCGCCAAAATTTGTAGATGTCAAGTTGAGGATTGAAATACATAATGGCTCCTTGGATTGTCGATTGTCGATTGATGATTGCCTTAGGATTGTCGATTGTCGATTGATGATTGTCGATTGAAGGAATTTTATTCCTCCAATCAACAATCATCAATCATCAATCATCAATCCAGCGTCTGGGCATCTATGGCGTAAGTTTGGGCGCGTTCGATGAAGCGGAGGGCTTTCTCATAATCTCCCATTGCCGCAGCTTGTTGGGCCTGGTTATACCAGGATTGGATTAAATCAATAATTTCCTTCTTAGCGCCGCTTTCCTGCGCCTGTTGAATGATGGTGTTTGACATAGATAATCCAATCTCCGTTTGAATTTTGAGCATATATGTCCGCGCTGTCTGCATGGCGTTTTGGGCATTTTGTAGGGCCTGGGCGGCAGCTTGAATCCGGTTTTGCATTTCCAGCAGGGATTGTTCTTGTGCTGGTAGATTGGGCGGCGTGATATAACCTTGCTGAAAGGGTGTAATCCCATAAGGTTGCGTTGTGCTAAAAGGTGTCAGCTCGCCAGGTTGAGGGAATTGACTGAAAGGGTAAATGGTTTGCCAGCGTTGCAAGCTTTGTCTCGCTTCTGCTTCTGCCAATTTTGCGGCTTCTGCTGCTTTGGTTGCGAGGCTATAGGCGCGTTGACGCCGTTTAAGCAATAAAGATTGTTCCGCCTCATTTAAGAAGCGTTCCGCGTCGTTCAGATGTTCTGTGGAATAAAGGTCGGCCCGGGAGCTTCTTGCCTGTTGAACGGCGGATTGCGCGTCATATACCGCACGTTGCGCTGATTCTTGGGTGACAACGGCTGTCCCACATCCGAAGAAGCTGAGGAGGCAAAATAGTCCCAGGATTCTTAACAAGTTCAACCGTTTTTTTTTGTTTGCACCATAAATTTTCATAGCTTTTTCCCCTCCAAACCTTCCTTAGTGTTTTCTTTTGCTCACGCTTTTCTTTTTAAAAAAGAAAAGCGTGGAGTTTGATCAAAAGAAACACTAAGGCAGAAAAGAAAAGTGTGTTAAAAGAAAATTGAAATGCCGAGAACGCCTATATTATTAACCTCACGTTCACTTTCATCTCCACTGAGTTTTCGCGTGTGATTAAATTCCATCTTAGCCGCGACGTTTCTAAGAACAAGCACCTTAAGTCCGCCTCCTAATGCTACAAATCTTGTTATCAATATATCATCCTCTGCATCCGGTTTCTTTCTTATGCCTCCTAATCCCACAAAAACATAAGGCACCATAATGCCTAATTTCTGATTCAATACCGCTTTAGCTGTAAACAAAGACCATGTGTTATCTTCCTTACTTCCGTAACTGAATGCTCCTTCCAATTCCAAATGGCGATTTAAGAAAAATCCCAGGGTTACACCGCTGAGATTAGGATAATCATCGTTATTATCATTGGCTATCCTGGAAACATTTCCGCCGAGTTCCACCGAACCCAGGCGGTTTCTTTCCTGTATTCTTTCTCTAAAACGTTGAGCGGAAGCATTCAATAAATTTCCACAAATCCAAAAAGTAATAAAACTAATCAACAGAATCTTAACTTTGCTTTTGGTAAACATTATAATCTCCTTTGCAATAATTTCTGCTGCTATTTTTGTAGCCGAATTTGCCAAAATTCGGGGTGTTTGCCCGAAGTCTTGCGACTTCGGCTACCTTAAAAAACAGATTTATGGGGTTTAGAATCTGATAGAACCGCCGAGATGCCAGGTTAATCTCGGGTCCTGCGCGTCGAGGCTCGCGCGGTTCAGCTCGAATACAGCCTGGACAAAAGGACTGATATGAAGCCGAATCCCAACAAATGGAACCAGCTTCCAGAGGCTGGTCAATTTAGGTGCCGACGCATCAAGGTAAACATAATTCGCCATCACACCGCCGTAAGGTTCAAAAATTAATGACAGTTCCTGGCTGGCTATACCCGTAATCGAAAAGACACCGAAGTCTAAAAACGATTGCCGCAGTGTCTTTTGAGGGAGTTTTTGGGTGGCATATTTGAAATCGACGGCAAAAGCGGTACGGTCTTTTTCGTCGCGGAGCGAAAGCTTGTAATCCGCAGCCAAAATGTGGGGCTCCAGCAACTTCGCTTGTCCTCCCCCTAACCACCCTAAAGTCGCTCCCCATCGTCCGAGGCGAAAGTTCAAAAATCTCTCAGCGTTATCCACTGTTTTACTTAAATCCTCTGGCGCCTTTCCTTCCTGCGTGGTGGTTCGTAAATAACCAGAAATCATCAAATCGTCCTCTGTCGCAGTGACAAAGGAAGTTGGGGCAAACAAGACTTCCTCAAGCCCAATTTTGGCTTGTGTCGGTAGGTCGCTGGATGGTTCAGCCGCAGCACGAAGAGAAACTGCAACCACACCGCAAAGAAAATAGGAAAGAATCAAGCATATAGCCACTGCGCGCATAAATACTGCCTCCTCGCCTGGTCAGGTAAAATCAAACTGTTTGAATTTTGACAGTGAAAGTATTTTTGCCTGTTATGTTCTGACAGAAACCATTTCACTGAGCATCAAGTCAACAACAGGTAGAGCTCTCAACTCTAATCGCGATAGCTCAATAAACTTGCTGGCATCCTCGATCTCAACACCGATGACACGATTGTGTTCGTCAAAGTCCAGCACAATTCCTGGCGCAACTTCTTCAGATTCAGTACTTACCCCATCAGCAAGTTTGATATACAGCATATCCGTATCGGAGTAGTATTCAAAAACCATAACCTTATCTCCTTTTCAAGGCTTAAAGCGACGGTCAAAAAAGGCATTATGTACTGTCTCTCCATCTGGTTCAGTAACCACCCGCAGGTACTTGTCGGCCTTTGAAATGAAGGCCCAATGACGAATGCGCCCATTGGGTTGCGCTTCGGTACGAATGGGATTGTTGAGAACGTAATCAAGCCATTCCATCTTGAGATAGGGCCGACGGGCCATAACGCTGGTCTTGAAGTAATTCGTTGTTTTCATCAATCATTTAACAATGCACTAGTAGTAGTAAGGGCATCGGTGGCATGCCGCGTTAGTCCACCGTTTCTTCGTCTTCTGCTTCATTGTACAACCCCAGTTCCTGCTCTACTTGAGCGAGAGTACGCCCCTCATCGTTCTTACTTTTTTCCTCTTATTTCTTATGATGGAACTTTTCTTTCTTAAAGAAAAGTTTGGTTACTAATCTGCTCAATTTCATCCATTGCTCTTTTGACATCCTCTCGGGTATAGCCATAAAATGTCATTTCCCACAGACAATGCCCAAGAATGTCTACTTCAGAATAGTTCGATAGAGTTTCAGGGTCTATCTCCATACCCAACCATTCAGCCCAATCGGTGAACTCAATACCATACGAGACTTCTTGATTGCCAATGTCATCATCCTTCAAAAACTCCGGCGGAATGTCTTTCTGCTCTTTCATCAAAGTACCATCTTTGCCGGATACCGAAGCGTAATACTCACCTTCGTCTTCATCAAAGACACTCTCAATACAAACGCGCATGGTGGGGGAAGTGGCGGACACTTCCCTTACAGGCGCAATGGTTTGTAATGTTTCAAACACTTGCCTGTATCCTTCAATATTTCTCCCCTGGTCTGGGTATAGTTGTAACAGGGTAGAGTGAATGTCATCCCAGTTATATTTGTATAACAATTCTTTGAATTTCATACATCCCTGCGCTTTTCTATCCATGCTGATTGCAGCAGCATAACAAATGAGTGTTAGCCGCCCTGCGTAGCGAAGCGAGTGGGTCGGCTGCATGTGCTTGTTGGGCAACGTTTTGACTTAGATACGCCAACTTCAAAAAAAGAATCTTACAGTCATTTTAGCAAGGTAAGAACCAATGTCACGACACCGCCAAGAGAAATGAACAAGTGAAGGGCAAACCAAAAATAATTGTGTGGTATCTGTGAGAATATTGAAAACTTCTTCTGATGTACCGAGTCCGCTATGTCTCGTCGCTTAAAGACTTCAGAATTAGGAATATTTTCCTTGAGGTAGGCATACCACTCGTTTAGTCTTTCTTGTCCAAACTGGTGAAGTTGGTATAGCTTTCTGACCATCACCGCACCAAATATCCCAAGAACAATCAGGAAGACCGACATAATAATCGTTGCATCAGTAAAACCCTGTTGGACTACAAATCCAGCAATCAGCGTAGCCAGTGCAATGATTAAAGAGGATACCGTTGCACGCAATTGCTCAATGTGTCTCATTTCATCCCAAGTCTGCTTTATGTAAAACATCAGAAAATCATACTCGCGGTCAGACATCGACATATTTCACTCTCCTATTCAGACTAAAAAGTCTTATTACCCGATTTTTCTGTCAAAATTCATCAGCGCGTCCGAGTTGATGCGATTGTTGGGCTCATATTCCTCCCTCTCCTCAAGGAGTCTCAATTGTCGTGCTGACGACTCAGAGTTGCTGCCATAGAGAACCTCGACTGATTCCTCGAATTTCTTCAATGCGTTTTCGTGGTGCTGTAGGAACCATTGCTTATGCTTTTCGAGATAGTCCCGTCGTATGTCTGGTTGTCGCAAATCAATGGGGACACGTTCCATACGTGGGTCGACGCTGTCAAAACCAACGAATTCTTGCGCGAGTCAATTCCTGGTCATTGCGACGTAGTCTGGATTGAGCTCGATTCCTATTGCCCGCCTATTAAGCTGCTGACAAACTCTCAGCGTCGTTCCACTCCCCGAGAAGGGGTCTAAGACGAGAGCCCCTTTATCCGTTGACGCCAGGACCATGCGTTCAATAAGCCCTTCAGGCTTCTGGGTGGGATGATTCTGGCGGTTTTCGTTGCAATAATGGACGTGAGAGAACGTCCATACATCACCGGGGTTGGCACCCCGCATGTTATTTCGTTCTCTGTAGTACTTTTGCGGCACTCGAACGTTGTCCAGGTTGAACTTGAAACTTGTTGTTTTGGTGAACATGAGGATGTCGTCGTGTCTTGGGCTAAACCCCCTGGTCTTTCCCATACCCTGT
>Ga0194125_10006700_pt1 | contig 16870 bp, 12 predicted proteins | sample TA2KigC250mmetaG_FD_148626 | JGI IMG/M metagenome (GOLD analysis project Ga0194125, IMG submission 148626) | Freshwater microbial communities from Lake Tanganyika, Tanzania - TA2015034 Kigoma Deep Cast 250m | ecosystem: Environmental > Aquatic > Freshwater > Lake | place: Tanzania: Lake... | reverse complement strand
TGCCACCTTACATCCATCCTGAAAAAGGGCAACGGAATTCAACCCACAAATGCCCGTAAATCCAAAGATAGGTGCTTCTAAGACAGAAGTGACTCTATATCTTTTTACGATTTTTTTTAACAAATTGTTGATAATTATTCTTTCATAGGATGATCCCAATCCTTCGTTTAAATCCTCGAAATAATTTTTCCACGAGTTCAAAATCGGTATAGCCATTAGGTTAATAACTCTTAGCTAGTCCTATAATCTTCGACAACAATATTAAAATCAGGAATAGTAAAGTGTTGTGGGAGATTTAGCAATGCATAAGCATCGCTAACATCATAAAACCAACTTTTTGATATTAGCTCAAATCTGCTTTTCCATAATTCATTTCTGAAAACTCCTGTTATCTTAGCTCCTAAGCTTAATAGCGAATTATCGACTGTTAACCATCTCGGATAATTCTTTCCGGTTAACTGGCGATTAATAAAGTTTACCAAATCAAAAATCTGAATAGGTTCTACATCTGCAATATTAAATGACTTTCCTACAATTGTTGTTTTTTCTGTAACTAAATGTACTATAGCAGAAGAAATCGTGTCTATATTGCATAAATGTATCCAGATATGTCTATTGCTAAGAGGAAAACTCTTGTTCTTGATAAGTCTTACAAGTTGATAAGGGAATCCCCGATCGTTAATACCATAAGTAATAGATGGTCTGACAATTACGGCATTTAATCCCCTTAAGACTAAGATATTTATGATTTTTTCAGATAAAATTTTCGTATAATGATAATAATTATCTGCTTTGAAGGCAGTTTCATTGTTAGCAGGAACTTCTTCGGGAATTGCACCAAAGACTCCAACTGACGAACAATAAACTAACCGAGAGTCGTTTTTTAAAGCATATTCAGCGATTTGCTCGGTAGCTTGAACATTTGTTGAATAGAATTGACTTCTTGATAAAGTCCTTCCTCCTCTTAAAGCAGCAATATGAAGAATAAAATCATATCTATTTGTTGCAAGGAATTTTTTTAAGTTTTCAATATCGTTTAAATCTAAATATACAAATTCAGTGAGATTTATAAATCTATCTAATCTGGATTGCTTTGTTCCGGGTCTAACAATCGATATAAATTGATAATCATGTGAGTAAAGTTGTAGTTTTTCAAATACTGAACTTCCAATTAAACCAGTTATTCCGGTAATTAGAACTTTCTTTTTCATTAAAAACCTAATTTGTTAATAATTCTTTTATGATATCTTGGTTTTGAGGCTTTATGAACATAAACATAATCAAAGTCAATCTTTAAATTATTTAGAATTGCTTGCGGGTGAGTGTTGGTTAATAGGTTCGCAGTTTTGTCATCTATATGTTCAATAATCTTCTCTTTTGCTTTAAAATACGCCGTGTAATCGCTTTTTGCATGGTGGTCAGACCCCAAAAAGTGAGCCCAACCATTGTTTAATAGCTTCCAGACAGTTTGTTTAACCTTCTCTCCATATCCACCAATTACACTTGCGGCATTAACTTGGATATATACATTGCGGTTCATGAGTTCTTTTGCTTCATGTGATTTAACCATCACAGAAACATACCTTTCTGCATGCGCTATAATCGGTTTGTAACCATGCCTTAATAGAGAGTATATGTTTTTTTGTAAGTCTGGAGGGAATCCGTTTAAATCAGTTTCGATTAAAACATAATGAGAATCAGCCAATGTTAAGTTATATTTAATTATATCATCCACAACACTATAAGACAAATATACTTCAGCACCTGGGTAAATAGTTATTGGTATGCTTTGGTGCTTTATCTCTTCTTCTAATTCCTTAAACTTTGCTAAATAATCCTCGGGCTTAAACTGGTATTGTCCTCTTGAAAAATGGCTTGTACAAATTACTGATTTAACACCTCCAGCAGACATTTGTCTAAGAGCGTTAATGGAATCTTCAAGAGTGGTTGAGCCATCATCAATTCCTGGTATCAGATGTGTGTGACAATCTATCATATATTATGGCAATCTATCCTTAATCATATTTACAAATTCCCAAAGAACTTCATTGTTATCAAATAACTTAATCGTTCTTATAGAATCATCCAGTAATTTCTCTGCTTGTTTTTTTGCCTTATCAAAACCCAGCAGTCCGGCATATCCGGATTTTGACACAGAAACAAATTCTTCTTCATAATTATAGTCATCTGTTTCTGCATAGTCGTCTATTATATCTTCAATCATCTGATATGCTAAACCCAAATTCAGCGCATAATTATTAAGAATCTGCCGAGTCTGCTCTTCAGCATCAGCAAGAACACATGCAATATCTGCTGCAGCTTGCAAAAGAGCACAGACTTTCTTCATATCTATATATCGCAGAGTATTGATCTTCATTACTTTCTTTCTATGAATTAGATTGACAACCTGTCCGCCAATCATTCCATAGCTGTTTGATGCTTTTGCAAGTATCCTTGCACATTGATTGGCTTTCAAGGGATCCGGAATAAGCGATAGAAGCTCAAAAGCTTTTGTGAATAAAGCATCTCCCGCTAATATTGCTAATGCATTTCCGGATTTTACGTGTACAGGATCTTTCCCGCGTCGTTCTTTTCTGTTCATTAAACTGGGTAAATCATCGTGTATCATTGAAGCATTATGCATCAATTCAACCGCACAAGCAGCATCTAAAGCGGCCTCAAGTTTCGGTTTTCTTTGATGGCCTTTTAACATTTCGTATATAGCCAGTACTAATAAGGGACGCCATCTTTTACCCCCGGAAAAAACAGAATATTGCATAGCTTGTTTCAACCCGGATACATTTCTATTGGGTATACTCAAAGCTTCTTGAAGTCTTCCTTCAATCATATTCAAGCGGGTTTCGAAGTAGTGTTGAATTAACAAATAAACCTCCCATTTTACATTGGGTAATGAGTTTATATAAATAATACAAATATCTTAATGTGTCAAGATATTTCCATAATTTTGGTCAATATTAACTAACCGAATCATCATTTTCACCACGATCAGCATCATCAATAGCATCAAAATCCATTTCATCCTCAATGGTCATAGCATCCTTCTCCCAATCTGAGATGATCTCATTAGTTTTTGATAGTTGTTCTGCTTCTCTGTCTATAGTTTCGTCATCTGGTTCTGGTTCAATTCTAGTTATATCATGAACTTTATCATTATCTTTAAGATTGATTAATCTCACACCTTGAGTATTCCGGCTGATAGCTTTGATATTTCCGACTTTTTGTCTGATTATCATCCCATCTTTTGTTACTATTACCAAGTCATCTTCATCCTGAACTTTCATTAATGCAGCCAGATATCCATTTCTTTGAGTTGTTTTTAAGGTTATTACACCCTTACTTCCTCTTCGAGTCGTATTATATGCACTGACTCCTGTTCGCTTTCCAAATCCGTTTTCACTTATAGCCAATATTGAACCTTCATCATTGTGAATAATGGTCATCGAAATCACATAATCACCTTCTCTAAGTCTGATTCCCCGAACGCCTTGGGTATATCTCCCCATTTCGCGAGCGTCTTTTTCCATAAATCTATTGCAGTATCCGTTATGGGTTGCGAGGATAATATCATCGTTTGGTTCTGTAATTCTTGCATCTATCAGTTCATCATCATCAAGCAGTTTTATCGCCCAAATACCCATAGCTCTTGGTTTGCTGAATGCTTTTAATGCAGTTTTCTTGATCAAACCATTACGTGTACACATAATTACGTAATTTGGTGTAGCAAATGAATTTACTGTAACAAAAGCTTTTATCTTTTCATTTTCAATAAACTGTACTAGATTAACAATTGCTTTCCCTCTCGCTAATCTTCCAGCTTCAGGTATCTCATATACTTTTATCCAATGACATCGCCCCAGATTAGTAAAGAAAAGGATGTAAGACTGGTTCGTTGTAACGAAAATGTATTGAATAAAATCATCTTCTTTAAGGTTTGAGCCAGAGAGACCTTTACCACCTCGTCCTTGAACTTTGTAGGCATTTACAGGCATTCTTTTAATATATCCATCGTGGGTTATTGTTACTATCATAGAATCATTGGGAATCAAATCTTCCATTGAAAAACTCCCTGTGGCAGCAGTTATCATTGTTTTTCTGTCATCAGCAAATTTCTGTTTGATTTCCTGTGTTTCTTTCTTGATTAATTGCATCCGTAATTCACGTTTTTCAGCTATTTCTTTCAAGCGCTTAATGGTTTTTAGCAATTCATTGTATTCCTGTTCAATTTTATCCCGTTCAAGCCCCGTTAATCTTTGTAAACGCATATCAAGGATTGCTTTTGCCTGAATCTCGGATAACCCGAACTTCTGTTGTAATTGTTCGTTTGCTTCTTGTGGAGTTTGCGATGCTCTGATTGTTTTTATCACTTCATCCAGATTGTTTAGAGCAATTCTGTATCCTTCAAGAATATGCAGTCTTTCTTCAGCATTCTTTAATTCATATAGCGTTCTTCTGAGAATAATGTCATGCCTGAAACTTATAAAGTTGTTCAGCATTTCCTTCATGCTTACTACTTGCGGGGTACCATCTATCAGACAAAGATTTATCACACCGAAGGTATTTCTGAGCTGAGAGTATTGGTACAATTGATTTAGGATTTTCTCTCCAACAGCATTTCTTTTAACAACGATTACCAGTCTCATTCCGTCTCTTCCGGATTCGTCTCTGATATCACTTATTCCTTCAATTCTCTTTTCCTTTACCAAGTCAACAATTCGCTCTATTAACAGGTTTTTATTAAGTTGATAAGGTATCTCAGAGATGATAATTGATTCTTGTTCATTATCATTGATTTCAATCTCTGCTTTACCCTGCACCGTCAGTAAACCTCTACCGGTCTCAAAGTATTTTACAATACCTTCACTACCAAGAATATAACCACCAGTTGGGAAATCAGGACCCTTTATGTATTTAAACAAATCCGATGTTTCCAATTCTGGATTATCAATCAATGCTACCACTGCATCACAGACCTCTCCCAAGTTATGCGGAGGCATATTGGTTGCCATACCTACGGCAATGCCTGATGAGCCATTTACTAGAAGATTTGGTATTCTACTGGGAAAAACTTCCGGCTCTTTTCTTGTTTCATCATAATTGGACTTGAAATCTACAGTGTCTTTCTCGAGTTCATCCAGCATTTCTATAGTAACTTTTTGTAATCTTGCCTCAGTATATCGCATTGCAGCAGGTGGATCACCGTCGATTGAACCGAAGTTTCCCTGTCCGTCTATCAAAGGATATCTCATGTTCCATGGTTGGGCTAATCTTACTAAAGTCGGGTATACAACCTGTTCACCATGCGGATGGTAGTTTCCGGATGTATCACCGGCTATCTTTGCGCACTTTCTAAAGTGTCCGCCGGGAGACAGATTCAACTCATGCATTGCATAGATTATTCTTCTTTGGGAGGGCTTTAAGCCGTCTCTGATATCCGGTAAAGCTCGGGCGACAATAACACTCATTGAATAATCTAAATAGGCCTGTTTTAACTGGTCTTCGATTTGAACCGGTATTAACTTGTTTTTAGTATCAGACATTTTATATACTCCTATTATACATCAAGGTTCTGGACGTAACGGGCATTTTCCTGAATAAACAAACGGCGAGGTTCCACTTCGTCGCCCATCAGAATAGTGAACATTCTATCTGCTTCTATGGCATCATCCATCTTTATCAGGGTCATCAGACGTGTTTCAGGATTTAGAGTTGTCTCCCATAATTGGTCAGGATTCATCTCGCCCAAACCTTTGTAACGCTGGATAATAACATTTTTAACGCCAAAATCTTTAACCAAAGCATCTCTTTCATCTTCAGTAAAAACATAATGCTTTTGTTTGCCTTTTTTGATGAGAAATAAAGGCGGTCTTGCAATATAGATGTGCCCATGCTCGATTAAAGGTCTCATATATCTGTAGAAAAAGGTCATCAGCAAAGTCGAAATATGAGCTCCGTCAACATCAGCATCAGCCATAATGATAATTTTGTTATATCGGATTTTTGTTACATCAAACTCTTGCCCGATGCCAGCTCCAATTGCCAGTATAATCGGTTGAATCTTATCGTTGTTCAGGACTTTGTCCACTCTGGCTTTTTCTGTATTGAGCATCTTTCCCCAAAGAGGAAGAATTGCCTGAAATGCTCTATCTCTACCTTGTTTTGCACTGCCACCGGCAGAATCTCCCTCTACCAAAAACAGCTCTGTTTGTTCCGGGTCGGTAATCGTGCAGTCGGCTAACTTACCGGGCAAAGTCCCGCTTTCCAAAACCGATTTCCTTCTGGTCAATTCTCTGGCTTTACGTGCTGCATCTCTTGCTCTGGCCGATAGAATGCTTTTCATTGAAATATTCTTTGCTTCAGATGGATGTTCTTCAAAGTAAGTCATCAGTTTATCATACACTATGGAATTTATAATACCTTCCACTTCAGAATTTTGCAGTTTTGTTTTGGTCTGCCCTTCAAATTGGGGATTGGATAACTTAACGCTTACTACTGCTGTTAAACCTTCTCTGATATCTTCTCCGGATGGAGAAACCTTTTCATTCTTAAGCAAGTCACCGTTTTTTATATAAGTATTAACAACTCTGGTTAGCCCGGATTTGAAACCGCTCAGATGCGTTCCGCCTTCTGTCGTATTTATGTTATTGGCAAAACTGAAGATGTTTTCCTGGTATCCTTCATTGTATTGAATTGCAACTTCAAAATTGATGTCTTCTTTTTCTCCCGAGATAAATATTGGTTTAGGAAAAAGGGGTTTTTTATTCTGGTTCAGGTATTCTACAAAAGATATGATACCGCCGTCGTATTTGAAATCGTGTACTCTGTCACATCTTTCATCCTTAAGGATTATACGGACACCGCTATTAAGAAAAGCCAGTTCCCTTAGGCGTGTTGTCAGATAATCAAAGCTAAAATCCACCGTTTCAAATATTTCAGTATCCGGCTTAAAGGTAACCGTTGTTCCCGATTCATTTGATTCTCCTATTGTTTTGAGTTCTGTAACCGGAATACCTTTTTCATAACGTTGGAAATATGCTTTGCCATTCTTAAAGATTTTTACTTCCAGATATTCTGATAAAGCATTCACCACAGACACGCCCACTCCGTGAAGTCCACCTGACACTTTATAGGTCTTGTCGTCAAATTTGCCACCGGCGTGCAATACAGTCATCACAACCTGAACAGCCGGCAGATTCATTTCTTTTTGTATATCTACTGGTATTCCTCTACCATTATCAACAACTTCGACGCAGCCATCTTTTTTTATTGTCACGGTAATGAGGTCGCAAAATCCCGCCAAAGCTTCGTCTATGGAGTTATCTACAACTTCATAGACAAGATGGTGCAATCCTCGTTCGCTTGTTCCGCCAATATACATAGAGGGTCTTTTTCGGACAGCTTCCAGTCCCTTAAGAACTTTGATGTTACTTGCTGTGTAATTCAAATCTTGCATTTTATGTTCTCCTTATTCATATTCTCGATAAACAGCCAAAAACATAGTTTTTACAAATCGAACATTAAAACTGGCACTTATACTATTTTTAGCCGTAATTTTCTATCTGTTCCGCAATTTACTGATTTTGAGAGATTTGCAGAAATTCACATCTATTTAATTGCAGGATAATTTATTAGTAGATATTTGTCAAGTTTTTACTTAAATATTTTTACCTTCGTAAAATACTATATTATAGAGCTTTATAAACCATTCTCAATTTGGGCCATATTTCACGCAGAGAGTCATCAGAGAGTCATCTGAGATAAAGTCTCTAATGAACCTGCTTTAACCGCTTCCGTTAATAAAGCAAAAGAAAATCTGATTTCAGTATTGATTATTTTAATCTACATATTAAAATTATAAAGATATTACTTGACAATAAATCAAGATTGTTAATTCTGGCATCAGATATGTTAAAGGAGCTTATTATGAAACTGACAACTTGTCCTGTTTGCAAAGGAAAACTGCAAATCAAAGAATATCAGTGTGATAAATGTAATCTTACATTCAGAGGTGAATTTGAAGAGAGTTTTTTTGCCAACCTGTCAAAAGAACAAATGGAGTTTATCAAAACTTTCGTAATCGTGCAAGGTAATATCAAAGAGATGGAAAAACGCCTTAATATTTCATACCCAACTGTCAAAAACAGATTGTCCGAAATCATTCGTGCTTTTGGACATAAGCCGGATGTCAGTGTGGATTATACTGATGTCTTTAACGACCTGGAAGAAGGTTTCGTCAGTGTGGAGGAAGCTATTGCATTGATAGAGACCAGGAGGAAAAATAAATGAAAACAATTAAACTCGTACACAAAATTGATTTGGAAGGAATTAAAAAAGTAAAGATTTCCAACGAGCTAATGGGAACACAGTTGCTGCAAAGCGCTGATGAAATGATTAATATAGAATTGGACTTGTTTATCAGAACAAGCTCTGATATGGAGGAATTCAGTGCGGAAGATATCGTAAATGTCAAAACCGATGAGAAAAAAGGTATTATCAATATAGATATCGAAGAACCGGACTGGGATGATGATGAATTCGATATATCGCACAAAAGTGAAATAAGAATATCAATTCCCGCTCACATTGAAATCATATCAGAAACTGATAATCACTTTATCAGTGCTTTCGGTATGAATAATAACCTGGAACTGACGGGAGAAAACGGACCGATAAAACTTGAAGAATGCTCAGGAAATGTTAATATCAAGAACGAAAACGGTCCTGTGAAATTATACAAACTAACAGGTGATTTGGTCATTGAGGAAGAAAACGGTCCTATTTCTGCAGACTTCTTATCCGGAAGCAGATTGGAAATCACTTCAGAAAACGGTCCTATAAAAATGCGTGAGTGCCACTATGAAGATGTATCAATCCGCAATGAAAACGGAGTTGTTTTTTATGAATGCCTGCCGCTTGATAGCGGTTCTATCACAATAGAGAATGAGAATGGACATATCAATATTGCCTTGGCACCAACTCAGGGATTTGCCTTAGAAGCAACTTCCGAATATGGTCATATAAAAAACGGTTTTATGGGAACAAACCATTTCGCTACTGGTAATTATACCTTTAGCGTAGGTGACGAAGGCCTGAAAATCAAACTATCTACGGAAAACGGTTTGATGAAGATTTCTTCCTCTGATATGATTAGTGGTGATTATCTTAAAAAAAAACTTGAGTACATCAAAGAATTGCTTATTGACAATAGTGAAACAGGCATCCAGGAAGCACATAAAGTAATAGGTCAGTTAATGACTTCTCTTGATAAGCTGCTGGAAAAGGTAAATGAGGATTCTATCAGAGAAAAAATCGAAGAAGCCTTGCAGCATCTGAAAACCTGGAAATCCAAAATCAATGATCCTGAACTGAAAAAAGTGGTTAATGATTCTCTGGAAGGGATATCTGAAGAAATTGGAAAGACCATCCAGGAAGCTATGGCAGCAGCAAAAGAAGCTATGAAAGCTGCAAAAGAGAAATATAATGAGGAGTTTATGCCCCATTTCGAGAAGCACTTTGACAAAGGGAAGCGTTTTATCAAACATTTCAAGCATTTTATGCCACCAATTCCACCATTTCCCCCTGAAGAACCACAACGTAGGAAAGATGCAATGCAGGAAGCTGCAAGAATGAAAATTCTGGAAATGCTGGAAGCTGGTAAAATCACTGCAGAAGAAGCAGAGAAACTACTCAAAGCCATTCATTGATAATCTGTCAAAACTCATCCAAAGGACAACTCCAAGCGGGTTGTCCTTTTTTTTAAGTAAGTTTGCCCTTGACAGATAAATCCTCTTTTTAGAGAGGTTTAAAGACAGGTCGGGATGTAGCGCAGCCCGGTTAGCGCGTTCGGTTCGGGACCGAAAGGTCGCTGGTTCGAATCCAGTCATCCCGACCATTTTATTTTATTATTCGCAAAGGGTTATTAATGAAGTCAAAAGAACAAACCTGGTTTTTCTATATCCGTCAGATTATCCCCTATCTGAAGAAGGACAGGTGGCTCTTTGCCTTCGGACTTTTTGCCATGCTCCTTACTTCAGCTATGAGGTTGGTTGATCCTTTAATTTTAGCCCATATCATTGATAAAAGCATCCCAAACAAAGATATGGCAGATATGCTTCGGTATGCCGGATTCTTTGTTATAGTAATTATTATCTCTGGTATTCTGTCTTACTTACAAACAATACTCTTATCACGTTTGGGAATCAAAATTATCACTAATTTCAAGGGAAATGTATTCCGGCATTTACTGAAAGCTCCTCTCAGTTGGTTTAATGTGCAACCTGTAGGTGAATTGATAGCCAAAGTGGAAAGCGATAGTGAAAGAGTAAAATCTTTGTTCTCCAATCTTTCTATACAGGTTATAGGCAACATTATCTTTTTTGTAGGAGTTTATACTGTCCTGATGATTAAAGAAAGCAGGATTACGCTTTGGATGACTGCGCCTGCTTTGATTATCATGGTATCATACTATTTTGTAGTAAAATACCTATCCAAATTCTACCGCAGAATCAGAGAACTCTATGCTGAAATAACAGCCAAAATAACAGATTACGTTCAGGGTATGCTGGTAATTCAGGTTCTTAATCAGCAGAGAAAAGTCTATATGGATTTGTTTCAAGCATCCCGTAAAAAGAAGAACTATGATATTAGGGCCTCTTTTACGGAATATACGATGGAAGGATTTTTCCTTTTTGTGTTCAATGTCCTGTTTGTGATTATAATCATAAAAGTCTCTGCGCCAAAGATAATTACCAGCATAATGACCATCGGCACTTTGTTTATCTTTATACAATACATTACAAGACTAATCTGGCCTTTGATGAATATTTCCGAAAATATCATGCAAATCCAGCGTGCTTTTGTTTCTCTGAAAAGAATACTCGATTTAACGGCTTTGACAACTGAAGATGAGATTCATACTGGTAAAACCATCCCTATGTTTAAACATGAAATCCGTTTTGAGAATGTCTGGTTTGCTTATAACGATGAAGACTGGGTATTGAGAGATGTGTCTTTCACAATACCCAAGGGACATAAACTTGCCTTGGTGGGTGCATCGGGAAGTGGTAAAACTACAACAATCAGTTTGTTATGCGGATTCTATCAACCTCAAAAGGGGTATATATACATTGATAATGTTCAACTCAAGGATGTTAACTTATATTTATGGAGAGAGAAAATCGGTTTAATATTGCAGGATATATTCCTCTTTCCAGGCAATATACTGGAAAACATTCGCGTTTATAATGATGATATTAATGAAGATGAAGTAAATAAAGCGGTCAATATAGTTCAGCTTGATGATTTCATCGGTAAGCAGGAATTCGGCATCAATGCAGAATTGGCGGAACGTGGACAAAACATCTCTCAGGGTGAAAAGCAATTAATCAGTTTTGCCCGTGCATTGGCTTTTTCGCCTGAACTCATAATCATGGATGAAGCAACTGCCAGCATAGATCCTCAGACTGAATCCCAAATACAGACATCGATGGAAAAAGTCCTCGAGAGCAAGACTGCTGTCATAGTTGCTCATCGTTTGACTTCGGTTTTGGATGCAGACCAGATACTGCTGTTTAAGGACGGGGAATTAACACATCGTGGTACACATACTGAGCTTATGAGCATAAGTGAAGAATACAAGCGTCTTGTAGACTTGCAGATGCTCCAGATAACAATGGATGAATCACAGGAAATCCTCAAAGGATAGCAGAATGAATTATCATATCAGATGGATTTTTAAGCAGTGGATTTCTCAGAAATGGTTCATCCTACTGATGCTGTTTTTTACCCTGCTCAGTTCTGCGGTTGCCATAGCATATCCTTTTGTCTTTAAGAAACTGATAGACCTGATAAGTGACATTCTGAAGTTTCCTGCCAAGTATCCTGAACCGATGGTTGAGGTAAACCGCATCATAATGCTCTTCCTTGCTATCGGTATAGCTCAGTTTATCACCGGTTTTTATCCATCCTTTCGGGCGTTTATGAATGTCCGCTTTGAGCATACACTCAGGATGCTCTATTTCAAATACATGCTGGAAAAAGATTACATATTTTTCCAAAAGTTCAGAACAGGTGATATTGTAACGCGGCTTACGGATGATTTGAGCGATTTCCCCAAAGTAGCATGGTTTATGTGCTCCGGTATCTTCAGAGCGTTCAATTCCTTTTCGATGATTCTGTTTAGCTTAATCGTGATGTTTAGCTTGAATTGGCTGCTTACTATCCTATCAATAGCATCCCTGCCTTTGATGATGATAATCTTTTATATCACATCTGACAAGCTGTATATTAATTTCCAGAGAAATCAGGAAGCCATCAGCAATATCAACAGCCAGTTGGAAATGAGTTTCAGCGGCATCAGGATTATCAAAGCTTTTGTAAGTGAAGAAAAATACAACCGCTTCTTTGATATTGCGCTTGCCAAACGCTTCAAAACAGAGATGAGCGTGGTTAAGCTCAATGCAGTTCTGAATCTTATATATGAGTATATAGACTATTTCGCGCAGATTGGCGTTATTATATTTGGCGGTTGGATGGCAGTAAAGGGTTCCATTTCCATCGGAACATTTTTCCTGTTTTATACATACCTTTCGATGATGATTTATCCTTTACTGGATTTACCGCAGTTATTCGTATCGGGAAAGCAGTGCTTTGTAAACATAGACCGTCTGGATGAAATGAAGAACTATCCTGTAATTCACCCGCACAAACCGGATGGCTGCAATATAGAAAGATTACATAACATTACCTTTGATAAGGTATCTTTTACATATCCCGATAAAGACTCGGCAGTTATCAGGAATTGCTCTTTCGAACTCCAAAGCGGAGAAAAGATGGCTATTCTGGGCTCTACCGGTGCAGGTAAAACAACATTGGCCAATATGTTGACCGGTATCTTATATCCTCAATCCGGCAGCATTATGATTAACGGCACACCCTTTGAAAAGGTGGATATCAACAACTGGAGAGATATTATCGGATATGTTCCGCAAGAAGCTTTGCTTTTTACCGGTACCGTCAAGGATAACATCAGATTTGCCATTGAAGAACATGAACCTCTCCCCTATGTGGATGCCATCAAAATCTCACAATTGGAATCTGAGCTAAATGCTTTCCCATTGAAAGATGAGACGCGTGTCGGCAACAAAGGGCTTACTGTTTCCGGTGGTCAGAAACAGCGGGTTACCATAGCCAGAGCAATAATCAAAAAGCCGCAGCTATTGATTCTGGATGATATTACAGCCAGTCTGGATGCTGAAAATGAGGAAAAACTCTGGTCAGAGATAAAAGCGAATTTCGATGATATAACCTGTGTAGTGATTTCACACCGGCTTTCTACTTTGCGTTATATTGATTCCATCCTGTTTATAGACAGCAACGGTGAATGTTATAAAGGCACTCACGATGAATTAGTTTTTGCCTTGCCCGAATACCACTCTTTTATTCATGAAAATCTGAAGAAGTAGAAACTGCTTAGCGCACTTATATTGAATTAAATACCTCTTTCAGCATTTCAATAATCTGCTGTCCTCCGCTTTGGGAAAAGATTATCCCGATTATCATGGCAACCACAATGATAAAGATGAAGATAAATGTTCCGCAACCCTGTTGTTTAGTCCCGCAGATAGAGCATTTCATCATTGTCAAAGGTATTTCTCCGCCACAATTGGGGCATCGTTTTAGCTGCAGATTTTCTCCGTAGGTTTGTGTCTCTTTTCTGATTACTTTTTTGGCTTGCGGTTGTTTGGGTATAATAATCGTTTTTTCTTGGGTTTTATTTATGTCAGCGCTGGGTCTTTGATTGCTGTTCTTCTGCTTCTTTAAAGCTTTTCCGATTATCTGAAAAATAAAAAAGATGATAGCGAAATTGATGATTACCGATATCATAGATGTATTACAACGCATTACTTTCCCTTTTGCTTAAAAGCATTCAGCCATGCAGTCATTCTGGAATCAACCTGCTCCACCTGTTCCGGAGCAAGCTCTGCCATTGCTTTTTCTTTGGCTTTCGTATATTCCGCTTTCAGCTCTTCAGAACATAATTCTGAAGCCAATCCAAACCAGTAATAGGATTCTGCATTATCGGTCGGAACACCTGTCCCTTCAAAATAGCAAAATCCCAGATTGGCTTGCGCATCATAATGTCCCTGTTCTCCTGCCAGTTTGAACCATTTAACAGCTTCTTTGTTATTGACCTGAACACCTTCGCCATTGTAGTATAACACCCCGATATTGAACTGAGCTTCTGCATATTTCTTGGCTGCTGCCAGATTAAACAACCTCAAAGCTTCCTTCAGGTCTGCCTTGATACCTTCACCATTCTTGTAACAAAGCCCCAGTGCAGTCTGAGCTTCAGGCATATTCTGCGCTGCTGCTGCCTTAAACCATTTGAAAGCTTCATTCAGATTCTTTTCTGTTTCTACTCCCAGATAATAAACCTTTCCTAATTTATACTGAGATTCGGAAGCGCCAGTTTGAGCGTGTTCAATGAGCGCTTCAAGGTTAAATCTCGGTTGCTCCGCTTTCTCTTGATTTAATTCCTGTATAAGCTGATTTGAGTTTTGTTCGTTTTGTGCAAATAAAAGCAAACACCATAAACTTAAAATAAACAGTGTCATAATTGTCCTTTTCACTGTTACCTCCATCTGACAATATTGCATTGTAATCTAATTGCTTGTATTTTTTATTTATGTCAAGCTTTATCTGCTCCCAACCCGATATCCACCTGGCATCCTCTTGGGCTAACCCCAAGAGGACCCCAGGAGGATGTTAAGTGGAAAACAAGCTAAAATATCACCCTGCAATAAATTATTCAGAAAAAAAGAATGGAGCGGGATACGGGGCTCGAACCCGCGACCCTCAGCTTGGGAAGCTAATGCTCTACCACTGAGCTAATCCCGCTCTTATGAGTATAAGTTTTTGAATGTCTGCTATTTTGTCAAGATGCTTGCATCTGCGGCTTCTCTCAGAATAAAACATCTTGACTTTTTTGTAGTCTTTAAATCAAAGAGTTATTTTTAAGCTGCTTACTAAAAAGAAGGAAACAAAAGTGGAATATATTGATTTTAAAAAAGATACTCTGGCTTTGACTGAAAAGATTTTTGAAATCCGGAGGTTACTTTGATAAGGAAGGCAAAACTTCCTTATTAAAAGAATTAGAATACCATTTACATGCTCCCGATTTCTGGAATGACCAGGCAAATGCGAAAAAGGTTACAAAGCAAATCAGTATCCTGCGTGAAGAACTGGAGCATATCGGTAAACTGGATACAATCAAAGACGAATTAGAAACATATCTTAAAATTCTGGACGAAGATTTCCATCAATCGCTTTTCCAGGAGGCATTAGACCACTGGAACGACTGGAATGCTTTTGTAGAAAAGATGGAAATCGAATGTCTGCTCAATGAAAAGTATGACCATAATGACGCTGTCTTTTCCATTCATGCCGGAGCAGGCGGAACAGAAGCGCAGGATTGGGCGGAAATGCTGCTCAGGATGTATTCACGCTGGGCAGAGAAAAACGGTTTTGATTTCTCAATCATTGATATTCTTGCCGGAGAAGAAGCCGGAATAAAAAGCGTTACAGTTGAAGTTAAAGGTAATTTTGCCTATGGTTTGCTGAAAGCAGAAATTGGAATTCATCGCCTGGTAAGAATTTCTCCGTTTAATGCGCAGGGAAAAAGGCAAACGTCCTTTGCCAGCGCTTTTGTGTATCCCGAAATTGATGACGATATAGATATTGATATTGATGCCAAGGACTTAAAGATAGATACATACAGAGCCAGCGGAGCAGGCGGGCAACACGTCAATACTACCGATTCGGCTGTCAGGATTACTCATCTTCCTACTAATATAGTCGTTTCTTGTCAGAATGAGCGTTCTCAGACACAGAACAAAGAAAAAGCCATGGCTATTCTGAAATCCCGATTGTATCAATACTACGAAGAGCAACGGGATAAAGAAAAAAAAGAAATGGAAAACGCCAAAACAGATATCGGATGGGGAAATCAAATCCGCTCATATGTATTCCAACCATACCAGATGGTCAAAGACCATAGAACTGACTTTGAAATCGGCAATACAGAAAAGGTTATGAACGGAGATTTGGATGGTTTTATCAATGCCTGGCTCAAAGACAGAGCCAAACAACGGTTGAATAAATCAAAATGAACAAAGAAATCCAAGCTTTAGTCCAGGAATTAGATTTAGCAAAACTACCCAAGCATGTTGCCATAATTATGGATGGCAATGGACGATGGGCAAAACAACGTCACAGACCAAGGTTATATGGGCACAGAGCCGGAGCTAAATCCGTAAGACAAGCGGTAGAACTCGCCGGAGAGTTATACATCCCTCATCTTTCTGTTTATGCTTTTTCTACTGAAAACTGGAGCCGTCCTCAGGATGAAGTTTCTGGACTGATGAAATTGCTGATGGAGTATCTGAATAAAGAAATTGATGAACTGCATCGTAAAAATGTGATTGTCCGGATTATCGGCAGCGCAGAGAATGTTGATGCAGCATTTCTAAGAAAAGCACATAATATCACAAGCAGGACGTGGAACAACACAGGTCTGCACTTCAATGTAATGTTTAACTATGGCGGCAGGCAGGAACTTACCGATGCAGTAAAATCCATTGTGACAGATGTAAGGCAAGATAAGCTGAAAACAGAGGACATAACTTCATCATTGATAGATAAATATCTTTATACAAAAGGTATTCCCGATCCTGACCTGGTTATCAGAACCAGCGGAGAAATGAGATTGTCAAACTACCTCATCTGGCAGTCTGCCTATTCAGAAATATATGTAACTGATACATTATGGCCGGATTTTGATAAAATAGAGTTT
>Ga0194125_10006699_pt1 | contig 16871 bp, 10 predicted proteins | sample TA2KigC250mmetaG_FD_148626 | JGI IMG/M metagenome (GOLD analysis project Ga0194125, IMG submission 148626) | Freshwater microbial communities from Lake Tanganyika, Tanzania - TA2015034 Kigoma Deep Cast 250m | ecosystem: Environmental > Aquatic > Freshwater > Lake | place: Tanzania: Lake... | reverse complement strand
TCCATAAAAAAGACAAGAGTATGGCATAAACAGTGCAATAATCAATCATGAATGGGGTTTTTGCCAAACTTAGTGTCCGTTTTTGCCAAACTTAGTGTCCGCCGATAATCTCTATCAGAACAATCCCGGTTCTGCCGATCATCATTATCTATGGGTGCGTTGTCTCGATGATGTCTTGATCCAATTGACCGAAGCCCGTAAGCTGATTGCGGCACATCCCGATTATAAATGGGGTTATCGACTGATCCAGGCAGTGTATCAGATCAATTTCTTCAATAAACAGGACGTTTCTGAGCAACTACGTGATCTTCTCACTGAGAATTATCCTCTGGACAAGGATACCCTCGTTCGGGCATTCACCCTCTTCCCGGATGATGATTACACTCTTTACACCATGTACGAGATGAGTATGTGAATGGAGATTATGAAGCGGCTGAACGCTATTTGATGATACCGGATGCGCTTGATCGTCCCTGGCTGGAATATGCCACGCTGGTGCGTTTTGCCGAAAAGACCGGCCGGCTGGCACCTGTTAAAAAACACCTGCCGCTGCTGATCTCCAATGCCATCGCCTCTGGAGATATCGCACCGGTGGACAGCTTGATCATATATGCCTCCAATCTCGCTCCGCTGTTACTGAAGATTGAGGACTGGAAAGCGTTGGAAACGCTCTATCGCGACCATCCCGAACTTGCCACCGACCCTACTACCTATCGACCCTTGGTATCCATGCTGATCAAGCAAGATGATCTCACTGCCGCTATCGACCTAATCGAGGAAATGTACAGGCATGGGGTGGTGAATTATCGCACTCTGGATTCCACCCACGAATGGCTGCCACTGGCAAGAAATCAGCGCTGGGTGCGGCTGCTTTATGAAGCCAAACTGAAATGGGATAATGAAGAACCAGCCCGCAAAGCCAGAGTCCTTTCCAAAGTTATGAGAAAACGCGCTCCCGAATGGGAACTGCCCAATCCGGAAGGTAGTATGGTCAAACTTACCGATCTGAGAGGCAAGATCGTGATCCTCGATTTCTGGGCTACCTGGTGTGGTCCCTGCCGCCGTTTGATGCCGGTCCTCAATCAATGGATGCAAAAACAAATGCCGGAAGGAGTAGTGGTCATCTCCATCAATGTCTGGGAAACCGATACCGACAAAGCACTGGCATACTTCCAGGAAAGCAACTTCGCGATGAAGTTGCTGTATGGCTATGACAAACTCGCCACCGCTTATGGCGTGGAAGGCATACCACATCTCGCCGTGATTGACCGTGAGGGCTTCATCCGCTTTGAAGAAAACGGGTTTGATGATAATCTGGCGGATAATCTGACCTACTGGACGCAATTCCTTTTGGAACAGGAAAAGTGATAAAGCACCCGCTCTATTTTACAACACCCTTTGAGAAGGAGCCGGATTTAATCTGATATAATCCAAACCGATATTCACGTTCTGTCTTATAATCAAAACCATGAAAGCATTGTGGAACAAGGAATAAACTATCTGCAGAAAAAATTGGATAGTGATGTTTGAAAAACACTGACACAAATACGGCGAGGAAAATAAATGAGCGCAGGAATGAGCTTGTCATGAAAAGATAAGATATGAACAAACGAGGTAAATATGATGAACTCAAACAGAATGAAAAGAACTGCTTATCTACCGGAGAGCCCCTTCATTTATGCAAAAGATGTAGTAGGAGGGGTAGAGCCAGGGATATGGTTTTTGTTTGATTCTATAGGCAATCATATTACTACGCAATCATCGATGGACTTCTTCTTGATAAATAGTACATTGGTTAAGGAGTCTGGCGAGAATCCCCAAAAAGTGTTTAGTAGATGGTACATACCCAATCCTACGATTAGCTATCAAGATGGTTAGCTAGAATGAACATATCTAGAACCTGATTCTTTACATTACTACAGCCTTGATTCACCGTACTCGGAATATGACTTACTAACTCAGATTTCATCGTTTGGACATGACCGTATTCTAAGGATATTCACCAATTCGCTGATAGGTGGATCTTTCATGTATTGTAATTATGCTCCGCTGGAACAGCATCCTCAGGAGGTTAATAGCTTTGGTTTTGGGAGTCATAATCCGGTAATTAGACCCAATTCCTTTGAGATTACGACCATGAGTGTCCGTCTGCCCGATTCCATCGTCATTCTTGCTCTATGGACACATGACTTTCCTGCTGTCCACGGGTTTTACTTTCCCGCTCCTACGACTACTCAATATGGGTGCAGAGCTTTTACTCAGAACGACCTGCTCCATATTATCAACAATCAGGTGATCTATTCATATCATGTCGGTATTTCCACATCAGTATCAGATGAGGTGGCGGACATTCTTTCCACCGATCTTCTGATCTACCCCAATCCTGTTCAGTAGGGACAGTTGATCACCATCGAGTCATCTGCCAAACAGCCAACGATCATAGACAATTACAACCTCAAGGGACAGCGGGTGCAGACCCTCTCCCTGGACGAATTAGGAAAATGCCGGTGGAACCTGACCGATTCCCTGGGCAACGAATTAGCATCCAGACTATACATCATAAAACAGCGTGGGTATGATGACGCAAAGCCCCGTGACCTCATGCTAATTAAATAGTATCATATGTCTTTAGAATGGTATATGTCTTCGACCACTCAATAACCATCTCTTCCTTCAGTCCTTTCTGTTGACGACAAGATACTCGTATAATGACCGTACTTCATACGCTCAATGTAGGGTGAAACTTACAGAAGGATAGTATCCTGAAGCAAGGTAGGGGAGAGGGTTCAGAGCGCTGAGGTCAGATGACTCCCGCTCTGATCATATCGTGCATATGCAGCATACCCACTGGTCGGTGCTGTTTATCCACCACCGGCAGCATGGTGATCTTGTAGGTCTCCATCAGGTTGATGGCATTCACCGCCAGTTCATCCGGCGTTGATGCTTTCGGGTCATGGGTCATGCACTGGCTTGCGCTGCAATCCATTATCCTATGCTGTTTTTCCTGGAGATGGCGTCTGAGGTCACCGTCAGTGATGATACCGGTCAGGATGCCCTTATGATCGATCACCGCCGTGCAGCCGAGTTTTTTGGAAGTCATTTCCATGATCACTTCGCTCATGATCGTATCTTCGGAGACCACCGGCAACGCTTCTCCGCTGTGCATGAGATCGGACACCCTCAAGAGCAATCGTTTCCCGATCGTCCCGCCAGGATGGAACCTGGCAAAGTCCGTGGCGGTAAAGCCCTTTTCCCGTAGCAATGCGATTGCCAGGGCATCACCCAGAGCCAGAGCGACGGTCGTGCTGGCAGTCGGCACCAGTCCGAAGGGTTCATATTCTAACGGCACGGAGCAATCCAACACGCAATCGGCATGCTGTGCCAAAGGTGATTCCGGATTGCCGGTCAAGGCGATCAAAGGGATCTGCATGAACTTGATATAGGGAATGATCGAGAGCAGTTCAGCCGTGGAACCGCTATTGGAGATGGCGATCACTACATCGTCAGCGGAGAGCATACCCAAATCCCCATGGATCCCTTCCGCAGCATGTAAAAAGATGGAATTGGTGCCGGTACTGGCAAGCGTGGCGCTGATCTTGCGGGCGATGATACCGGTCTTACCCATGCCGGTCAGGACTACTTTCCCCCGGCAGGACATGATCAGTCCAAAAGCCCCTTCCACGCTATCCGCATCAAGGTTTTCCGCGGTGCGCAGGATGGCTTTTGCCTCCAGATCCAGTTCCTGTCTGATGATATCGGATATCCGGCTCATCTTCAGAGCTCCGCTTGGATCATTTCCATTGCCTGTGCGATGCTCATCACACCCAGGTCGCCCCTGGTATGACGGCGCAGGGTCACGTTCCCGCTTTCCGCTTCGTTCTTGCCCACGATGCACATATAAGGGATCTTCTTCAGCTCGGCTTCTCTGATCTTATAGCCGATCTTCTCTCCGCGCAGGTCACATTCGGCACGCCAGCCACGGGCAAGGAATTGCTTTTGCAAGTCCTTCGCATAATCGATCTGGCTGTCGGTAATGGGCAGGATCATCAATTGCACCGGGCAGAGCCAGAGCGGCAGGTTCCCGGCGTGGAATTCCAGCAGAGTGCCAAAGAAGCGCTCCACAGAACCAAGGATGGCGCGATGGATCACGAAGGGCCTGTGTTGGGCATTATCCGCCCCGATATAGGTCATGTCAAAACGCTCCGGCAGATTGAAGTCAAACTGGATGGTGGTACATTGCCAGGCACGGTTCAGCGCATCCTTGATCTTGATATCGATCTTGGGTCCGTAGAAAGCGCCACCGCCTTTGTCCACTTCATATTCGATGCCGAGCTTTTCCAGTGCGTGACGCAAACTCTCGGTGGCGGTCTCCCAGTCCCTGGGATCGCCCACCGCCGCATCGGGCATGGTGGAAAGATAGACCAGGAACTTGTCAAAGCCAAAGTGCCTCAGCATCTCGAAGGCAAAGATGATCAGATCATTCACTTCATCGTCCAATTGCTCGGGAGTGCAGATGATATGCGCATCGTCCTGAGTGAAGCCACGCACCCGCATCAGACCGTGCAAAACGCCCGATCGCTCATAGCGGTAAACGGTGCCCAGTTCACCCAGGCGCAGAGGCAGATCACGATAACTATGCAGATTGGATTTATAGACGCTGAGGTGGAAGGGGCAGTTCATCGGTTTGATGTAATAATCCTGTCCTTCCACTTCCATAGCGGCATACATGCTTTCTTTGTAATAGCCGAGGTGACCGCTGGTCTGCCACAATTGCGCCCGTCCGATATGAGGGGTATAGACCAGTTTATAGCCATGACGGATGTGTTCGTCCTTCCAATACTGCTCGATCAGATGGCGGATCATGGCACCATTGGGATGCCAGAGCACCAGCCCTGGTCCCACCTCGTCATTGATGGAAAAGAGGTCAAGGTCTTTACCAAGCTTGCGATGGTCTCTCAGTTTCGCCTCTTCCAAAAAGCGCAGGTATTCATTGAGCAGTTTGTTATTGGGGAAACTGATGCCGTATATTCGTTTGAGCATCTTGTTCTTCTCATCGCCACGCCAATAGGCACCGGAGGTCTTGAGGAGTTTGAATGCTTTAATTTTGCTTGTATCCAGAATATGCGGTCCGCGGCAGAGGTCGATGAAATCGCCCTGTTGATAGGTGGAGATGGTGTCTCCATCGGGGATCTCGGAGAGGATCTCGATCTTGTAGGTCTCATCCATGGCGCTGAATTTCTGCACCGCTTCCGCTTTGCTCAATTCCTTGCGTTGATAGGGGAGAGCGCTGGCTGTAAGTTCCTTCATCCGGTTCTCGATGAGGACAAGCTCTTCATCGATGAACGACTCATCCCGGTCAAAGTCATAATAAAATCCGTTCTCGATGGCGGGTCCGATGGCGATCCTGACTTGGGGAAAGAGCTGTTTGACCGCCTGTGCCATCAGATGGGCGGTGCTGTGCCAATAGACGTCCTTGCCCGCATCGGAATCAAAGGTATGGAAGCGGACGGCTGCATCATGCTCGATGAGCTGATCCAGGTCTTTGAGGACGCCGTCGATCTCGGCGATGATCGATGCCTCAGCCAGACGCGGACTGATATCCTGCGCCACCTGATCGGCTCTGACGGGTGCCGGATACTGGCGTTGAGAACCATCCGGAAGTGTGATCATTACTGACATTCTATATCTCCTGCCGGATACCGTGCATCAGGCATCCGGTGCTTGTTTTTATCTGTTTTGATAGTTTTTCGGACTAATTTCTGAACTCGGCTGATTTGTCAAGATTGCCTTTACAACCTCGTGAGGCGCATGGCATTCAGGACGGCGAGGATAGTCACTCCGACGTCGGCGATCACCGCTTCCCACAAGCCACTGATCCCGATCGCACCACCCGCCATGACCAAAGCCTTGATCCCCAGTGCCAATACCACATTCTGCACCAAAATTGTGTAACTGAGCCGTGAGATCTCAAATGCCTTGAGAAACTGATCCGGACGGTCGTTCAACAGCACGATATCAGCCGATTCCACCGATGCCTGATTACCGATCTCGCCCATGGCAAAACTGATGTCCGAGCGCGCTATCACCGGCGCATCATTCAAGCCATCACCGGCAAAAGCCACGATCCGCGGCGCTTTGTCCGCTATCTGCTCAAAGCGGTTGATCTTGTCCTCCGGCAGCAGTTCCGCTTCAAAGCTGTCCAGAGCCAGCTCCTTTGCCACCTTTTCCGCTTTTTGACGGCGGTCGCCACTCAGCATCACCTGCATGCCCACACCCAAGTTACGAAGCCGGTTCAGCATCTCCGGCATCCCGCTTTTGATCTCATCGCTAAAGGTCACAAAGCCGAGGTATTGATAGTTCTTGATCACGTAAATGACAGTTTCATCGCTGTCCACGGGATCGAAGACCATATCCAGCGAACGCATGAATTCATAGGAACCCACGGCAAGATCGTCTCCATCATAAGCCATGGCGATGCCCTGTCCGGGGATCTCGCGGAACGCCTCCACCTGGCGGGGATCGAACTTGCCCTGATGATAGGACTTGATCGCCAGCGCTACCGGATGATTGGATGAATACTCACAGACGTAAAGCGCTTCCAGCATTTCCGCTTTGGAACTCTGATCAGTGTGATGAACTTGCTGAACCTTGAGCTTCCCTGAGGTCAGCGTACCCGTCTTGTCAAAGACCAGCGTTTTCACCCGGCGCAGGTTGTCCAACACGTTGCTGCCCTTGAAGATAATACCCTGCTTGGCGGCATAGCCGATGCCGGCGAAATAGGTGAGAGGTATGGATATGACCAATGCACAGGGGCAGGAAACCACCAAAAAGACCAGGGCGCGCTTGACCCACATCCCCAGATCAGCACCCAGAAGGAGCGTGGGCAGAAATGCCATCAACGCCGCTGCCAGAACCACGGAAGGCGTGTACCAACGGGCAAAGCGGGTGAGAAACTGCTCCGTCCGGCTCTTGCGATGAGCGGCGGATTCGATCAAACGCATGATCCTCGCCACCGTGCCATCGGCATCCCTGGCGGTCACTTCGATCTCCAAGCGTCCATCCAGATTGATGAAACCGCTATTGACCAGGGAACTTCTATTCACCAAGCGCGGATCGGATTCACCCGTGATGATCGCCGTATCCACCGTTGATTCACCCTTGCGGACAATGCCATCCAGCGGAATTCGCTCACCCGGATTGACCACTATGACCGCACCCACCAGCACTTCGCCCACAGGAGTATCGCTCACTTCCGCACCTCTCAGGACATGGGCAAAATCAGGTCTGAGCGACAGCGTCTTTTCAATCGATTCCCGTGAACGCTTTATCGCTCTGTGCTCAAAGTATTTGCCGATCTCATAAAGCAGCATGACGGCGATCGCCTCGGTGTATTCACCTAAGATAATGGCACCGGTCGTGGCGATCGTCATCAGCCAATTCTCATCAAAAAACTGCCTCCTGATCAGCTTTCTGAAGGAGGTGAGGATCACGCTGTGTCCCACTAACAGGAAAGAGGTGATCGCCAGCACAGATGTAGCCATCGCCTCCATTGTCAATATATAAGATACAATGAATAAAAGTATTCCACCAATGATAGGTAACCAATGTTTTATGTTATTGTCCTTTGCATGCTCATCAACGTCAATGCTCTCAAACTTCACTCCCGGTTCGATCTGATCCGCCAGGGCATTCAATACCTCGATCAATCCCTGGTCTTTTGCCGTCATACTGATGGTCAGCACTTTCCTCGTGAAATCCAGATGTGCATTTTCGATCGAGGGATGGCTCTGGATCGCATCCTCGATCTTGGCGCTGCAGTGTGCACAGTCGAGATTATTGACCCGATACTTCTCTTTTACCATGTTACTGCTCCCGGATGTGTGCCAGTGCCGTGGCATACAGATCATCCACATGCCGGTCATCCAGCGAGTAAAAAACCATCGTGCCTTCCTTGCGGCTCTTGACCAAACGGTTGAGCCGCAATATCTTCAGCTGATGCGAGACCGCCGATTGCTGCATCCCCACCAAAGCCGAAAGATCATGCACGCACAATTCCGTGCAGGATAGATAATAGATGATCCGCAAGCGGGTGGGATCGCCAAAAACCTTGAAGAACTCCGCCAGTCGGTCAATCTCCACTTCCGGCGGCATCCCGCTTACCATCCGCGTCACATCATCCGATGATATTTGTTTGCAATTACATACCAGCATCGCACTCTACTCCTATATGAATATGTGTTCATGTATTATAGGGATGCCCTGGTTGTCAAGGGTTATCTGCTTCCATTTTCATTTTCTTAACAAAATGAGCCATTTACATCGGTAACCGATAAATCAATCTCTGGATTACCTTCACCTGATCAATCACTTGCATTCATATTCATCGATAGGGAGTGTCAGACAAAGCCCCGTAGGGGCGTCACAATGTTAGGCAGGGTGTGGAGCGAAGCGAAACCCCTGCGCCACAAATGAATTCTCCCCAAAAGAGCCCGGCAAGGGCGAAACACCAGACAAAGCCCCGGAGGGGCGTCACAATGTTAGGCAGGGTGTGGAGCGAAGCGAAACCCCTACACCACAAATGAATTCTCCCCAAAAGAGCCCGGCAAGGGCGAAACACCAGACAAAGCCCCGGAGGGGCGTCACAATGTTAGGCAGGGTGTGGAGCGAAGCGGAACCCCTGCGCCTCAAATGATCTCTCCCACAAAAAGCCCGGTAAGGGCGACACATCATGATTACCGTGTGTCGCCCCGACGGGGCTTGATAAATATTTGGATCCCAATTGCAGGGGTTCCGCTTCGCTTCACATCCTGCCTAATTATGTGTCGCCCTTTCAGGGCTGATGACTTTTGCTATATTATATCTAATTGATCCACTGCTCATTACGACAACCACAAAATCTACAACCCGGGATTTGTCTTGACAAAAAAAGCGATCCCAAAAACAAGCGACACACATCAACTTAATACGACTCGTTGCGGGGGCGTAGTTCAGTTGGTCAGAACGTCTGCCTGTCACGCAGAAGGCCGCGAGTTCGAGTCTCGTCGCTCCCGCCACCCTACTTCATCCAACAAACCCTCCTCCTCATATGACATATTCTGTATCTAATCATCAATCAATCAACATGCTTATAAACGAGCATTACCCTATCCCTATGTATCATAATCATTTAACTATCCTTTCCCTGTGTCCTCCTTACTTGATAACCTGAGTATAACCTTAGTATAACCTTACAATCGTAAGGTTATACTAAGGTTATACTCAGGTTATCAAGTAAGGAGGAAGATAGTAAAGTGCTGCTATCTGACTATCAGGAAGTGAGATGGGTAATCAGTTATTGTAATGCACTGCAGTGCAGTAATATCGCACACTATTCTGTCGGTGTTTCTTTTGCAACAGGCCAGTTTCGCATGTAGTGGAAACGGACTAAAAGAGAATATACTGATGCGAGGATGGTTCACCAGTACTGGCATCCTGCATTACTGGAGGAGTGATATTGAAAAGTTTGGAGCACAAATCGAATTATTTATGTAAAAATCATAAATAATCCTTGACCTAATTAATGTGGTAGAATACATGGAAACCAACATGTCACTGAGCATTGCGATGAGATCAAACAATGAGAATAGTCTTACTGTAGTGGTTCTCTCGAATGTTTGATGTTGCTATCAGTCGCCATAATCGGTAAATGATAATGACATGCAACATACTAGCTCATTGAAGGAGGAATCAATGAAAAGAGTAACAGCGGCACAGTCAAGTAGCCTAGGGTTCAATGCTGTTAAGAAATTGACGATTACAGCATTGATGGCGTTTTCTATTGTCCTATGTGTGGGATATGATATTTATGTAAATCCCACTTTTAGCCCCAATCCACAAAATCGAGAGTATCCAACCATACAGGAGGCTGTTTATCATGCATTTGATGATACCTTGCCTGAAAATGACCCGAATGATCCACCCGTAGTTCGAATTCTATTATCAGATCACACACATATCAACAATGGGCTTACCATCGATTTCACATTCAATTACATATACCACAATGTGAAAAGCATCATTATTCAAAGTTCCTCGGGGAATAGGGATTTATGCATAATACGAAGGAATATGGGAGCAGATAACGTTATAAGTGTAAGTGGGGATCAGCAAAATTCTCTTAAGATATCAGATGTTACAATATCAGGTATTGACAATTTGAATGGTATTTTGATAGGAAGCTCAACCCGTCGAAGTTTCGGAATTCTTGAGGTTGAAAATTGCCTAATGCATAATACAGCCAATGGAGTGCGTATTGAATTACAAAATGCAACTGATATACTCATCCATCATTGTTCATTTGTGATGTCCTTTAACCACAATGGTATTTCCCTATGGAACTATCCTTATAATGGGATTCTTAGTTCAATTCGCATACAGGATTGTAATTTTGATGGTGGAGTCGCCATGAATATGAGCGCTTACAATCAATACAATATTGTTGTATCAAGAAATACATTCATAAACACTGGAATTATTATTGGTGGGAATATGGAAACTTCCGGTGCGCTTATTGAAGAGAACACGTTTACGACCAATTCAAGGCTGATTGTTGGTAGTATTAGCGCTAGTATTAATAGAAATAAATTTTTTCATATCTATGGTTATCAAGCTGTAGATGTATATAATCAAGGATACTACAACATGATTGCTTCTATCGACTCTAATTTATTCTTCGAAGTTAATCATCCAATTCGTCTACATCATAGTGTAGGTCTAATGTCACGTATATTATCATCAATCGAAAATAACTCATTTCTTTATACTCAACGCGCCATACTAATAGATGTGCCAACAACAAATGCAGGCTATCAAACCATAGTACAATGCTTTCGGAATAACTTGTATGTTTACTCATCAACTCAGCCTTTTGTATTTGAAGGGAATCATGTCCCATCATACGCGCATACAATCCCAGTCTCATACTCTCACTTTGAATCTGAGTTCCCACTAAACAGCTATGTTTCAATTGATAATGAAACTGTAACATTCGGCGACCCTTACATCGAGATCGATGCAGCGAACCACAGCTATACCTTGCAGTGGGAGGAGGGAATCAAGAGTCCCTGTATCAATACCGGTTATCCAGGTGAGAATTATGAGCTGACGGATCTGGATGGAACTCCGCCCGATATCGGGAGCGTGTATTATCCGCATGTAGCTAAGAAATACACTTTTCAGGATCGTCCGCCGGAGCCCTATATATTCTGGATGTGCTTCCCGGTAGTAGATAACCGCTCCAATCCGACCGGACAGCAATACTGGAACGAACTGGGGTATATGTTTTACGAGCATATGCTGGGGGCACCTAACAACTCTCAACTCAATTCCATTTTATGGAGTTACAACGGGAACGATGGGTCGGTCTTTTTCAATCAATCATGGCAGAACGCAGATGTCCGTTCCTATCCACCTATCGGTTACAAAGTCAAGCTCAATGTATCTCAACCCTATTGGATTGAGGTCAATGGCTTCCGTTCGGATCCGGAGACCACTCCGGTCGCCTGGGTGGAGCGTGATGTCAATAACAACCTGTTCAGCAACTGGGTGGGTTACTTTGTTCCGCAGTCCCAATGTGCTTATTACTCATTGAACCGATTTCTCCCCGGTAGCGATCGTGAAACCTATCTGGATTATGTCTATAGCATCAAGACGCAGTGGTGGTCAACACACCGGCTGCGTTATGAACATGGCAGTCCGTGGATTATAGGATTGGATAGGTTTAAGTTTATGGAAGGCGATGTGGTGGTGCTGCAACTACTGCCTGATGCTCCGGCGGAGATGTTCTGGAACGTGCTGCCAGAACCCAGTGCACCATACGTCCGCCCGGAAGCACAGCAGTTCAGTTACGAGGAAAAGCTGGATTACACCCCGGTCTATGTGGAGTTCGATCCCGATGATATGCCGGATGAGGTGGGGATCATGGTCAATGGCAAGTGTTATGGCGCTGCCGTGGTTGATGCCGAGGTGATCGGGATCAATTACTATGCCGATGATGACAAAGCCGCCGGCTTTGAATTGTGCTTCTACTATGCCGGCAAGGGCAAGGTGATCAAGAACAACTGGCGGGTCTTCAATCCGGAGACACTCGTCTTTGAGGATAGCGCGCTGCTTTCAGGATCAAATAACCAGTTCCATTACCTATCCTTCCAGCGGGATAGCGGCAGTTCGCCTATCCCTTTGCAGACCACTCTGGAGCCCAATTATCCCAATCCCTTCAATCCGGAGACCCGGATCAGCTTTACACTGGCATCCGAAACTCCGGCACGCTTAGATATCTACAATCTGAAAGGACAGCGGGTAAGGACTCTGGCGGATGGAACCTTGAGACAGGGACGCCACACCGTGGTCTGGAACGGTCGGGACGATCAAAACCGGGCAGTTGCCTCCGGGGTATATTTCTACCGCTTATCCATGCCGCAGCAGTCAATGACCCAGAAAATGATGTTGCTCAAATGAATCAGATAGTCGTAAGCCGTTCCCGTCCGCTGGCGGGAACGGCATCATTGAACGTAGGGGCGGATTCCAATCCGCCCTATGAGATAGGTCGCCTCAGGATAGCGACCCTACGATCCAGCTTTCGGGTAGGGGCGCTTTCCCTCAGCGCCCCAGTTCAGGAGCAGAAATGAGGAAGCAGATACTGAGCGTAATCTTCTTGATCCTGGCAGTTGGTATGTCCGGGGTGATCCGGCGGGTGGCATTGGACGGCAGCCAGGATTATACATCCATCCAGGCGGCGATTGATGCCTCGGCACACAGCGATACGGTATTAGTGTATCCTGGCAGATATTATGAGAACCTGATCTTCGGTGGCAGGAACATCACGCTTGCCAGTTTGGAACTGACTACCGGAGATATTGACTACAAATACACCACCATCATTGACGGAAACCAGAACGGCTCGGTGATCATGATCCGGAATGGGGAATCCAATGTCGTGATCAGGGGATTTACTATTACCAATGGAAGCGGGTATTATGCTTCTATATACAACACGACAGTGGGTGGTGGGATCAATATAGTAGGATTGACCAATCCTCGGCAGGTGTATATTGTAAACAGCCTCTTTCATGGTAATAATGCAGATTTTGGTGGTGGTTTAAGTGCCAGTGCCTGTAACTTATATCTCAGTGGAACGACCATCCGGGATAATCAAGCTTCATACGGGGGTGGCATAAGATACCAGGACAGTGGAAACAATCCCTGGCAGATGCATTTCGATCCGGTCAACCGTTGCAACATCTACCGCAACTATGCCGCTTCTGGTGCCGATATCAATACCTATTGGGTCAATCACACCCATGTGGTGGTTGATACCTTCACTGTGATGAACCCCTGGAACTTCTATGCCAATGGGATCCCATATATTCCTTCTAACGACATCCCCTTCACCTTTGACATCCTGAATAGCATTCACGAGGAGGTCAATCACGACCTCTACGTAGCACCCTGGGGGGATGACGGCAATAGCGGGCTGAGTCCGGCTGATCCGCTCAAGACCATTTATCAGGCGGTTTACCGCATCGCGTCCGACCCGGATGATCCGAAGACCATCCACCTTGCCGATGGGCTATACTCGACATCTCTGAACGATCAGATCCTGCCGATATCGATCAAAGACCATACCCGGGTAGTGGGTCAGTCAATCGAGCATACCGTGATCGATTGTGAAGGGCAGATATTCTGTGCATCACCAGCTTATGGCAGAGACTTAATCCTTAGACATTTTTCAACGAGAAACTCAACCCTATTATTCTATACAACGAGTCCTGAAATCGTCCTTTTACAAGACATTAACGCTAGATATATGCCATATTTTGAGGGCATTGCCAATATGATATTGTTTGAGAGATCAGTAGGTTATATTATTGACAATGTATCTTTTAGCGATTTGTCTTCACACGTGTTATACCTTATTTATACTAGTCGGTTTGACGGTGAATGCAGTATTCGAGAACTGAAGATCAAAAATGTAACTGCCCCTGATGGTCTGCGGTTGCTTGATGTTAATGGCAATGGCATAGTAACGCTTGACCGATGCAGTTTTACGGGTAATAACAGTCCATCGGGTGATCAGTTTACCTCAAACATGATGTTTCAGATATCGCCATCGCAGAGTGCACAGCGCTTGCGGGTGGAGATCAGCAATTCGCTGTTTGCCGGCAATCATCAGGGCAGATTCGATCACATGGCGCATGTCCGGGCATTGAACGATACGGTCTTCATCAGTAACTGCACCTTTGCAGATAATACCGGCGGTTCCTATCCTCTGGCGGTGAGCGGGACATCGGTATTGACCAATAATATCTTCTACAATCCTGCCCTGACGGCTGAGGTTCTGATCCCCAATCTGAATAGTAGCGGGATCATCTCGCGGGCAGAATTCAATTACAACAATATCCGCAATGGGATCAGCGGCGTGGTCAATCCCAGCTTTATCAATCAGATGCTGTGGGGGACGGGTAATAGCAGCGAAGAACCGCTCTTTGCCGGCGATGGGGATCATCCTTACCTCTTGTCTGCGCTCTCGCCTTTGATCGATGCCGGTGATCCGGGGTTCGGCACGGAGCATCTGGGTGACTGGGATCTGGGGCATAATGAGCGCTTTTGGGATGGCGACGGCGATGGCATAGCGCGGGTGGACATCGGTGCCTATGAGTATCAGGAGATGCCGGTGCCGGTGAACCTGACGGCGGAGATGCTGGAGAGGATCATCCTTCTGCAATGGGAGATGCCGGTAATGGGACGGGGCTTGAATGGCTACCGGGTCTATCGGAATGGTGCTTTACTTACCGGGATCGCTGATGCAGCACTGATGGAGCACTATGATCTACGGGCGCCGGTGGGGACGAATGTCTATCAGGTGACGGCGGTCTATGGGATAGTGGAGACGGCTGGCAGTAATCCGGCGACGGTGGAAGTGACGCCGGTGGCGGATGAGACGCAGGTTCCGCCGCTCTATGCCCTGAGCATCTCACCCAATCCTTTCCGGGAGGTGGCGGTGATCCAGTATCACCTGTCCCGTCAGAGCCGGGTGAGATTGGAGATCTATAACCTCAGAGGACAGCGGGTGCGGACGCTTAGTGATCAGATCCAGCCGGCGGGGGAATATGCCTTTGCCTGGGATGGCGCTGACCCTGAGGGCTGGAATCTGGCATCGGGCATCTATCTGCTGCGCCTGCAAGTCGAAGGCAGAAAGCCGGTCGTCCGCAAGATCACGCTGCTCCGGTGATCATTGATTATCAGCTTATATTCCAGTTTTGGGTTTACCTCCTGCCATCTGATGAGTGCAGTTTCTTTTTGACAAAAGAGGGGTCAAATTAATCCTGTCACTATGGCGTTGATCCCGGTGGGGTCAAACAGCGTAAATACCAGGCAGAAGCCTGATTTAAGAGCCCAAGGAGATATCCTGAGATAGATGGATCTAATATATAAAAGCGTGTTCCAGATAGCCAATTTGATGATTGAAGGTCTGTGGCTACTGCTGTATCCATTTATCTATATGATCCTGCGGCTGAAGGGTTATGAGCAGAGCCTTGCTTTGGACTTTCCCGATACCGCAGGTGGGTTTGTGATCCATGCCGCTTCGGTGGGGGAGGTCAATGCCGTTAAGCCCTTGATCAAATCGCTTTTGAAGCAGTATCCTGCCAGCCGGATACTATTGACGACCAATACCCGGAATGGTTTGAAGACCGCCAGAGGGATACATCCGGATCTGGTGGCAAGGATCGCGCCGCTGGATCTGAGGATATTGAGGTGGGTGCAATTGAAGCGTAGCAAGCCCGCTCTGATCATCATCATGGAGACAGAGCTGTGGCTGAATCTCCTGTGGGCAGCCCGTTTGCGTCAGATCCCGGTGCTGTGGGTAAATGCCCGGATGTCGGAACGCTCACTCAAACGCTATCTGAAGATCAAGCCGCTGCTCCGTAGTTTTGAGCCGGTGATCAAATGCATATGTGCGCAGAGTGATGCGGATGCGGTGAGGTTCAGGACTTTGTTTGATACCAGAGTCGTGGACTGCGGCAATCTGAAGTTTGCCCTTGATCTGCCGGAATATGATAAGGACGAACTGAGAAGGCAGTGGCAATACGAAACAGATAATTTTATAATCACTTGCGGCAGTACCCGACCGGGGGAGGAGAAGCTCTTTTTAGATGTATTCAGACAATTGATTGATACAATTCCACAAGCGCGGATCATCCTCGCTATCCGGCATCCGGAGCGCTTGTCCGAGGTTATCAATATCCTTAACGAGGAGCCGTATTCCTTGCATTCCCAAGGCGGTAAGCCACACAATATCCATATCATCGACACTATCGGTCATTTGAATGAGGCATACGCCATCAGCGATGTAGCGATCGTGGGCGGGAGTTTCTTTGACTTTGGTGGACATAACCCCCTGGAACCGGCTTATTATCAAAAGCCGATCCTGATGGGTAAATACCATGGCTCATGCGTGGATTCGGTGCGTAAATTACTGGATAATAATGCCATTATCATCACTGAACCAGAACATCTGTTCGCTGAAATCCTCAATCTCTATAAGGATAAGAACTTAGGTAGGGAGATGGGGGAGAGGGCAAAAAGGGTCTTGACGCAATATCAGCATTCTCTGAATGTTCACCTGAATGAGATCATGAGAGTAATCGAGCATAAATGAAACGCCAGGCAATGTTTTACGAGAAAAGCGAAGCAGGGGATGTCCGTTGCCTGCTCTGTCCCCACATGTGTCTGATCCCATCGAATGGAACTGGCAGATGCCGTAGCCGAAAAAACGATGGGGGAGAGCTGGTCGCTGTGAGTTATGGACGACATATCGGCTTGAGCATCGATCC
>Ga0194125_10006694_pt1 | contig 16876 bp, 15 predicted proteins | sample TA2KigC250mmetaG_FD_148626 | JGI IMG/M metagenome (GOLD analysis project Ga0194125, IMG submission 148626) | Freshwater microbial communities from Lake Tanganyika, Tanzania - TA2015034 Kigoma Deep Cast 250m | ecosystem: Environmental > Aquatic > Freshwater > Lake | place: Tanzania: Lake... | reverse complement strand
CCTCCCCCCAAAACTCATTTCCCCCCGCCCCGGGGATGCGTTTTATCATATTCTTCCATCAAATAATCCAAATTCAGGTGCAAATATCTCTGGGTGCTGGAAATGGAGGCGTGCCCCAGCAGTTCCTGCACCGTCCGCAAATCCGCCTTGCCTTCCAAAAGGTGGGTGGCGAAGCTGTGGCGCAGGCCGTGGGGGGTAAGTCCTGGCGACAGGCCCGCCAGCCGGGCCCATTTGTCCACGAGGCGAGCCACCCCCCGGGTGCTGAGCCGCGCGCCGGCGGGGTTGAGGAACAGGGCGCCCTCTTCCAGTCCCCCTTTTCTCTCCACCAGTTGCCGCCTCCAGGGCAGATATGCGCCCAATGCCTTCCGGGCCGGGTCGCCCAGGAAAGCCAGCCGCTCCTTGGCCCCCTTGCCCCACACCCGCAACAAGCCTTCCTTCAGGTCCAGGTCTTTCACGTTCAGCCCGGCCAACTCCGAGAGCCTTAAGCCTCCGGAGTAAAAGACCTCCAGGATGGCCCGGTCCCGCCGGGGGCCGAAGCCGTCCCCCTGGGCCTCGCTCACCAGGTGGAAAACCTCGTCCACCGACAGAAAGTGGGGCAGGTTCTTTTCCATCTTGGGGCTGGGGGCCAGTCTAGCCGGATTCTGCTCCACCACCCCCCGGCGCTGCAAAAACTTGAAAAAGGAGCGCAGGGCCGAAAGCTTCCGGGCCACCGTGGTCTTGCGGCGTCCCTTCAGGGCCAGGGCCAGGAAGGCCCGGATATCTTTATAGGTCGCCTCTGCCAGGGAACGCGCCCCGCCCGGGGAATAAAATTCCAAAAATTGGCCCAGGTCCAGGCGGTAGTTCCGCAAGGTGTGGGCCGACATCTGCCGCTCCACCTTGAGGTACCGGAGAAAATCTTCCAGGTGCCCCCAGACGCCCATTGTTTAGTCTTCGGTCTTCGGTCTTCGGTCTTCGGTCTTCGGTCTTCGGTCTTCGGTCTTCGGTCTTCGGTCTTCGGTGTCCGTGACAAAAACCGATAATTTCCTGACTTCTCAGACTCTTACAGCATTATAATCTTAGAAAATTTTAATGTTATCATCAATTTACCATATTGCAATAAATTCCTGGGCGTTCTTGGCGTCTTTGCGAGAGTTTTTCTATTTCGCGCCAAGACGCAAAGGTGCAGAGATTCAAGAAATTATTGAGAGGGTCTTCCTTATATGTTAATATAACAAACGGAGAAATGGGGGGGAAATGGTAAAACTCAGGGAACTGCGGGACACTCTGGACCGGCAGGAGGAAACCCGCCTGTCGCCTTATGCCGCCCGGAGCACCCAGGCCATCCGGCGCCGCTTTGAAGAGCGCATTGCCGAAGGCCACCGCCAGGAATTCGCGGTGGACGCGGACCGCATCCTGCACTCCCGGGCTTACACTCGCTACATCGATAAAACCCAGGTCTTCTACCTCATCGACCATGAGCACATCAGCCACCGGGTGCTCCATGTCCAGCTCCTGTCCAAGATCGCCCGGACCATCGGCCGCTATTTACGCTTAAACGAAGACCTGCTGGAAGCCATTGCCCTGGGCCACGACATCGGCCATCCCCCTTTCGGCCACGACGGCGAGCGCATCCTTTCGGCCTTGTGCCGGGACCATGGTATCGGCCCCTTCCTCCACTCCGTCCAAGGGCTTCAGTTTGTGGATCAGGTGGAAAAGCAGGGGCGGGGCCTGAACTTATCCCTCCAGGTGCTGGACGGCATTTTGTGCCATGACGGCGAAGTCCACCAGGAACGCCTGGCGCCGGAGCCGGAAAAAACCTTTGCCCGGTTGGCAGAGGAAATCCGCCGGAAAATGGCCGATCCGGACCTGTCCCTCAAGCCCATGACCCTGGAAGGCTGTGTGGTGCGCCTGGCCGACACCATCAGCTACATCGGCCGGGACCTGGAAGACGCCATCACCCTGAACCTGGTGCGCCGGGAGGACCTGTCCGATAACGTCGCCCAGCGCCTGGGCCGCACCAACGGCGTCATCGTTTACAGCCTGGTCGCGGACCTCATCGCCCACAGCTTCGACAAAAACTACGTGGGCTACAGCCCCGAAGTGGGCCGGGCCCTGAAAGAATTGAAGCAATTTAACTACGACCGCATTTACAACAATCCCCGCATCAAGGAGGAGACCTCCAAGATTGAGGGCATGTTCGCCGCGATGTTTGCGCGGTTCCTGGAGGACATCCGCCACCGGCGTCTGGCTTCCCCCATCTGGGGGGATTTTCTTAACTCCATGGACCAGGCGTACCTGAAGAGCCATCAGCCCGGGGAAATGGTCCGGGACTATCTGGCCTCCATGACCGACGCCCAGTTCCTGCGCCGATCCCAGGAGCTGTTCTTCCCCCAGCCCCTGCCGGCGCGGTTCGCTTAGATGCGGTTTTCGGTTTTCGGTTAAAAAATTGGGATTATTGAAGGATGGCAATTGGGGTTTGTAGCATTTGAGAAGGAAACCGGCATAAAATGCTCAGGATCATGACCTTCAACCTTCGGTTTGCCAATCCCGCGGACGGGCCCAATGAGTGGCGGCACCGGAAAGAACTGGTGGTGGACATCATCCTCAACCGCAGCCCCGCTCTTTTGAGCACCCAGGAAGGCACCGTGCCCCAGTTGGAGTACCTTGCCGAACGCCTCCCGGGATATCTTCCTCTCATCGAACACCGGGAAGTGGACCGCACCTGCCAGTACCCCACCATTTACTACCGGGCCGGGAGCTTCCAGGTGAAGTATAGCGGTGAATTCTGGCTTTCCCACACTCCCGGAGTGCACCGCAGCTCCAGCTGGGGGAGCGCCTTCCCCCGCATGGCCACCTTCGGTCTCTTCCAGGTTGACGGCCGGGAGTTTTACTTCGTTGACACCCATCTGGACCACATCTCCGCCGAGGCCCGGCTCCAGGGGGCCCGGATGATCCGGGAGCATTTTTTCCCTTTGAATAAACCGATAATTCTGGCCGGGGACTTCAACGAGCCCCCGGAGGGCCCGGTTTACCGGGAGCTAATGGGCGCCTCCAGTCCCCTCCAGGACACCTGGCGGGCCCTGCACCCAGCCGGGGAGGAGGCCCCCACCCAGCACCAGTTCGACGGCCGGCCCCGGGGCGCCCGCATTGACTGGATCCTGGTGTCGCCGCCTTTCCGGCCCCGGGGGGCCGAAATTATCACCGACCACCGCGATAAGCGCTATCCTTCCGATCACTTTCCTTACCTGGCAGAGGTGGACTATTGACATGATCCGGCTGTTGTGGCTGACCCTCACGATGATTATACTGGCGCCGTCTGGCTATGCCGCCACGGCTCCCGCGCCGCCGCCCCTGTATGTCGAAGTGCTGGGCGGGGAAGAGGAATTAGTGGTGCCTCCCAAAGCCACCCTGAACCGCCTGGCCCTGGAGCGAGGAGTGAAGTGGACCATGGTGGCCCGGGAGAACAATATCCCCAAACCCTATAAAATCAAGGCCGGCATGGTGCTCAAATTCAACACCGCCCACATCGTGCCCATGGAACTGGGCCATGGGTTCGTCATCAACCTGCCGGAGTTGCTCCTCTATTACTTCAAGGACGGGGTGTACCAGCGGCGCTACGCCCTGGCGGTGGGCAAACCCTCCTGGCAAACCCCCACCGGCAATTACCACATTCGCAACAAAGCCGTCAATCCCACCTGGACCGTGCCGGAATCCATTCAAGAGGAGATGTTCAACGCCGGGCGCGAAGTGGTGGAGAAGGTCCCGCCGGGCCCCAAAAACCCCCTGGGAAAGTTCTGGATGGGGACCTCCGCCCCGGGGGTGGGCATCCATGCCACCAATCGGCCCTGGAGCGTGGGCTACTTTGTGTCCCACGGCTGCATCCGCATGCTCCCCGATGAGATCGAACAGCTGTTCCCCCAGGTGGAGGTGGGGCTGCCGGTTAAAATCATTTACCGGCCGGTGAAGATGGCCGTCACCCCCCAGGGCCGCATCTACCTGGAAACCCACCCGGATATTTACTCCAAAAAGCTGGACTACTCGCAGCAAGTGCAGGAGCTGGCCCAGAAATACCAGCTCACCGACCACATTGATTGGGAAAAGGTCCCGCCCATCCTGAAAATCAAGGACGGCGTGGCTCGGGACATCACCCTGAAACCCATTCCCCCTAAGCCGGATACTATTCCCCCTAAGCCGGATACTCAAACCGCCGGCGCCGAGCAACCCCGGGAAATGGGGCTTTTCCCTTTACAGGAACGGGACCCCAAGATAGAATGACAGTGGCCAGTGGCCAGTGGCCAGTGATCAGTGATCAGTAATCAGCAATCGCGGGGTTACTGTTTACTGGTAACGGATTACTTTCAGATAATGAGACAGCATTGATGGAGAATCAAGCTGACTGCCAGCGCCGCCAGGCCATTCGGGAAGAGAACCGCAATCTCCGGTATCTGCGCTTTCTGGTGGACCTGGCCCTGATGGAAATCCGGGCTGGGCGGATCAGCCTGGAGCAAGCCGCGCTGATAGTGGAAAACGTCCGCCGCCAGGCCCTGAAGCTCTTTCCCGGCAAGGAAACGGCCTTTGATATCATTTACCGGCCCCGCTTCCAGCGGGCCATCACCGAGACCTTTAAGCTTCATTGATCGAGGGTGAAATTATGACGTTATCACGTTTGGTTGCGTTAGCTTCGGCTCTTTGCGTCTTAACCGGCCTGGCCCTTTCGGCCTCGGCCCAGACCCAGGCTCCGCCACCGGCTCAAGCCCCGCCTTCGGCTCAGGCCCCGGCCGCGGCTCCGGCTCCAAAAGCCGGGGCCCCGGCCAAGTGCGGCCCGGACCATGCCATTCTCTACAAGCGGGCTGTGGGGCTGCTGGACAATGGGGAGAAAAAGCTCAACGCCCGCTACACCGCGGAGGCCAAGTCCCTGCTCAAGGAAGCCAATTCGCTGTTCTCCATCCTCCAGAAGGAGTGCGGCCCGGAGCAGAGTCAGCGTCTGCTCAACCCCAAGGAGGAGCAGCAGGAGGCCATCAACCAGAAGCTCTCCGCGGATGAACGCGCCGCCGCGGACCGCCTGATGCAGTCCGCGGAAGAAAAAGAGAAAAAGAGCGCCCAGCTCGAGGCCGGCCGGCCGGAGCAATCCCTGAAGCTGCAGCGGGAAGCCAAGGAGGAATACGAGCAGGCCCACAAGCGCTATATCAAGGCCCAGATCTACGCCCTGCGCAACCAGCAGATGATCTTCCGCTTCCTGGCGCCGTAGCGAATCTCGCATTCACCCTGGGGCGCACCCCAGGTTCGCCCCTGCCCAATTAAGGAGCCACCTTGAACCTCACCATCATCGGCGAAAAAGTAGGTCCTTACGAGGTCATCACCTACCTGGTGGCATGCCCGGAAACGGGAGAGGCCTTGCTCATCGATCCCGGCGGCGAGGCTCTGCGCCTTCTGAACCGGCTGAGGCGAGAAGGCTGGCGCTTAAAACTTATCGTCAATACCCACGGCCATGCCGACCACACTGCGGGCAACAACCATTGGGCCGCGGCCACCGGGGCCTCCATTGTCATGCACCGCCTGGACTGGGAATTCTTCCGCACTCCGGAAATGCAGGCTGCGGCTCAGGCCGAGGGCTTTCCGCCCATAAGCCGGGTGGACTTGCTGGTGGAAGACGGCCAGCGCCTGGCCCTGGGCCGGTTTGAGGCCGCGGTGATTCACACCCCCGGGCATTCTCCCGGCTCCATCTGCCTCTATTTCCCGGGACACCTGTTCACCGGGGACACCCTTTTCGTGGGGGCCGCCGGACGCACCGATCTTCCCGGCGCCTCCCTGGACTCTCTCCTCCAATCCCTGGAGCGCAAAATCATGCCCCTTCCCGACAACACGCTCATCTGGCCCGGTCATGATTACGGCGACACCCTCACCTCCAGCCTGGGCGACGAAAAAGAAAACAATCCCTATCTCACCGATTTCTTTTAATCAATGCTTCGTAGGTTGCGTCTCACGCACCATTAATACAGTTTTCGGTTTTCGGTTTTCGGTTAAAAGATTATTAATTATCAATAAGTTATACCGTGTCCGCTTTCAGGTGCAACAAACTCAACCTGTAACTTATTGATAAATCTTATTTATTTTAACCGAAAACCGAAGACCGAAAACCGAAAACGGTATTAGTAATTAGATTTGTTGCAGCAGAAATAGAACTTGATATAATATCGGTGCCTTAATCTCATAGCAACGATCATTTCCTCACGGACACAAAGAAAGATGAAAAATAGCTGGTGTTGGTGGGGCGGCCGTCCCTGGCCGCCTCTGGCTGGCGGGCACGGAGGCCCGCTCCACCGAGCTATTTTCATATCAGGCTTCCCAGCCTGTGCCAGCGCAGACTAAAGTCTGCGGCTACCGAATATAGCCGCTTGAATGCGACTCGGTATCAAAAGGAATCCCCTGGGGTGGGATGGCGGTGACCGGCCTTTCTTTTTTCCTGATTTTTTGCGAAAATTGGCCAGGATTTTCCAAATCCTAATTTATTGGGGAACGATAATTGTCCAAGTCGGCTTCCTGCGAGGTTCTAATGGAGCGGGCTCTCCATGAATTGTACCGCTTTTACCGCCATTCCAGCGCCGGGCGCCGGGTGAACGACATCGTTCACCAAATGAACGGGCCTCTCCAGGTGCTCTCCATGCAGTTGGAGCTTCTGGGGATAAAAACCCATGAAGAACTCCATCTCTTGAAGGAGTGCCCCCCCGGCCCGGCCGACAAACTGGCCAAGCTGCTGGAATACCGCCAAGGAAAAATCCAGCAATTCCGCCTGGAGCTGGAGAAACTCCAGGCCCTTATCCGCCGCCTATTGCGCCAGGCCGTCCATGAAGTCCATCAGGAGCGGGTCCATCTGGACCTCAACCGGGTCTACCAGGATGAACTGGAGCTATACCTGGCCGACTCCTTTTTTAAGCACCAGGTGACCAAACACTTCCGCTTTCAGAAAAACCTGCCCCTGATTGAGGGAGGCTACCTGGACTTCAGCCAGAGCTTCCGGAACCTCATGGACAACGCCCTGGAAGCCATGGAAGAGGCGCCCTCCCGGGAACTGACCGTGGAAACCGGCCTGGAGAACGGCTGGCGGGTGGTGCGCATCGGGGACACGGGGGCGGGGATTGCGCCGGATGTCCTTCCCCGGATTTTCGATCCGTTTTTCACTACCAAGGGGACTCCGGAGGAGCCTCGGGCCGGATTGGGTTTATTCATGGCCCGGAGGCTGTTGGCCCCTTATGGGGGGGAGATCCAGGTGACCAGCCGTCCCGGAGAGACCTGGGCGACGGTGCGCCTGCCGGTATAGTTATCCACAGATTCCACAGATTAACACAGATTCATTATAACAATTGGCAGGGGGAGGCTGGGTTAAAAACCCGCCTCCCCCTGCCAATCTGTGAAAATCTGTGAAATCTGTGGATAGATTATTGCGGCGGCGGTTGGCGGTCCAGGTCCGGCGTCTGCAAAAAGACCTCCGCAGCCCGGCCGGCCTTGAAGTAGCGGTTGATCCGTTTCAGGCGGGCCAGGCGTTCCAGGGACGCGGGGTGGGCAGACAGATAGTAAGTCGTTGTAAAGGGGTCCTTTTCCACCACTCCCGCCACCCGTTCCCAGAAGGCCGGGGCCGCGTCTACGTCATATCCTGCCTGGAAGGCATACCACAGGCCATACGCATCCGCCTCCCGCTCGTCATCCCGGGAAAAGACGCTCACCACCGCCTCCTGGGCCACCCGGCGCACCTCCGGATCCACGGCCACGTACCGCCAGTCCAGCAGGCGGGGCAGCGAAAGGGTGGCGAAGGCCAGGACCGCCTCCCCCACGAATTTCCCCAATTCCCGGTGGAGCGCCCCCCGCACCAGGTGGCCCTGGGTCTGGTGGGCCAGTTCATGGCCCACCACCAAGGCGATTTCATGGTCGTTGAGGCAGAAATTCACCAGCCGCTGGGTCAGGATAACGCGGCCATGCCCGGCATAGGCATTGACCTGGTAGTCGGTGGGGTTGATCAGGATGCCGTATTCCGCCGGCAGGTGCTGGGGATACAGGCGCAGGGTGAATTTTTCCTCCTCCCGCATGACCAGCAGATCCACTGGCCCGCTCACGTACCGGCCCTGGGCTTCCATACCCGCGTGTTTGACGTCTTCCAGGAACGCGGGGAGCAGTTCTCCCGGCAACATGACCAGTCGCTGGGCCGGGGACTGGGCTCCGGTCCGCGCCTCCTTCCGGTCCACGGGAATGACAAAAACAAAGTCTTTCAAAAAGGTCCGGGTGGTCCGGATATGGCGGTTCCACTCCCCCACCCAGGCGGGCAGGGGCCAGTTATTCACCGCCAGGATGAGGTCTCCCGCCTTCATTCCGGCATCATGAGCCGGAGAGGGCCGCCAGACGTGGTCCACCGCCACCTTGCCCGTTTCCGTGACCCACCAGTTAAATCCCAGAAAAGGGTAAGTGCGGCCATGCATCTGGGGGACTACCGCCAGCAGGCGGATAAAGACCCGGGAGACGCGGTCCATGGCCCAGCTATAGTGGGGGTGACGCCGGGCCGCGGCCAATTGGGCCGCTTCCACTTCCGGGGCCGCGGGCCGGGGCCGGGTCACTTCGGCGCAGCCGGCCAGAAAAATCAAGGCTAGCCCCAGACACCCACGCAGCAGGAAATAACCGAAAACTGAAAACCGAAAACCGTAATCCATGTTCAAAACCGGTAGCGGAGAGACACCCCCGCGGTGAACAGCCGGTATTGGTCCACAAATTCCCGGAAATAGAAAACGTGGACGTCAGTAACGAAATTCTGCACCCATTCCCACTCCAGCGCGGCCAGCCCCTGGAGGGCCGGCCCCCACTGGCCGCGCTGGTTGACGGCCTGGATGGTTCCCTGAAGGATGAAGGTGGGCAGGCGGAAAATCTGCCGGTCAAAATCCACCCCCAGGCCCAGGGCTGTATAGCTCCGGGGGCTGAAATACGCCTGCTGCTGGAGGCGGTATGAGGCCAGGTAAAAGTGGGGGGTGAACTCCAGGTGCATCCGCGGTTCCCGCCAGGCCTGCCAGGCCAGCCCCTGGTAGAGGGTAAGGCGGCGGTTGTGGTCGGAAAATAAAGCTCCGCCCAGGTTGCCCCGCCAGTCCAGACCCGGCCGGAACTGGTGGCCGAAACCCAGGTCCACCTGGTTGATGGCGGTGATTTGAGCCTTTTCCAAATTCAACACCCCCTGGTAGAGGCGGGGATAGACGAAAGATTCCTGGTCGAAGATGTCCCGGCGGCTGTATTTCAGGGCCACCTCGGTTTGGTCGGCCCGGTACTTCACCTCCACGGAACCCATAATCCGGTTGCGCTCTTCTTTTTCAGTGACCTGCAAGATGGACAGGGGAAAAGCCGGGTTGGTGAGGATCGTCTTGGTATGGTCCACCCGTTTCCAGTAGCGCCGCCCGATGATCTCCCCGCTGATTTGCAGCCGGTCGGTCACCGACAAGGGTCCGGCTCCCAGGGCTACTTCCGCCCTTTGCAGGCGGCTGGCCTGACTGTCGGAAAGTTGGGTAAAACCGGGCCGGACTATAACCGTGGGATCCAGGAGGTCCTGCTTGTACACCCGGTATTCCAGGGCCAGGCTCACCGGCAGGACCTTGGTGACCCAGAATCCCCCGGACAGGCGCACCAAGCCGCCCTGCAGTTTATTGCTGTCGCTGAAATACAAGGACTCGGGTTGGACCATGGGGAGGGCCTGCCACAGGAAGGCCGGCAGGTAATTGCTCAGGCCCAGGCTCCGGCCCGGCCAGCCGCTTTCCCGGTCGAACCGGGAAAACTGCCAGGGCCGCGCCCCTTCTTCGGGACTGCGCAAGCCCCTGGTCTGAGGGAAGCCCCGAGACGCCACCTGGGGCCGCATCTGCTGGCGCACCTCCTCCAATTCATTGAGCAACTCCACATCCTGGGGGGCCTCTTTCAGGGCCGCGGCAAAGGCGCGGTGCGCTTCGGCCCAGTTCCCCTGGGCCCTGGCCTGCCGGGCCTGGGCCACCCGGGCCGCTTGAGAGTGGGGGGCGCCCTGGACGACCTCCCGGTACAGCCCTATGGCCTTGCGGTCGCCCATGGCCTCCAGGGTCCGGGCCTTTTCCATGAGCAGGGTTTCCCGGGGCGCCCGCCCTTCCAGTTGGGATAAGGTCTTTAACGCCTCGGCGTAGCTCCCTTCCAGGCGGCAGGCCTGGGCCAGCAGCAGCAGTCCCGAATCGCGCTCTGGACGGCCCTCGGGGATTTTTGCCGCGGCGGCCTTGACCCCTTCATACTGGCCCCGCATCAGATAGACCCGGGCCATTTCCAGGCCGGCCGCCGGGTCGCCGCCCTCCCGGGCCAGGGAGTCCAGGGCCGGGCCCCAATCCCTCATGGCCATCTGGCACTGGAGGAGCATGCGGGCGATATTCTTGTCCTGGGGCCGTAAGTTCAGCGCCCGGCGGTAATACCCCGCGGCTTCCTGCCGCTCTCCAAGTTCCACGGCCAGCCATCCCAGGCTCATCAGCTCTCCCGGCGTCTTCGGCCATTTGTGGCGGCGGTATTCCTTGAGCACGTGGAGCAGGTAATCCAGCTTGCCTGCCTGGCGCCCCAGTTTGCCGGTAAAATAGGCCAGGGCCGCAGCGTGCTCCGGCCCCCTCACCCGGATGCCGGGAATCCGGTTCATGACCCGGTCCAGGTCTTCGTAGCGGGGCAGCTTGGGCAGCAGGGCCGCCAGGATGAGCAGGCTGGGATGGTGGTGGCGGTTCTCCCGGAGATTCTGAACCAGCAGGTCCACGGCCCGGGAGAGGTGCTGGGGGTCCGGGCTGTAAAAGTAGCACCGGGCCAACAGGGCCCGGGCGTCCAGGCTCAAGGGGGACCGGGGCTCCAGCTCTTTCTGGGCCAGGGTCAAGGCCCGGGGACAATCCCGGGCGGCCAGATGCGCCTCCACGCCGGCCATCCGCACCCCCAGGTTCTCGGGCAGGTCCTGGCGCAGGCGGTTTATCAGTTCCAGGGCTTCGGGAGTCCGGCCCAGGTAAGTGATTATCCTGGCTTTTTCCAGGCGCCCGGCTTGGTCCTGGGGAGCCTGCCGGAGCAAGAGGTCGAAAAACTTCAAGGCCGTCTCCAGGTCCCCCAGCCACAGCCAGAGATGGGCCTGCACCTTGAGCAGCGCCGGCTCTTGGGCCTCGGGACAGGCTTTAAGCTCCCGGGCGCCTTCCTCCCACCGCCGGTCCTCCAGCAGCAGGTGGACCCGCCTCAGGCGCAGGCCCAGGTCATCCTTGAGCTTCAGAGCCTCCTGGTACTGCTCCAGGGCCGCGTCCCGGGTTTCCGGGCCAAAGGACAGGATCTCCGCCAATTGCCCCCGCACTTCAAAGTCCTGGGGGCGCCTCTCCAGGTATTCCATAAAATAGCGGGTCGCCTCCCCCCAATGTTTCTGGTAAAAATGCATCTGCCCGGAAAACAAAATCAACTTGGGGTCGTCGGGGTTTACCCGGCGGAGCGGCCCCACCGCCTCCAGGGCCTCTCGGTAACGCCCGGCGTATGAGTAGGTAAGAGCCGCCTCCCAGCGCAGGTCTTGGTTAAGCAGGTGCCGGTGGCCGGCCTCATCCCAAAAGGCCGCGGCCCGGTTAAGATTGCCCTGCCGGGCATAAAGGCGGGCCAGGTTGATGACGGTCTCCTGGTGGCTGTCCCCCTGGCGCCAGGCCTCCTCGTAGGCCCTTAAAGACCGGGAAAAATCTTTTATGAGCAAAAGCTCCAGGGCGTACCAGCGCCTAAGCTCCAACTCCCCCTTGCCCTCCACCCAAGGCTCCAGCACCGCTGCGGCCTCGGTATGCCGTCCCATTTGGGACCACAAGCGGGCCACGGAGAGGGCATGCTCCTTTTTCCCCGGGTTCTTGGCATAAAGCCTTAGATAATGGGACAGGGCCTGTTCTCCGTCTTTCCCCGCCTCGGCCGTGCGGGCCGCCTCCAACCGCAAGGCCTCGGAATCGGCGGCCTTTTCCAGGAGCCGCTGGTATACCTGGCCCGCGGCCTGGTAATCCCGACGCCAGTAGTGGAGCAGGGCCAGGCGGTGCAAGCTCTCCTGGTTTTCCGGATATTCGGCGGCTTCTTCTTCCTGGAGGGCGATGGCCTCGGGGTAGCGCTTCAGCGAAGCCAGCAGGTCCATTAGGTGGCGGCGCACCAGGGGGTCATGGTCCAAAAGATAAAGCCGCTGGTAATAGGCCGCAGCCAGGGCATGGTCTTCGGCGTCCTTGGACGCGATATCGCCTGCGGCTGCCAGAATTTCACGGTCATCGGGCTGGTCCTTAAGATACCGGGCCAGGAGGATCAGGGCCTCCGGGCGCCGGTCCAGGAGGTCCAGGGCCTGGGCCTGGAGCTTCACGGCCCCGTTGGCCCCCGGATCTTTATCCAGGACTTTTTGGCTCAGTTCCAGGGCCGCCTGGGGGTCCCCGCATTTGAGATAGATCCAGGCCAGGAAAGTCCTGTTATTGGGGGTCGGTTCCCGCTGGTATATTTTTCGGGCCAGTTCCCTGGCCCGAAAGTTGTCGCCCCGGTCCGCGGCTTCCTGAGCCTGGCGGAATAGGGTGGAAGTGGACCGCAAGAAGTCCGGGTCTTTATGCCAGGCCGCCAGAAAAACGGCGGCGAGAAAACCCGGAAGGAGAATCCAGAGAAGCGCTCGTTTCGCTTTAACCATAAGCCACCTTCGGATCCATGGCCGGGGCCCAGCGGGGTTTGCTCAAAGCCGCCAGCACCAGGTCGGACAAAATCCAGATGGTCAGCGCCGAAAAAATGGAATTGAAAGCCACCAGCCGGGGCATGGCCCACCCCAGGCCCAGGGACAGGAAAGGCATGGTCAGGTGCAATCCCATTAAAGTCAGGTGAGGAGCCAGATACCACGACCTTTCCCTAATGGCAAAAGGGTAAAGATTGTTGACCAGGTAACGGGGCTTGCGTCCCGGAGGATAAAAAAGGGCCGCCAGGGTGGCCGCGCCGTAAACCGGAAACAGGCTCCCCAAGATCTTGAACTGCTTCAGGGCGTCTTTGCGATAAAACAGGAACCGGAACATCAACACGGTGGAAACCAGATATGCCCCCCGCAGGAGCCAGTAGCCCGTCTCGTGGCCCAACAAAATGGAACCGCCGCCCCAATACACCAGCAAGGGAATGAGGTAAAAAATGGGAAAAACCAGACCGCTGGCCAGGTAGCTCACCATGATGATGAGGAAGCGAACCCGCCGCCGCCAGGTTAAGCCTTTTTTCCATAAGGGGTTGTCCCAGAAAAACAGGCGCATGGCATCCAGACCCCACTGGAACCGCTGCCGGTACACCCCGGCCAGGGTGGCGGGGGCCAGCCCCCGGGACAGGGCATACGGGAAATAGATGCCCTTCCAGCCCCGGCTGACCAGCTCGTAGGAAGTGGTGAAATCCTCCACGATATTCCAGGTGGCGAACCCTCCCAGGTCTTCCAGGGCCCGGCGGCGGTAGATCACGCCGGAGCCGCAGGAAATCACCGCGTTGGCCTGGTCGTTGCCCACCTGCAGGACTTCGTAAAAGATCTTGTCACCGTTGTAAAACGGATCCCCCTGGGGGAGGAAAAAGGCTTGCTTACTCTGAACATAAGCCACTTGGGGAATCCGGAAAAACCCCGCCATCCGGGTGAGAATATCCGGCGCCGGCACCTGGTCCGCATCCAGGACCAGGATCAGGTCCCCCCGGCTCCGGTCCAGCCCGAAATTGAGGTTGCCGCTCTTGGCATTGTCTTGGGGCAGTCCCGCCAGGGGGCGGGATAAATAATGAAAGCCCAGGGAATCGGCCAGGCCGGCCACCTGGGAGGAGCCGCCGTCATCCAGCACATAAACTTCCATTGCTGGATATTGAATAGCCTTGACCCCCCGGAGCGTGGCCATGACCACTTCCAGAGGCTCCCTGCAGCAGGGGATGAAGATGTCCACCGGGAGGGCCGGGGAGGATGATTTAAGGCCCCGGGGCCGGTGAAAGCGCAGGCGCCAGGTGTCACAGGCCAACAGCAACATGAGCAGCAGGGCCAGGACTTCCGCGGCCCAAAACAGCATCCCTTGCCAGTCCCGTTGGATCAGGGCCAGCCGCCCCACCCAGTAAACATAGGCGGCGCCCAGGAGCACGGTGAGCAGGGAGAAGGACTGGGCCAGGAGCCGCCGGGGGCGGTCTTTTACTTCCAAATACCGGCGCCGCGGCGGGCGGCGGCTCGGTTCCGCCCCAAAGAAAGAGAGGGGATTCCGGCCCATGGGCTTGATCCTCCTCAGAGAACGCGGGTGGAAAGGGCCGGGGAAAAACTGCCGGCAAATCCATTTGCCCTTATCATCACATCCCCTCCTGGAATGTTAAAACGCCGACCCCAGACCCTTCAAGTTTAATTTTATTAAAAACTATAATAAGATTCTTTGCATTGAAAAATCAAATAAAAAATCTAGTTTTAACCAAACTTCCTGGTTTTTAGTTGAAGACCATTTATCCTGGGTTTATTTGGTTTCATCTATGGTTCAAACAGCATATAAGCCTATTGACATCTGATGCAAAAATAATTATCATCAAAACATCATGACTAGAACCACTATAGACATCGACGACCCGGTGCTGCAGGAACTGAAAGCCCTGCAAAAGAAAAGGGGGCGGTCACTGGGAAAGATCGCTTCTCAACTCCTGGCGGAGGCCCTGGCCCAGGAGCGCGCCGCGCCTGCGGCCGCTCCCAGGTTGCAATGGATCTCCCGCCCTATGGGCGCCCTGGTGGATTTGGCCGACAAGGAAGCCCTCTATACCGTGTTGGACCGGGACGAGCCATGAGCTACAGCCTGGACGTAAATCTTTTGCTCTACGCTTCGGACCAATCCAGCCCCAGAAATGGGGATGCGTTGCGCTTCTTGGAGAGTCGTACCAATGATCCCGACCTCTTTTGTCTGGCCTGGCCCACCCTGATTTCTTATTTGCGGATTGCCACCCATCCCCGGATTTTTCGCCATCCCCTTTCTCCGGATGAAGCCCTGGCTAACGTGGCCAGCCTTTTGAGCCTGCCCCGGGTCAGGGTTCTGGCCGAAGCGGAAGGATTCCTGGAAGTCTATCGGGAGGTGACCGGGAACTTTCCGGTGCGGGGAAATCTGGTGCCCGACGCCCACTTGGCGGCATTAATGCGCCAACACGGCGTCCGGCGAATTTACACTACTGATGCGGATTTTAAGAAATTCGACTTTCTGAAAGTGAAAAATCCTTTCACCTAGCCCCATGGCAAAGGGGGAGCCGCTCCGGGTGCTGGTGGATCAGGTGACCCCTGTGAGCTTTCTTTCCCCCATATCCCTCCCGTGGTCCAGCGAAATGACCTTGACATACCCCCATTTTGTCGGTTAAAAATATATTTTTTATATTGGAATTTCATATGGCCGGACAGATCCGCGCAATCCGCGGCATGCGGGACATCCTGCCGCCGGAGACCAGCCGGTGGCAGTGGGTGGAGCAAGTGGCCCGGGAGGTTTTCGACCTCTACGGCTACCGGGAGCTCCGTCTGCCCTTACTGGAGCGCACCGAGCTTTTCAGCCGCTCCATCGGTGTGGACACGGACATCGTGGCCAAGGAGATGTACACCTTCCCGGACCGCCACGGCGACTCCCTGACGCTGCGCCCCGAGGCCACGGCCCAGGTGGTGCGGGCGGCGCTGGAAAACCGGCTGGACCGCGCCCCGGGAGTGCAGAAGCTTTACACCCTGGGCCCCATGTTCCGCTATGAGCGCCCCCAGAAGGGCCGCTACCGCCAGTTCCACCAGATCAATTGCGAGGCCCTGGGCGCCGACGCGCCCGATTTGGACGCGGAAGTCATCCTGATGCTCATGGAGATCCTGGGGCGCTTAGGGCTGACCCAGGTGCGGCTGTTCCTCAACTCCCTGGGCTGTCCCGAGTGCCAGCAGGATTTCAAGGCCCGGCTCAAGCTCTTTCTCCGGACCAAAGAAGGCTGGTGCGACGATTGCTTCCGCCGCCGGGAAATCAACCCCTTGCGGGTCCTGGACTGCAAGTCGGCCCATTGCCAGGGGCTGCTGAAGGGCTCGCCGGTGCTCAAGGACTGTCTGGACGAGGCTTGCGCCGGCCACTACGCCCGGGTCCTGGAGTTGCTGAACCGCTTTCGAGTCCCTTATGAGGAAAACCCCCGCCTGGTGCGGGGCCTGGATTATTACACCCGCACCGCCTTCGAAGTGGTGGCGGCGGGGCTGGGGGCCCAGGACGCGGTGGCCGGAGGCGGCCGCTACAATGGCCTTTCCCAAGAATTGGGCGGCCCGGAATTGCCCGCCATCGGCTTCGCCATCGGCCAGGATCGCCTCCTGGAGGTGCTGCCGCCGGAAGCGGGGCGGATTAGTCCGCCCAAGGTCTTTCTCGCCGCCCTGGGGGACGCGGCCCGGGACCGGGCCTTGGGTCTCCTGCAGGACTTGCGCCGCTGGGGTCTGGCCGCGGAGATGGATTTCCAGGGCCGGTCCCTGAAAGCCCAGATGTCCCTGGCGGACCGCCTGGGCGCGATCTATGTTATTATTCTAGGAAACCGGGAGCTGGAAACGGGCCAGGCCGTGCTCCGCCGCATGGCCACCGGCGGGCAGGAGCAAGTGGCCCTCAAAGAACTCCCGGCCATACTGGCCAATTTCATCAGCGGCAAAGTATAAAATTCCCTGATTCCCCTTTAAAAAAGGGAGAATCGAGATTCCAGGAGAATTTCGATTCAAATAAACTTATGGGGGTTGGGGGAGAGGGTTTGGGAGAGGGGGCAGGGGCCGTCGGCCCATGGCCCCCTCTCCCAAATATTCCCTCCCCCCAAACAGGAAGGAATTTATCGTGTTTGATTCAGTGGCAGGGCTGACCCGCACCCATTCCTGCGGAGACCTCCGGGCCGCGCACGCCGGCCAGGAGGTGGT
>Ga0194125_10006689_pt1 | contig 16887 bp, 15 predicted proteins | sample TA2KigC250mmetaG_FD_148626 | JGI IMG/M metagenome (GOLD analysis project Ga0194125, IMG submission 148626) | Freshwater microbial communities from Lake Tanganyika, Tanzania - TA2015034 Kigoma Deep Cast 250m | ecosystem: Environmental > Aquatic > Freshwater > Lake | place: Tanzania: Lake... | reverse complement strand
GTCAACGGCGCGGGGCACGGCTACTTCGAGTATCGCGTGCCCTGGCCCGAGGGGCTGCGACTGGATAAAGTGGCCGGCGCCAGCTTCCTCATCGAGGCCTCGGCTAAGCAGTTGTTCGGCAAAGACCGCGCGGGGGCCGGCCAGCAAGAGGGCGATTACATGCGCGGCCAAGGCACCCACGATCCGAGCTTGAACCCGAATGCCTATCCCATGACCGATACCGTGCCATTCCCGAGCGCCGTGCGCGTCCGCATCCAAGGCCACAGCGCTGGCGTCGTCGAGTTGTCGGACGACCCGGCGGACCATCGCGGGATCTTGTCCTGGCATGCCCAGCCGCGCGATCGCAAGCTACGGGAAGCGGGTTCGTATGGTTACCTGGTGCACGTGGCGGTCCCGGAGGCGGCCTTGGCGGCCGCGGCGGCCGAGCGCGAGGTGGCGATTCGGCTCGAGGTGGACGCGGCACTGCCGGGGGGGGTGGCGGTGTACGGCGAGCGCTTTGGGCGGTACCCGCTGGACCCGACGTTGGTGTTCCATCTGAAATGATGTCTCGAAGGTGCCAGTGGTGGCGCGGGTTCATTCGCCTGCGCCTGCTCGGGCTCGGGCCGCTGCTCGGGCTGGCGGCGCTGGCGCTTGGGCAAACGAACGATTATAACCATTTCCTCCGTCTGACCCTCGAACTGCCTTCCCTCAGCCGCGAACTGCGCGTCTCGCTCACCGGCCCGGTGTCCCCCCCCGGCGCCCTCTTGGACGACCTCGCCTCACCGGCTCGGGTCAGCCTCTCGACCGAATCCGAAGCGGCGCTCGCCGGAGGCGACCCGGGGGCTCGACGGGCCGAGAGCAGCTCAGTCGAGCGGCGGCAGCGGCGCCGCCTGGTGGACAGCCTGTACGAGCGGCGGCAAGCAGACCAGTTCGCGCGGCGGCCTACGGCGCGGGGGCTGCTGCGGCTGTTGATTCCTGCGCGCACACCCGCCCCGGGGAGCGGTGTGCCGGCCTGGGCCGTACCACCGCATTTGCGGCCCTCGCTCGAGCCGACGTCCGAAGGCAGCACCCACGAGGCGCAAGGCAACCTGCTGGCGATCGAATATTGAGGGTGAGGCTTCAGTTTCGGCGGGAGGTGTCGAAAATAGCCTCATGCTGAAGGTACGGTTTGGCGTTGGTGCGGGCAGTTGGGGCCGGTCTGTCTTGTCCGGCCACAAGGATTCCAAGAAATGGACACCCCCGACTCGTGTTGAGCCTTAATAACCAACGTCTTATGCTTGGCACGATTCACGCTCTTGGGAGCCCGTCCGCCATGCAAAGGTCCAACCTAACATCGACTGCGATCCGGGCGCGCGCCGCCGGAGCCCAGGACCTCGAGCCCGTTCGGCACGCGCGTAGCGTGGGGGCTGGGTGGGCGGTGGCCCTGGCGTTGCTGGCGAGCGACCAGGTCAACGGGATGATCTTCTACTCGACGGGCAATCCCAACCACAACACCAGCGCGCCGGCGGGCGAGTTAGCGGACAGCGGGTGGCAGTACCAGGGACGTTGGGGAGTCTTCCTGGGCACGCCGATCGCACCGCGACATTTTATCACGGCCAAACACGTGGGCGGCACGATTGGGGAGAGTTTCTACTTCGATGGGAAAGCCTACCCCACTGTGGCCGCGTTTGACGATCCGGCCAGCGACCTGCGCATTTGGCAGGTGGCCGGCGAGTTTCCTCGTTACGCCCCGCTCTACACCGGGCGCGATGAAGTCGGCAAAGGCCTGGTGGTCTTCGGGCGTGGGACCCGCCGAGGCGATCCCATCGTCATCGCGACCGGGCACCCGGCCGAAGGCGACCGAGGTCAGGGGTGGTTCGACCGGGTGAAGTCCTGGTGTGGCTTGGGCTCCGCGCGGCAGGTCGCCGAGGAACCGACGACGCTGACGGGAACGCCGGACACCGACGAGCGCGGGGTGAGCCGGAAAGATTTGGCGAGTGAGGTGGGGGAGACGCGTGGCCTCGGGCAGGGTACTCCGGCGTTAGGGGAGCCGGAGTGCCCGAGGCCCGCGTCGCAAACCGGCGCACCGGCCGGGTTGCGCGGTTGGCGTTGGGGCCGCCGGGATGGCGTGCTGCGCTGGGGCGAGAACGTCGTCGACGTGGCTCTGGACTACGGCGGGCGCATGGGGAGCGTGTTGTGGGCCTCGTTCAGTGCCACGGCAGGCCCGAACGAAGCGGCGCTCTCCAACGGCGATTCGGGCGGGGCGGTGTTCGTTCACGATGCGGCAGGCTGGAAGTTGGCGGGCATCAACCTCAGCGTCGATGGCCCCTACCGACTCACCCCCGGTGGGCGGCCAGTCCCAGCCGCGCTCTTCGATCGCGGAGGGTTATACCAAGCTAACGGTCAGGTGATCGCCGACATGGACTTCGAGCAAGCCTGCGGTTTCTTCGCCACACGCATTTCCTCGAGGTTGGATTGGATTCAAGGCGTGCTCGAGGGCCAGCACGCCGAGCCGATCCTGGCTGGCCAAACCCGCGCCGACGAGGCCTCTCAGAGTGCGGTCCCCGTGGGCCAGCGCCCAAACTGGTTGAGCACCTGGTGGCGAGCCACGGCCAAGCTGCGGCTGATCGCTTGCGAGACGTACTCCTTGGCCCGGCCGATGGCTCTGGCTAGGCTATAATGGCCTTAAAGGCGATACACCTCGCGGGCGGTGGCCGAGGGTCACAAGCCAGAGCTCATTCCGTTCCACGTTGAACTCGTAGATCACTCGGTAATCCCCTGCACGCAGGCGAAACTCAGGCCGACCCTGAAGTCGGTGATGCAGGTAGCTCTCCAACCGACGCCCCAGATCGCGTATCTTGACCTCGATGTGGTCGCGCACCCGCTGTGGCAATCCGAAGAACCGAGCGTCGAACTCCCGTGAATAAACTTCAGTGGCCTGGCGCAAGGCAAGGGAGCGTCAGGGCGTGCGAACGCGACCCTCGCGCAAGTCGGCTTGGCCGCGTTCAATGCTGCTGACAAACTCCGGATTCAATGGGGCGTCGTCCTCGAGGTAATCCGCCAGCCAATCCTGGAGCTCGCGCGCCTGCTCGACGGGCAGCTTTTGCACCGCTGCCTCGATCTCCTGAATCGTGCTCATGCCTTCAGGCTAAATGGCCGAGTTCGCTCCGGCAAAGGCAAAAACCTGACCTCGACTCGCCCAACTGGACCCGGGCCTGCCCGCTGGGGCGGCGTGCGTCCCGCAAGGCGTCTATCGGCTCCGTCGGTCAGTTTCCGCCGGCAACCGGCTCGATTTCCTCCCACACCGCCGCCCAGGCACCCGAGGTCTGCCCACCATGTCTTCGAGGCCTCGCACTCCTGCTCTCAGCTCACTCGGCCCGTTGGCCAAGGTCAGAAGAAGCCCAGCACCTGGCGGCGGGCCACGGCCACGCTGCGGCCGATCGCTTGCGAGACGTACTCCTTGGCCTGGCCGATGGCTCTGGCTAGGCTGTAGCCACGGGCGACATAAGCTGTGATCGCCGCCGAGTAGGTGCAACCGGTCCCGTGCGTTGACCTACCGCGGACGAACGGGGCGCTCAGCAGCAGCTCTTGCGACCCATCGTAGAAGATGTCCACGGCCTCGCGCAACCCGCGCAAGTGGCCGCCCTTCACTAGCACCGCGCAGCCGTGTCGGCCGTGAATCAGCCGCGCCGCCGCACGGAGGTCCTCGACCGATCGCACCCGACGCTCGGCTAGGATGGCGGCTTCGTCGAGGTTCGGCGTCGCCAGCGCGGCCATCGGCAGGAGACGCTCCTGCAACGCGCGAATCGCCGGGCGTTGCAGCAAGCGAGCGCCGCTGGTGGCCACCATGACCGGATCCACGATCAGCGGCGGCCCGCTCCGCTCGCTCAGGCAGGCGGCCACCGCCCGGATGATCGCGGCCGAGTAAAGCATGCCCGTCTTCACGGCTGCAGGCGGCAGTTCCGCGAACACGGCTCGGATCTGGGCGCGCACCATCTGCGGAGGACAAACTTGGATGCCGCTGACGCCTTTCGGGTTCTGCGCGGTCAGGCAGGTCACGGCCGTCGTGCCGTGCGTGCCCAGCGCCGCAAAGGTCTTTAGGTCGGCTTGTATCCCGGCGCCGCCACCGCTATCGGAGCCGGCGATCGTTAAGGCAATCGGCAGATTTCTCATCAGTAAGGCGTTTTCGCTCGAGCGGCCAACCTGCGCAGCCGGTCCAGGATACCGTTGACGAGGCGGGCCCTGCCTGTGTCGCCGGCACCGAGGGTGAACCGCTGCACTTCGACCGCGTCGTTCGGTTCAACGAAGGCCACCAAAAGACTCGCTCCCCGGCCAGTCTCGAATTGCGGCCCCCCAACCGCGACGGCCCAATCCGCCTCGGCGAGTCGGCGCGCGCCGCGCGCGAACTGCCGGACCCGCTCGTCGGCCGAAGCTTCGGCTGACCATACGGGCGGCGACAGTCCGAGCAAGCGGGCCAAGACCGGTTCGGAAGGCGCCACGTAACCGCCCACGACCACGCTGGCGGCCGCTGGGGCGCCATTGAGGCTGGCCGCCAGCAGGCCGCCACTGCCGACTTCGGCCAAAACCAACTTGCCCCGAGCCGACCGCAGGGTGTTGACCACGACCGCCTCGAGCGTGTCCGTGCCAGTCGCATAGATATAGGGTCCGAGCAGCTCGCGCACTTTGGCTCCGAGCGTTTCCAAGCGCGCCTGATCCTCGGGGGTGTCCTGTGGCAGCGCCAACGTCACATCCACACGTTCCGCCTCGAACATCGAGGTGAGCGTCAGATCCGATGGCAGTTCGACCCTCTCGTGCAAGGTCTGGTAGATGGCGGACTGGCCGATGCCCACGAAGCGTAACGTGCGCGTGCTGCCAGGGCGGCGCACGCCGTACTTCAGGCGCAGAAACGGGATGAGCTCGGCCGTAACCATGGCCTGCAACTCGCGTGGTGGACCGGGCAGAGCAACGACCGTCGCGGACGGACGATCGAAGACGAGCCCCACGGCGGTCCCGGCGGGGTTTTTGAGGTAGGCGCCATTCTTGGGCACGAGCGCTTGGCGGCGCAGGTTGGGTCGGATCTGGTCGCGCGGTTGGTTGAACCGTTGCTCCATGGAGGCCATCACGTCCGGGTGTTCCTCGAGGGGGATGGCCGTGAAGGCTGAGAGCGTCTCGCGCGTGATGTCGTCATCCGTCGGGCCGAGTCCGCCCGTGACCAGCACCAAGGGCGCTCTGCGCGTCGCAAACCGAAGCGCCTCGGTCAGGTCCGCCGCTTTGTCATCGACACTGAGCGAACCGACGCAATGGCACCCCAACGGCTGCAGGGTGCCGGTGATGAAATGGGTGTGACGATCGGCGTACACACCGGTCAACAGCTCGCTGCCCGTGACGATGAGGAAGTAATCCAAGGCGGTTGGCTTGTCGGGCTGGGCCCGAGCCGCCCCCGGCGCCGCCAGCCAAACCCAGCCGGCCAGCCACACCCCCAGCAGCCGCCCCAGCCGCTTCTGACGAGCCGGCGCCCTCACGCTTAAAGGACTTGGGTCGTGCCAGGCACGGGAAGCGGGTAGCGGCCCTGGGCGTCGGGGGCGATGGGCGGCTTCGAGTCCATGGTGAAGCGGTCCAGACCGGGCGCCAGTTCGAGGTTCGAGGCGAGGGCTTCCTCGAGGGTGATGAGTTTGCCGGACTCGACCGCCATGCGGCCCAAGATGGCGACCAGGCCGGCTTGCGCGCTCCGCTCGGCTTCGTTGTAGGGTTTGTTGTTACGAATGGCGTCGAGCAGCAAGTCGAACTCGACCTGATACGGATCGCATGGGGGACCGCTATAGCGCCAGGTCTCGTTCTCGCGAACCTGGGCTTGGTTCTTGTACAGGCGCGGCTTGGGCGCCGCCAGGCTTTCCATGATTAGCGCCGAGCCCTTGGTCCCGTGAGCGAAATCGGAGAAGATGTCCCAGCAGTTGTTCACGTGCCGGCCCTGGGCATAAAGCCGAGCGCCGTCGGCGAAGAAATACTCGACGGCGTAGTGGTCCAACATCTGGTCCGGCTCGGTGCGGGAAGAGCGTCCGCCCAGGCCCTGGGCCGAGATGGGCAAGGCCTGCTTGGCCCAGCAACAAACGTCGATGTTGTGGATCAACCAATCGACGAAGAAACTGCCGTTAAGCCAGGTGAAGTTGTTGTAATTGGCGATCTGGTGACCGAGCTCGGTCTGGTCCGGGCGCTTCGGGGCGTACCCCACGGCGCCGTGCATGCGGTAGGTCCGCAGCGTGATCACCTCGCCAATGGCGCCGTCGTGGATGCGCTGCATCACTTCCTCGCGCGGCTTGTCGTGCCGCCACATCAGGCCGCTGGCGATCTTGAGGTTCTTTTGCAGCGCCACGGCGCCAGCGCGCAGGATGCGCCGTACGCCCGGCGCATCCACGCCAAAGGACTTCTCCATGAACACATGTTGGCCTTGGCCCACGGCGTACTCGACATGCAACGGGCGAAAGGCCGGTGGGGTGGCCAGCAGGACCAAGCCGCCTGCACCGAGCGTATCGATGGCCCGGCGATAGCCGTCCAACCCGACAAACCGCCGTTCGGGCGGCACATCCACCTGAGCGTCGAACTTGTCGCGCAAGGTCCGCAGACTGCCCTCGAGGCGGTGGGCGAAGGCATCGGCCATGGCCCAGAGCCGGATGGGACCTCGAGTCTGGAGCGCGTTGGCGGCGGCGCCAGTGCCGCGCCCGCCGCACCCGATCAGCGCGACCCTGATGGTCTCATCGGCCGCCGCGTGAACATGCGGGAGGGCCGCCGGAGCCAGCGCGACGCCCGCCAGCGCCTTGCCAGACTCCGTCAGGAACGCGCGGCGCGTGCGTAGGAACGAATTCTGCCGAGATCGAACATGCATCGTGATCCTTTCTCTTGTTGCTGCGTTGATTAACCCCTAGGGGCCAAAGTCGGCCTCGAACCAAAAAAGCCACGCCGTCGGGTCGGGGAGGGCCGTCTGCTCCGCCAGCGGCCGCAACAAGGCCGTCTGCGTCTGCACGCTGTAGCCTCCCGGCAAATACCGGACCTTGCGGTGCCCCTGCGGAATCCTGAACCGGCCGGAGTCCCGCACCCCCGGCGGGTCTGGATCCAGCCAGACCTCGCCCCCCTCGCCTGGGGCGATTAGGCGTACGCGGTTGCGTTCGGCGGGTTCGTCGAAAAAGTTGGGTGAAGCAACCTCGTTCACCCCGATGAACCAGGGACCATGCAGAAACGCGAGCCAATCGGGGTGTTGCGGGTGGCGAACCACACGGGTGCCCATCCGGTACGCGATCGTCACGCGTTCGCCCGCTTTCCAGGGCCGCTGAACATGCAGGTACCCATCCTTTAGTTCGCCGGCCAGGTTCACCCCGCCCACATTGATCTGCACCGCGCTCGCCCAGCCGGGTTGCCGGACCGCCAACCGCTGCGGCGCGGTGGCAGCATCGCGCACACGCAACAGGACAGTGCCGGTCTGTTCGAGGCGCGCGTCGGCGCTCAAGACCAACCCATCGAGCCGGCCTTCCCCATCCACCGGCAGGTCGTAGTACAGGACGTTGTCCGCGCGGTGGAAGGCGGCGGCGTGGACGACCGGAAAGGTGCGCAACCCATGCAGCGTGCAGCACCACCACGCGCGGGCTACAGGCGGCCCCGCGCCCCGCGGTTCGAGATGGCGGTGGCCGAAATCGCCGGTGTGGAACTGATTAAAATAAAAGGCGTTCAACAGCGTCCGCTCGGCCTCCTCGAGGTACTTGAGCTGCCGCGTCTGGGCCCAGAGCCCCAGATTCAGCCACAACCAGTCGGCGGTGGAACATCCTTCCTCGCGCCGATCGCTCGCCCCCAGAAACTCGGGCGGGGCACCCCAAGCCAGCACCTCACCCGCCGTGACCAACTCCTGCCAGAGCCGCTCGACCTGGGCGAGATGCTGGGCGTCTCGGCCGCGGTCGTACAACTCGAGGACACCGCGCAGCGAGGTCAGCAGCGCATGGCTGTGTTGGCCCGGCCGTCGCGCCACCCCGGCGGCGAGCCGAGTGGCGCCCTCCAGATAGCGCGCCTCCGAGCTGAGCCGGTGCAGCCCGACCAAACCCTCGATCGCCTGGGTCCAATAGTGGTAGCGACCCCTGTCCGCCAACAGCGCCTCCCGGACCGCCTCGGGCGCGAACTTGGGCTCGAGGCTCAACAAGAAATCTCCTAACCGCTGCGCCGCCTCCCGCACCGTAGCCTGCGGATTGATCTGGTGGTACTCGACGAGTCCAACCAGCAGCCGGCCGTTGCCCCAGACCAAGGCCAGATCCGGCAGCGCGTCCTGGTTGGTGCTGGCCAGGCTGCCGAAGTAACCTTCCGGCTTTTGTAGGGCCAGCAGGGCGGTCAACTTGCGGTCCAGCTCCGAATAGCTCTTGCCCGTAAGCGTGGTCGCGTACGCCAACGCACCCAGGTAACGGCCCGAGAGATCGCCGCTGTACTCGGTGAACCGGCGTTCCGGACGCGGTACAACATCCGCCAGGACGAAGTCGTCCGTGTAGCCGGGAGGTCCGCCGTGCAGGACGCGCTCGAGGGTGAGCTCGAACCGCTTGGTGAGATCGCCCGCCCACGACCCCATCCCACCAACCACCACCGCGCACAGAACGTAAGCCAGACGCATGCCTGCACCCTAGCGGGCCGGGGGCGGCTCGTCGAGTGGCGTTCACGCCTTGCCTTGCCGCGTTGCCGCCTCGCCGCCAGGGCGGTTCATAGAGGCGTGCTCCAGAGGTTTTCACAACCAGAATTCGGAAGCTCACCAAGGGGAGCTTGGCAAAACGCGCGCGCCTTCAGTACGCTCCCGTGAAAGGTCGGGTATGAGCGCCGATCAACAACCCGCCGGCTCGGCTCTGACACGCGACGCCATCCTGCGCGCGCTGCGAGCCTTGTCGGACGAACTTGGCCGACAAGGCGTCACCGGGGAGATCTGCCTTTTTGGCGGCACCGTCATGGTGCTTGCCTTCACTGCTCGCCTATCGACCAAAGACGTAGATGCCATCTTCCGACCGGCCCAGCTCATCCGTGAGCTCGCCCGACGGATCGGCGAACGGCAAGGCTTACCCCCCCACTGGCTGAACGACGGCGTGAAGGGCTACGTCTCGGCCCGGCACGAAACGGTGGCCGGAAACCTGCCGCAATTCACCCATCTGCGTCTCACCATGCCAGTCCCCGAGTACCTGCTCGCCATGAAATGCATGGCCGCGCGCTTGGGTGGGCTGTCCGACGAGGCGTCGGACGTGCCGGACATCGTCTTCCTCATCCGGCACCTGCGCCTGAAGTCGGCTCCGGCAGTACTCGACCTCGTGGCCCAATACTACCCGGCCAACCGCGTGTCCGTGAAAACCCAGCATTTGGTCGAGGGTTTGTTCCAGGAGGGTCAAGTATGAGGCCCAAGACGTTAGCCGAAGTCGCCCGGCTTACGCGGGCCGGCGATTCCTTCGACAGGTGTCTGGCGAATTTCCTCGACGAATTCTACGTTACGCGGGATGCCTCCGCCCTCGCCGAGCCGCCACCGTTGCTGCGGCCAACGACCGGCGAACTGGGCCAGGTCCAGGACGCCTACCTGGCGGCCGCGGCGGAGGAGCTCGCTCGGGGCCACGCTCTGCCCCTCCCCCCCTGGACGCGGGACGAATCTCGCCGCCTGAACCGACCCTGGTTCGCCTCCCCGCTGGCCTCCCTGCGGACCGTGCTCTTGGTCGAGAGCCCTCCCGCTTTCCGTGCCCGCAACCTGTTCGTCAGCGAGAACGCCCTGAGCCGGGTTTGAGTAATGAGTAAGGCAAGGGCAAGGGAGAGACAGCAAGAACGCGATTATTCACCCGGTTTTAAGTCATTGACAGAGTCGGCTCAGCTACACTCCTCGACGCCGAGCTAGAGGAATCGAGCCCGATGGCGACTCAACACACGGATCGATTCCAGGCTTGGCTGTGCCCGTACCCGCCCGTTAAGCGACGCCAAGTGCCGCAGCCTCAATTATTAACACGACCGAACTGAGCGCCGGAACCTTTGCCGAGGACACGAATGTCAACATCAGGACTGGTTTTAAGTCGTTGACACGGCATAGCACCGGCGACTCGCCCTCGCCTAAGCCAGCCGGTCCGACGCCAGGGCGCCCGCCCACCGCCTGCGAAGGACCCAACCGATCAGGAGGAAAGCCATGATCGCAGCCGTGGCGGCCGGTTCCGGCGCGTGGACGGCGGCCGTGCCGAGGTAGTCGACCACACTGCGCACAACAGCCGCGGCGTACTCGGCATCGAGGTAAGCGCTGCCGTAGACGGTATTGTCGAGGTAATCCTGGGTCGAGTGGACGTAGGGGTTATCCAGCAAATCGGAGGCCGTCACCCAAGCGGCGTCGAAGCCGGCCTGCTTGAAGCGATAGTGATCGCTCCAGTCCAGCGCCCCGATCCGGTTGACCGTCATGCCCTGGCGCTCGAGCGCATCCGCTACCGCCCCTCCCACGCCCCCAGCCAGTGCGTCGGTCACACTCACCGACCGCGCCTCGGGGGCCCAGTGGAAGCCGATCATGTCGAGGTTCACCATGCCCCGAAGGTCAAGGCCGGTGGCTAAGGCGTTTTGGGCGAAGGTGTAACTGCCGCGCATCGAGTTGAGCTGCGGGCTGGTGCGAGTTTCCTCGAGGTCAAACGCCACGAAATAGATGTTGGCCTTGAAATTGCCCAGCGCCAACACCCGCGCCGCCTCGAGCACCCCCGCCACGCCACTGGCATTGTCGTCGGCGCCCGGACTGCCGGAAGTGTTGTATCCGGGCTCGCGGATCGCGTCGTAGTGCGCCCCAACCAGGTAGGTGCCGTAATGGGCCGGGTCGACCCCGGGAAAGACACCGACGATGTTCTGGCCGGAGAAACCGCCGGCCTGGACCTCTTGATAGTAAACGTTCTGCGGTCCCAGGATGGACACGAGGCTGTCGAAGATCGTGACCCGGGCGCTCAGCAGGTCTGGCTCGGGTAGCCCGGTCTCGTAGTCGTAGCCGCGCGAGTCGCCGGCGTACACCGGTAGTGAAGACAGGTAGCCGAGGTACGATGGGGCCGAGACTTCGGCGATGATCTCCGGAGTGTCACGCGCTGACGCGGGTTGCGCCGGGCCCAACGCGAGCCCGAGCCACGCGAACAGGCACAGGACCCGCGGGGCGCAGCCGCGGAGGCCTCGTTGACCCGCCAGAGGCGCAACCGCGCGAACCCGAGGCTGCCGGCCGGCTGCTTCGCTGAGCTTCTCTGCCCGGGGCTCCAACAGCCGCGCTCTCCGCAGTCCAGGTCCGAACTCCGAAATCCGATATCCCAATGGTCTAGCGCAGGCTCTCATGATCCAAGCACCGATCTGCCATCCCATCGGCGGAGGGGTGGAGAACTTAAGCGTCCCAAGGGACGAAACGGCGGTTCCGAATGACTGATTCTTCGAGTCGATGGATGGCCGATCCTGGCCGCTCTGGCGTGACTTGCTTGGCTTCCGCCTCGTTCTGCACTCCGCGGCGGGCTCGTTTTCTTCTTCGAGGTCACTCTTTTTGTGGACAAAGTCACTAAGCATATATACTTCGGATATGAAAACCATCACCATCGTCACCAACCGGCACACCTCCTTGCGCGCCGCCGCCCTCCAGCGCATCGCGCAAACTCAGCCTTTCTTGGAAGGCAGCCTCTGCTCCGTCAAACGACCCGGCTGCACCCAGCCGGGTTGGCACCTGACCTTCAAACAGAAGGGCCGCACCCGTACCGTCTATGTGCCGATGGATCTGGTCCCCGAGGTCAAAACATGGACCCGAAACTACAAACGCCTCAAAAAGCTCATCCGGGAAGTCTCACGCCACTCCCTGGCTCTAGTCCGCGGCCACGTCGCCAACCAGCGGGCCGCAAAGCGCGCCCAGGCATTGACGCGCCCTTAAGCGCTCAGGGCTTGCTGCGCACCGTGCGGACCGCTTGCCCGCGCTTGAATCGCTGGCTCAACCCACTCCCCGACCCACGCTTTGAACCCATGTGCCGCTACACGGCCGCTCATCTGTGGTGGCACATCCTGGCCATGTTTCTCTCCCGCAAGGGCTCACGTAACGCCTTCGATGAACAGCGCCACAGCCAGATCCGTTTCAGTTCCGCTTGAGCCGGCTGCGCCGAAGACAGCCAGCCCGATCCCGTTGACAGCCCAGCTTACGTATTCCGGCGCTCCCCGCACGGTGTGCCAGCTTCACCCTTCCCCGGTCAACTCCGGTCACGCGCCATCACTCTCCAAGGTCATCGCCGAGCCGAAGCGGGTAATTCGGAACCGCCGGGGACGAAATGTCGGGCTTGGCCGGGGGCGCAGGGCGGGAGTAAGTTGCTGGACAAATCGTCTAAGCAATGGGCTGCTCGTGTGTCGTAAGGGGATGAAACGCACGCGAGCGCACCGCCAGTAAGAGACGGGTCCAGCAGACCAATCAGATCATGGCCGTGGCGCAACCAGCAGAGGGCCGAGCTCCGCGCAGCGAGTCGATCGAGGCGTTATTCTTGGCGCTGGAATCGCCCCTGCTCAGTTACGCCGTGCGCTTGCTCGCCGACGTTGACATGGCACAAGACATCGTCCAGGAAGCCTTCCTGAGGTTGCACCGGCAGTTTGACCAGGTGCGCCAGCCGCGGAGCTGGCTCTATCGCACCGTGCACAACCTGGCGCTCAACCGCCGGCGCGACGGCCGCAAGGTCGTGCCGCTGCAACCGGACCGCGAGGCGGACCCAACCTGCGCGAGCGAGCCGGCCGACCCCCAACCCTTGCCGGGCGAACAGATCGCCCGCCTTGAAGGGATCGGCCTGGTCCGACTCGGCCTCGAGGCGCTCGAACCGCGCAACCGCGAGTTGGTCGAACTCAAGTTCAACCACAACCTCTCCTACAAGGAGATCAGCGCCCGCACCGGTCTGAGCGTCGGTCATGTCGGCTACCTGCTCCATCACGCGCTCAAATCCTTGGCCGCCGAGCTTGCCAAAGCCGGCTTTGTCGCATGAAACCGGATTCGTCCCCACCCTCACCCGCCGACCCGCAAGCGCGCCTCACCGCGCTGCTGCTCGGTGAACTGGCCCCGACTGAGGCCGCCGAAGTCCAGGCCGCCCTCGAGCGCGACCCGGAACTCCGACGGCTCGAGGGGCAACTGCGCCAAACCATCTCCCTGGTGCGCGAGGCGCTGGTTCAGCCTGCCGCAGACCCCGCCGCGCCCGATGCCCCGCCCCGCTTGAGCGAGGCGCGCCGGGCGAAGCTCTTCGCCGCTTTCAAAGTCGTTGCGCCTCGGCACGCGTTCTGGAGGCGGGACATTCCCTGGGGCTGGTGCTTGCGCATGGCCGCCGCCGCCGCCGCCATCGTCCTGTCCCTCGCCGCCCTGCTGCCGCAGTTCATCAACGCGCGCAGCAAGGGCTTTGCACCGGAGTTCCCCCTCTCACCAGCGGTCGACCGAACGGACCTGAGCCGACTCGCCCTCGAACCTCCCAGCGCCCGGCCACAGCTCGATTTCTTTAAGAGCGCCGGTCGCGTAGTGACCGATGCTCAACCGGACTCATCCAAACGAGAGGCGGCACCTACGCTGGGTGGCGAGCCGGCTCGCGACCAGCCAACCCTGGGAGCCGAGGTCCAGTTGGGGCAAAGGCTCTACTTCCGCCAAGACCAGCCTGCCGCCGTCCGCGCCGACCCTGGGCCGGCCGTGCCAGCTCAGAATCGTGGCGAGATTTTTCTACCCACCCAAACGACCGACGACTACAGCGCCATTGCGCCCCCGACAGAAACCACCACATTCATGGTCCAGGCCAACGGCGCACGGTTCGACATGGGACGGCCGACACCCTCGACCGCGCCCGCACCTGTTGCGCCCGCACGCGCCCGCTCGCTTCGAGTGGGCGTCGAGTCGCCCGCCACGTCCGAGCTGGCCCCGGCGACCGAGGCGCTTCAGATGAGGCGTTACGGCCTGGCGCCGAAGAGCGCCGCGCCCACGGCCCCGGCCGCCTCACCGCAGTCGACCGCGGCACTCGGCCTGTTGCCTTCACAGGTCGACGGACTCGAGAGCGAGGCCCGCACACGCGGCCTGGCCCGAACCGCCACCAACACCCCTGCCGCCGGCGCTTTCTACGGCGGCTACGCAGCCCAAGGGATGGCCAACCAGCCTGTGCCGAGCACGACCTGGGCGTTCACGCCCCCCGATTCGCTTGCCGACTTCAATGGGCGCAGCCTCGGCGCTGCCGAGTCCGCAGGCGAGCGAGTCGCGGGCGGTTCATCGCTCGGGTTCGGCCGCGGCGGACTCCTCGCCGGAGGTGGACTAGGCGGTGGGGGTGGAATGGGTGGATTTGGTGGGGCGAGCGGGTCGGGCCAAGGTGACGCAGGTGTGGTTCAGGCCGGTCGCGCCGTGGGTCAGGAAGTCGCCGAAGCCGGCGGCGCCGAACTGGCGCCTCTGCCCCTGAAGTTGCCCATGCCCGCTTTTATGGGCACCCCCACCGACATCCCCTTGGCGCGCGCCGGTTCTGCCCGAGGCCGAGCCGCCGGCCGCGCGGGCGGAGTCAACCGTTCCCAGGAGCTGTTCGAGTCTGCTCCCACCCCCGCCCCGTCCAAACCCTCGAGCCCCGCGCCGGCTCCTGCGCCGGTCCAGATCGAGTCGCTGGTTGCCGGTGAGCCGGTCACCGTCACCTTCGGCGAGTTGGATGCCAAACCGAATGCACACCGCTTCGCCGTGCCGACCGAGGGCGCCGCCGCCACCGCCGCACCGGGAGTCGAGCGGTACGAAGAGCGCGTGGTGGCCCTGGCCGTCGAGGCCAAGGCCAAGGAGGCGGTCGACAAAGCCCCCGTCCTCGGAGACGTGCCACTGGTCGGCAAGGGCTTCCGCCTCGAATCCCAGTTGGCCGCCGGCACCACGGTCCGCCAGCTCGCCGAGGCTGAAATCGAGCGGGTGCGCGAAGGCGAGGGGCGCCTGTGGTTCGAGCAACTCAAGCGGGTCGAAGACCTGGCGGGACCGGTCGAGGCGCCCGCGCCCCAGACCGTACGGGAAGACCGCCTCGCCGAGGGCGCACAGCGCTCGAGCCAAGCCGGCGCAGCGCGCGATGAGCTCGCCCTGAGACTCAAGGATACCGAGGTCCTGCGCGAGAGCCTCGAAACGCGCGCGGTCGAGGTCCCTGACCAGGCAGCGGAGGAACTGGCCAAAGGGGTCAAACTCGAGGCCCGCGATTCGGCCCGGAAACAAGCCGCCCTCGTGCCCGCGGCGCCTGCCGGCCCCGCGCCGGCGCCCGCGCCGGTGGACGAAAGCCGTCCCGCCCCGCGCCCGGTCGGGCCGCCACCCGAGCCGCAACCGGAAGTCGCCACGGCCGAAAATGCGTTTTCGACCTTCTCGCTCAATGTGACCGATGTGTCCTTCAAACTCGCCGCCGCCAGTCTCGAGAAAGGTTCGATGCCCGACACTGCCACGGTGCGCAGCGAGGAGTTTCTCAACGCGTTCGATTATCGGGATCCCGAGCCAGGGCCCGGTGTGCCCATTGCCTTCGCCTGGGAACGCGCCCGCGATCCCTTCGCGCATAACCGCGAGCTGCTGCGGTTCTCGGTGCAGACGGCCGCGCGCGGTCGTGAGCCGGGTCGGGCGTTGAACCTGGTGTTTTTGCTGGACAGCTCCGGCTCGATGGAACGCGCCGATCGCGTGGCCATCATTCGCCAGGCGCTCGCCGTCTTGGCCAGCCAGTTGCAGCCCCAAGACCGGATCAGCGTGGTCGCTTTCGCCCGGACGGCGCGACTCTGGGTGGATGGCCTGCCCGGCAACCAAGCCGGCGAACTGCTCGAGCGCGTCGGTCACCTGACCCCCGAAGGCGGCACCAACCTCGAAGACGCCCTCAAACTCGGCTACGAGACCGCCATGCGCCATTTCCTCAGCCAAGGCGTCAACCGCCTCATCCTCCTCACCGACGGCGCCGCAAACCTCGGCGATCTCGACCCCGCCTCCCTCCAGCGCCAGGTCGAATCCCATCGGCAGCGCGGCATTGCCCTGGACAGTTTCGGGATTGGCTGGGAAGGCTACAACGACGATCTGCTCGAGGTCCTGACTCGCAACGGCGACGGCCGCTACGGCTTCATCAATAGCCCGGCCGAAGCCGCCACCGAATTCGTCGGCCAATTGACCGGCGCCCTCCAAGTCGCCGCCGCAGATGTCAAGGTCCAGGTCGAGTTCAACCCGCAGCGAGTCGCGGCCTGGCGCCAGATCGGCTACGCCAAACACAAGCTCACCAAAGAACAGTTCCGCGATAACACCGTCGACGCCGCCGAATTGGGCGCCGCCGAGTCCGGCAACGCACTCTACGCCCTCGAGCTCGAGCCGCGCGGCGACGGGCCCATTGGCATCGTGCGGGCCCGGTACCGCGTGCCCGCCACCGGCGAGTACCTCGAGCACGAGTGGCCCGTCCCGTACACCGGCGCAGGCCCGTTGCTCGAGCAGGCGAGCCCAGCCATGCGCTTGGCCGCAGTCGCCTGCGCCTTCTCGGAATGGCTGGTCTCGAGCCCGTTCGCCGGCGGCGTCAACCCCGACCTGCTCCTTGGCTACCTTCGTGGCGTGCCCGACCTGTTCGAGCCGGACCCGCGCCCGCGCAAGCTCGAGTGGATGATACGCCAAGCCAAGTCGATCTTCGGACAATAATGATGAAAGCTCGGGATAGACAACCATCGGCTGGCAGTCCGCTGCGCGCCGCAGACCGCGGCATGGAAGATGAGGTAGGGCGGGCTGTCTCAGCCCGCCGCCGAGCACGGTCTACGCAGGCTGTCATCGCCCGGCGCGCAGAGGACTGCGCGCCCTACCGCTGGGAGGAAGACGAGGTAGGGCGGGCTGTCTCAGCCCGCCGTCGAGCACGGTCTACGCCGGCTGTCATCGCCCGGCGCGCAGAGGACTGCGCGCCCTACCGCTGGGAGGAAGACGAGGTAGGGCGGGCTGTCTCA
>Ga0194125_10006688_pt1 | contig 16887 bp, 18 predicted proteins | sample TA2KigC250mmetaG_FD_148626 | JGI IMG/M metagenome (GOLD analysis project Ga0194125, IMG submission 148626) | Freshwater microbial communities from Lake Tanganyika, Tanzania - TA2015034 Kigoma Deep Cast 250m | ecosystem: Environmental > Aquatic > Freshwater > Lake | place: Tanzania: Lake... | reverse complement strand
TTCCCGAGAGTTTCAAAGAAGTTTTTCTCAACGCTTTGAATATTGGCGCCGTCAAATGGCCGTTTGGCAACGGCAGTAAGTTGTCTGAGCACGCCAGCACGAACAGCAGTAAGAATGGCTGATGATATACCATTTATCCTCATATATGACAATATTATCACATTTTGTCATATAATGTCAACAATAAATTTTATTTACCCCATTTTAGGGCACTTTAATAGGTAATATGAGGCGTGCACCCGACTGCGTTCCCAGGATGTTTTCGTCCAGGCGGGTAAGAAAACGAGACCGATCCTCATCGTCGTCAAATATTTGTGACCGGTTTATTCCCCGCACCATGATATGGTGAAGGGCGTCGGGAGTATCTAACCGAGCTTGTCGTGGCATGGGCTGATTTTATAAAAAAGAGGGTGATCTTGTCAGTCGCAATGCACTGTAAGAATCAACGTCCCCCCTTTCTCCACGATCTGAGGTCTGCTTAAGATGAGAGAAAGAATGTCAATAAACAAGTCTGACCCCAAATACACCGCGTAGCCCGGGCGCGCAAGATCGCCTTGCCGCAAGATGCCGGGAGCAGGATAGTGGCGATAATGGACAGCATACCACCCGAGGTCACGACCTCCGTCCAACGGGATATCATGAATGGGCGCCCTTCCGAACTCGAGGCCCTCAATGGCGCGGTCGTCCGTCTGGGGAAAGAGGCAGGAGTCGAAACTCCGGTGAATGCTTTCATATATTACAGCCTCCTCCCCATGGAGATGCGTGCCCGGGGGCAAATTCAGTTTTCCGCCTGATGGTGGTAAAAAAGAGAAGACCCCCCTCCTTTAAAGGATTTCAATGCCTTTTTCGAAACACTTGGTTGTTTAATGCCAAAAGCATTTCAAAATTTTTTGTTGAACACAATTCTCAGCCCTTTAGCGGTAAGGCAGCGGAGGAAGGTATGACAAGGCTATTCGAGACCACTGATATTAACGGTATGAGCCTCCCAAATCGGTTTATGCGATCTGCCACCTGGGAGGGGATGGCAACGGAGGATGGCGAAGCCACCCCCCAACTTACTGCGGCCATGGAAAAGATTGTTGAAGGGGGGGTGGGGCTAATCATTTCAAGCTTTTCTTATGTGCGCACCGACGGGCAAGTGGCACGAAGGCAGTTAGGGATCTATAAGGACGAACTTATTCCTGCACTTAACCGGATGACCGAGGCGGTGCATAAACAGAGTGGAAAGATCGTCATGCAGATCATGCACGGGGGGGTTTTTGCAAAACCCGAACTGACAAGTCAAATCCCAATTGGCCCTTCTGAGGTGCAGGGCTTGGCAAATTTATCGGGAAAAGAGATGGCCGTGGGAGATATTCAAAACATTATAGATGCCTTTGGAAATGCGGCAAGAAGGGTCAAGGAGGCCGGATTCGATGGAATCCAAATATTTGCCGGTCATGGATATCTATTGAATCAATTTCTATCGCCGTTCTTCAATAAGCGAGCAGATCACTATGGAGGGAATTTAGAGGGGAGGGCCAGGATAGTTTTGGAAGTAATGAAAAATGTGAGAACGATCGTAGGAGAACAATACCCGGTGCTGATCAAAATGAATTCTGAGGATTTTCTTGAAGGAGGACTTACAGTTCATGAGTCCTTATCCTTCGGTACAATGCTTTACCATGCGGGGGTTGATGCAATTGAGTTGAGCGGTGGAACCTGGATTTCAGGAAATAACATTCCTGCGCGGAAAGAAATCACCAGGCGCGAAAAGGAAGCCTACTTCCAAGAAGCGGCAAGGGTCTTTAAGCGCAAAATCGACGTACCGTTAATCCTTGTGGGAGGAATTCGGTCGTTTGACGTTGCTGATATGCTCGTGGAGGAAGGTTTGGCGGATTATGTCTCTATGTGTAGGCCCTTAATCCGGGAACCAGGATTGATCAATCGGTGGAAAGCGGGCGATCTCGCTAAATCCGCATGTCTTTCTTGCAATCAATGCTTTGAGCCAGCCCGTTCTGGAGAAGGTATCTATTGTGTGGTGGAGAAGAAGATTAGAGAAAAAACAGCCGGGAGAGAGAAGGGATAAACATGGACAAAGAGGTCTACAAGAAGCTGCGCAGCCATCTTCACAATCATCCGCTGGGTTTCCCCAAGACGGAGAGCGAGGTGGAGCTGAAAATCCTGGAGTGGTTGTTCAGCGAAGAAGAGGCTGAAATGGTCCTCCACCTGACACCAAAGCCGGTGACGGCAAAAGCGCTTGGGGAGAAATTGGGGAAGGACTCTGTTGAATTGAGCTCCCTGCTGGAAAGAATGGCCGATAAGGGACAGGTCCTGACCCTGGGGGAGAAGGACAGGCGGAGCTATCTCCTGGTCCCCTATATCCCGGGGGTATGGGAATTTCAGGTGAACAGGATGGATAAGAAGTTTGCCGAAGACTGTGAAGCCTATTACCCCTGCCAGGCGAAGGAAATGTACAGTTCGACTACTCCGCCGGTGAGGGTCATTGCGGTTGAGAAGAACATCCCGGCCACGTTACAGGTTTTTCCCTTTGAAGTGCCATCGCAGATCGTCAAAGAGTCGAAGAAGGTCGCGCTGGCTGAATGCATCTGCCGCAAACATAACAAGCTGGTTGGCAAGGGCTGCCAGAGGCCGCATGAGGAAATGTGTATCTATTTATCCCCGTTAGCGGAGTTCTTCATCGAGCATGGCTGGGGCAAAGAGGCTGGCGTAGATGAAGCGTTGGAGACGCTCGAACGGGGGGAAGAGGCCGGCCTGGTGCGTAACGCCTGGCTGAATGTGCAGAAGAATCCCACCGGCCTCTGCCAGTGTTGCCCCTGCTGCTGCCATAATCTGCGCGCGGTCTATGAGCTGAAGATACCCAATGCCCTGGCCAAATCGAACTTCGTGCCGGTGATCGACATGGAGTCCTGCACGGGTTGTGAATCCTGCGTGGACATCTGCCCCATGGACGCACTCTCACTTGAAGGGAACCAAAAGGTTGCCTGGAACCCCACTCGCTGCATCGGCTGCGACCTCTGTGTCTCCTGCTGCCCCACAGGGGCGATGAAACTGGAGCGGGTTTCTGAAGAGCAGGTGGTGGTTCCCCCGGAGACTTACAGCAAGCTCATGACGGTCATCGCTCACGAGAAGGGGAAAACGTATTTCTATAAATAGGGAGGGCAAAGAAATGCTGCGAGAAGGGGTTTACCAGGAAAAGTCTGCCCTGCCCCTGGTAGCTACCCACTGGGGAGCATATCGTGTGGAGACCGACGCTGGGCGGGTCGTTAAACTGCATCCTTTCGAGCTCGATCCCCATCCCTCGCCCATCGCCCGCTCGATGGCCGGCACCCTGGACGATGCTTGCCGCATCACCCAGCCCATGGTGCGTAGAGGTTGGCTCCGGCACGGACCGAGGTCGAGTGACAACCAGCGCGGGTCCGAGCCATTCGTGCCGGTGCCGTGGAATACGGCCCTGGACCTGGCAGCGCAGGTGATCGCCGATGTAAAGCAGAAAAACGGCAATGAGGCGATCTTCTCCGGGTCGTACGGCTGGGCAAGCACGGGACGATTTCACCGGAGCCAGGGACACCTGCAGCGGTTCTTCAACCTGTACGGCGGGTTCACCGGATCGGTCGACACTTACAGCACCGCCGCGCTGGGTGTGATCCTGCCGCGGGTGATCGGGCCCGCCTATGAAATCTTCAATCTGATGCCGACCTGGGACGAAATCGCGGCCCACACCCAGTTGATGGTAGCATTCGGCGGGCTGGCGCTAAAGAACAGCCAGGTGAACGTCCAGGGCGTCGGTATCCATTCGGCCGAAGACCGCCAGCGTGCCTGCCGCGCTGCCGGGGTCCAATTCGTGAACATCAGCCAGGTCCGCGATGACACGGCTGATTTTCTCGAGGCCGAATGGGCGGCCCCCCGCCCCAACACCGATACCGCCGTGATGCTGGGGCTGGCGCACACGCTTGCGGCCGAGAACCTGCACGACCGGGATTTCCTGCAGTGTTGTTGCACCGGCTTCGCGCGTTTCCGGGCGTACTTGATGGGCGAGTCTGACGGCCGACCGAAAGACGCCGAATGGGCGGCTCAGATTTCCGGGCTGAACGCCGAATGGATTCGCGGGCTGGCACGCCGGATCGCCTCCCGGCGCACGCTCATCGGCGTCAGTTGGTCCCTGAACCGCGCCGACCACGGCGAGCAGCCGTACTGGATGGCCTTGACCCTGGCGGCGATGAGCGGCTCCATGGGAAAACCGGGGGGCGGCCTTGGTGTCGGCTACGCGGCCATGCATTCCCTTGGACAACCGGCCTCGGTGCAGGCAGCCGGCCTGCCGGTTCCGGCCAATCCGGTCAAGACTTTCATCCCCGTGGCGCGCATTTCGGACCTGCTCCTGTATCCCGGCCAGACGATCGACTACAACGGCCAGAAGCTCATCTATCCCCGCATCCGGCTGGTGTACTGGTGCGGCGGCGATCCCTTTCACCACCATCTTTGGAAATGGCTCAGGAATGATTACTAAAACTCTCTTTGACAAAAAAAATTAATAAAAATATATACTTGACAAGAAATTTGAAAAATGACTATAATGTTGTCAGTTTTCCATGAAAAAAGACAACATAATTAATGAAGTATGCTTCAGAGAATTTTAAAGGCCCCTCAGAAAAGTTTTTTCCTAATGGGTCCGAGAGGTTCCGGCAAGACCACTTGGCTTCGAGCTACTTTTCCCGAGGCCCACGTGTTCGACTTGTTGTCCGAGGAAACCTACCAACGGCTACTGGCGAGCCCGGGGCTTTTTGCCGATCAGCTGCGGGCAGTTCCACCCGATAAGTGGGTGATTGTTGATGAAGTGCAGAGGTTACCCTGGCTTTTGAATGAAGTGCATCGGTTCTCCGAAGAAAGAGATATACGGTTTGTCCTTTGCGGGTCGAGTGCTCGCAAGCTCAAGCGGGCCGGTGTCAACCTCCTCGCAGGACGCGCGCTGCATCGCTCCATGCATCCCTTTGTCCCCGAAGAACTTGGCCCGCAATTTGATTTAGAAGACGCCCTTCACTATGGGTTGCTGCCCATTGTCTGGGACTCGAGAGCCAAAGAGGAGACCCTTGGGTCTTACGCCCAGCTCTATCTCAAAGAGGAAATCCAGGCGGAAGCGCTGGTTCGAAACTTGCCGGGATTCGCCCGTTTTCTGCCTTTGGCCGCCCTTTTCCACGGCCAATTCGTAAATATGACCAACATCGCCCGTGAAGCTGGCGTGGCAAGGACAACGGTAGCGGGATATCTCGACATCCTGGAGGAAACTCTCCTTTGTTTCCGACTTTCTGCCTACGAAGCCAAACTTCGCGTGAGGGAACGGAAACTGCCCAAATGGTACTGGTCCGATCCCGGTATCGTTCGGGCCATGAAGCGATCAACCGGCAGCCTGGCACCGGAGGAGAGGGGCGCTTTATTCGAGGGGATGGTGGCCCAGTTGCTCCGGGCATACCGGGATTACCGCGGCATTTGTGACGATATATATTACTGGGCACCCTCCAGCCGGTCCGAAACCGAAGTCGATTTCCTTCTCCTTCGCGGCGCGGATCTGATCGCAGTCGAGGCGAAGTCCGGTAATTCTTTCGCCGAAGCCTGGTGCAAGGGCCTGCGTGCCGTGGCGGAGCTTAAGGGTCTGGTTCGCCGGATGATCGTCTACCCTCGTGGGCCTGTTCTCAGGACGCAGGACGGCATTGACGTTTATCCCTTCCAACACTTCGCCGCCCTTCTGGCCGGCAACATGCTATAGATGGCCATATGGATCATTCCCTCGCCGGGGACTATTTGCGCTTCGCCTACTTTGATTATTGCATAGTATGTCGAAAGAATGTCGACCTACTATGCTAAAATATGGTATAGATTGACTGGTGGAGTGGGTTATTGTACCTTAGTGCTTCGATTCGCAAATACACTAATGGGTATTCAAGTCTTGAGCTCATGCAAAGGCTCCCTCAGCACTAAGTCCTGAGGGAATAAATTCGTTATCGAATTTATGAATCGATGGACTTAGGAAAAGAGATGATTGAAGAATTAAGAAAGGGGATAGCGGGGGAGGAATTTGACTATCAGGCCCTCTTGGATGGTCTCAGGGAGTATGAGCGCCCGCGCGATAAGATCACATCTCTCCTTCGTCAGGGGGCCATCATCCTAGTAAAGAAGGGTATCTATGTTTTCGGAGAGAGGTACGCACGTCGGCCCTATTCCAGAGAGTTCCTGCTCCGTCCGATCCCGTTCTCGGTCAGAGCCTTTGTCCTTCCAAACCTTTTTGCGGGCAAGATGCACGCCGTCCTCTGCAGGCAGTGGAAGAGCCGTAATAAAGGCCGTGACTGGTACGACCTGGTCTGGTATGCCGCATATCATCCACAGCTTCACCTCAGCCACCTGGAGAAGAGGATGATTCAGAGTGGGCACCTGAAGGAAGGTGAACACTTGACCCGGAAGAAGTTCCTTGCGCTTTCAACGAAGGCGATTGAGAAGCTCAACGTAGAGCAAGCCAGGAGAGAAGTGGAGCCCTTTGTGAAGAACCCCGAAGCTCTGGAGGTCTGGTCGAAGGACTTCTTCCAGGATGTAGCTGGAAGAATCGTGCTGATTTGAAAGAGGTAATCCGTCCTTTGTGCAGGACTTTAATTTTTCAGGCTGTTCAGGCTGCCAGGCGGGGCGCCCCCTTTCAACTATTCAATATTGCAAACAAAAGGCTTCCGAAGAGGTGGTTTTTCCCTTAGAAAAGAATTTTTGACCCCAAAAAAACCCTTCTAAGGCGATGGAAAATCCAAGGCCTGCGTCATTTTTTATCCGGCTTATCACCAAGACCACATCGCAAAAGACTGATTTCGGCCCCTAAAATGAAGTTTTAATTCAAGAAAATGCCTGCGTTCTTTGGAAAATCCATCGTAAAATCAATTGGTTGTCAAGGGTAGGGTGGACCCGAAATTGCGAAATGCAAAAAATTTTTTCTTGAAATTACCAGTCAGTTTTAATAAAATTAATTTGAAGTTTAAGTTAAACTTGAGGTTAAAAGCAGTGAAAAGCATCACTCTTGTCGAATTCAGGAAGAATATGGAAGGGACCCTCGAGCGAGTATCCCGGGGACAGAGTGTAGTCTTGACTCGAAGGGGGCGGGCGGTGGCCCAGCTTGAGCCTCTCCGAAAGAGAACAGCGACCGCAGATGACCCCTTCTATCATCTTTATGAGCTGGCGGTGGAAGGCGAAGCGGCATCTAACGAACAGATGGACCGCGAGGTGTATGGCATCTGAAATTTTTATCGATACCAGCGGTTTTTACGCCCTCCTCGTGCGGGGGGATGATCAGCATGCCCGGGCCACTGAAATCTTACGGGAAGCGGCCGGCGACAGGCGACGATTTGTTACTACGGACTATGTCCTCGATGAAACCGCGACCTTGCTTCTTGCCCGAGGCTATGCCGGAGTCATTGCGAATTTGTTCGATCGGGTCCTGGAATCCGGAGCTTGCCGGGTCACCTGGATGGATGCAGACTATTTTAGGAAGACCAGGCAATTTTTCCTTAAAAACCTGGAACGGAGCTGGTCTTTCACCGACTGCTTCAGCTTCATAGTCATGAAGGAGCTTCGCTTACGGGATGCCCTGTCAAAGGATTCTCATTTCAAACCTGCCGGATTCACCCCCCTGCTTATTCAATGATCATAGGATTCTTTCCTGGCTGGGTCCGACCCGGGTAACCACAGGGTAATACCGCCCTGCCCCTGGTAGCCACCCACTGGGGGACATACCGGGTGGAGACCGACGCAGGGCAAAGGAAATTTTCCCCTTGACTGCCCATAAACAAGAGAGTACTTTCTAATTGCTGTTTCCCTCCGTAGTTAAGTAATCTTAGCAAACAAACCTCTAACCTTCTGGAGTATCCTATGAGAAGGAGTTTGCGGAAGGTGCCAATAGGAAGGCTCTGTAGAGAGGAATATATCTCTGCAGAGCCTTTTTTATCTTTTTAATTCCCCAATCCAGAGTGGATCATCTTTTGGGTAATGTCAAAAGTTTTATGAAAAAAGGGATAAAATATGAAACCACAGAGGGCACAGAGGAAAGTAACGATAAATTAAAAAATAAACTCTTTAGCTCTATTTTACTCTGTGCCCTCGTAAAGTGAACAATGAATAAGGTCTGGTTTTTTCAATTAAAAATTACTTAAAAGAACACAGAAAAAATTGAGTTTAATTTGTTTTTAACCTCAAGTTATTAACACCCCCACCCTAACCCTCCCCCATCCAGGGGGAGGGAATTTTGGATCCCCCAGTATCTCCCCTCCCCTGGCGGGAGGGGGTTGGGGGGAGGGGGATAAAAAAGGAAATTCCTATACAATTAAATTAATTCTTGGGGTTATTGGTGGTTAAATATAAAATCTTCGAGGGCACAGAGGGGAGGGAATAAATTCTCTCTAACATATTGACATCTAATATTTTCTCTGTGTCCTCTGTGGTTTGTTATTGACAATACCCGTTACAAAAAAAGGGGGCGGCAATGGCGGATGAATTCATAGGCTACGATGCTATCAGTTTGGGGGAATTGGTTCGCAAGAAAGAAATAAAACCCACCGAGTTGTTGGAGATTACGATCCAGCGGATCGAAAAGATAAATCCCAAGCTGAATGCCGTAATTCACAAGATGTATGACCAGGCAAGGGAAAACGCAGCAAATTGGGAAACCGTAGTCCAAAAGGGGAAGGCAGAAGGAGGTATCTTCTGCGGCGTTCCTTTCCTTTTAAAGGACCTCGTCGCGGAATACAAAGGGGCTCCCTTTCATGAAGGCTCGCGCGCGGTCAAGGGATATGTTTCCAAAATAGATAGTGAGTTAGTGAAGCGCCAGAAAGCCGGCGGCTTGGTTATTGTGGGCAAGACGAATACTCCTGAATTTGGGGCGGTGCCAACGACAGAACCGATCCTTTATGGACCGACCCATAATCCCTGGGACCTGAGTTTAACCCCGGGAGGGTCAAGCGGCGGGTCGGCGGCCTCTGTAGCAGCCGGGGTGGTGCCGATGGCTCACGGCAACGACGGCGGGGGATCAATCCGCGTCCCGGCCTCCTGCTGCGGGATCTTCGGTTTAAAGCCTACACGGGCAAGGAATCCCCTGGGCCCGCTTTTTGGAGATATTGGGAGTGGAATCATCCATGAGCATGCGGTGACTCGCACGGTGCGCGATTCGGCGGCCCTCCTGGATGTCACCTCCGGACCGGACCTGGGCGATCCTTATTATGCTCCGCCCAAGGAGCGCCCCTTTCTGGAGGAAGTGGGTCGGAACCCGGGTAGGTTGAAGATCGGCTTCTTGACCTGCATCCCTGAAGGCTGGTCCGATAAAACTCAGTTGCACCCGGATTGTGAAAGCGCAGTTAAAGACGCCGCCCGGCTTTGTGAGGGGCTAGGTCATACGGTCGAGGAGGTTAATCCAAGTCCTTTAAGCCATCCGAATATCTCCTCTACTTTCGGCTTCATTTTTGCCTGTTTCCTCGGCCATGCGGTGGCCTATTGGGAAAGGGAATTAGGGAAAAAAATCAAGCAGGATGAACTGGAGCCCATAACCTGGGGAGGATATCAAAGGGGATTGACTCGGCCGGGGCCGGATTACCCGGTTACTATGGAAGAGATTCAGCGTTTCTCGCGGAAAATAGCACGATGGTATCATGAAGGAGGCTATGATATCCTCTTGACTCCGACGATGGCCATTCCGCCGACCAAACTCGGGGCTTTCCAATCGACGCCGGACGAACCGATGAAGTGGCTTGGAGTTACCCTTGCTTTCATTGCTTTCACCCGCATTCAAAACATGACCGGTCAACCGGCCATGTCCGTTCCCTTATTCTGGAATCAAAACAACACACCGATCGGGGTTCAGTTCGCCGGCCGTTTCGGGGATGAGGCCACGCTTTTCAGGCTGGCAGCTCAGCTGGAACAGGCCCGGCCCTGGAAAGACCGAAAACCACCAATTCATTGCAGTAATGAATAATTCATAAAGCAGGAATGTAGATTGTAAATGCCTTAATATGACCATAAAAACCGGCGCTATTTCCGAGAAATTTTCCTATATATTGAAAGACCAGGAGAATCTCGGCAAGGCCATAGAAATTTTGAAGGAATGCCGTGCCGACGGCTGAGTGAGCAGGTACGAGAAAGAATTAGTCCCCCTTTAATAGAAGCTCTACTTTTCCTATCTAATTTATGGTATAAAAAAGAAAATTTATAACTCTCTTAGCGAGGCTGGCCCAATGGCTGAAAGAAGCCTGGATTGGTTGAAGCAGGCGGAAAAGGATTTGGAGAAAGCAAGGTTAGACCTTGATTGGGGTTATTTTGAATGGGCCTGTTTTACTTCGCAACAGGCGGCGGAAAAGGCAATCAAAGGAGTATTCCAGCATTTGCATGGGGAAGCATGGGGGCATGGAACGAAAGCATTGCTGGAGAATTTGCCATACGAAGATCGCTCCTTGTTGTTAGAAGATGGTATTTTTTTGGACAAATTGTACATTCCTACGCGGTATCCGAATGGCCTTCCCCAAGGCATCCCGCATGATTACTTCACGAAGAAGGATGCTGAGCTGGCCCTAACAGCTGCCCTAAGAATCTATGAATGGTGTAAAGGTAAGATTTCTAAACCGGGATGAAATTCTGCCGCGCCTGGTGGAGTCCGCTAAAAGAGTATTGGCGTCCAGGGCAGATGTTTTAGAAGTGAGTCTTTTTGGCTCCCTGGCCCGCGGTAACTATGCCCCCGGGAGTGACGCGGACATTTATATTTTGTTGAAGGAGGATCCCAGAAGATTTATAGACCGGATCCCGGAATTCCATGAGCATTTTTCCGGAGCCGGACTTCCCGTTGAGGTCTTTCCTTACACCCTGGAAGAGGTGGCAAAAATGGGGGATGGAGGTTTTATTAAGACTATCGAGAAAGAAAAGATAGTTCTGGGGGATAGAGAAAAACCAGAAAGTCCCCTTTCTCTCTAAATGGACTTCCCCAACTTTTCGTTAAAACGTTAGTGCTTGGCAGTTGTTTGATTTTTGTTCAATATTTCTGTGAACAATATGTTGCCAGGCGCTGTGGCATTCCTGATAGAAAACGTTTATTTCTTAATTCAGGGCTTTAGCTCGGACAATCCCGCCATGCAACAATCCCATCAGAGGGCCATATGAAATGCCCGAAGTGTCAGTCTGAAAACCCGGAAGGGATTAAGTTCTGTGGGGAACGCGGGGCAAAATAGGAAAGAAAAGGTATGCCGCTCATTCAAGTTTCAGTCAACGGGGATGGACGATAGACCCTCTCCTCGATATCTGACTTTCTTGCAGGCAAGATATCGTGAGCTTCCGGGAAGCAGAAAAAGCTAACGGAAGAGGTGGAGAAAATGACGGAATGGGGAAAATCGCGAAGGATTTCAGACCGGCTATTAGAGGTTGCAAGCAGTTCTTTTTTCGGACGGCAGGAGGAGCTGGCTTTACTTGCCAGCGCCATCACCTCCACTGATCCTCCCTTCCTGGTTGGATTCATTCACGGACCCGGGGGAATCGGGAAGTCACGGTTGATACAGGCATTGCGCCAGTCGATCCCTGCCGCTGTCTGCTGGTATCTCATGGATTGCCGTCACATTGAGCCCACGCCGCAGGGTTTCCTCACTTCCCTCGGCGCTGCCCTCCAGATAGAAGAGGAGTCTGTGTTCCACTCGATCACGAGCCGCCTGGGAGAAACCGGGCAACGGACCGTGCTTGCGCTGGACACCTATGAGACCTACGGACTCATGGACACCTGGCTCCGCCAGGAATTCCTGCCTTCATTGTCCGAAAATGTTTTCACCCTCATTGCCGGTCGCCAGGCACCGAACTCCGCCTGGTTTACCGCCCCGGAATGGCAGCATATCTTTCGCAACATCCCTTTGAAAGAGATGTCGGCAAACGATTCCCGAAAGATGCTGGAGTCACGAGGCCTCACGCCATCCCAAGTCGAACGGGTCCAACGGTTCGCCAAAGGATACCCTCTTGTCCTGGAAATGGCGGCCGCGGCAATCCGCGCTGCCCCGGATTTGCAAATTAGCGTAGGTCCAGCCCCCAATGCTCTGCAGCAACTTACGAAAACGTTTTTGACCGGCCTTCCTCCGGGCACTGTGGAGGCTGTTGAGGCGGCCTCGACCGTCCGGCGCGTTACTGAACCGATACTCAGGGCACTCCTCGCTGTTCCACAAGCCAGAGATCCATTTGAGCATTTGGAAACCCTTCCCTTCGTCGACGTGACGATAGAAGGTTTGGCTTTTCATGATGTGGTGCGCGAAACCATTTCCAAAGATCTGGCTTGGCGCGACCCGGAACATTACCGGACCTATCGAAGACGGGCCTGGCATTTTTTCTCCAAAGAATCCCACGAGTGTCGGGCGCATAACCTTTGGCAGTGCACGGCCGACATGCTTTATTTAATAGAAAACCCCGTCGTCCGGGAAGCTTTCTTTCCCGAGGGAGCAACTGATTTCATTGTGGAGCCGGCGACTCCCGGTGATGCCGGAGTGGTCCTCGACATCGCCGCCTCCGCAGAACCTCGAGAGGCAGCCGATTTCATTGCGCGTTGGTGGGCCAGTCATCCGGAGACTTTCAGCGTCGCCAAGAGCCGAGAGGGGAAAGTTGCTGCATTTTACCTTATCTTCGAACCCACCCATGTCCAGGGAGAGCTTCTGACCGAAGACCCTCTCACCGCGGCGTGGTGGCTTCATCTCAGTCAGAACCCAGTCGCCCAGGGGGAAAGGGTACTGTTTCTCCGGAGGTGGCTTGCGCATGGGACGGGAGATGCCCCCTCTCCAGCGCAGGGCGCATGCTGGCTGGACATCAAGCGCACTTATATGGAACTCCGGCCCAGTTTGCGCAGGCTGTACACCGTCGTTACCGACCTGGCCACTTATGGCCCCATCGTCACCCCTCTTTACTTTGTGCCCCTTTCGGCGGGGAACGTGGTCTTGGGTGGTGTCACTTATAATTCAGCTCTACTCGACTTCGGCCCTCTCAGTGTCGACGGATGGATCGCTGCTATTACGGGAGCGGAACTCGGAGTGAAACCCGTCAAAACCGAGACAGGCGGGCGGCGTCTCGTAACCGTGTTCTTCACCGATATCGTTGGCTCAACCGAAAAAGCCGTGGCCATGGGAGACCGCCGCTGGCGAGGGGTTTTGGAAGATCATAACACACTGGTGCGGGCGGAATTGGCCAGATTTGAGGGGAGAGAGATCGACACGGCCGGGGACGGTTTTTTGGTAACCTTTGACAGCCCGGCGTTGGGTATTCAATGCGCTGCTGCCATTTGTGAGTCCGTCCGCCGGCTGGGGATAGAGGTCAGGGCGGGCTTGCACCTGGGCGAATGTGAAGCGGTAGGAGACCGGGTCATAGGGATTGCGGTACATATTGGTGCTCAGGTGATGGAGATGGCCGGAGCTGGGGAGATACTGGTATCAAGCACGATTCGGGATGTTTTAGCCGGGTCGGACTTTCGATTTACAGACCATGGCACTCACTTTTTAAAAGGGATCCCAGGAGAATGGCGGCTTTTTAAGTTCCAACGCAGTGGAGCCCATTAGAAATGGTCTGAAGTGGGAACACGGCATCTTGGGCCTTCAGCTACAAAATGCCCAGTTTTTTCAAATGGTAGGTCAGGGTTTCCCTGGGAATGCCCAATTGGCGGGCCGCGGCGCTCACATTCCAGCGCCCGGTTCCAGGGTATTTGGTGGCCTGGAGGGCCTCTAAATATCGTTTCCGTTCTTCCTCTTTTAAAAAATGGCGACCTTTTTCCGGCAAAGATTCCAGTTCAGGAGGATGGCTTCCGGAAGGGTAGGTCATTTGTTGTTTTGCCTGGGACGCTGCCGCCTCGCGGAACCAGGCAGGGAAATTGGCGGGAATGATTTCGTCCCCCTCGCAGAGCGCTGCCGCGGCGAAAAGGGCCTGTTCGAGTTGACGAACGTTCCCTGGCCAATCAAAGGCCACCAACATCTCCAGAGCTTCCGAGGAAAGGCGCAGGGGGCGTTTCAGGGGGACCTTCTTTTTTTGCTGGCTATAAGCCTTATTTAAGAAATGGATGGCCAGAAGAGGAATGTCTTCAACCCGCTCGCGTAAAGGGGGCATCCTGATTTCCAGGCCACAGAGCCGGTAATAGAGATCTTCCCGAAGCCTTTTTTCCTTCACCATCTCCGTCAAATTCTTGTTTGTGGCGGCAATAATGCGCGTATCGGAGGGCACCGGTTTCTCCGATCCGAGGGGAGTTACTTTTTTTTCTTCCAACACGCGCAGGATTTTTGCCTGGCTGGCTAAACTCATTTCCCCAATTTCATCGAGGAAGAGCGTTCCTTTCGAAGCGGCGACAAATTTCCCCTGGCGATTGTGGGTTGCGCCGGTAAAGGCCCCTTTGACGTGACCGAACAGTTCACTTTCGAGAAGCGTCTCGGATAAAGCGGCACAATTTACTTCTATAAAGGGCCCCTTAGCGCGGGGACTGGCCTCGTGAATCCGGCGTGCAGCCAGCTCTTTGCCCGTCCCTGTCTCCCCACAGATCAATACCGGAATTTCGGTTTCGCCGGCTTTGAGACATAAATGAAGGGCCTCCTGCACGGCCTGGCTTATGCCCACAATGACAGTCTTCCCTTCGGGAACTTGGGGGGACTTCCCTTCCATCCCCATTCTCATCTTTGAAGGGACTCGATAAGGAGTCAATCTTCCCGCCCTCGCCAGGGCGGCGCCGTACATAACGGCCAGGGCGGAGAGCCACTCTTTCCATTCGGGAAGGAAGAGCTTGTCAGAATGATGATTCAAGATGTTTATGACCCCGAAAAGATGGTCTTCGAAAACAATGGGCGCCGAAATCATGGCGTAGGTTCTGAGTCCAAATCGCTCGTCCACCCGTGAATCGTGGAAGGTTTGTTTCTGGGCGTTAGCCACAAAGACGGGCTGCCGTGATAAGACCGCAGCTCCGCTGATCCCTTCGCCTTCGCGAATGGAAATATCCATTACCCGGTCCTGGGGAATATCGGTACTGGAAATGAGGCGTAATTGGTTTTCCGTATCGACCTGCCAGATGGACGCGGCATCTGCTGCAGCGGCGGTCAGCAGCATTCGGCAGAAAGCAGCGTTATATTCGGGACTGCCGGGAATGGCGGTCGGACGCCCCTGAAAAAACTGGGCCATTTCTAAAAAGGAGGTCTTGTTCTTCATTTTGTTCTTCTCCGCATGAATCGCCCTCACCCCCCGTTCGGCTGTCTTCGACCCTGAGACTTCAGCGAGCTCAGTCGAGCCGCTCAGACCTAAGGGAGCTCACGGCCGAAGCCCTCTCCCGCGAGTCGATTAGACCCGACCACGGGGGGAGAGGGAGTTTCCGGATAAAAACATTCTAAATAAAAAATGGTGAAATTGCAATAATAATTAATGAAAGTGGTGAATATGGTATTACCAAAATTTACCAGCATTCCATTCCATTTTAACGAGTGTAGATAAAAAAATTGAATATAATCAAATAGATAAGAAAAAAAGGGGGAGGACGAATGGCTTGGCACGAGGTTTGAGTATTTAATGGAACTGAAAGGTCTTTCGAAGATGATCCGGGATCAAATCAAGTAGTGAGAACTTCATTGAACATGGAGGTGTGAAATGCCAACTCTTTTTGCGGTCTACAATTTGAAGAAGAACCAAAAAGCTGAGGACTATGACAATTATCTAAAGAAGACTAAAATTCCTGGGGTTCGAGGCGCACCCTGGTGTACCGATTTTAAAACCTGGAAGATCGACAAAGTGCTTGCGCCTGCGGTCTCGGAGCCCGAGGGGAAATTGCCTGCAGAACCTCCTTACCAGTATGTGGCCAAAATTGAAGTTTCCGACTTGAACGCCATGGTGAGTTTTCTGGGAACAGAAGCGGGTAAGCAATTTGTTAAGTCCTGGAGCGTGTATATCGATCCCACGGCGATCTTTACCATGGGACATGAAATGTGAAGTGGTTTCGAGTCCACTCCTAAATTATGAGCCGGATCGCACAGGAGGCCCGCCAACGACTGGAGCATCGCCGCTGCACCGCCAGAGACGAACTCACCCAGATCCATCCGGCTCGGACAGCTTCGGCTTTACTCCTGTGCGGCCTTGGTGCAGAATCGCGCCATTTGCTATTCATTACCGTTGACCGCCTTCTTAGTACTCTGAAGGATCAAGGACTCTTGTTCTGAGGAAAGCTTGAAATCGGTCCCCTGGACCAACGCTCCCCGATGGCCTAAAAAAGTCTCCCGAGATTTACCTGCGGTGGAACGGTTTATCTAAATTTCTGAATGGTCGAATATATTTACTTTTAAATTCGTGCTTAAAGATTGTCCCTTAGAATCGGCCCCGGGTTACTGCACTTTTCTGCTCTTTTCTTCCTTCCACAAAAATATTCTTCGAGATCATGGCGTGAATTCCCTTGTGGTCATCTACGAGCTGGGTGACCCGCAAATCTACTGCCAGGCTGCATAAAGAATAAGCATCATCCGCTGATAGCCCCTTGGTCGCGGAAATAAATCGGATGGCATCCCGCAGGGCAATTTTGGCGGCTTCATCCAGATCCTCATGAAATCCCATGGTGCTCCAGTGGGTCGGCGTTTCGGCCATGGGCCTTTCGATTTTCATATCTTTGCGGACGAAGAATTGGAGAACAGATTCTTTCATGGCCGTTTCGATGGCGGTTACGTTGACTTCTCCATCCCCCTGAACAGCATGAGCATCGCCGGCAGAAAAGAGGGCGCCGGGGACCTGAACCGGGAGGAATAAGGTGGTGCCGGCAACGAGTTCTTTGTTATCCATGTTTCCGCCGAAGTAGTCGGGGATCGTGGCCGGCCTTTTTTCTCCCTGCCGGGGAGCCACCCCCATGTTTCCAAAAAA
>Ga0194125_10006686_pt1 | contig 16894 bp, 13 predicted proteins | sample TA2KigC250mmetaG_FD_148626 | JGI IMG/M metagenome (GOLD analysis project Ga0194125, IMG submission 148626) | Freshwater microbial communities from Lake Tanganyika, Tanzania - TA2015034 Kigoma Deep Cast 250m | ecosystem: Environmental > Aquatic > Freshwater > Lake | place: Tanzania: Lake... | reverse complement strand
ATGATCGTGGCTGTCGGCCTGTTTCTGATGGTTCCCGTGTTCGTGGACTACGCCAGCCTGCACTATACGCGGCGAGTGACGCAGACCGGCGCGGACGCAGCCGCGTTGGCAGCCGCGATCTCGTATGCCAACCATCTCTCGATCAACTGGCCCTACGGCGATAGTTGGCCCGGCTGGATCGCCGGCCAGGTGTGCTGTTTTGGCCAGCTCTGCCACTGGAACTGGACCAGGAGCCGTCTGTGCAGCATCGGCGCGTATTCCGCGTATGCCATCGCGGAAGGCAATCGGGACAGCATCGGGAGAGGGGCCGCGCGCGACTATGCCAGCCGGAATGGGACCACGGTGACGAGTTACGCTGCTTCGGCGCCGGCCTTCTACGAAGCCCCACGCGTCCACTTCATGAGTTGGATACCGATCCTGCCGGTAAGCGTCGAAGTGGAGACCCGCAGGCGTGCGCCGATGATCTACGGCAGTCTCTATGGCCGAAACAACTTCTACGTCTATGCGCACGCGCGCGCCGAAGCCTATATGGATCGCTACAGCGAAGGGGTCAGGCTGTGCGCGATTATCTGCTGTGCGTGTAACCCCTGGTTTTGCGTTTGTCCCAGCGTCGTGCCGAGCTTCCGTTTCAACTGGAAAGTGCGATTGGTAGAGTAGGAGCTGGCGCGATGCGCACATGGCTGTTCGGGAGATACCTCTGGATCCGTAGTCGCTGTCTCCCGTCGGCGCGCGAGGAGGGGGTGACGGTCGTCGAGTATATCGCCCTGGCTGCGGTGGTGCTGATCATGCTGAGCGCGGCGGTTTGGGCAGTCGAGAACAGCACTGGGCTGATCGGCAACGCGATAGCTGGCAGCTTCGATGCGCAGATCAGAGCGTGGCGATGAATGCATCCAATCCAGAGATGACCCTGTGACCAAGACGAAGTCGCGCTTGACTGTGTGGCGCAGCGAAACCGGCGCCCAGAACATCGAGTGGGTAGCGATGGTCGCGCTCTTCTGCATCACGCTCCTGGTGGCCGGCAGCACGATGCAGATAGGAGGGCGCTCCATCGGCAGCCGGATCGTGGGGCAGGTCTCGTGTTGGATCACCGGTTGGGATGGGACGCAAGCCTGCGTCCCATCACCGACGCCACCAACCGCAGGTCAGGCTCCAGGTGTGGAGCAAGAGCCAACAGCGGCGGGCGGCCGCAGCCAATCCCTCTTTTCCTACCTGGTTGGCCAGGGGCGAGTGGGGCTGCGATCGCTCGGCATCACGGTAGGCGACTCATCCTCGTATGTGGACATGGATGCATCGGCCGATCTGTTGAACGCCTACCCGAATCGCTACGACAATCCGCTGGTTCAGGATGCGGTGAAAACGCTCGGTTGGCGTTACAACGTCTATACCGGCGATTGGGAGAGGATCGGGCCAGAGCCAGGCAGTCTGCGCAGTGTGGATCCGCTAGAACAGATGGTGCGCCTGGCCGAGCTATGCGTGTTGGGCTCGCCGGCGGTGAAGCCAAGAGACTGTCAATATCTGTACACTGGCGTGTTCGATCCTTCTTTTTATGTACGAGGTGGGCCTGCCATGACCTCACGCCGAGGGGGATTTACGACCAATCTGCTGGCTGTTGTTGCCGTGATGTCGGCGTTGCTTGCCGTCATTCTGTCCCGGCGCTCTGCCGAGCAGGCGCCGAGAGCCGTGGATTGGCAGATGCTCAATCCGGGTCAGACGACGCGGACAGAACTGGAGAAGCTACTGGGCAAGCCGATGGAGGCCGAGCTCCAGGACGGCCTCGAGTGGCTGCGCTATCCATCGGGCAATCCCCTGCTGCCCAATCTGTTTGCCCTGCGGGATCGGATGCTCGTGATGGCTGACATCGGCATGTCGCGCGATGGGATCACGGCCAACGAGCTCGGCCGACGCTACGGCGCGCCCGAAAAGGTGACATATAGCCGGTTTGTGCGCGGCGCGCGGGCCTTCATCTGGGCCAGGCATGGCGTCACCCTGATCGCCGATTGGGAAAGCGGCCGGCCCTATCGCATCCGCCGCTACGAGCCGATGCCGCTGGATCAGTTCATGCGCCAGTGGGGAGCCAACCTGCCCGAGGAGGATCCGTATCAGAGATAGCCGCTCAAGATCATGATTGCCGCCGCGTCAACACCGTATCGCGCTGGAAGGTGTTGCAGCAGATAGAAGAGATGTGACTCGAAAGGTCAGCTTGTAATGACTCGTTCGGTTCTTGCCGGACTGCTATTATTCGTGCTGTTCCTGGGGCTGGCGCTGATCATCGTGATGTTTGCGGTGCTCCCGACGTACAGTGATCTCACTGAGGGGCCGGCATCACGTCCTCTGCTCGCTACGTTAGCGTCTGACACGACTAGGGCAGCCACGAAATGGCCTCAAGCCACTCCCGCCGCGGGGCCAACCCGTGCCCGTGCTGCGGTGACGGCTACCCTCACGCCAGAGCCGACCGCCGCCGCTCGTGCGAGAGCCTTGATCAAGGAGAGGGCCGAGGCTCCTGAAGGGCGGTATCGGTTCACCACATGGGCGATCTATGGCATAGAAGGCGTCTCCCAGAGCGCGAAGCCGGTGACGCTGCGCATAGATGGCGAGGTGGATGGGGTCAACTCGCGGCAGGTCCTCACGGCGATGGAACAGGCCGGAGATCCGCGCTATTCGCAGCTCGAAATGCGCGTGGTTGACGGCATCTCGTACTTCCATGCCGACGGGAAGTGGCAGGCCTCGGCTGCCGCGCCGGAGGGCCAACAGCGGTTCTTCAGTGATCCGGCCAGTTTGCTGGACTCTTCGCAGGCGCTGATCTTCGTGGCGACCGAGAGATTGCCCGACACGCCGGTGTTGACCTATCGCTACGAATTCGAGACCGCCGCGGGTGAAGTTTCGATGGCATACCCTCCGCTCAATCTGCCGCAGCAGACGCCGCGAGCGGTCAAAGCGCAACAGAGCGGCAAGCTTTGGATCGGCGCCGATGGCCGACGCTATCAAGTGGAATACCGCGTTCGGTTTGGCGACGTCGAGGATGGGATGATGTTGAGCTGGGAGTTGGCGACGCGCTATTTCGACCACGACGATCCGACCATCCATGTCGTGGCCCCCCAAGGAGTAGCGCCGAGTGGACAATGACTCGATGAGAGTTCCACGCAGTCAGCCGATCACTGCGCTTCCCGGCGCAGGTCAGCCTGTCCTGCGGCTCGCGCTGATCCTCGGACTACTAGGGATGGGCTATCTGTCGGCCAACTTCTTACCGAGGGCGTTTCTCTATGTCCTCTATGTTGCTGTATTGGCCGCGGCCGCCTACTTCGATTTTCGGGAGCGCCGTGTGCCGAACATCGTATCGTATCCAGCGATCTTGTTTGCGCTGGGCGCTATGCAGCGGACGCCAGGAGGCTGGCAATCGGCGCTTCTGGGCGCGCTGATCGCGGCGGCTATTATGCTCGCGCCGGTGCTCATCTATGGGGCGCAACGAGCTGGCATTGGCGATGTCAAGTTGGCCCTGTTCATCGGTCTGGTTCTCGGCCTCACCTCTGCTTTGTTTTGGGCGGCCCTGATCGCCTTTGCGACCGCTGCGATAGTGGGACTGATTGGCGTGATTTTGGGCAGGCTGACTTTCAAGAGTTCGTTGGCTTTCGGTCCCTTCATGGCTCTGGGAGCTGGTGGGGTTCTGGCATACCTGATGCTCTCGGCATAGGCCGGGAAGCTGCGCTTGTCAAGAGGCCAGGTGAGGTGATACATGGGAAGCGAGAGGTCAGTCCGTATTGTCACCGACGGCAGTGTGGCGGTGCGGGAACAGTCCATCAGTATCCTCGATGTTACGATTGTGCCGTGCAAGGTTGTCGCTGGGCGTCAGACCTTCATCAGCAGCGCCGAGACATCCCTTTTTGAGCTCGGTCGCCGTCTCAAGCGGACAGATACTGCGACTATCCAGGCGCCGGAGTATGGCGATTTCATGCGGGTGTACCAGCAGCTCGGCAAGAGCGCTATCGTGTCCATCCACGGCGCTCCTGGTCTTGGCGAGTTTGGCAGACAGGCTCGACTCGCGCGCAATCTCTTGCCGCCTCAGCACAAGGTCAGCCTGTTTGAGGCGCCGACGGTGGGAGCTGGACTGAGTTTCCTGGTCGAGATCAGCGCCCAAGCCGCTGACCGTGGCGTCAGTTTCCGCGCGATGCGCTTGATGCTTGAACGCATCCGGGATGAGGCATTGCGCACTGTTATCCTCGCTGAGGGCGCCTCAGTTCTGATGCGGCGCGCGGAGATCACAGATGCACGATCTCGTTGGCAGGCGATGATTCCGGGCACAGATGCGCTGTTTGCCGTTGAGGCGTCCACGGCGCGCCTACGGCTGGTAGCACAAGGCCGCAACCTGGCATCTGCGGCGCTGCGGCGCAACGACCTGTTCAAGGACCTGGCCCATCCCTGCGATGCAATGATCGTGCATTCAGGCTACGAGCGGGCGGCGCAAGATTGGGCGGACCAACTGCCTGGTATGCTCGGCGGAAAGCAAGCGAGAGTACAGCCAGGTGGGCTGGACATGACGCCCTATGCTCGGGGCAACTATCTGGCGATCATCGTGTATCCTACCCTCCAGGTCGTGGAACAGATCGAGCGGTTCGCAGTTCGTTGGGACCGTGCTCTGGCAAAGAAATAGGGAGGCAATACCATGGAAGGCAGTCGTCGTCGCGGGATCTGGTTCTTGGTGATTGCAGGGGCGCTGGCTCTGTTCACCACCCTGATTGTGGTGGCCTATCTCAACGAGATCCGGAGAGAATTTGGAGAACGTGTGAATGTAGTCGTGGCCAAGCGGGCGATCCCTGCGCGCACGCCGTTGACAGCGGATCTTCTGGAACTGAAACCGATCCCCAAGACCCTGATGAGCCCAAACTACGTCTTGGATGCGGCCGATATCCTGCGCGATACGGTCGCCCTGGTGGACCTGCAGCCTGGCGACATCCTTCAACGCAGCTTCCTGGATCGCAATGCTGGCCTCAAGCCCGGTATGCGCGCCGTGAGCATGGGGGTGAATCGCATTTCGGGCGTCGGCGGCACAGTTCGACCTGGCAACCGCGTCGATGTGATCGTATCGTACCAGGAGTCGGGCTTCGGGGCTCAGACGCAGAAAACAGAATTGCTTCTCCAGGATGTGGAAGTGCTCGGCGTCAGCCTCTTGTCGCCCCGATCCTCACAGGATCAGAATGCTATGGCGCTCGCCTCGCCAGCCACGAGTGGAGAGAATCAGGAACAGGCGTCTGTCGAGGATATTCCTCCCGCCCGTTTCTCCGCAACGGGCGAGATGCTGAACGAGGCTACGGTCACGCTGGCGCTCTCGGCAGAGCAGGCGCTCAGGTTGACCTGGATGGAGAACTTCGGCAAGGAAATCCGTCTGGTCATCCGCCGCCTGGACGAGAAGGAACTGCCGCCCGTCTCTCCGGTTACGATCAGTAGTTTCCGCTAGGAGGGAATCATGCCAGCCAGCGTCGCCGCGGGACGAGACGAAACGATTCGCGTACTGATCGTCTCCGATTCACTGGAGCGCAGACAGGAGTTGACTACGCTCCTGGGTCAGACCTTTGTGCCGATCCAAATCAGCGCTGCTGCACAGACCAGGCAGGCGGTGCAGATGGCGCGCGATCTCCAGCCGAATGTGGTGCTTTTCGTGGATGAACGCGCCGACGTTCCGGCCGCAGAGGTTTGCCGTACCGTCTATCAGACTCTCCCGCGAATCGCTGTGATTGTTCTTGCGCCGCCCGCGCGGCAACAGGACACTCACTACCTGCGCCAGGCGATGCAAGCCGGCGCACGCGATGTCCTGCCGCTCCCACCTTTGCTGGACCACTTGATATCCAGCATTCAGCAAGCCACCCTGCTCGAACAGAGGCGTCGTGATGATCGGAGAGGCCAACGCAAGGCCGGCGGCGAGATGGGCAAGGTGATCGTCGTTTGCAGTTCGAAGGGCGGCTGTGGCTGCAGTGTGATCGCCGCCAACCTGGCGATCCTGCTGGCCGAGGCCCATGTGGGGCAAAGCGTGGTGCTATGCGATCTCGATCTGCGATATGGCGATCAGCGTATCCTGCTCGACCTCGAGCCTACAGCTTCTATTCTCGAACTGTTGCCTGTCATTGATGAGCTGACCCCTGATGCCGTTAGCAGCGCACTGCTGACGCACCGGTCAGGTGTGCGGGCTTTGCTGGCGCCGCCAGAGCCGCCGCAGGCGGATGACATCGAGCCAGAGATGGTGCGCAAGGTGCTGATCGCCCTGCGTGCTTTTCACAACTGGGTGGTCGTGGACCTGCCTGTTCGTTTCGTCGGCCACGAGATGTCGGCGCTGGACTTCGCAGACGAAATCTTGGCTGTGTGTACTCCCGACGTGCTCTCGATCAGGCGCACGCGGAACCTTCTCGAGCTCTGCCTGGGATTGGGGCTGGCGCCACGGCAGGTCAACCTGGCGCTGAATCGCATCTCCAAAAGCGACGAGATCAAACCCGCCGAGTTTCGTACCCTCTTCGAGAATGAGGTTTTGGTGGAGATTCCTGAGGATCCGGTTTACGTACAGCCGCGCGTGGATCGCGGCTTGCCGCTGGTGGAACGCGGCAACAACTTGCCGGTAGCCAAAGCTCTGCGCAAGCTGGCCGGTCACTTCACGCCGACGCCGCCCCCGGCTGCACAGTAGGAGGCTCATCATGGAACTGCTCGGCGTGACGATCAAGAATCGTTACAAAGTCTATGATCACATCGGCGCTGGCGCCGTTGCAAACGTCTACCTGACGCGAGACCTCGACAGCAACCGCATCGCGGCCCTGAAAGTGATTCATCCGCACCTATTGGGCAATGGCAGGTTTCTGGAGCGTTTCGGACGAGAAGCTCGCATCATGCAGCAGTTTCGATCGGACTACATCGTCGAGATATGGGATTGCGGCGTAGAGCAGGATGTCAACTTCATCGTGTTGGAGTTTGTCCAGGGGTTCTCGTTGGCGCACGTCATCAAACAACGGGGGGCGCTGCCCTGGCAAGAGGCGCTTGATCTCGCGCGACAGGTGGCAAGCGGCTTGCAGGAAGCAGAGGCGCTGCAGATCGTGCACCGCGATGTCAAGCCTGCCAATATCCTGGTAGATTACCGGGGGCGCGCCAAACTCGCCGATTTCGGGATCGCCCAGAGCCTGGTGCATACCGGCACGACCCAAACGGGCGTGCTGGGCACCCCCACCTACATCTCGCCGGAGCAGGCCAATGGCGAGGAGGTAGATATCCGAAGCGATATCTACTCGCTGGGTGCAACGATTTTCGAGATGCTTACGGGTGATACTCTCTATGCAGGCGACAGCCCCATCGCGGTTGTGATGAAACACCTGAGAGCGCCCATACCGAAGCCCAGTGAACGTCAGGAAGACGTCCCTGCTTCGGTTGACGAAATCGTGATCCGCTGTCTGGCCAAGAAAGTGGGCGACCGCTATCGGCCGCACGAGCTGATCACTACGCTGAATATGCTGATCGGACAGAAACCTGCGGCCTCGGCGCCGTCCAAGTGGTACCAAGAGATAGCGTCCACAAGCGAGTCCAGTCCAGCGGCGCTCGTTGGCTCTCCTGCCTTTCTCATCAGTGCCGCCGGCGCCCGCTATGCGCTATCTAGACAAGGCAGCGGGCTGGTGGGTCGTCGCAGTGGAGATTCGAACCCGGAGGTGGATCTGTCGAGTGAACCCGGCAGCCAGTATGTTTCGCGACGCCACGCCATCATTCGGTACGATGGACAGCGATGGCTTGTGCGATGTCATCCGAAGGCCAGCAATGCCACCGTTGTCAACGGAAAGGCATTGAGGCCCGCTGAGACCATGGCGCTTGCCGATCGTGACATGCTTCAGTTTGGCGAGGTGGCGCTGACATTCCGGTTAGGTCGGGCGTAGGAGCTGTGATCGCGCTGGGCCGAGTTCGCCTGAGGTTTGACACTGGCGCTTCACGACTCGACTGCCCCCCAGCATGAGCCGCCATCCCGATTGAGCATGGCTTTCTGGCGCAAGGAGACGCTAACCGCAGCATGGAGCATTATCGCGATAGGGTTCGATCACCAGGCGTGATCGCCGTTGGCGCGCTTTTCTGTCTTGGGGGCGCTCTGTTCATCCTGGCCATGCTGTCCACGGCGATGACCATCGCAGGGAGCGAGAGCTTGCCGCAGGCGGCTGGCCACAACGTTGCGCGTGTGGCGCTGCGGACGCCGCCCGCGTCGACGCTCGAGGACACGTCGCCCATCGAATGGGAATCCCCAGCGTTGCCTGCGGCCATCGCAGTCACACCGGCCCTCGAAGCGCAATTCGCAGCATCGTCTCCATCTTCGGGCGCACCCGCCCTGACTGAACACCCGAGGCATGGTGGTGTCGTGATGATCGAAGGGGTACCGTCGGGTCGTCAGTCGCGGGCTCTGAACTGCGAGTTCCAGTCAGCTCGCGACCTGGCTGCATTCTATGGTCTCCAGTTGACCTGGCAGGAGATCTTCAAGAAGGTCGGCGTGGACCCGAACGGCAATCCGAACGTCGGTTTTGTGGGGCGGAGCTTCGATGACGTGTCCACGGGGCTTTATCCGGCCGGCTATGGCGTGTACGCTGAACCGATCGCACGGGGGTTGGCTGCCCTTGGTCTGCCTGCACGCGCCTTCAAACAGGTGGACGCGGCCTGGCTGCGCCGCGAGATCGCGGCTGGCCGGCCCGTGATCGTCTGGGCTACGGCTGACATGCGGCTGGCTCCCGTCGAGGGATGGTACACCGAAGACGGAAAAATGTGGGTGGACGCAGTGCGAGGCGAGCATACCTTCACGGTCGTCGGCTACGATCAGCGCGGAGTCTTGGTCAATGATCCCCTGGATGGATCGCGCAAGCATTACGCGTGGGAGCAGTTTCTGAAGAGCTGGGCGCTGCTCGGTAATATGGCTGTCTCCTTACGACCCTGAATTCGGAGGGCTTTCTGGAACCGAGATGTCACGCCCTCAAAGATCATGTCTGTGCCTGTCTGTGATCATCATTATCAGCATGCTTGTGCTCTGGGTAGTGATCGTGCTTTCGCCCCTGGATGACTGGCTGGGCGAGCGCCTGGTGGAATTCCTGCTCACCTCGGGCTGGCTGGAGCATTATCCATAATCGCTCGGTTGTCGGTAGGTCGCGGCCCAGGATGGCGTTGAGATGCGGCTCACTTCGGGATTGGCCGCCGGGAGTTCGATACATCACTCAGGAGGTGTTACGTGAATTGGTCCAGGTCGGAAACGACGGTCCTTATCAGCGCGGCAGATGCACGCCGCCGACCCTACAACGCCTTGCGCAAGACCAGGCGAGCACTTATTCGGTGTCTTCTGGTTGTCCTCTTCAGTCTGTTCTGGGGTCCCTGGTCAAACGCCTGGGCGCAGGAAGGAGGCTTCGCGGCCCTGCGGATTATGCGACTCGATCCAGGCCGTGCGCCGGACATCTCTGCCAGTGTGATTATCCAGGATGCCAATGGCAACCCTGTGAAAGGCCTGCAGGCCAGCGACTTCCAGATCACCGAAAACGGCAGGGCAATTCGTGATGCCGCGGTGAATGAGGTGAAGGTTGGTCTACAATTGGCCATCGTCGTGGACGCAAGCGGTACAATCAACCTTCCTGGTCAGACGAAGATGTCGCGCATAGACGAAGTGCGTGAGGCGCTTAAAGGCCTTTTGCTCAGTGGGCAATGGGTTGACAGCCAAGACCGGACAGATTGGATCAGCCTGATCGTCCAGGAAGAGAAGGGCAACTCGGTTCTGACCATAGACCAGGACTTCTACCCAAAAGGGTGGACTAACGACTACCAGTTCGGCTACAATGCTATCTACGAGTACGATTCAACCAGGCTTCGGCCCGATTCCGCCACCCCTCTCTTCGATGTCATCTTCAAGGCCTTCAGCCTCATCGGCGACGGTCCGGCTGAGCTGACCCAGAAGGGTGCACTGAGCGCCATCGTAGTCTTCTCGGATGGTATTGACATCATGAGCGATACCCAGCTCGACGATGTGGTGAAACGCGCGCGGGCCGCCAATCTGCCGGTGCATACCGTGCTGCTGGGAGGATCGTCGGCTGACGACGGGGCGCGCAACTTGCGACGTCTGGCAGTACTGACTGGCGGCCAGACCGCGCAGTATAGAGGCATATCCAGTCTTGACGCGATTTATGGCGCGGTGGCGGCGCGGCGCAATCAGTATGCGATTCGCTATCGCATGACTGCGGCTGGCGACCATGCGGTGCAGATTCGCGCCAGCGCCAACGGAATGCTCGTAAGTGATGCAGCGCAGTTCAAGGATGGGTTGCAACGAGCGACGGTCGCGGTAACCGCGCCCGCAGCGCGCACGGTCTTCGAGCGCACACCGAATGAACCGACGCAGACCATCTCGATCACTCTGAATGTCGCCTGGCCCGACGGCAGACCGAGAGCGATCGCTGAGGCCTGGTATTACCTGGACGATACCCAGTTCTCGGTGACCCGTCCGCCGTTCGAGCAATTCGTCCTGACCGCGCGCAACCTGGCTGCTGGCCCTCATTCGATACGGGCAGGTGTGCGGGATGAGTTCGACCTGCGTGCGGAATCGGTTGCCGTGCCCATCGAAATCCATGTGCTCAAGCCGCTAGAGATTTCCTTCGTCAATCCCCCCCCTGCTGCGGTCATTCGACGCGAGGCGCGTCCCGCGTGGGGTTTCTGGATCAAGACGCCGGATATCGAGCCCCGCAATCAAGTCGTAGAGATCCGGTGGCAGGCAGTTGACGGTCGAAAGCGCGATGTAAGAGCAGTCGAGTTTCTGGTAGATGGCCAGCCCTATCCGCCGCTTCAGGGCAGCATGAATATGCTGGACTGGGATATCAGCCGACTTGACTCCGGTGTGCACATTCTACAGGCGCGCCTGGAGGATCAGTTGGGCATCATTGCTGAGTCCAGTCCGCTCCCCGTCTCGATCATCGTCAAGCCGGCCCTGACGATAGGTCCTGTCACTCTGCTCTCTTTGGCTGTCGCGGTGGTGTCGTTGGCTCTGGCGCTCTATCTTTTCATCCGCCGGCCCACTATCATCACCACGGTGGCCGAACGCGTGGTCAGCCGGGTTAAGGAGATCACTGAGCCGTTCTTTCCGAAGGCGCAGCCAGATGGAAAGAAGGCCGTAGTGGCCGAACTGGCTGTCGAAGAGGGGGATAACTCGTATCTGACTCCGATCCCGATCTATAGCGGCGGCAACATCCGCCTGGGCCGTGATCCAGCGCTGGCGAAGATCGTCTTCCAGGACCGCAGTGTGTCTCGCCTGCATGCCTGGGTGGGTGAAGAACCGGATGGCGCCTTCAGGATCCGTGATGAGGGTAGCACGAGCGGCACGTTCGTCAACTACAGCCCGATCCCCGTCGAAGGTCACGTGCTCCAAAACAACGATGTCATTCATCTGGGCCGGGTGCGTTTGAGATTCAACCTGGCTGGTTCGAAAACCGTTCCTTTCACCCCCCTTGCCCCCGGCGCGCCCCCTGCCAGGACCGGCGGTGAAAGTCATACGGCCTGGCCACGGGATGCGTCGAGCGCCGCTCAGCGCGGTGCTCTGCCCAGAGATAGCGCGTTTCCGCCGGCGTCCGCGACCGAGGCCAGGCATCACACGGCCTACGGAGCCGAAGCCGCATCGGCACCCGAGCTTGCGGACGAAATCAAGGGCGCGACGTTGCCCTACTCGCCCGCGTCGGAGGCGCAGCGTGTTGAGATGCTGGATGCCACGCAGCCGATCATCATTCAGCCGCCTGCTGACGAGCGGTCGCGTCAGGCCGTGGAAGATGAGATGCTGGCTGAGCCAGGCAGCGCCCCCCTGACGAATGAGCATGAATCCGATGCGAGTGAGGAGACCGTGCCGATGGTGCCGCTTCGACCAGAGGCGCAAGCTGGATCGCTGAGTGGTGAGGATACCAAAGAGAAGACCGTGCCATTCATCATCCGCCGCCCCAATGAGGGGGGCCCCCCACCCAAGGCCGAGGCGGCCAGTGCACAGGCCACGCCGTCTATCGAGAGCCAATCGGAAGCAGACGCCGGGATCGCTGGGCGTACCGAGGGCAGACAGAGGGAAGGCGATACGGTTTCTACCGCGCCCCGTCGCTCACGGTCGGACAAGTCCAGCGCGCGTGAAGAGGGTTCAGAAGGCTATCGTGATCCGTTTGGGCAGTAATGACGCCCTGAGAGGAGAAGGCCACCGTGCCCGAACTGAGATCCAACACGCAGTTAGGCCCCTACACGATCACACAAATACTGCCGAGCGGCAAGGGTGGGATGGCGCGGGTCTATCAGGCGGACTGGCGACGGGACAGCCGGACTGAGACCGTATCTGTAGCGGTCAAGTTCGCGAACACCGCCGACGACAAGCCCAGTGGTTCGAATACCAGCGCCAGAATGACGCCAGAGGAGTATGAGGCGTTTTGCAGCGATGCGCTGCACAACGAGGTGGACATTCTGCGCCAGTTGCGTCATCCGGGCCTGGTACGTCTGTACCCTATCCCTTGGCGGGAGGGGATGAGGAGAGACCCCTATGTTGTCCGCGCGACAGGCCTTGCCAGGGAACCCTGGTTCTGTGTGATGGAGTATCTCGGGGGAGGTTCGCTAAACCAACTGCTCAAGCATCGTGATCGTCTGGAACCGCGGATGGCGGTCGAGATCGCATATCAGATCGCGGCAGCGCTTGACTACATGCATGCGAAGGGGTTCTTCCATCTGGATGTCAAGCCGAACAATATCCTGTTTCGTGAGCCATTCGATCCTGCGGTGAGCCCGGAGGCTGTGCTGATTGACTTCGGGATCGCCAAGCGACGACGGCAGAGCGACGTAGAGGCCGGCACTCTGGAATACAGCCCCCCGGAACGCGTGGCGGTGATTACGGGTGAAGAACCTCCAGAGAAGGCCGGCCAGAATCCACCAGTGGACGTCTATGCGGTTGGTGTGTTGCTCTATCGCATGTTGGCGGGCCGGTTGCCCTTCAGCGGGCATTCGAGATCAAGCCTGGCCTCTGCTATCCTGAGATCCGATCCTGCGCCGGTAAGACAATTCGCGCCGGAGATAGTACCTGAACTGGATAGCCTGGTGCGGCGAACGCTGAGCAAGAAGCCGGAAGATCGGCCGACGGCTCATGACCTGGTGCTCAAACTGGATGAAGCGATGGCGCCGCCCCGTTTTCTCACGGTCGACGGACCCCCAAAGCATTCCGCACACGCCTTCACGGCAGGATGGAGAGGGTTCTCTGGCTGGATGGCGGCGACAATCATCCTGGGCGGTCTGAGTCTTGCGCAAGTCGGCGTGTTATTGGGCGTAGCGCCGAATCCGTTTGCGCCGCCGATCCCCACGGCGACGCTCACCGTGACGCGAACGCCCCCCGCGACACCGACGCCGACGAGCATCGTGGCCACGAGCACGATGCCCCCAACCGCGATCGCGTCGCCTACGGAGATTTCGACCGCGACCAGCGAAAGCGCCCCGCCGACTGAGGCGCCAACGCAGGTCACGGCGCAGCCGCCGACCCGCACGCCGGTGCCTACCCGCACCGCAACGCCTACGCTGCGGCCGACCCCCGTCCCGACCCCTGCACCAGCCACGAGTACACCGACTCCGGGCGGATAGGAGAGACGCAACGCCAGCGGCCGGAAAACATGCCTGCAAGGAAGGTGGAGACCTGATGCAAACACCGAGTCATAGAGAGGCAGAGGCGATGAAAAGAACGACAGGTTCAGCCACGCCGGGTCCATACGGCAAGGCGACCCATCCGGGTGAAACGGGCAAGAACAACGAGGATCGTGGCGACTACTGGCTGATTGCTTGTCCGGATTCGCCGTCGGGTCGGGTGGTTGTGGCTGTGGTGGCGGATGGCATTGGCGGGCAGAACGCTGGCGAGCAGGCGGCTGAGTTGGCCGTGCAGACCGTGGGCGAGCATTTCCGTGCCCATCCATCGGCCGCCCGCGTCCGGGAATCACTGCGAGTGGTGCTGGAACAAACCAACTCGGTCATCTATCAACGCTCTCAGGAACAGGAAGCGTTGCGCGGTATGGGAACCACGTCTACGGTGACGGTGATGGCCGATGGCGAATTGCACGTCGCGAATGTGGGAGATAGCCGGTGCTATCTGATTCGCGGCGATACGATCACACAACTGACAGTTGACCATACATGGGCGCAGGAGGCTATCGAAGCCAAAGTGCTTTCGGTGGAAGAGGCGCGTCGTCACCCCAACCGCAACGTGTTGAAACGCTACCTGGGCATCAATCCCACGGTGGATGTTGACCTGCGCGTCAGGGCGCTTGGCACGCCATCTGATCAATACGATCCGCAGACGCTCAGCGAGTCGCCGGTGAAGTTAGAACCAGGGGATGTGGTGCTGCTGTGCAGCGACGGCCTGACCGATTTGGTGCCCGACCATGAGTTGCTGGCGGCTGTCGCCAAGTATCCGCCGCAGCGCGCTGCTGATCAACTGGTGCAGATGGCGCGCAGTCGCGGCGGACACGACAACATCACGGTCCTGGTGCTGCCATACGGCGCCCGCGCTGCAAAACGTGCGGCGCTGCCGCTTCCCATCCTGGCAGGCGTCCTGGGACTGCTCGCTCTGCTGGCCGTCGCGTTCGGGGTTTTCAGCAGCAGGCCCAAGGAAACGACGCCTGTTCCGACGCCTCCCCAGGTGGCCGCGATCTACACGGCCACGAAGCCCATGCCTGCAGAAACGACGCCGCCATCGCTCGCCACGGTCACATCTGAACCCGCCAGCCCGCCGACCGTGGCAGGCCCGATCGCTACAACGGCCGGAGGGACTGAAGGGCCGACCTCGGTCGCGCCGCCCACTCGCACGCCTGTGCCCACCCGCACCGCGACGCCCACTGCGCAGCGCATCGCAACGCCAACCGAAGCGCCGAAGACCAGCGATGGAACTCGCGTACCTGGCGCTCCAGCCGCCGTCAATGTTCCTACGCTTCTGTCGCCAGAGGTCAATGCGACACGCGGCGGCGAGGTGGAGTTTAGCTGGAGGCCCCACGGGCCATTGCCAAGCGGCGCGGCCTATGAGGTGGTTTGGTGGCACGAGAGCGAGCCAGCCGACGCCGCGCGCGGCATCGCGGATCCGACGCCGAACACAGCGCTGAAGGTGAATGTCAACGCGTTGGGCGGGCAAGGATTGAGGTCGCCCAACATCTTGTGGACAGTGCTGATCGTCCAGCCCGAGCCTTACAGACGCCTGACCAGGCCGGCCGAGGGCGAGATGCGGCCGCTGAGGATCGAGTGTCCGATCAGGTGCGAAACATGCGAGCGGACTGTCATTGATCCGGCCACGGGTGGAGAGAAGAAGGAGCAATACGCGTGCAACTGCCGTTCGGTATGTGATTGACCGGTGCTGTGCGCTGTGGTGGGGTGTAACAGGAGCAGCGAGGAGGAGGATAGATTCATGAAGGCAAAGTGGTTTGTCAATCTGCTCGTTATGCTATCCATGATGGCCGGTTTCCCAGTGCAACCGACGGATGCCCACGCCGGGCCGCCGACCGCGTATCAGAGCACAGTTCAGCCATTGAACTGGCAGCGCGCTTACGACTTGTTACAGGCGGCCGGTGATGGAGCGGCCTTCGTCTTAGGCAATACGCTCTACCATGCGGGCGGTTGGGCAGGAGATTCGTCGCTGCCCATCAGGGATGTCTATGCAGCGAAGTTGACTGACAGCGCCTCGGGTTCCTGGACGCGCGTAACTGCCCTACCCGGCACAGCACGCTTTGGCGCCGGACGTGCGGTGGGTGGGAATCGTGTCTACCTGGCAGGCGGCTATGATGGTACAGGTTCTCTTAACCGCGTGGACTCTTTCGATGGAGTGGATTGGCGCCCAGAGACTTCTCTCTCGCAGGCCGTCAACTTTCCTGCCGCCGCCGTGGTGGGAGGCCATCTGTACGTGGCTGGTGGATTGCCCGTGAATTATCAGGTGTGGTCTGCACCTGTTGGGAGCAATGGGACGTTAGGAAGTTGGCGCGCAGAGGCTGCATTGCCGATTGGCCTCATGACGCGCCTGGCAGCCTGGCAGAATTGTCTCTTCGTCATCGGAGGCAAGGACGCCAATCTGCAGCGCTACGCCAATATCTATCGCGCAATCTGGGGGTCCGATGGCAAGATCACTGGCTGGACGGTGATGACGCCCTTGCCCGAGCCCCTTGCCTTGCACGAGGCGCTCGCTCGAGACGGAGTGCTCTACGTCCTGGGCGGTGAGACAGCGACCGGGGGATTGAGCGACAAAGTCTATTCAGCTGTGATTGGGGAGAACTGCGCCCTGTCTCCTTGGAGCGCCGACTCCTTGCCGAACCGCCAGGGGCGTCGGCGCCTGGCGGCCGCGGCAGCCGGCCGTGGGATCTATCTGATCGGTGGGCAGGTCGCTAGCGGCAGTTCCACTGTGTTTGTCAAGGATACCTGGTATGATCTGGTGACCCTCACACCGACCCCAACGTGGACCAACTCTCCGACCCTAACGCGCACACCGACTTCAACCGCCACGCCAACTGCGACTGCAACCACGACCAATACGCCCACGCCAACCCAGACGCCCGGCATCGAGGTCCACTTGCGCAACGAGCCGACGGGCGCGGTACGGCAAGGCGACACGATCACCTACACGATCGAGTACCGCAAGGTCGGTCACGGCATCCTCGACAACGTGAGGATCAGCAATACGATACCGGCCGGCGTGGAGTTGGTGCCAGGCTCGGTTATCCCCGCGCAGGGATATGTGACCGGGGGTGTAGTTTACTGGGGCCTGGGTCCCATGGGTCCAGGTCCTGTTGCGGGCGAGGTCTCCTATCGCGTACGCATTCCACTGCCCACGCCGACCCCGACGCCGACCGCCAGCCCGACGCCCACGCGGACCCCGACGCCAACCTGGAGTCCAACCGCG
>Ga0194125_10006680_pt1 | contig 16903 bp, 16 predicted proteins | sample TA2KigC250mmetaG_FD_148626 | JGI IMG/M metagenome (GOLD analysis project Ga0194125, IMG submission 148626) | Freshwater microbial communities from Lake Tanganyika, Tanzania - TA2015034 Kigoma Deep Cast 250m | ecosystem: Environmental > Aquatic > Freshwater > Lake | place: Tanzania: Lake... | reverse complement strand
CGGCGGCCTCGAGATGACAGGCCGTTTCGACCAAACCGTGGCCGTAGGCGTTGGCCTTGACGACGCCCATGACGGGCACCCTGGTCCGCTTGCGGATCCGGTCCAGGTTCCGGCCGACGGCGCCCAAGTCGATTTCGACCCGCGGGTCGCGGGAGCCGAGGGGCGCCGCCGTCGCCTCCGGCTTCTCCTTCTCCGGCCTCCCGCAGGCCGCCGTGCCTCCCAGCGAAACGAAGGCCGCGGCCGCGCCGCCGGCCTTCAGCCGGCCGATGAATTCCCTGCGTTTCATGATTCCCTCCTCCCGGCGCCGGCGGTTCACCCGCGGGCGTCGGATCGGCTTCGGGCCGAAGCGGCTCCCCGGCCGTCAAAATTATGGCCCGGGCGCATGATCCCAGATTCGGAGCCCGGGAACGCGACCGAAATGGACATCGAAGGTGACGAGAACGGCGCCCGTCTCCAGGGCGTGGGCGGCGATCCAAACATCGTTCATCGGGATCGGCGTCCCGGCTTTGTCAAGGGAGTTCTTGACGAGAGCGAAGCATTCCGCCGTTTCCTCGGCGGCTCCGAGGACCTCGACCGTGATTTTTTCGAGGAAACGGCGCAGGACGTCGCGATTGGCCTTTTCTCTGGTGCCCGATTTGAATCCGGCCAGGAGCTCGCCCAAGACGAAAACGGAGACGAAGACCCGGTCGGCCGCGGCAAGAGCGTCGAAGACGGTTTTTTCCCCCCGGAAATAGGCCGCGACGGCGTTCGTGTCCAGGAGAATTTTCGTCATGGCCAGTCGCGCGGGTCGATCTTTTCAAAGTCTCGGGCCGCGGCCGCGAATTCGACCTCGTCTTCCCGCGTCCAAATCCCGCAGAGGTCGGCGAACTCCGCGCTCCGGTCCGGCTTCTTGGGAGTCAAGCCGAGGGCCTCGCGCAGGAGCGATTTCACGGCCTTGTTGAGGCTGGTGTTCTGGCTTTGGGCTCGTTGGAGAAGCCGCTTTTCGGCTTCGGGGTCGAGCCCGTGGACAGAGATTGTTTTCACTTTTCGTCCGCCGTGCCTAATGGATCGCTTCATTATGAAGCATATTATACATCATTTTCTTTTTCGTGCCCTTCCTTGTTTTCCAATAAATAGACGGAAACTTAGGGAGGAAATTCTCGCTTACGCGATGTTGCGGGCGCCCTTTCTTCCGAATCAGCCGAAGCGGCCGGTGATGTAGTCCTCCGTCCGTTTGTCCCGGGGACGGGTGAAGATGTCGGTCGTCGCCCCGAACTCGACGAGCTCGCCGAGGAGCATGAATCCCGTCTCGTCCGAGACCCGGGCGGCCTGCTGCATGTTGTGGGTGACGATGACGATCGTGAACTTCGCCTTGAGGAGCCTCATGAGGTCCTCGATCTTCATCGTCGCATAGGGGTCGAGGGCCGAGCAGGGCTCGTCCATGAGGACGACTTCGGACTTGACGGCCGCGAGCCGGGCGATGCACAGCCGCTGCTTCTGCTCGAGGGAGAGCTTCAGGGCGTTCTCCCGGAGCCGGTCCTTGAGAACGTCCCACAGATCGACGGCCCGGAGGCTCTCCTCGACGAGGCCGTCGAGTTCGCCCCCCTTGGCCTGGTGGTGGACGCGGGGCCCGAAGGCGACGTTTTCGTAGATGCTCAGGGGGAAGGGATTCGGGCGCTGGAAGACCATCCCGACCTTCTTCCGGAGGGCCGGCAGGTCGCCGGCCGAGGCGTAGATGTCCCGGCCGTCGACCCTGACCGAGCCCTCGATCCGGACGTCGTCGATGAGGTCGTTCATCCGGTTGAGGCAGCGGAGAAGGGTCGATTTCCCGCAGCCCGACGAGCCGATCAAGGCCGTGATCGACTTTTCGCGGACGGCCATGGTCACGTCGATGAGGGCCTGGAAGTCCCCGTACCAGAGGTTGAGGTTTTCAGCCCTGATCTTCACTTTCTCGCCGTCGCCGAATTCCGGAGGATTCGTCGGTCGCAAAACGCGGGGACACGTACCCAATTCCGGAGAATTGGCGAACATGTCCCCCGTTTTTCGATTCATCCGAACCGTCCGACGATATAATCTTCCGTCCGCCGGTCCCGGGGGACGGTGAACATGTCCGCCGTGGGCCCGAGCTCGATCATGTCCCCCATGAGGAAGAAGGCCGTCCGGCTTCCGACCCGAGCCGCCTGCTTCGTGTTGTTCGTGACGAGGATGATCGTCTTCGCCTTCCGGAGCTCGATCATGGCCTCCTCGACCTTGGCCGTCGAGATGGGGTCGAGGCCCGAGGTCGGCTCGTCGAAGAGGATGACCTCGGGATTGAGGGCCAGCGTCCGGGCGATGCAGAGCCGCTGCTGCTGCCCGCCGGAAAGCTTTTGGGCGGGTTGGCCGAGGCGGTCCCGGACTTCGTCCCACAAATAGGCCGCCCGAAGGCTTTCTACGACGATCCTCTCGAGGGCGGCCTTGTCGATCTGACCCGACATCCGCGGTCCGTAGGTGATGTTGTCGCGGATCGAGAGGGGGAGGGGGATGGGCATGGCGAAGATCATCCCGACCCGCTTCCGGAGGTCCTCGGAGGAAAGGCCGTTCCGGATGTCCTCTTCGTCAAGACGGATCCGGCCCCTGACCTTGGCTTGGGCGTCCAGGTCGATCAGCCGATTCAGGCAGCGGAGAAACGAGGTCTTCCCGGAGTTGGACGGCCCGATGATCGTCAGGATTTCGCCGTCGAGGACGTCGATCGAGAGCCCCTTCAAGGCCCGGACCCGGCCGTAGGTCACGCTGAGATCTTGGACGGAGATTTTGACCCCGCCGGCGGTCATCGCTTTTTCCTGTACCTGGCCCGGAGGACGCCGGCCGTGATGTTCATGACGAGGACGAGCCCGATGAGGACGAGGGCCGTCCCGTAGCGGTAGCTCTCGGGAATCCCCGGGATCTGGGTCGTGATGACGTAGAGGTGGTAGGGCAGGGCCATGGCCTGGTCCGAAAGGGAGGTCGGCAGCTTGGGAAGATAAAAGGCGGCCACGGTGAAGAGGATCGGAGCGGTCTCTCCGGCGACCCTCCCGATGCTCAGGATCGCCCCCGTCAGGATGCCCGGGAGGGCCCGGGGGAGGACGGCATGGCGGACGGTCTGCCACCGCGAGGCCCCCAGGGAGAGGCTGACTTCGCGGTAGGCGTGCGGGACCGCCCGAAGGGCCTCCCGGGTCGTGGTGATGATGACCGGCAGGGTCATGATGCCGAGGGTCAGGGCGCCGGCGATGATCGAGACCCCGAAATTGAGAAAGATGACGAAAAGGCTCAGGCCGAAAAGGCCGTAGACGACCGAGGAGACGCCGGCCAGGTTGATGATGGCCAGGTTGATCGTCCGGGTCAGCCAGTTGTCGCGGGCGTATTCGCTGAGGTAAACGGCGGCCATGACCCCGATCGGCAGGGCGAAGGCGATCGAGACGAAGACGAGATACGTCGTCCCGACGATGGCCGGGAAGATGCCGCCGGCCCGCATGCCGTCGCGGGGCATGGTCAGGAGAAACTTCCAGGACAGCGCCCCCCAGCCCTTGAGGAGGATGAGGACGAGGATGGACAGGACGGGGACGACGACGATCAGGGTGGCCAGGAGAAGGACGCCGAAGCCGAGTCTCTGCTTGAGGCTCTCGTTCCTCATCGCTTTTTCCCCCGGTTGAGGAACAGGTCGGCGGTCAGGTTGATGGCGAAGGAGATGAGGAAGAGGACGATCCCGACGGCGAACAAGGCGTGGTAATGGGGCGTCCCCTGGGCCGCCTCGCCCATCTCGGCGGCGATCGTGGCCGTCAGCGTCCGGACGGGCTCGAAGATCGTCCGGGGGATGACGGCCGCGTTGCCGGTGACCATCATGACGGCCATCGTTTCCCCGATGACCCGGCCGATGCCGAGCATCGCCGCGGCGATGATCCCGGGAAAGGCCCCGTGGATGACGACCCGGACGAGCGTCTGCCAGTGCGTCGCGCCGAGGGCCACGGCCCCTTCCTTGTACTCTCGAGGGACGGCGTTGATCGCGTCCTCGCTGATCGTGATGATCGTCGGCATGGCCATGAAGGCCAGCATGAGCGAGCCGGAGAAGGCCGTCAGACCGGTCGGCAGGCCGAGGAAATTCTTGAGGAAGGGAACGAGGAGGGTGATGCCCAGGAAGCCGAGGACGACCGAGGGGATGGCCGAGAGGATCTCGACGCACGACTTCAGGACCGTCCGGAGCCTTTTCGGGGCGACCTCGGCGATGTAAAAGGCGGCGGCGATGCCGAGGGGGACGGCGATGGCCAAGGCTCCCGCGGTCACGAGGAGAGAGCCGAGGATCAGGGGAAGGATGCCGAGTTTGGCCGGGCTCGAGATCGGGTACCAGAACTTGGCGCCCAAGAAGTGGCCGAGGGAGACATGGCCGAAAACGGCCGCGCCTTCGCGGAGGAGAAAGACGAAGATGAGGACGACGAAGACGACCGAGGCCGTCCCGGAGAGAAACAGCAGCCGCTCGAGGGCGAATTCCTTGGCCCGGCGGAGGGAGCGCTTCATCGCGGCCTCATTTGACCCGGACGAAATCGGTCTTGACGACGATGTCCTGCCCCTCCGGGGAAAGGGCGAAGCCGAGAAAGGCCTTGACCGCCCCCCCGGGCTCGCCCCGGGTGAAGAGGTAGAGGGGCCGGGAGATGGGGTAGGCGTTCGTCCGGATCGTCTCCAAGTCGGGGAAAACCGCCGGCGAGTTCTCGTCCCTGGCCACGGCGACGACCTTCTGGCGCGGGCTGATGTATCCCAAACCGTAGTAGCCGATCGCGTTTTCGTTGCGGGCGACTTCCTCGGCGATGGCGTAGGAGGAGGGCATCATGAGGGCCGCGGGGGCGAACTCTTCCGGCCCCTTGGCTTTTCCCCGGCGGAGGACGTGCTCCTTGAAGAAGATGTGGGTTCCCGAGTTGACTTCGCGCGAGAGGAGGACGATCGGCCGGTCCGGGCCGCCGACGGCCTTCCAGCGCCGGATCTGTCCCAGGAAAATCTGGCGGAGCTCCTCCATCGTCATCCGGTCGATGGGGTTGGAGGGATGGACGACGACGATGATCCCGTCGAGGGCGACGATTTCCTCGTGAATGACGAAGCCCTTGGCCTTGGCCTGCTCGATTTCTTTCTCCTCGAGGGCCCGGGACGATTCGGCGATGTGCCCCGTCCCGCTGATGAGGGAGGCGATGCCGGTCCCCGACCCGCCTCCGGTGACGGCGACGTTGATGCCGGGATGATGCCGGGCGAAGGCCTCCGCCCAGGCCTGGCCGAGGTTGACCATGGTGTCCGAGCCCTTGATCTGGAGGGTCGTCGTTTTCTGGGCGTAAGGGGCGGCCGGGGGGAGGAGGGCCGCCCCTCCGGCGATGGCGGCCAAAAAGGCCGCGGCCGCGATCGACGGCCTTCCGCGCCTATTGTGACTTCTCATCTCCTCGGGGGATTCCGCCCTCCGCCCGCGGAGGGGGAATGAAGAGGGCCGATTATAACGGCCCTCTTCCCGTCCTGTCAAATTCCCGGAGCCTTCACGCCGTCTTCATCCGCTCTTCATCCGGCCGCGGTATCCTTCGCCCGACCGTAGGCCGGCCGCGGGACTTGCGAAGGGGGAGGAATTATCCGACAATAAGGGGCACGGCCGGAGGACGCGGCCGCGGGAGGCGCTCATGGAACGATTGTTCGACGAAGAATTGACCCATTTGAAGGAGAAGCTTCTCCGGATGGCCGCCCATGTCGAGGAGGCCGTCGAGCTGGCCATCGAAGCCCTAACCGAGCGGAAGGAGGAGCCGGCCCGCGAAATCCTCAAGCGCGAGGAGACGATCAACCTCCTCGACGTCGAGATTGACGAGACCTGCCTCCGCCTCCTCGCCCTCCGCCAGCCGATGGCCGGGGACCTCCGCTTCATCACTTCGGCCATGAAGATCGGCAGCGACCTCGAGCGGATGGGCGACCTCTCGGTCAACGTCGCCGAGCAGGCCCTCGACCTGGCCAAGCTGCCCCTCCTGAAGCCGCTCATCGACATCCCCCGGCTGGCCCGCCTCGTCCAGGCCATGGTCCGCGATTCCCTCAGCGCCTTCATCACCCGCGACGAAGCTCTCGCCCGGAACGTGTGCGAGCGGGACGACGAGGTCGACGCCCTGGACGACCAGATCTTCCGAGAGCTTCTGACCTACATGATGCAGGATCCGGCGACGATCGCCCGGGCCGTGGCCCTCCTTCTCGTCAGCCGGAACCTCGAGCGGATCGCCGACCACGCGACGAACATCGGCGAGGACGTCATCTATCTCGTCCGCGGCAAGACGATCAAGCACCACATCGACAAGAAGAGGGAATACGGCTGTTTCCCCGTCCCCCCCCCGCCGAAGGCGGCCGTCTGACCCTCGGCGCTCCCTCTCACGGCCACAGTCCTTGAACTTCCCACGTTCGAGGTTCGCTATCGTATTTTCCCTGGGGCGTGTCGTGCGGCGGCAGGACCGTCCTCGTGACCCCGTAGCGGAGGGGGGTCCCATCGGCGTGGCCGATGGGGGGAACCGACGGGACTGGTTCCCCGGGGCCGGGGTTAGAGGATGGTCTTGTCGCCGCGACACGCCCCGAGAATCATCAGTGTTTACGAGAGCCGGAGTCGAGGCTGTTTCAACGCCTTGACTCCGGCCGGAGGAAGGAGATATGATTTTTTCCGCGAGAGATGAAATACAAGATGGTCGTCGTCGGGGGGCTCGAGACGAACTGCTATCTCGTCTACTGCGAGGCGACGAAAGACTGCGTCGTCGTCGATCCGGGAGCCGAAGCCGAAAAGATTTTTCCCGTGATCGCCGAAGACGGGCTCCGGCCCATCGCCCTGATCAACACCCACGGGCACATCGACCATATCGGGGCCAATCGGGACCTCAAGGACAAGTTCGACATCCCCCTCTGGATCCACGCGGCCGACAAGGAGATGCTGGTCCGGCCCCAGTCCCTGGAGCTTTCCCTTTTCCTCGGAGCGCACGACTCCCCGCCGCCCGACGCCTTCCTGGCCGACGGCGACGAGATCGAGGTCGGCCGCGGCCGTCTCCGCGTCCTCCATACCCCGGGCCATTCCCCCGGCAGCATCAGCCTTTTGGGCGACGGATTCCTGCTCTCCGGCGACACCCTCTTCTTCGAGGGCGTCGGCCGGACCGACCTCCCGGGAGGCAGCCAGAGGCAGCTCGAAAACTCGATTTGCGAAAAAATCCTGACCCTTCCGGACGCCACCGAGGTCCTGCCCGGCCACGGCCCGGCGACGTCGGTCGGCTTCGAGCGCGCCTTCAACCCCTGCCCATGAAACCGGCCTCCCCGCCCGAAGGCATTCGGGAGGAGTTCCTCCAATACTTGGCCGTGGAGAAGGGATTGTCCGGGAACACCCTCGAGGCCTACGGCCGGGACATCGCCAAGTTCTTCCTGTTTCTGGCCAAGGAAAAAAAGCCTTGGGACAAGGCCGGGGAGGCCGACCTGGTCCGTTTCCTCCACGACCAGAGCCGGACCGGCCTTTCGGCCAGGTCTCGGGCCCGGCTGATTTCGAGCCTGAAGGCGTTCTTCCGGTTTCTCGCCCTCGACGGCCGGACGGACCGCAACCCGGCCCTCCACCTGACCTCCCCGAAGGCCTGGATTTCGCTCCCGAAATTCCTGACCGTCGAGGAGGCCGAGCGTCTTCTCGCCCGGCCCGACGTCTCCCGGATCCTCGGGAGGCGCGACCGGGCGATGCTCGAGGTCATGTACGCGGCGGGGCTGCGCGTCTCCGAGCTCGTCGCCCTCCGGACCGAAGACGTCCGCCTGAAGGACCGCTTCGCCCTCTGCCGGGGCAAAGGCGGGAAAGAGCGGATCGTCCCCTTGGGCGCGTCGGCGGCCGAAGCCGTGGAGGGCTATCTCGCCGAAGCCAGGCCGAAGCTTGCCGGCCGGACGGCGTCCGAGCTCTTGTTCCTCACCCGCCGGGGCGGCCCCTTCACCCGCCAGGGCTTCTGGAAAATGCTCCGCGGATATGCCGAGAAGGCCGGTCTGCGGGGGAAGGTCCATCCCCATGTCCTTCGCCACTCCTTCGCGACCCATCTTCTCGAGCGCGGAGCGGACCTGCGGTCCGTTCAGGTCATGCTCGGCCACAGCCGGATCACGACGACCCAGATCTACACCCACGTCAGCCGAGAGCGGCTCCGCCGGGTGTACGACAAGTTCCACCCCCGGGCCTGAAGGGGACGGAAATCCCGCCGTCGGTCAGTTTGTCCGGGGGGTGACGGAGACCCGGACTTCGGCCGAGTGGGCGCTGGATTGGAGGACGGTCCGGTCCTGGCGCTGAACCCAGTTCCGGCGCTTCCAAGTCCAGCGGAACGTCTTCTCCGAACTCTCTCTCCCGCCTGCCGGTTCGTCGAGGACGACGGCGTTGGACCCGAAGGCGAGGGAGAGGTTGTATTTCAGGCCGCCGAGAAGCTCTTCGTTTTCGGCCGAGGCGGGAAAATGGAGATAAAAGGCGTCCTCCGGGACGCTCAAGGGGACGTCGAAGCCGCGGACGATGAAATCGACCCGGAGCCCGTCGGCCATTCTCAAGACATAGTTGACTTTGAGCTCGGGCCGGTCGGGGAAATCGCCGGTCGTCAGGACGGTGACGAGGTCCAGCCCGGCGGCCCGCTCCTCGGCCGACCAGTCGACGACCTTTGTCTCTCCGTGGAGGAGGAGGTAGTCCTCGTCATCGGTGTGGATGATCCCCCGCCAGGAGACCGTGAAGGCGTACCGGCCGTCGACCCGGAGGGGCCCGCTTTCGAGCCCGTATTCCCCCCTGGCCGAAACGGCCAGGGCGATGTCCCATGATGAAGGGCCTTCCGGAAGGCCGGGCGCCGCGGCCGACAGGCCGGCGAGAATTCCGACGGCGGCGAGCTTTCCGAGAGGCATCCCATTCATTCTACGCCCGCCGGGGGCTTTTTTCCACGGGGCACGGCCGCCGTTTGCCGCTTGACAGAAGAAATTATTTATCCTAAACTCGGAAACTTAACTCAGCCGTTAAACGTATAAACCTTATGGTGTAAAATCTGAACGGGAGCGTAAGCCATGGCCGGACACAACAAACGGACGGCCCGCGAGGCGGAGAGGCGGCGGGCCAATCGGGAAGCCATCCTCCATGCCGCCGAGGCCGTCATCCGCCGCAAGGGCTTGACGGCGACCTCGATGGACGACGTCGCCGCCGAGGCGGGCTTTTCGAAGCCGACGGTCTACCGCTACGTCCGGAACAAGGCGGCCATCGTCTTCGAACTCATCATCCTGTATCTCGAAGAGGTCGAGGCCCGGCTCGGCGAAATTCTGGCCCGGCCGGTCGACCCCCGGATAAAGCTCAGGGAGACCGTCCGGTACCTCTTCCGCTTCCAGTTCGAGAAGGAAAACCTGACCCGGTTCTTCATCCTGGACCGATCGTTCCTGAAGATTCTCCATGTCTTTGTCGCGGCCTCGGACAAAGGAGGCACGGAGGACGAGCGGAAATTCCTCCTCCGCATCAAGACCCACCGCCGGGAGATCATGGCCAAGGGAGCCGCCCTCTTCGAAGAGGGGATCGCCTCCGGCGTCTTCCGGCCGTTGGAAGTCCGCCAGGCCGTCCTTTTCCTCGGGGCGGTCGTCCAGGGCTACGTCCACGAACAATTTTGGAAAGAAACGAAACCCGACCTCGAGAAAGACGTAAACGATATCTACGACATCCTTCTTCACGGGGTCGGACTCCGGGATACCCCTCAAGGAGCGACATCATGAAGCGCTTAAGGCAAGGCATTGCCCTCCTGGCCCTGGCGGCCCTGGCTCTCGCGCCTTCCGCCGCCGCCCAGGAAAAGCTCGTCCTGACCCTCGAGGACAGCATCCGGCTGGCCCTCGAGCGGAATCCTTTCTACCAGGCCGCCCAGGCCCGCGAGGACCAGGCTTCGGCCCAGGTTCGCGAGGCCGTGGCCGGGTTCTTTCCGAGCGTCAGCGCCCAGGGGATGAACGTCCTCGACAAGAAGGTCTTCAGCATCGAGTTCCCCAGCCTGATTCCCGGCGAGCCGCCGCAGAGAATCAAGTTCGACTTCACCCGGGCCTACCAGTTCACGGTGAACTTCAGCGTTCCCCTCTTCACCGGCGGCCGGCTCATCTCGGGCTACAAGTCGGCCAGCCTGAACCTCGAAGCGACCCGGGAGGCGATCCGGCAAACCCGACAGGAGACGGTCTTCAACGTCAAGGCGGGCTTTTACGGCCTCCTCCTCGCCCGCGAGACCGTGGCCGCCACCCAGGAGGCCGTGACCCTGGCCGAGGACTTCCAGAAGAACGTCAAGAATCTCTACGACGTCGGGATGTCGTCGAAATTCGACCTCCTCCGCTCCGAAGTCCAGGCGGCCAACCTCAAGCCGCAGCTCATCCGGGCCCGCAACGCCCTGGAAGAGGCCGATCTCCGGCTCAAGACCCTCCTCGGCCTGGATCTCGGCCGGCCCGTGGAGTTCAAGGGGGAGCTGTCGTTCCGGGCGGTCGAGGTCGACGCCGACCAGAGCGTCGTCCAGGCGCTGGCGGCCCGCCCCGAACTCCATCAGCTCCGCTACCAGCGGCAGTTGGCCGGCGAGCTGGTCAAGATCGCCCAAGCCGCCCACCTCCCGGCCGTGGCCGTCGGCGGGGCATACAATTACTGGGCCAACCAGCTCAAGTTCGGCCGGAACGCCTGGGAAAATTTCTACCAGTTCAATCTCGTCGTCAACATCCCGATCTTCGGCGGCTTCTCGACTTCGGCCAAGGTCGGCGAGTCGAAGGCGGCTTTGAAGCAGATCGAGCTCAGCGAGAAGGGCCTGACGGAGTTGGTCAAGCTCGAGGTCCAAGAGGCCGTCCTCTCCCTCCGCCAGTCGCGCGAGGCGATCCTTTCCCAAGGGAGGACGGTCGAGGAGGCCCAGGAGGCGGTCCGGATCGCCGAACTGAACTACAAAGAGGGCCTGGCCACGAACCTCGACGTGAGCTCGGCCCAAGTGGCCTTGCGGCAGGCCCGGACGAATTACAGCCTGGCGTTGTTCGAATACGCCGTCGCCTTGGCCCGGCTCGAAAAGGCCGTCGGGGCGAACACGCCCTACGGCGGGAAATCCATCGCCGATTAACGGAGAACGAAGATGAAAAAAACGCGAATCCTCATCCTCCTCGGTTTGACCGCCGCCCTGGCCGCGTCCGGGGCGTGCAAGTCCTCCCCGTCGACGGCGGCGGCCGAAGCCGCCGCGGCGGTCGCCGCGGCTCCGGTCAAAGTCGAATCCGTCCTCCGGCGGCGGGTCTCGGAAAAGCTGATCTATACCGGGGCCGTCGAAGCGGGACAAAAGATCACCATCACCCCCGAAATCGGCGGCCGGGTGGCCAAAATCCACGTCGAGGAGGGCCAGCGCGTCGCCGCCGGCCAGCTCCTGGCCGAGATGGACACCCAATCCCTCTCCCTCCAAGCCAAACAGGCGGAGGCGGCCCTGGCCGTGGCCGAGGCCAACTTCCAGAACGCCGCCCGGAACAAGGAGAGGATGGACCGGCTCGCGGCCGAGAAGGCCGTTTCCGAGGCCCAGGTCGAGCAGGTCAAGCTCGGCTACGAGGCGGCCAAGGCCCAACTCGACCAGGCCAAGGCGGCCGTCAACCTGGCCCGCCACGCCCTCGACGTCTCGATCATGAAGGCGCCCTGGGCCGGGCTCGTCGCCTCCAAGAACGCCCAGGTCGGCGACATCATCAACCCGATGATGGGCGGCTACGGGGCCGCGGCGGGAGGCGTCCTGACGCTGGTCGACGATGCCCGGATCAAGATCGTCGTCGAGGTGACCCAGGGCGACATCGGCCGCCTCCGGCGCGGCCAGAGGGCCGTCGTCAAGGTCGGGAACGGAGCGGCGGGAGAGGCCGAAGGCGTCGTCTCCGTGGTCAACGCGGCGGCCGACCCGCTCTCCAAGAAATTCCGGGTCGAGGTCGCGGCCCCCAATCCCGATCGCCTCCTCCGGCCGGGGACCTTCGGGAGCGTGGAGTTCGAGATCACGTCCCATGACAACGCCTTGGCCGTCCCCCAGAAGGCCGTCTTCGACGACAAGTACATCTACATCGTCGAGGGCGGCAAGGCCGTCAAGCGCGAGGTCGCCCTCGGCCTCAAGAACACGACCCTCATCGAAGTCGTTTCCGGCCTCAAGGAGGGCGAGTCGGTCATCGTCGAGGGGGCCTTCGGCCTGACCGACGGCGCGCCCGTCGAAATCCGCAAGTAATCGCCCCGGAGACCAGCCATGAAACTCCCGGAATTTTCGGTCAACCGCCGCGTCACGACGGCCATGCTGGCCATGATCCTGGTCGTCGTCGGGGCGATCTCGTTCACCCGCCTGGGCCTGGACTTTTTCCCCGACCTCGAGTTCCCGACGGTCTCGGTCATCACGACCTACCGGGGCGCGGCCCCGGGGGACATCGAGAACTCCATCACCCGGCCGCTCGAGCAGATCGTCGGCTCGGTGAACAGGGTCAAAAAGGTCTCCTCGACGACCTCGGAGGGCGTCTCCGTCATCCAGGTCGAGTTCGAGTGGGGGGCCAACCTGGATTTCGCCGCCCAGGACCTCCGCGACCAGATCGGCTTGTACAAGCAGTTCCTCCCGGCGGCGGCCGGCGAACCGCTCGTCGTCAAGTTCAGCCTCTCCCAGATCCCGGTCATCTTCTGGGGCGTCGTCGGCAACCGGCCGACGGCCGAGCTCAAGAAACTCGTCGAGGACGAAGTCGCCCGCCGGCTCGAGCGGGTCGACGGCGTCGCCGCGGCCCAGGTCTTCGCCATGGACACTCGGGAGATCCAGGTCGCCGTCGACAAGAACGCCATGGCCGTGAGGAATCTTTCCCTCGACCGGGTCCTGGCCGCCCTCGCCGCCGGCAACGTCAACATGCCCGCCGGCCACATCGTCGAGCGCCAGCAGGATTTCCTCGTCCGGACCCTGGGCGAGTTCGAGAGCCTGGACGACGTCCGGAACACGATCGTCGGGGCCACGGCCGCGGGGACGCCGATCTACATCCGGGACATCGCCGAGGTCCGCGACGCCTTGAAGGAAATGCGGTACGTCGGCCGGATCGAAGGCCGGAGCGGCGTCTTCCTGTTCGTCAGCAAGCGGTCCGGGGCCAACACGGCCCTGGTCGGGTCGGCCATCAGCCGCGAGCTGGCCAAGATCCTCCCGACCCTTCCCTCCGACGTCTCCCTCCTCGAAATCATGGACCAGTCCAAGATGATCAAGGAGGTCACCAAGCACACGACCGAAAACGCCCTCCAGGGCGGCGTCCTGGCGATCATCCTGATCTTCTTCTTCCTCATGAACTGGCGGCCGACGGTCATCATCGCCGCGGCCATCCCGCTATCGGTCATCACGACGTTCATCATCCTCTACCTCGCCGGCTACACCCTGAACCTCCTGACCCTGGGCGGGCTGGCCCTGGGGGTCGGGATGCTCGTTGACAACGCCATCGTCGTCATCGAGAACATCTTCCGCCACATCCAGGAAGGCAAGGACGCCAAGACGGCGGCCAAGCGGGGCGCCTCGGAGGTCGGGATGGCCATCACGGCCTCGACCCTGACGACCCTCGTCGTCTTCCTCCCGATGTGGTTCGCCGAGGGGATCACCGGCAAGATGACCCGGGGCCTGGCCCTCTCGATCGCCGCCTCGCTCGTCGCCTCGCTCTTCGTCGCCTTGACGATCGTCCCGATGATCGCCTCGATCCTGTTCCGGCGCTCGGAAAGGGCCGAAGACAAGGCCGTCCGCAAGACGATCGGCCGGGATTTCTCGGGAGCCCGGACGCTTTATCGCCGGGCTCTGGTTTGGGCCCTGGCCCGTCGGAAGACCGTCCTCCTCGGGGCCGTCGTTCTTTTTGCCGCCTCGCTCGGCCTCATCCCCATCCTGGGGACGGAATTCATGCCGCCGATGGACCGGAACATGCTCGTCCTCAACATGAGCCTCCCCGTCGGGACCTCCCTCGAGGAAGCCAACCGCATCGCCGCCTTGGCCGAGGAGATCATCCGCGGCCAGCCCGAAGTCAAGATCACCTCGGTCCAGGTCGGCTCGAGCGCCGAGGACAACGCCGCCGACCAGGGATTCGGCGGGGCGCCCACCGGCCCCCACCAGGGCCAGTTTTTCCTCGGCCTCGTCCCCTCGACCGAAAGAAGCCTGTCCGACATCCAAGTCTTGGAGAAAATCCGGAGCCTGCTCCCCAAACTCGAGGGCGTGAAGTTCGAGGGGGTCGACATGCAGTCGTCGTTCTTCGGCGGGTCGGCCTTTCCCGTGGAGATCAAGCTGTTCGGGACGGACCTGGAAAGCCTCAGGGAAATCGCCGACGGCCTCGTCGCCCGGATCCGGGACGTCCCCGGCCTCCGGGACGTCACCCACACCCTCCAGCAGGCCAAGCCCGAGTACCATGTCCGTATCGACAGGGACAAAGCGGCCCGTTTCGGACTGGCCGTGGCCCAGGTCGAGACGGCCGTCCAGACGGCCACCCTCGGCCAGATCGCGACCCGATACCGGGAAGCCGGCGAGGAATTCGACGTCCGCCTCCGCTTCAAGCCCGAGTTTCGGGATACGATCGCCGAAATCGCCTCGACCCCGCTCTTGACCCCGTTCGGCCGGACGATCTCGCTCGACCAGGTGGCCGCGGTCACCAGGGGGGAGGGGCCGATCCAGATCAACCGCGAGAACCAGGCCCGGCGCGTTTCGGTGACGGCCAACATCGCCGGCCGCGACCTGGGGAGCGTCGTCAGGGACATCAAGGCCCGGATCGCCGGGCTGGACGAGCGGCTTCCTCCGGGCTATTTCCTCGAGCTCGGCGGATCCTACGAGCAGATGACCGAGGCCTTCATCATCCTGGCCGGCGTCTTCGCCCTGGCCGTTCTCCTCGTCTACATGGTCATGGCCTCCCAGTTCGAATCCTTCAAGCATCCCTTCATCGTCATGTTCACGATCCCCTTGGCCCTCGTCGGGATCATCGCCGGGCTCATGATCGCCGGCCGGCCGGTCAACCTGCCGGTCGGGATCGCGATGATCCTCCTGGCCGGGGTGGCCGTGAACAACGCCATCGTCATGATCGACTACACCAACCAGCTCCGGAGGGGGGGGATGGAGAAGCGGGAGGCGATCGTTCAGGGCGCCGTGACCCGGCTCCGGCCCGTTCTCCTGACGGCCATGACGACGATCCTGGGGACGCTGCCCATGGCCTTGAGCCACACCTCGGGGTCGGAGTGGCGCAACCCCCTGGCCATCTCCCTGCTCGGTGGGCTGACGGCGACGACGCTCCTGACCCTCTTCATCATCCCGATCATCTACAGCCTCTTCGAGAAGGCGTCGTTCAAGAAGCCGAAGACGGCCGTGTGACGGGCGGGCCGCCGGGCCGGCCGGCGGCGCCGGCTAGGTCTTGAAGCGGAGGAACGCCCCGATCTTGCCGAAGCGGTCGAGCTTGGAGGGCGGGGTGATGTGGCGGACGCCGCATTTCATCTCCCAGGCCCGCTGAACGGCCTCGTCGACGACGTCGGGGACGGCCAGGGTTTTCCGCTCGCAGGCCGGGCAGCGAGGCTCGTCCGTAAAGAGAAGGCCGCAGCGCGGGCAGGACGTTCCCGGAGACGTGAAATACCGGGTGACGACCAGGTCGCGGACCTCCGCCTTGTTGAGATGCCCGAGGCAATCCCTCAAACCGGAGGCCGCCAGTCCGCCTTTTTCGATTTCGCCCAGGAGCCGGGCGATGAACGCGTTTTCGGACCTCCGGCGGATGTCCTTTTCCAAGGCCAGGCATTCCTTGAGGATTTTGTCCTGGGGGTCGCCCGTCTTGGATTTCAGCCTTCCCCGGAGGAGCTCCCGGACATAGGGGTGGAGGACGGACTCGAAATCGCCGCACGTCCCGTTCGGACAGCCGACGAGGAGGCCGTCGACGGGATTCTTCTTGATGAGCTCGAACGTCCGCTGGGCGACCCGCTTGAGATGATTCATGACGGCGTTGTCGACGTGGCGTTCGACGCGCTTGGCCTCCGGACCGACAAGCCCGTTCTTGACCTTTTTCGGGATCTCGCTCGTGAGATGGTCGAGGGGGGAGAGGGCGCCCATGGCCAGTTCGAACCAGCGGGCTTCCCGGCGGTCGAGCACGAGGGCGAGCATCGGCCGGAAGCGGTCGAGGATCAGGGACAGGGGCCGGAAATAGGCCGTCCGGTCGAAGACGACCCGGTTGCGGGGGCCGGTCGGGAGGGCGACGGGCTCCCAGACTCTTGCCCCGGAGCAGGCGTAGAGGGCCACTCCGGGGGTGTTCGTCGTCAAGTTTTGGGTGACGAAGTCCTCGACGGCGGCCAGGTCCCGCTCCAGCGAGGCCCGCCTGTCCTTGGCCGCGTCGAGACGGGCCAGGCGGTCCCTGCCCGCGGCCAGGAGGTTCTTGGCCGAGAGGGTGATTTCTTTCTTCGTCCATCGGCTTTTGTCGGTATCGAGAAAAAACGAGGTGATCAGGTATTTGTCGTTCTGGAGGCCGGAGATGTTCTCCGCCAACTCCCGGGATAGAAGCTTCATGCGTCCTCCTTTGAAGGGATCGGCCGCCGGCTCTTGAGGAGAATGAGAATTAAGCCGCCGTCTCTCGGTGAAGAGAAGGTCATATGAAGCTAAAATAAGGGCCCGGCCCCGGTTTGTCAAGGGGGGCCTGGCCTCGGGCCGCGGCGACAGAAGCCGACAAATTTGCTATAATTTATCGGAAGAATCGTCAAAGGAGAAAGCGCATGAGAATGGGAAAAAACAGGCTCGGGCGGGCCTTCGGGGCCGCTTCGGTCATGATCCTGGCCCTGGCCGTTCTGGCCGGAACTCAGATCCAACGCCAAAGGCCGCCGGAATACGAGGAGATCGCGGCCGCCTCCCGCATCCAGGACCCGGCCGCCCGGCTCAAGGAGTTCGAACGCATCAAGGCCGCCTACCCGGACAGCCAAATGGGGGCGGGGATC
>Ga0194125_10006678_pt1 | contig 16907 bp, 9 predicted proteins | sample TA2KigC250mmetaG_FD_148626 | JGI IMG/M metagenome (GOLD analysis project Ga0194125, IMG submission 148626) | Freshwater microbial communities from Lake Tanganyika, Tanzania - TA2015034 Kigoma Deep Cast 250m | ecosystem: Environmental > Aquatic > Freshwater > Lake | place: Tanzania: Lake... | reverse complement strand
CGGCTCCGGTTGAGGCGCGGCGGCGTCGAATCGCTCGAAGTGAGTCCCCACGATAATCATGGATTCCCCTTTCTCGTTGCGGATCACATCGTCGGCGGGGCGGGCGCCGGGACGCACCTGCAGCGCACCCTTGTCATTGAGCGACAGGTTTTCCTCGGGGTGCGCAAAACCAAATTCCGGATAGTTCCGGATGAGCAGATAGAAGATCAAACGGGCGTTCGGATTAGCTTTCGTCTCGATGGCCAAGACCCGTTCCAGAGCCTTGCGGTCATACTTCCCCTGGCCGGTCCAGAATGGCGGCATGTATTGGAGGTCGCGCGAGTTAAGCTTCTTGGCGGAGTAAACCCCTGCGTTGATCCGCAGCATCAGGAACTCCAGTCCGGCCTTGTGGTAGGGGTAAGGTTGGGCGTTATCGTCTAGCGACGGCCTCCGCGGTCGTCCGCCCATGAAATTCGACGGAACTCCGTCGAGAGTGAGCACGGGCCGTCCCGAAGCGTCCCGGCCAACCTGAGCGCCGCTGTTCTTCTGCGGTTCAGCGACGCGCACAGCGCGCTCGTCTTGTCCTTTCGCTGGAGCAGCGGACGGCTTGTCGTGCCGTGACACACACGCGGCCAGCGGCACGAGCGGCAGGACCGCAAGAGCGAAGAGAAACGTGTGACTCATGGATGCTTCCTTCAAGATGAGGGACGGTGTCCGCGGATGTCTACCTTTATAGCTCTTGTCGTGTTGTCTCTCAAGCCCGTATCTCCTGACCCAGTGTTCGCCGACAGGATGTCCGTCTCCTGAAGGACGGATGCCCAAACTCGGCCGGCCAGGCGTCTCGCGGCGTTCAGCGCCACCGATGGCGCCAACACCTTCTTCCCCAAGCGTAACCCATTCCGCCGCAAGGGCAGACATCAGTCCTGCCACCATCAGCCAAGTCGCCACTCGCATGGATTGGCCTCCTGTTCCCTGGAACAGTGCTGCTGCGGGGTACGCTTGCTAGGTCGCGCGCGGCCGTCCGGGCCAAAGGCGTATCGGGGCGCCCAGCCATATACATTCCGTGCGGCCTCCAGATCCCATTGGCGGCCGGGATTATCGCCGACCACATGTACCAAGGCGTAACCCGGCTCGGATGCCTCGAGGGCGAGCGCGACGGCGCGGGTCACGTCGTCCACATGAACGCGCGATGGCGACGGCCCCGGGGCACGACGCTCCGCCGACTCCGGGACGTAGATATTACCCACCCAATAGCCACCGGGCTCCGGGATGTAGATGTTCCCCAGCCGGAGCACCGCCACCGACAGACCGTAGGCGTGGTGGAACATGCGGCAGAGATCCTCGCCGAATCCCTTGGTCAGGCCGTAGATCGAGTTGCTGTAGTGGCGGGTGTCGGAGCCGACCCGCGTATCGGGGGCAAGGCCGTCGACGGCGCTCACCGAACTGGTGTAGACGAAGCGGCGCACGCCCGATTCCAGGGCGGCGTGCAGGACGTTGTGGAGGCCGGACACATGCACCTGCACGCAGGGCACGCCGTATCGCAGCGTCTCCTGGGCGCTGCACGCCGGCCAGTCCAGAATGGCCATGTGAACGACCGCGTCGCACTGCCGCACCGCGGCGCGGACCGCGGCCAGGTCCGTGATGTCCAACTGCATGAACCGCGGGTCGTCCAGGCGTTTCACGTCGCCCAGGACCAGGTCGTGGCTTGTCTCCAGCGCTTTGGCAAGCCGCTGGCCGAGCCGGCCCGCGGCGCCGGTGATAAGGACTTTCATCTCTCTGTCTCTCTCCGTTTCGGGGGAAATACCGTGACGGCGTTTGCCGTCACGTCCTTGACCCGGTTTTGATGTGTTCGGCAGCACCGCCTCGCCGAGTTTCTCGACAATGGTACCACGCTTTTCCTTCTTCGATTCGACCTCTCAGCCCGATCCTGCTTGTCCATTGCCTCCATTCCGCTCAGGTGTGCCGCTTCTTGCCGTGTTGCTCGGTCCTGTCCTGGTCTCCGCGCTGGTTTCGCAGGGCTTGGGGACATCCGTGAGACGTCGAACTGCTCCTGACCTTTGGCTTCTTGGGTTGCGGGCGAAGCCCGCGTTAGTTCAAGCTGTCTGCCGCAGGGCGTTGGCGTATCTCATTTCCCCTGCACTTCCCGGTGCCGCCCGTGCGCCCACTCGATCTCTTCCCAGCACAGCGGCATGGCGGCAAAGCTGGCCGTGCGACCATGGCCGGCGCCGATGCTGCGGATCATGGTCAGCGCGCTCTGCACCGACGTGATGGAGGTGGCGGCGTCGATATTCCAGAAGGCCAGGTTCGCTGCGCCTGCCGATATCGCCCGCCTCAGGTGCGACTCGAGCTGGTCGGGTGTGCCGGCGAGCAGGCCGGGCGAGACCAACGCGGAGAACTCACTCTGAGGCAGGCGTTGCCGGGCGGCGGCGATGTCCGAGGTGATGGCGGCTTGGAGCGAAGCCACGCCTGGCAGCTTGGCATAGGCCGCAAGAAACGCGTCGACGGGTACGTCGCAGTGGTGCACCGCGGCCCGCGGCGGACTGCCGCGCCGGCGTTCCGCGAAGCGGTTCTGGCGGGCATCGAACGGCAGCACGAGATCCTCGTACCGGCGCGGCCCCATCAGGCTGACGTTGCAGTTGCTGATCGGGACCGGGCCCATTCCGCCGAAGAGGCCCTCCAGGAACGCATACAGGTGCTCCATGGTCTGCAGGACGGCCTCGAACAGGGCCGAGACGGCGACGGGTTCCGCGATGAGCTCGACATACAGTGACTCGCCCAGGATGCGGAAGGCGTTGTTGGTGACGCTGCCGATGTCAATGCAGTGCGAGCAGCCGCCGTAGCGCGTCTTGAGCGTCGCCGCTTCGCGGCTCAGCCACTCGCCCTCCGGGTGCCGGGCGATGTCCACCGGCTGGAGACCGCGCACCTCATCGAGGGTCCGGAACCGCGGGTAGAACCCCCATGCGTCGGCCAAATCCAACGGCGTTCCCAGCAGTACCGGCACCAGGTCGAAGCCGTATCGGATGACGGTGGCGATCTGCCCACGGCCGAGCGCGGGTCGTTCCTGGCCGCAGCCCCAGACGCCGAACGTCTCGAACAGGAACCGCTGCCGTCCCAGGTACAGAGCCTCTAGCGCCGGACGCGAGGCCGTTGCTGCACGCGGCATCCGTGCGTGGAAATGACGATCCCACCACTCCGGCATGAAGTAGAGACTGACGGGCAATTGGGTCATGTGCTATCCTTTACCCCCGCCAGACCATCGCGTTGAGTATCGTCACCTTCATCCCAGGCTGCAGGAAATGGATCACGAACCAGTCGCCGGGCCGGATGCCTTCAGCGGCCAGACCGACACCGTCCAGCGTCGCCTCGGTGGATCCGTGGAAGCCGCCGGTCAGAGTCTTGAACCGGAAGGTCTTGTTCAGCCGCGGAAACCAGACGTTCATGCCCTGGTACCACGGCGTCTGGCTGCCGGCCAGCATGGGGCGGTTGGTGCGGAAGAAGTCAGGCCGTTTCGGATCGAGTTCGGAGACCTGGTGCCAGCCGACCGCGAGCGGGGCGCTCTTCGCCAGGTCGAGGCGAACGGTTCCGTCCGTCTGCGCAGTGATCCGGCCCAACGAGAACGCTTCGCGGAAGGGCGCCCGCAGCGCGTCGGGGCCTTCGACGATCGCCTGGCCGCACCCGGTCGCGAGCTGCGCCGGCCAGGTCCCGTCCGGCCTGATGATCAGGGCGCTCTCGCGCCGGGTGCCGGTCAGGTCGCCGACGAGGTCCACGACCGTGCCGGTGAACCGGGCCGGACCGGACAGGTCCAGGCTACGACCGCGCAGGTAACTGCCGTCGAGCAGGTGCGCTTCCATGGCTTGGCCAGCGGCGTCCAGGCGCACCAGGGCGTAGCGGGCGTCGGTGGCGAGGCCGTTCGCCAACTCGATGGCGGCCGGGGCTTCCTGCCAGACGATGACATCGAGGGTTCCGTCCGCACGGGCGACCTCGACGGCCAACGCACTCCCCTCATTCCCGGCCTTGAGCGGCACGAGCGCAACGGACTTGATCGCCGACGTTTTCCCCTCCCGAAAGCCTTCCATCACGTGCACGAACCGGCTCGCAGTTTCACCGGTCTCGGCGGCATGGGTTTCCACTAGGTGATCGGTGGCGTCAAGGAAGCCGACGTTGCTGTACAGCGAGGCGTGATTGGACAACGGCTGGTTGATGATCGCCACCCAGGGCCCCTTGGCGCTGATCAGGCGGGTCTGCTGGCCGGGCACCGGGAGTCCCACGAAGCGCAGCCGCGTCCTGCCCACGTCGTCGGGTAACGGCCGCACGAAGGCTCCGCCCTTGGGGTCGCGCGGGGCATAGGCGGCGTAGTCCGTGCTCCAGGTCAGGCTCCACGGGCCGGTGGGGTGCGCGAGGACCTGGCAGTGGCGGACATGGGCCAGGGCGCGCTCCCGAACCGTCTCGGACCCGCCGGCGCTGGCGCCCCGTTGCCGGAGTTCCCGCGGCCCGCCGGCAGCGACCACGAAGCTCCCACTGCCGCTCACCACCTTGGCGGCGATGAGGTCGGGCCCGGCGCGCAACGGCGCCACAAAAACCCGATCCGCGATGCCGGGCGGGTGTGCGTCGTTGCCGGTAGTCAGGGCGTCACAGACCACCTGCCCGTTGACCCACCACTTCATCCACCAGTCGGCGACGGCGCCGAGGGTCACCGGGCCGGCTTCCCTAACGTGGATGGTCGCCAGCAGGTACGCGGTCTTGCCGTCGCCCTTGCCGCCCAGCAGCGCCCCGAGGTCCAGGCGGGTGTCCGTGAAAGCCGCCTTCTGCCCCGCGAGCCGCTTGCCGGCGATGGCCAGTTCTTTCGGAATGGCGGTCATCCCAGCGAAGTCCGGCTCCGGGGCGTCCTTGCCCACCGGGCCGAACATCGCCCACTCCTTCGGGAAGGCGAAATCTTCTTGTGCCTTGTTGTCTTGCTTCTTGCTCATGGGTTTTCATCTCCCTTTATGATTACGGCCCTTTGGCCGGAAGTTCTCTTCTATTCTGGGCGCCGTGACGCCCGGCGTCACGGGGTCATGAAGTCACGGCGTTACTCTCTTCAACGGGCTCTCCACCGGCAGGGGCCGTTCGGTTTTCACGCTCGGTTCCTGGCCGGGGCGGTAGTTCACCTCGACCCGACCCGCGTAGGGGCTGTAGAGGGCGAAGGACACGGGCACGTCCTGGGGCCAGCAGGGCAGGACGACGATCCGCTCCGGATAGTCCTGCAGCAGCATCTCCAGCACCGGGATCACGCCGGTGCCCATCCCCTGCAGGCTGGGCGACTCGGGCACCCAGTTGCCGGTCTCGGTCTTCGTCGCCGGGTTCTTCGGCGCGGTCTCGCGCGCCAGGCCGCAGGGCAGCGTGAAGGTGTGGTCGAAATGCTCGTCCGACCACCGCGCCACCTCGTCCCACAACCCCAGGCAGGCGGCGAAGACCACATCCAGATTCCACCCGTCCCACCAGTGCGGGTACAGGCGATCGCGGTACGACCGCAGCACGCTGTCGCGGTCAGCCTCACTCCGCAGCACCAGCTTCGCGGGCCAGACCGCGAACAGCTCCGTGTGCTGCCGGTTCCACTCATACGACAGCTTGTCGCCGGCCGGGTACCTCTGGCAGTCGCTCATGTCGGCCGCCGGCACCAGTTGATCGCCCGGCCGGATGACGGGGAGCACGTCCCGTCCCCCGTACTGCAGTCGCCCGCGCGGCACCTCGGGTGTCGCGGCCAGGAGTTCCTCCCACGCCGTGAGGAGTGCGCCCTCCCACTGACACGCCTGGCCCAGGCTGATCAGCCGCGCCAGGGCGTGCCGCAGCGCGCACACCATCTCCGAGGGGTCGCGTACGCCCTGCCAGGTTTCGCCGGCGTTGCACGGGGCAATGACCATGCGCCCGTTCTCGCGCTGGGGATAGCGCTGCCGCACGAACTCCACCAGCTCGGCGGCCAGCGGGCGGAGCGTCTCGTCCGCAAAGGTCTCGTCGCCGGTGGCATCCACCATGTCGCACAGCAAAGCCAGCATCCAGACCTGGCCGGCGGCGTTCTCGCCGTTGTAGGCATGCCGCCAGTACCCGACCGGCGGCTGGTCCTGCCCTGCGTCCGCGGGTGGCGCCAGGACCGCGGCCCCCTGCCACATCGGGATGAGGGCGCCGCCATGGCCGTAGACGCGCCGCGCAAAGTGCCGGTAGTAGGGCAGCTTGCGCGCATAGAACGAGGCCAGACCGCGGAGCGCGCCCCAGTCGCCGGTGCGCATGGCGCCGTAGTACGACTGGTATTGCTCGACCGCGCAGATGATCCCCGTCAGCCAGTTGTGCTGCCGCAGGTGATAGCGGTAGAGATCAATCTGGAAGCGCGGCGGCGTCTCGCGCCGCTCGCCGGCGCAGCAGGCTAGGTAGTAGCGGTAGAGGTCGAAGGCGGCCTTGTGGCGCAGCAGCGCGCCGGCCTTGTCCTCCGGCTCGAACCAGCTCCGCGCCCAGAACTCGCGCCACCACGCCTCGTGACCGGAGACGAAGGCTTCTGCGCCGTCACGCTTCGCCTTGGCCAGACGTGTCCGTGCGGTCTCCGCGAAGGCGTCCCAGCCGCCGACAGTGGAAATCCCGGCGATGAGCAGGGAATGCCTCGCCCCAGCCGGCAACGTAAGCGAGCGCTCGGCGACGTTGGCCGCGGCACCGTCGCTGACGATGGCCAGACCGAACACACGACCCGCCAGCCAGGGGCGGTTGTCGCCCGGGATGTCCGCGCCGGTGCCGTTGTCTTCGGGCTTGTCGGGCGCCACGGCGTCCGGCGGGTTCTTGTGCCAGAAACAGACGCCTGCCGCGTCGTCCACGGTCAGCCGCGATGGCGCGTCCTCCTCGAGGCGCACCGTCGGCGCGCCCGGCGTCCGCCGTCCATCGTGGATATCAATGCGGATCAGGTCGTCCGGGACGTGGGCGCGGATTTCGACCCAGACCGGGCCGTCGGCGGTCTCCGCAAACGCCTGGATCACCGACCGCCGCAGGTCGTGCTCCATGCGGAACGCCGTGGCCGTGGCGAACGGACGGCCTTCGAGGTCAACATGCAGTCGCGCCAGCGCGCGCAGCTTGCCGCCCTCGTCGATGGCGGCCGAGTGGTTGACCTGCACGACCATCTCGTCGGGGAAGTTCACGGTCAGGCCGGTCACGCCGGTGCCGGTGGCCATGAACTCCCACTCGCGCGCCGGCCGCGCCGCGAGGCGGATGAAGCCGTCCGGATGATAGGCACCGGTCAGGCCTCCGGGGGGCATCAGTGTGCCCAGCTCAAACGATCTTTCGGCGTGCATCGGGATCTCCTTCACTCCTGACTGACGGCCTTGCTGGCACTACGGCCACTCCGTCCACCAGTGGCCGGCCTTGAGCCGGTCCGGGTCCAGTGGAGCGGCGCTGACGGCCGTGACCTCGGTCGTCCCTCCGGCCGGCAGGTCGAAGAAGTTGTCCGAGAACTCGAGCCGGACGGCGTCGTCCTCGTAGCGCAGATGGCAGAAGCGTGCGAACTCCGCAGCGGTGACGGTCAGAGTGGTGAACACCTTTCCGCCTGCCTCACGCGCCCCGCCCACCCGGATCCGGATTCCCGGTTCCCTAGGCCAGGGCACGCGCTTCCATCCGTCGGGGAAGTACATGATCTCGCGCAGGGCCACCCCGTCCATCTCGGCGGCCAGGAAGAAGTGGTCGCCGGGGGCGAACAGGAAACCCGCCCTCGAGCAGGTGTGGAAGCGGGTCGTGGCGTTGGCGGCGGCGGTCACCGTCTCGGTCCTCTGCCACAGCACGCTGCCGTCCAGGCGCTTGAGTCCGAAGCGCACCTTGAGCCGCGCCGGGCGGAGCGTGTCGTTGCCGATCAGGAACTCGAAGACCCCGTGGCGCTCGAAGAGGATCGGGGCCAGCGGCGCGCAGGCGCGCTTGGCGGCGAAGTAGGCGGGCTTGGGCGTGCGGTAGTAGTCTATGATGGACCAGTTGGAGGTGGGCCAGCAGTCGTTGTAGCTCCACATCATGGTGCCGCCGTTGTTCGGGCGGTCGCGCCGGGCGGAGTCGAACTCGGCGCGCATCATCTCGGCGTGGACGGCCTGGCCGTACTTGACGTAGGTCTGCAGGTCGTGGATCTCGCCGAAGGTCGCGCCGGCGACCATCAGGTGCTGCTCGTGGTGCGGGAGGTTGTAGTGCCCGCGCTGGATGTGGTAGATCCAACTGTCATTGGGCGGCCAGTGGTTCTCTGGCGCCATGAACCGCTTGAGCGTCGCGACCGCGCAGGGACCCTGGATGCAGAACTCCGAGTCGAACGAGCAGACCTGTTCGAAGTGGCCGCGCCATTTGTCGTACTGCTTGCCCGTCTCGAACAGGGCGTACTTCCAACTGGAGATGTGGCAGTTGCCCGAGTTGGGCATGTTGCCGTTGTCATCCCTGGATTGGGGGCTGGATTCGGTGTAGGGCACCCCCAGACCGAAGCGACCGACCAGGCCGCGCAGGATCATGGTGTAGAGCTGGGGATCGTCCACGTAGCGGTTCACGGTCCAGTCCTTCGCCGTGTCTTCTTCGGAGTAGACGCCGGTGTCCATCATCAGGCCGGGGCGCTGCCCGTGGTCGAACGGGTGCGACCAGGAGTACACGTCCTCGTTGCACCCGCACCAGATGGCGATGCAGGGGTGGTTGCGCAGGCGCCGGATCTGATAGTCGGCCTCGGCGATGATCTCGCCGCGGAGCTTGGCCAGGGGATAGCCTGTGCTCGCGAACATGAAGTCCTGCCAGACCATGATGCCAAGCCGGTCGCAGAGGTCGTAGAACCCGTCCGGCTCGTACCGGCCGACGCCGATCACCCGCAGCATGTTGAAGTTGGCCTCGACGGCCTTGTGCAGGTAGTAGCCGATCTGCTCGTCGGTCACCGTGCCCGGCCAGAGTTCGGGCGTCTCCCAGTTGCCGCCCTTGCAGAACACGGGTTGTCCGTTGACCTTCAGGCCGAAGGAGAAGCCCGGCCCGGCGTCTTCCGTGAAGGGTTCCTCGAGGATCTGGACCTCGCGGATGCCGAAGCGGCCGGAACGCGTGTCTACCACCTCGCCGCCGCAGACGAGTTCCACGGAGTAGTCGTACAGGGGCTGCTCGCCGTGCCCGTTCGGCCACCAGAGCGCCGGCTTCTCGATGGCGATGCTGGTGTAGGAGCGGTAGGTGTTGTGGGGGCCAGGCGCCCCGGCGCCGTCCGCGCCGTGGCCGCTGTACCCCTTGGCCGTGTTGCGGCTGACGACGCGCGTGATGTCCGCCCCGTGGCCAGTGACGCGCAGGCGGATTTCATGCCCCGCCTGTTTGGCCGCCGGGCTCACCTCGAAAAAGAAGTCCACGCGGCCGGAGACGAACGGCTGCAGGCTCACGTCCAGGAGCCGGCGCTCGTGGTCGTACTCGAGCCAGACCGTCCCGGCCAGGCCGAGCGAGGGCAGGGGCAGCGCCCAATCCCAGCCGAAATTGAACTGCGGCTTGCGCAGCCAGGCGCGCCGGTTCCTCCAGCCCGCCAGTTCGTCCAGACGCGGGCCACCCAGCAACTGGTCCATGGACCGGAAGCGGACGAGGAGTTCGTTCCCCGAGTCCCGGAGCCTGCCGGCAACGTCGAAACGGTGCGGGCGGAACGCGTTGCGCATCTCGCCGATGCGTTCCCGGTTGAGGAACACGTCGGCCGTGCCGTCGGCGCCGTCGAAGCAGAGCTCGACAGCGGCGCGTCCGCGGCCGTCCGGCGGCGCGTCGAACCGGCGGCAGTACCACCACTCCTTCGCCGTCACCCAGTAGCACTGCCGGGCCTGCGTGTCGTAGTGCGGGTTCGGCATGCGGCCGTGCTCGACGAGCGTGGCATTGACATCGCCCGGCACGCGGCACGGCAGCCAGTCGCCGCCGCGGACATCGGGAAAGCGGGGAGCCTGCGCTCCGTCCGCGTGTGGATCCTGACCGGCGATGCGCCAGTCGGTGAGCAGCATGGTCTTCATTAGATGGAACCTCCTAGGTCAGTACTGTTGAACTCGCACATGGCATTCCCTGGTTCCCGCCGCATGGCCTCATGCGGCGCCAGGGGCGTAGCTCTTCTCGTAGATGTCGGGTCGCCCGGCCGTTTCCACCGCGATCACGAACGGCGTGCGCATGGCTCCGGCTCCGCGCACCCTGATGGCCAGCTTGTGGTAGTCGAACTCGCGCTTGTGGGTTTCGGAGAACTCGAAGACCCGTTTGTCGTCGCCGAGCAGGCTGACCTTGCGCACCGGGTTTCGGAGGCCGTAGAGGAGCAGGTCGCCGCGCGGCGCCCGGAAGATGTGCAGGTAGATCCTGCTCCCGGCGGTGGTGAGGTATCCCCAGTCCGGCTGGTGGTGCATTCTGAACGGGTTGGGGCCGGTCCCGTAGACGGCGGCGCCATTCGTCCTGAGCCAGCGGCCCATTCCGGCCAGGCTCTTGCGGCAGGAGGCGGGGATCTCGCCCTTGGCGGTGGGGCCGACGTTCAGGAGGTAGTTGGCGTTGTTGCTCACCTGCCGGGCGAGGATCTCGAGCAGGTCGCGGGTGGACTTCCATTCCCGGTCCGTGAACTTGATGCCCCAACTGCCGTTGATGGTGCCCAGGCCTTCCCAGGCGCCGGAGAGCCGGTGGCGCGGGATCTCATTGTCCCCGAGCGTGCCATAGTCGCCCAGGCCGTTGCCGAGGCGGCCGCTCACCAGGCAGCGCGGCTGGAGGCCGTGCACGAACTCCTTCAGCGACCGGCACTGGGACTCCGACATGCGCATGGTCGTGTTGTTCATGGTGGCTCATCGTCTCATGGGATTCTTTCTCGGTTGTACGCCGCGTCGTTCACGTTCTCCGCGATGCTGGTCAGGACTGGGCGACTCTCCGGGCCGCGGCCGCGATGGCCGCGGGCGATGGGCGGTAGGCGTTCTCCAGCACGGGCGCGAAGGGGACGGGGACATCCGGCGAGGCGACACGCTCGACCGGCGCCTGGAGGCTGCCGCCGAACCGTTCCATGATCCCGGCTGCGAGTTCGGCCGCGATGCCGCCGGTCTTGGGGCCTTCCTCGGCGATCACGACCCGTCCGGTCTTGGCGACCGAGCGGCCGATGGTGTCGTAGTCGAACGGCGACAGGCTGCGCACGTCAATCACCTCGGCGTCGATGCCCTCGGCCTCGAGCCGGCGGGCGGCGTCGAGCGCAAAGTGCGCCATCAGCAGCCAGCCGAGAAGGGTCACGTGGGCGCCCGGACGCCGGACCGCGGCGGTGCCCAGCGGCACGACGTAGTCCTCGGCGGGGATCTCGCTCGTGGCGTCCACGGCCCCGGACTCGGACCGGGGACCCTTCGAGCCGTAGAGCAGCTTGTGCTCGAAGATCATGACCGGGTTGTCGTCGCGCACGGCGGCCTTGAGCAGGCCCTTGGCGTCGTAGGCCGTGGACGGCGCCACGACCTTGATCCCCGGCACGCCGACAAAGAACCGCTCGGTGTTCCGCGCGTGCTGCGCGCCGCGGCCCGTGGCCCCCACCGGCGCGCGCATGACCATGGGCAGCTTGACCGTGCCGCCGGACATGTAGCGCAGCATGGACACATTGCTGTGGATCTGGTCCATGGCGCAGAGCAGGAAGTCGCCATACTGCACGTCGGCGATCGGGCGCATGCCCATCATGGCGGCGCCGGCGGCCACCCCGAAGAACCCGTTCTCCGCGATCGGCGTGTCGAGCATGCGGTCTGGGAACTCCTTCTCCAGACCCAGCGTCACCGTGAAGGCGCCGCCCCAGCCGCCGGGCACGCCAATGTCCTCGCCAATGCAAAAGACGTTCGGGTCGCGGCGCATCTCCTCGGCAATGGCGGTCCGCAGCGCTTCAGCTATTCCCATTCTCATGGTCGGGGTCTCCTCAGGCATAGACATCCGTAGTCAGGTCAGCAAGGGTGGGTTCCGGCTCACGGCGCGCGGTTTCGATGTCGGCCGTGATCTGACGGGAAACGCGGTTGCGGATCTGCTCGAGTTCGCCGGCGGTGATGTCGTCGCGCTGGAGCAGACGGCGGCTCATGGTCTCGATCGGGTCGCGTTGCGCCCATGCCTGGCGCTCCGCCTTCGGCTGATAGTGGCAGGGGTCGCGGCGCGAGTGGCCGGTCATACGGTAGGTGAGCAGTTCCAGGAGGACCGGCCCCTTGCCCGCACGGCACTCGGCCACCGCCTCGCGCGCGGCGTCGTGCACCGCCACCACGTCGTTGCCGTCCACGGTGCGGCACGGGACGCGGTAGCCGGAGCACCGCTCCGCTACGCTCTGCGCCCGCATGACCTTGCTGATGTGCGTGGAGGCGCCGTAGAGGTTGTTCTCGCAGGCGTACACCACCGGCAGGTCCCAGATGGCGCCCATGTTCACGGCCTCGTGGAACGCGCCTTCGGAGGTGGCGCCTTCCCCGAAAAAGCAGGCCACCACGGCGGGGCGCTTCTGCATCTTGAACGCCAGGGCCATGCCGGTGGCCAGCGGCAGGCCGCCGCCCACAATGGCGATCGCCGGCGGCATGCCTTTGGCCAGGTTGCCGACGTGCATGGAGCCGCCCTTGCCCTTGCAGCAGCCGGCGCCCTTGCCGAACAGTTCGATCAGGATTTCCAGCGGCGTCAGCCCCTTGGCCAGGGCGTGACCGTGCGGGCGATGCGTCGAGGTGACGTAGTCGTCCGGCGCCAGCGCGCTGCACACGCCGACGGCGGTGGCTTCCTGCCCCTGGCATTGGTGGATGGTGCCGGGCATGGACCCGGCCAGGAACAGGTACTTCACCTGCTCCTCGAACTCGCGGATCAGGAACATCCGCTCGTAGAGGCCCAGCAGGAAGCCCTTGTCGCGGGAGGCCAGGCTGTCAGAGGCGGCGCCGGGGCCGGGTGTGGTTGTTGGCGTGGTCATGGGGTCCATGGTTTCTGATCTCCACTACGGTTGCTTTGGCAGCACGGCTTCGAAGCGGATCGGTTCGGCCGTGGACTCCGATGCGACCCGGACGCGCACGGGGACGCCGGGCAGCAGATCGAACCAGTTGTCAGAACTCACTTCGCGCCCATGGTCTTCGGTGTGCACGGCGTGAACGAAGACCGGACTCGAGACTTCGAGCCAGCCGTCCGCACAGCGCGTGACGTTGATCTGAGGGTTGACCCGTGCCAGTTCCCGGTACGGTTTCAGGACCCAGACGGACTGGTCAAGGGCGGCGTTGTCCTGGCCACGCAGTACTACGGCCGCATACAGCCACTGGTGCGGGTCGCGTTGCTCGGGTTTCGGCACGTCCGCGACCGTCACTTCCCGCATGCTGTTGGCCGGAAGGGCGACCGAGTGCGACTCGACCTCCTTCTGCTGCCCGTCCAGTCGCCACCAGCCGCAGTCGACCGTGGCGTTTACCGACTGGAGCGTATCGTTGACGACGCGCACCACCAGCCGGTCGCCACGACCGCGCACGATCACCTTCATCGGTGCACACGCGCGGCGGAACCAGTAGTAGCTGGCCTTGCGGCGGAGGTAGTAGTCAAGGATGGACCAACCCGTCTCGCCCCAGCAGTCGGAGTACGACCAGATCAGGGCGCCCTGGCAATCATCCTTCGGATCGTGCTTGCGGAAACGTAGCGCCTCCATGGCGTACCCGTGGATGAACGCCTGGAACATCTGACCGTAGAGGAGGTACTCGGGCACACTCAAGGCTTCGGGATCGGCGTAATGCAGGCGAATGGCGGCGGGCACCGTGTCTTTCTCGAAGCTGTTGGTGTGCATGCGCCAGGCCAGGCTGTCTGGCCGCATCTCCTCCGGTGCCAGGTATTCCCGGACCGAGTCGAGGTGACACGGACCGATGACTCCGTACTCGCTGACAAATCGCGCGCGGCATCCATCAAAGGTCTCGTGGCGGATGCGCCGATTCATGTCCGCGTTCATGAAGAACGGTCCCCACCAGTGGCAGTCGCCGTCCAGTTCCGAATTGGGTGCGTCACCGCCGGCGGGGCTGCCTTGCCAGTAGAGTCGGTGCGGGTCGAGGTGCCGACACAGATCGGGGATTAACTGGTTGTAGAGCTTCTGGCCGCCAACGTCCAGGGGTTTGGACTTGTCCGGGTTCCACCAGTCGCGAAAGGCCTGGGTGCATTCGTTGTTGCCGCACCACAGGGCAATGCTCGGATGATGCCGCAGCTTGGGCACCACGGCTTCCACCTCGGCGCGAACTGCGGCACAAAACGCCTCGTTCTCTTCAGGATATGAGGTGCAGGTCAGCATGAAATCGTGCCATACCAGGATCCCGGCGCGGTCGCAGGCGTCGTAAAATGCCGGCGCTTCGTAGACCGAGCAGCCGTTGATGCGGATCATGTTCATGTTGGCATTCTTCGCCTCGGCCACCAAGCTCTCGTACTTGGCGTCTGGGATGCGCGCCAGGATGGCATCGTGCGGGCCGATGTTGCCGCCGCGGCAGAATACCTCGTGTCCATTGACTCGGAAGCAGAACCGGCTGCCCTCCGCCAGGCGCGTGCGGTCGAGTTCCATGGTGCGCAGCCCGATGGCAAGACGGCGCTCGTCGCAGGGCGCTCCCGCCCCATCCGAGAGGCGGGCGGTCACATGATACAGCGGCTGGTCTCCCATGCCGTTCGGCCACCAGAGCTGTGCGTTGGGGATCTCGATCGCGTCACGGATCGGCATGCGTCCCGGCGGCACACGGACCGTGTACCGGCGCCGGGCCGCGGGGGCGCCGTCCGGCGCTTGGATCTCCAGATCGAGAATGCAGGCGCGCTCGGCCCACGGGTGAAGGTTCTCCACGATCCCATCCATCTCGAGCGCCACGCGGTCGTCCCGCCGCAGCGTGTCCATGCGCAGGTCATGCAGGGCCGCGTGGCTCCGGCACTCGAGGCGCACGCCGCGCCAGATTCCGATGTTCGGCAGGGCGTCCACCCAGTCCCAGCCGTAGGAGAACTGCGGCTTCCGCAGCCATTTCTTGCCGGCCCAGTTGCGGTGTCCATACAGGTCGCCATCCCGCATCGGGTTGGGGACCGCGCCGCTGATGGCGCGGTTGGGGCGGGGTGCTTGGCCCTGGCCGGAACGCGTTTCGTCAAGGGCCAACTCACTGCCAGCGGTCAGGCGTACCAGCAGTTCGTTTCGGCCAGCTTGCAGCAATCTCCGGACGTCGACGCTCGCGGGGACGAAGGCATTCTTCGACTCGCCTGCCAGTCGGCCGTTCACGAACACCTGCGCGTACAGGTCCAGCCCGTCGAACACGAGTTGCTGACGTTCGTGCCGCAGGACTTCGGAGTCGAGTTCGAACACCGTCTGGTACCACCAGGACTTGGCCTCCGGCCAGCGGCACTTGGGCATGTTGGCGCCAACCGACGGATCTGGCATCTGCCCGGCGCGCATCAGGTCGAGATGGACCTCGCCCGGCACCCGAGCCTCGATCCAGCCATCGGTTGCCTGCCGCACGGCGGCGGCTCCGGCCTCGCCAATGCAGTCGAACGCCGCGGGCCGTACGGACCAGGTCCCGTTCAGGCTAAGCGTGTGCATAGGGATATCCTCCAAGTGCGCTTGGTCCTCCGCCATGAGAACGCGTTTCGCATTCCCCGCGGCTGTCCCGCAGGGCAGGGCGGATTGTGCGCGGCACCGCTCCAGCGCCCGGATCTCGCGATCAATGGCCGTCATGTTGAGCGGGTAGTGCCCGAACTCCTCGACGACGCGTACCATCTCGCGGATGTTCGCGTCCGGGGTGTCGCGGCCGCACTGGTCGCCCGTGGAGAGGATGAAACCGCCGTTCTCACCGGCGGCGCGGATGGCCTTGAGGCTCTCCCGGCGGACGTCCTTCACGCGGCCGCGCAGCATCGCCTCCGTGGTGTGGAGGTTGCCCATGAGGCTCAAACGGTGGCCGAAACTCCGCTTGATCTCCGCCAGGTCGCAGTCGCCCATGGGCTTGATCTCCAGGGGATTGATGGATCTCAGGTCCGTTTCGACCGCACACATCCTGACCAGCTCGCGCTCGGGGCCGCAACAGTGAACCTGCGACGGGATGCCTGCCTCCTTGCAGATGCGGGTGATCTCCTTCAGCGTGGCCAGCGACAGGTCCCGGATGATCTCCGGGGTGTTGAACACGAGCATTCCCGAGCCGCCGGTCAGGATGAAGTCCGGCCGCACGGGGCTCGCCAGCAGGCGCTTCAGGTAGTCCACCGCGCGCCGGGCGTTCCTGGCGAACCGCGCCCTCACCTCGTCACGGTGGTCGTAGTACTCGTACACGGCTTCGGGACTGCCCAGGATCCCCGCACTGACAAACACGCCGAGCACGCCCCGGTTGTCGAAGTAGTCGAGCGCCTCCTTGAGCAGCTCGAGTCCCTTCTTCTGCGGCCGGACCCCCTCGATCGGCCACCATGTGTCGGGCGGCTTCTCCTTTCCCATCTTCGCCGCCGGCAGATGCGTGGGGGAGTCAGCGCGCGGGTAGACCTTGATGTGGCTTGACCATTCCTTGCCCTGCCCTTTGCGCTGCGTGTAGCTTCGCGTGATGATCCATCTCTCGTTTCTCTCGACAATCACGGTCTCGGTCTTCACGTCATCTTCAGCGACCGCCGCCTGCGGTTCGTCGAGGGAGAAGCCATCCAGGTTGTGCAGCCACCCGTCGGTTCCGAAGTACCGGACGGCGTCCATGTAGGCCCGCCAGAGGGGCGGGTCCTGGTAGAGGTAGATGTCCCAGAATGGCTTTCCCGTCAGTCGGCACGGGATCATGTTCGACATGTCGGGCGCCACCGGGACCCGGTCGGGAATCCCGTTCATCATGGCGGTCAGCATGCGTTGTCGCGAAGTCATTGCAGTCTCCTTTCCCTGTGTGTGGCCTCATGCGTCCGTACGGGGTGCGTCTAGCGCTGCAGCCAGAGTACTCGGCTCTGGTACGGCTGGAAGCTCAAGCTCAGTCTGCCGTCTTCTGTCATCGCGAGCGGCTGGCCGACAATCAGGT
>Ga0194125_10006666_pt1 | contig 16925 bp, 19 predicted proteins | sample TA2KigC250mmetaG_FD_148626 | JGI IMG/M metagenome (GOLD analysis project Ga0194125, IMG submission 148626) | Freshwater microbial communities from Lake Tanganyika, Tanzania - TA2015034 Kigoma Deep Cast 250m | ecosystem: Environmental > Aquatic > Freshwater > Lake | place: Tanzania: Lake... | reverse complement strand
ATCGGAATACTTGGGACTAGTTTTTTTTTGGCAATGTTTTTCGAGTTTTTTTTGATCTATTAATTGTTTGGAAAGGTTTTTTTCAACTGAGGAAATTATTTTTCCCTCTTTTTTTTTGGACGATTGTTAGTATTGGTGATTTATCTTTGTCCCAAGTCCCTCTTCCCCTTAGTCTAAGCCCTCTTCGTCAGGGGTTGGTTTTTTAAACCTTTATTTCCTGAAGAATGATACATTTCGTCTATTTCGATTTCTCCACTTAACACAGGATCTTTAGATTTTCCAACCAGATTTTCTCTGAAATCCCTCGCTAAACGATAAACACTCTCCCATTTATGTCCAAGTTCTTCTGATAACTGTTTTACACTTTTCTTATCAAGATTTATGAGAATATATAACATTTCACCCATTGGAAGTTTTTTATTCGCAAATATAGTTCCTGTAAGATCACTGAAATTCAATCCACATTCATTACATGAATAACGTTTAGTTTTACCCTGAAATCCACGGTTTTGTATGGATAAAGAATTGCATTTAGGACAATGAATTCTTTCAGCCCATCTTATCTTTCTAAGAATCTCCATAGCCCTATTTTCATCTGGAATAAACAAATCCAAAACCAAATCAACATCTTTCATAATTATAATATTTGCACTTATATATTAAACCTTCGCACTATATAATGGACAGGAGTGTACTTTTTATATGATCTACATAATGTATATATAAAAATAAATGGTGATCAATGTGGATATAGATATAGAACAGTGCAGAGAAAACGACAAAATTAAAGAGATAATAAGCAAAAGTGGGCTCCCTATAAAATATATAAAACTTCTTTTAAGACTCTCAGACGCCATATATATCAATGCCATAAATTACAATGTTATAATCGACCAAGGAAAGGTAATAATATTGCTAATATCATCTAAACCAGAGGATAAAACCGGTGTTTTCAACACAACCTCTCTCAACAATGTGCTATATAAAATAAGAGATATAGAAAAAGAAAATGACGATTTCAGAACAAAGTGTGAAATAGAAGACAATTTATTGAAGATTTTAATTGAAGTAAACAATTGATTGTTATTATGCCAACTAATCATATCTTAAATTAAACCTGTGAATATGACAATTCTAAAAAAGCTAATTATGGAGAAAAAGATGGATTTAAATGAATATCGCAAACTAATTTTTGAAATAGGGGATATTGAAATTGATATATCATCTATTGCTCAATGCAGACATAGTATGGCAGAACTAGAAGAAAGAGAAAAAATTCTGGAGCAAATAAAGGAAAAAATAAATAGTGATATTCGATCCATTGAGGGAATGTACTTAAAAAAAAGAAAAATGATCAGAGAAAAATATTCTCCAAATGCCTCCCAAGGAATTTTAAGCTCATTAAAACCTGGATCGTTACCTAGAAGAAGAGCAAAAGAAATGAGACGTTTAACCTTAGAACGTGAAAGCAAAATTGAATCCTACGAGGAACTTATAGAAATAATAGATGATCTGATGGTTCAGATAGAGGATGCTAAGATACCTGTCAGGAATTGTATAAAGGAAAGATTGAGTCTGTGAAAAAAAACTTTAAATGAAAATATCATTTATGGATTATATGGGGAATCAATAATCATGGGAAGTTAAATAAGTAATTTGATTTCTTTTTTTATCACTGTATCCTCTCTTTTTTCACATATTTATCTTCAATATTTGTATTGATATAATCAAGTCTTCTCATTTCATTAATCAATAAATCACTTCCTTTATGATTCATATTCGAATTTTATTGTTTATCTCTAATTTATAAGGTCGTTGCATGAATATAAAAACAGAAAAAAGGATTCAAGATGGAGATAGAAACATGACAGAAAAACGTTTAGTTGAATTAAGGGCTGGTGATGACTCTCAGGCTGGCTACTTAGAAGTTTTAGCTGTTAAAGTTGAAGAGGGAGAGCATAAACACATATTAACATGTTTAGGAGAGCGAGGATTTACATTTGAAGTTATAGAGCCTGACATGATAAGAGCCCGTTTATATGCTCTTGGTGACCTTGGCGAAGACGATTTAATGCTGGTTATGAAGGAATTGGAAATTGTTGGATGGATTTGTAAATCTCATTCGCGTGAATGAGCTGTTTTTAAGGCTGTGAAGGTTTGAAGAGAAATGTCTACTTGTAAAGGTAAATGTAAAGTTCCCAAATAAAAAAAATTGGAATGAAGTTCAACTAATCATTCCTAAACCCCCATTTTTTTAATTTACTACTAATTTTTTTAATAACTCTTTTATCAGAATTATTATAAATTGATAAATAGTACTACTTTTTTATTATATATTTATACAAATGGTGTGAATATAGAACAAAATCCAACATAGCCCCCACATAATCTCTTGCAGCATCTACATCGTTTACATCATAACCTCTTTTAGAAACTGCATCATCAAATCTCTTAAGAAGTTCAGCTTCAACAGTGCGTAATATGAATTCTATAATCTCAGTTGGATCTTCTTTCTCGATTGCCTTTTCTGCTTTTTTTACTACTGGTCCCCAGTCCAGTCCAGCTGGTTTGAGTCCAGTGTAAGGTTTACCCTCTCCCTCTCTGTGAAGACGCACAGCAGTCTCAAAGAACCAGTAATCCGCAATTTCCGCTGCCTCCTCACTCAACTCCCTAACAGAGAGCGTTCTATCAAATGCATACTTTATTTCTGCTTCAGCCCTTCTGGGTACAAAGGGCAGCACATAGCTAACATTTTCCATTTCCAAAGCCATTTCTGCTGCCATTACCACAGGTCCATCCATTGTATCACAGTGTGGTGCCATGATTTCACCTCAGTATGAACTTGTATCACATCCTAATTAAATTATATCTTAAATAAATTTTTAAATAAATTGTTTGATCAATATAATTTTCCATAAAAAAAGTTATTGAGTCTAAGGTTTTAAACCTTATAAATACTGTATAAACTGTTATTATGTTCTTTTTATAGAAATAGATTAATTTTAGAAAATTTAAAAAAAAATCAATTATTAAATCAATGAAGATCATTTTAACGGTTCTTCAAAACTATCATTAGCTCTAAATTTAAAGACAATTAGATTTAGTAATTTTATCTGATTACAATTAATTTAGTTCTACCTGTAAATTTGTACTGGGAAGAGTATTAAAATACCAATTAAATCATTCTTTTTAACTTCACCATCTAGAGCAGCAACGAACGTGGCATGATCAGCACTTCTATTCCATTCAATTGGCAGAGGAACTTCTTCACCAATAGCAATTATATGTCCAAACTTGTTTCGTGCATAGGAAGATAAAAGACCTATATGATTTGCAGGTATCTCTAAATCCTTTATTTTGACTGGTTTGATGTCTCCCACTTTAAATTCAACATCCTCATCTGCAACTATGCTTTTTACCTTCCCTGAATCTGCAAATTTAAAATCTCCAATTTCGTGTTTCATTTCATGTTTAAGTTTTTTAAGATCTTCTCTAACTTCCTCAAGTCTAGTAACAATCCTAACCATTATATTCACCTATTAAAGCCATGAAATGATTATTCATCAATTATTTTATCAATTATTCTTCCATGGCTTGTTTTATAATCTTCAATCTGACGAAGTTTTCCCTCTCCATCTCTTCAAGTCTCATCTCGATATATTTAACTGTGTTCTGCAATCTTGGAATCATAATATGTTCTAGAGCATTTACTCTTCTTTTTGTTGATTCTATTTCACCTGCAAGTAGCTTCACAGTCATTTCAACCTCTGAAAGTTCAAGTATCAACGCAATGGCTTCTTCAAATCCACATGATGCCTCATCCAATTTTGCAGATGTGTCAACAAGTCCATAACCTCTCTGAATCATGGATTTTTTTATGTTCTTGTATTCAATTACAGGAACAGTTACACCCATGACGCTCCGGGTATCCACTTCAATATCTAATGACTCCTGAACAGACATAGCAGCCTTCCCAACAGCAAAATCACCCATTATGGCCTGAGCTGCAATGAGGTCTTCGAAAGATTTTCCCAACTTCTTCTCCACATTCTCTCTGACCCCTTTTGCACGATCTAGGATACTAAAAAATTCCATGATAAGGGCATCTCTTTTCTCCTTTAGGAGTTTATGACCCTTAACCGCTAGATTAACCCTGTCCTTTAATTTTAGAAGTTCCATCCTTGTTGGATTAACTCCTTCTACCATTTCTTCTGCCATTTTGTCACCTTAACGTTAAAGATGTTAAATTAGAGAATTATCCTTATTCTCTATATTCTGGGTAATATTTGGATATGTGTTCTTCACTGACACGTTTAAGTTCTGCTTTAGGTAAGATACTTAAAAGATCCCATCCCAGATCGAGAGTTTGTTGAATGGTTCTGTCTTCATCCTTTCCCTGGGTTACAAACCTCTTCTCAAATGCATCTGCAAATTCCAGGAATTTTCTGTCACGTTCTGTTAGTGCTTCTTCACCAACAACCATCACAAGATCTCGAAGGTCACGACCTTCTGCATATGCAGAATATAGTTGGTCTGAAACCCCGCTGTGATCTTCTCTAGTTCTTTCTGGTCCAATTCCACCACTCATAAGCCTTGAAAGTGAAGGTAGAACATCTACAGGTGGAAATATTCCTTTCCTGTGTATTTCTCTGCTTAAAACCATCTGTCCTTCTGTTATGTAACCTGTAAGATCTGCTATTGGATGAGTTATGTCATCCTGTGGCATGGTGAGAATTGGCATCTGGGTAATTGAACCTTTTTTCTCCTTTATTCTACCTGCCCTTTCATATAGAGTCGCAAGGTCTGTGTACATGTAACCAGGGTATCCTCTTCTTCCTGGAACTTCACTTCTAGCAGCAGATATCTCTCGCAGAGCTTCTCCATAGTTTGTGAGATCAGTTAATATTACAAGAACGTGCATATCCTTCTCAAAGGCAAAATATTCTGCTGTTGTAAGTGCAAGACGCGGAGTAATGATCCTCTCAATTGCAGGATCGTCTGCCAAATTCATAAATGACGTGACCCTTTCTAAAGCTCCTGTTCTTTCAAAATCTTTCATGAAATAGTTTGCTTCCTCATGGGTAATGCCCATAGCTGAAAATATGACTGCAAACTCTTCTTTTTTCCCTAAAACCTTTGCTTGTCTTGCGATCTGTGCTGCCAGTTCGTTGTGAGGTAGCCCGGATCCTGAGAAAATAGGAAGTTTCTGTCCACGCACAAGTGTGTTCATACCATCAATGGTTGAAACACCAGTCTGTATAAATTCCGCTGGGAACATTCTTGCTGACGGATTCATTGGAGCTCCATTAATATCAAGATCCTTCTCAGGGATTATCTCAGGTCCTCCATCTATGGGGTTTCCAGTTCCATTAAATATCCTACCAAGCATGTCCACAGATACACCCAGTCTCACGGTTCTTCCTGTGAATCTTATTTTTGTGGTGGATGTATTGAGACCCCTTGTCCCTTCAAATACCTGAACCACAGCTATATCTTCTTTGACTTCTAAAACTTCTCCTTTTCTGCTCTCTCCACCAGGAGTTTCTATCTCTACTATCTCTCCGTATGCTACTCCCTCTACACCTTCTACAATCATTAGAGGACCAGAAACTTCAGAAACTGTAGTATATACTTTTGCCTTGGTTTCTATTTCCATTTACTATCCCCCTATCTCCTTGCATTGGTTAATGATATTATTATTGATCTCTACCATTCTTTCTTCAAATTCAGCCTCTGGAATGTATTTCATTCTTCCTATGTCTTCTTTTACCTTCAGATCTACGAGATCGTCAATCGACACCCCCTTCGCCAAGGCAGATGTTGTTTCTCCGTGAAAATTCATGATAGTTTTTAACATTCCATATTGTTTCTGTGGTGAACAATAAGTATCAACCTCATGGTAGGCATTTTGCTGTAGGAAATCCTCACGAATCATTCTGGTACTTTCAAGGATTATTCTTTCCCGATCAGGCAATGCATCAGGTCCTACGAGTTGAACGATTTCCTGTAGCTCAGCTTCTTTTTGCAATAAAGCCATAGCTTTATCTCTAAGCTCTCTCCAATCTTGGCTGGTATTATTGGCCCACCATTCTTGCACACTGTCCAGATACAATGAATAACTCTGTAACCAGTTTATTGATGGGAAATGTCTTCTATCAGCAAGTGATGCATCCAGTGCCCAGAAAACTTTAGATATACGCAGTGTGTTCTGGGTTACTGGCTCTGATAAGTCTCCACCAGGTGGTGAAACTGCCCCTACAACTGTAACAGAGGCGTTTTGTTCCTCTTTCCCTAAAATTGAAACTCTTCCGGATCTTTCATAGAACTGTGCCAAACGTGATGCAAGGTATGCTGGATATCCTTCTTCTCCAGGCATTTCTTCAAGTCTTCCTGAAATCTCCCTCATTGCTTCTGCCCACCTGGATGTGGAATCAGCCATGAGAGCTACATCATAGCCCATATCACGGAAGTATTCTGCAATGGTAATTCCAGTATATACACAAGCTTCCCTTGCTGCCACAGGCATATTAGATGTATTTGCAATAAGTACTGTCCTGTCCATCAACGGTTTTCCACTTTTTGGATCTTCAAGTTCTGGGAATTCCTTTAAAACCTCTGTCATCTCATTTCCACGCTCTCCACATCCAACATATACAATAACATCAGCGTCTGCCCATTTAGCAAGTTGTTGCTGTGTAACAGTTTTTCCAGAACCAAATGGTCCGGGCATAGCTGATGTTCCACCTTTTGCAACGGGAAAAAAGGTGTCCTGAGGACGTTGACCAGTTATAAGTGGTATATTGGGGTCAAGTTTATTTTTGTATGGTCTTGCAATTCTGACTGGCCATTTTTGCATCATCTGAAGCTTTATAATATCTCCCGATGTTTCAATTTCAGCTATATCTTCTGTTACAAAATATTCACTTTCAGATGCAATACTTTTAATGACACCTGAGACATTAGGAGGAACCGTTATTTTGTGTAATACTACTGAAGTTTCCTGAACTTCAGCAATAACATCTCCTCCTGAAACGGAATCCCCTTCACTTGCTTTGGGTATAAACTTCCATTTTTTCTCCTTTGATATGGCCGGTACATCTACACCTCTTGGAATATAATCGCCTGCTAGGGCCTTTATACCTTCAAGAGGCCTTTGAATACCATCAAAAATTGATCCTATAATTCCGGGTCCTAATTCGACTGAAAGAGGACCACCAGTACTTTCAACAATCTCTCCTGGTTTTATTCCTTTGGTTTCTTCATAAACCTGAATGGTTGCAGTGCTTCCCTCAAGTTCGATGATCTCACCTATAAGTTTTTCTTCGCCTACTCTAACCATCTCATACATCTGAGATCCTTTCATACCATCAGCGACTACAACTGGTCCTGATATTTTTATTATTTTTCCTGTAATCACTAATAATCCTCCCCTTTTCATTTTTTTATTTTACTGTTTCAATACCAATCGCTCTTTTTACCAGCTCTTTTATTGGATCAGTGGCTCTTTTAATTGGGCCTGTCTTATCTGGTACCTCCACTATTATTGGTAATGTTCTATTTTTTGTTATTCTATCAATGAACTCCCTTATTCCATCTCCTATTTTTTCTGTTGTTATGATAATTGAGAATCCCTGATCTGTTAGATCTTTTATTATTTTTTTTGCCCCTTCCATATCTTCAATAGCATGCACTTCTTTTATTCCTCCAAGTCTAAAACCTGTAACTGTGTCTGAATCAGCGACTATTGCTATGGATGATTTAGACAATGTTGAATCAACTGAATTCATTTCAATCCTCCAAGTAACATTTTTCTCATGATTTTAGGAGGGAAACCTTCTTGCTTAGCACGTAATATCACTTTTAAATTCTTTATTTCAGTTTCTTTTTTAGTTAAAAAGTCAAGAATCGGCCCTATAGTTGAAGGTCTCCTTTTAGACAACATACCACCAAGTTCCATGGCATATCTGTCTAATGCGAATTCTAAAGCTGATACAGAACCTGTTTTCTCATATTCAGAGATATTATCTCTAAGTAGATCAACATAATCTGTTCCCTCAAGCATGCTTACAATATCACCTATTTTCTCAGCACCCAGAAGATCTTTAAGTTTCCATGGGCTTAGTTGACGACCTCCAGATATAAGGTAATCCTCTATATCCTTAAACTCCAAATCATCGATCCTAGAACGTAAGATTATTTTAAGATTGATTATATCTATTTGTATACTAACCAGAGAATTTAAGACCTCTACATCTCTATTAGATATATTTGAAACGGTTTCTAACCATCTATCAAAATAATATTTGTCAAGAGATGCTTCAAGTGGTAAAATTATCTTCTTTTCCTTGTATAGTGGTATGGTATCTTCAATGATTCCATAATACTCAGTGCCTTTCAGAACTTCTGCAATTTCTTCAATGTTTTCAGAATTTATTAGTCTATCTAAAACATCTTTTTTTAGTCTTCCAAATGGGATTGTAGCATCCTTTATCTCCTCAAGACCAACTCCCATCTCTTTGGCAACTATTATGGTCTTTATATTTTTAATATCCCACCTACTGAATAAAACCTCAAAAAATTCTTTAAACATTTTTGGAGATATATTTGCAATTAATTTGTGGGTTTCTGCAAGTTGCATATCCATTGCTTTTTCAAAAGGGAACTTATCCATGTATTTTTTGTAGTCTGGTACCTCTTCTACCAGATTGTATGTTTCTTCCATTTCTTTTGCATCAATTATTTCCGTGATCTGTTTTCGATCCAACAATTTACCTTTTCTCGCCATTACCCTAGCATTTGGATATGCGTAAGGAGCGAATTGAAAGAATTTTCTTACTGATACAAGAACAATAATTAAAGCTGCTGTTCCTGCTCCAAGCAATATTATTGTGAGTAAATCTGGGGAAAAAGCGTCGGCCATCTTATCTCTCCTTTATTTAAATAAAACCTTTGCTACTTCTAATCTCAGAACCCCTCTGAAACGCTCCATTCTAGCTTCAATTGTATTGTTTACCTCTACATTGCCATCTGCAGTTTTTACACAGACTCCTCCAATGGTATCTATTATTCCTCCAATATTCAGAGTAGTTTCATTACCAGTTTCTTCAGATATTTCCTTTTCTAAATTGCTTAAAGAACCTTCTATCTTTCCGACATCTTCTTCCTTTAGAAAAATCTCCAGAGAACCTCCACTTATCTCCAAAGAAGCTTCTTTAATCAATTTTACCAAAGAATTTATATACTCTTCTGATTCTGTAGATGCTACTTTTCTCAAGTCTTCTTCGGCTTTTTGGAAGGTTTTCTCCATTATATTTTCTCTTGCTTCAAGTATATTTCGTTTTGAATTCAGTTTTGCATCTGACATGATCTGCTGAAATCTTATATCTGCTTCTTTATTAGCATTCTCTAGAATATCCATCTCTTCTTTCTGTGCATTTATTTCTCCTTTTTTAATGATTTTACTGGCTCTCTCTTCTGCTTGTTTTATTATATCATCTGCCTTGGTATGAGAATCTGAAAGTATACTCTCCACTATCTTTTCTGCTCCTGAACTCATTTTTCTCTTATCCCCCAAATTAGATATATTTTATAAATTCATGATCTAAAGATCCCTTAAAGGAGGGTGGAATAATTTGTTGAGAATTATCCTACCATTATTCCAGAGAAAACTATAAGCAGCAACGCTATCAGGAAACCATATATAGCCTGAGTCTCTGGCAGAGCTGAAAATACAATTCCTCTTGCAAACATTCCTGGATCTTCAACAACTGCACCTACACTTGCTGATGCTGCGAGTCCTTGCCCAAGACCTGATCCTGCGGCTGCTACACCTATAGCTAAACCTGCACCTATAGCTAAAATACCAAAATTAGTTGGCACTGCTTTTCCTGCCATTAACCCAGAGAAAACCATAAGCAGTAACGCTATCAGGAAACCATATATAGCCTGAGTCTCTGGCAGAGCTGTAAAAACAATACCCCTCGCAAACATGGTTGGTTCTTCTGCTACGGCTCCTACACTTGATGCAGCAGCTTGACCTTGTCCAAGACCAGATCCTGCACCTGCAATTCCCATAGCTAAACCTGCACCTACTGCTACTAAAGCTGCTCCAATTGTAATCTCAACCATTTTTTCACCTCTATCATCAACTTTATTTTTTTATTTTTTCAATTTTATTTATGAATCTAATTTTTTTAATTCTTTATAATTCTGAATTTTTTACTACGATCCTAACTTTGTGATCTTTCTTTCTGCATGGAATGGTCTAAATTTCAATCCGTCTCCAGTATAGAACTGGCTAAAGAATTCAACATAATGCAGACGCATGGAATGTATGAATGCACCTAGGGATTGAATCATTGCATTTGCAGGATGCCCAAACATCAAAACCAGTGCTGTTAGAACTACCCCAATTACAGGAATGGGGCCAACAACCTTAAATGCCACAATGTTCACTGCCATTGCCATACCACCTGTGGAAAGACAAAGCGCAAGTAACCTAGAATAGGAAAGAACGGTTCCTATAAAACCCATTATATCCATGAGGCCAAAAACCCCATTGTGATATATAAGCAGAGCCAAACCGACTATGGCAACTCCTACCCCTATATAAATGGAAAATCCATTGGATAAGTAAGCAACACCTAAAAGAATAACACCAAATATGAGAATAAGCCAGCAAATTTGATCTCCAAATGCCTCTGCAATGGCACCTTTTTTTATGTTGTTGTAAGCTCCAATAATCAATCCCAAAGTTGTATAAATTATTCCACAAAGCAAGGCGATTATTAAAATATTCTGAGGGGCTACAAAGGCATCGATAGATTTAATCACAACTGGAATTTGCGTTCCCAGATATTTTGGGAAAATATCACCCATAAAACCATTGGTTATAAGAGCAAGTATAATTGTCCAAGCTCCACAGGCCATAAGAATTATACCAAAGCTCCTCATCACCTTATTTACCTTACCAATCCCCATGAAAATAAATACACCAGCTGCCATATCAAATATACCATATAATCCATCTGTAAGACAGAATCCGAAGAAAAATGGGAATACAAGGGCAAAGAATATAGTTGGATCAATTTCATTGTATTGTGGTGGTGAATACATCTTAGTCATAAACTCAAATGGCTTTGCAAACCTCGGATTTTCCAGGTGCACTGGAACATTTTCTTCACCATCTGGATTTGTGACATCTACTATTGAATGCCCCTCTGTGGATTTTTTAATTAAATCCAGTGCATTGTCCAAATCCTTCTCCCGTACCCATGCTTCTAACATGTAAGTTTTATCTGTTTTGGCAAAAGATGAGAAGATTTCCTCTCTTTCTCTTTCAATTTCAAGCTGTTCTTTTAGGATTAAAATGTCCTCTTTCCATTTTTTAGATATATCCGTGGTTTCGGTCATTAAATCCTTCTTTTCCTTTTCTAGATTATCGAGTTGAGTTTTAACATTTTTGATGGCTTCTTTGGGTTTTCCGGACAGCCCTGCAATATCAAATTTTTCAAATTCAAACTTCCTTAAAAGTTTGGTGAGATCTTCTCTGTATTTATTCAAAGTGATGATGACCAGTGTTTTTTTAGTTTCTTCCTCAGTTTCACTTTCTAAAATTATTATCTTATCAGTTATTTCCTCTAACTCTTTCCTAAATTTGGAATAAACTTCCAAAGCCACTTTTCCTGATATTATGGATGTATGGTCTGTATCTATCAAATCAGTCATGTGCAGGTCTAAAAATTCCAGGTTTTTTAGAGAGTTAAAATCAGATTCAAGTTGTATCTTCTGTGATTCCAGTTCTTCTAATCTTTTTTGAATAGTTTGGGTTCTTGATTCCACTTCATCTAGAAAAAGATTAGCATTTTCAAGTATCTGTTCTTTATCTAATTTTTCAATTTTCTTCTTTTCAGGTATTTTTGGACTTATAAACCCTTCAATCAATTGTATTGGACTTACTTTTTCTTTTTTCACAGTACTCCAAAAATCAGTTATATTTGTTAATCTTAATAAAAGAGAAGTTAATTCGGCAGTATGAGGACCTGTACGTGATGGTTTAAATATTTCACTCCACTCGATATCCTCTCTAACCCGTTCAGACATATCATGAATCTGTACGACTGCTGCCTCGTGTAATGAACTTATCAAAGAATCAGAATAATCATCCAAAGTAATAATTCCAAGTTTTCGCATTCTGGCTGGTTTAAACATGTATATCACTATTAAAAAGATTAAAGGATGTTATTTGTTATAACTGTGGCTGCTTCATCAATTTTATCTTCAGTTTGAGCTTTAATATTGGAAACTTCCTTTTCTGTTTCTCTTAATATTCGGTTTGCTTCATTTTTAGCTTTGCCTTCAGACTCAAAAATGATCTGTCTGTATCGTTCGTTTGCATCTTCCTTAGTTTTTTCCATGATACTGATTGATTCCTCATTTGCTTTCTCTATTATTTCTGAAGAGCCTTGGTTCGCATCTTCTAAAAGCTTTTTAGCATCATTTTCAGCTTTTTTTATGGTACTAATAGCTTCTGATATCGTTATCATTTGAATCACCACATCTTTAAGAGAATTTATGAAATGATTATATATATGTTTTACTATTTTAATCTGGAATCCGTCACTTCATATTTAACGTCCATATCCTATTGTCCTACAATTAAATATTAGTAATAGTACTTTTCTAAGCCAATTAATTCCATTATCAAAAACAGATTGAAAAAATCAGCCCAATTTCAAATTTTATTTAAACTCTTCTTAAAGGTTTAATTTAACTTTAGGATAAATATCAGTTTTTAACAGTATTAAACTTGAATTTAATTTTAAATCTTTTTCGAAAATTGATTTATTTAATAACGTTTATAACTAATCTGTGGCTATTTAGGATTTTTATGCACTATAAAAATATCAAAGTGAATTGGGTGGTTATCATGCGCCTAGACCTATAGAATAGAACTTGAGTACTGTAGCAGTTATGCACCATAAAACCCACACAATTACAATCACAAACAAAGCAATAACGCCCTTAGACAATTTATCACCCCTCTTTATTTCTTATTTATAACACATTAACATAAATGTTTCGCAGATAAAAATGCTCAATAATAGACCGACATATATCTCTTTTTACTTAGATCCTATGATCTTTTGTTGATCCGATAAATATTTATTTAAGACTTGCATCCTTTTGTTTGATATAATGAACATCTAATTAAAGTTTTAGAGCTTATATCAATGTTTGTACGAAATTTAGGACATTACAATTATTTTATTACCTTTCTCTCATCAACTCCATCGTAAAATATCTCATCTATTTTGAAAAGTTTTCTAAATGGAGGTTCTCTCGTTTTCTCTTCAGTTACATGAGCAATTATTGCTGGAAGTCTTCCAATCATGAATATACCGCTGCCCACCCTCCAGTCAAAACCCATGTCTGAGAGAATTCCTGCGTTTGCACCGTCTATATTCATTCTAATTCCTTTATTCTCAAAAAGAAGGTTCTCGAGTGTAAGAGTTAGTTCTGTATGGATACTGGAACAATCATATTTTCTGGCAAGTTCAATTAGCCTAGGAGCTCTTGGATCTTCAGTATGATATCTATGTCCAAAACCCGGTATTTTCGCGTCGCATTGTAAAAGATCATTCAATATTTCTACGGCGATTTTTTCAATATCTCTTTCAAAATCTCCTTCTAATCTATGAATTCCTTCCTGTAGAATTCTCATTGCCCGTTCTAATGCGCCAGCGTGATGTTTTCCAAATGCAAGGAGTCCTCCGGCAACACAAGTATTTAAGGGAGATCCTGCAGATGCCATGAGCCTTGCAGCTTGTGTGCTCGGAGGAGTTACACCATGATCGCAAAATGAGACTAATACCGCTTCAAGCATTTTTGATTCCTTTTTTGATGGCATTTCACCTTTTATAAGCAAATAAACCATTTCAGAGAAGGATATATTCCCTATTAGTTCTTCTTGTGGGTATCCTTTGGTAATAAGCCTGTTAGGCTCAACTTTAGTTATTGATGTTTTCCACTTTAAATTACTTAACCTAAAAATGTTTTCCAGTGTTTCTCTTCCAATTGCCATGAGATATCACCCCAAAAAGTAGGAAGGCAGATTTACCAACGATCTTCGCGGTTCCACACAGCAGCATGGACGCATGCTAACTATTCGCACACCGCTCGCCCTCTGTGGACCTATATTTATGAAGGATCCAAGGGCTGTATTGGAACCTCCGATACCAAGCGTGCCAATATTGGTGTTATTAATGGATCTGGTTATTTTCTTCTCTATTTCGGACTGTTTGTTTAAGTTTCCATGTGCCATTGCCTTTAACATCAACGTGGATGCTTCAAAATGAGTTCTACCTATGCCAACTGCAGGAATACATGGAGTGCATCCAAGCATAGGAAGCTCTGATCTCAACCATGTTACAACTTCCTCAAATACTTTTCTATTTTCTCGTTTATGAAAAACTCTATAAGTACTTGCCCTTATTTCTGGACCACCACCTAACATAAGAACATGGATATTAACACCCTCTCCTTTGATCTCATCAATTATAAAATCAGGAGGAACCACTTTTCCGGGATCATTATATAAACCTTTTCTCTGTTCTATTCTCTCAATAACATCACCACGAACTGCCATAGGTCTTGCTGGAAGTTTTCTTAAACCTTCTGCTATTCCTGTTTTTATATTTCCCAAAAAATTCGCTGGAAGGGAAATTCCTTCCCCAATTTCAACAATAACATGAGGAATACCTGTATCATCACAAAGTGGGAGTTTATTTTTGTTTGCTATCTTGGCATTTTCAATTAGTAGTTCAAGTATCCATGCAGCGTTTTCATTGGTTTCCATGGAGAGAGCTCTTTTATATGCATCAAACTGGTCTTTTCTAAATGTTGTACTGGCTTCAATTACTGCATTTTTGATTAAATTAGGTATATTCATTACATCACTACCATGATTATTGGGATATAAACTATTAGGTTCTTCTGATACTTTAAAGTCACAAATTTTATTTATTGAATAGATACAAATAAATATTAATAGACATCAATTGAGAAAAAAGAAGGAGGTGAGAAAAAATGGAGAAAATATTGGCTATAATTATTTGTGCAGCGGTGATTGTTGTCGCGATTGTAACACCGCAGCAGGCAAGCGCAAATTCAAATGATCAGTTCAATAATCCTACAGCAACCCCTGATTCAACGATAATTTTCGACGATCAATTCAATGATCTGACATTGAGCCCTGGTTGGGTGATAAGTCCGGGAAGAGGTAGCTACTCCCTTACTGACAATCCAGGATATCTGCGTTACATTATTGACGCTCAGCATACGTCTCGTACGGAAGGGGGTGGTTATGCTAAAGCTCTTTGGCTTGTTCGTCCATTTTCAGGGGATCAATGGATTCTAAAAACAGTTATAATCTTCAATATGCGCCCAGCAGCGCCAACGAACAACCGAAACATGAATTTCGCCATTAGAAAACCAGATGATACTGGAATAGCTGGTATGCAGCGTTCTGTGGGTGTGTATGATAATAATCCTGGCTCCAATGCAATGCAAATGGGCGCAGGCCCAAATACTCAAACTGTATACTTCCCAAATTCGCCAAATCCTCTTCCTCTCGAGAGATGGTATCTTGAGGTGGAGCGTAACAAGGATCAGGTCACCATTAGGGCAAGCAATGACGGCGTTGATTCAACATTTGAATATGTAAGTAGTTATACATTCCCTGCAGGCTCTTTAGGAAATGATCAGAAAATAGAAATCGAAGGTGATGGTTGGTATGGTTCCAACAATCCTCCCGGCTATGCGGACTTCGACTACATCAAGGTAGTATCAAATATCATTCCAGTAACTATAGACATAAAACCAGGAAGCTTCCCCAATGCAATTAACCCAACTAGCAAAGGAGTTATCCCAGTTGCGATTCTTACAAACGAAACATTCGATGCTTCCTCAGTGAATGCCACTACTGTCAAGTTCGGACGTAATGGCACTGAAGCATCCCCAGTTCATTGGGCAATGGAAGATGTGAACCACGATGGATACATTGACATGATTCTTCAATTCAAGACACTAGAAACAAGTATACAACTGGGCGACACAGTAGCAAAGCTAACGGGCAAAACTGTAAATGGAATTCCAATCAAAGGCACCGACAGCATTATGACAGTTCCAAAATAACATCAGCATTGAAACAGTAGCACAATAAACAAAGAATGAGTAAAATAGATTAAGAATTAGGATGAGCAATCAGCTCATCTTTTTATTTTTCGGCTAATAATCTGGCCCTTATTAATTTATTTTTTTATATTATCCGATAGATGTCAACTTCCTATTTAGGGATCGCTAAATCAGCAGCACCTCTTTTAGACATTACTGCATCTTCGTAGTATCTATTTATCATGTCCTGAACAAGTCTGACCTGTCTTATACGCTCAGCAGCCTGTTTTTCTGTTGTTTCCCAACCATGGTGAGTTGCAACAGCGCCGCCTGTTTTAAGATAAACTGGTGCAGCTACCCTTATCATTTCTGGAACCTCATAGTGTCTTATAAAACCTCCAGAAGACTGGGGATTTTCTGTATGAATGTCGATAGAGATGTTAATAGCATTTCTTAAAGAAGCAATCATAGGGATCTGTAGATCTCTTACTGGATTGAATGAATCAGCCCCTAAATCCTCCAAAAGCTTTGCAGAAGCAGGGTTACCATGACCACAATGTGCAGACACCTTAAAATGGACATCAGACGGTATTTCTCTATCATTTCGCATTTTACCAAGTACCCACAATAATCCTTCATCATAGAAAACGATTCCTTTAACCCCCAAGTCTATGGCTCTTTTAACGTCCTCTATTGCATAGAATAAATTGTCATATCCCCTTAACCTATATCCGATCCTAGCTCCTTCTTTT
>Ga0194125_10006664_pt1 | contig 16926 bp, 12 predicted proteins | sample TA2KigC250mmetaG_FD_148626 | JGI IMG/M metagenome (GOLD analysis project Ga0194125, IMG submission 148626) | Freshwater microbial communities from Lake Tanganyika, Tanzania - TA2015034 Kigoma Deep Cast 250m | ecosystem: Environmental > Aquatic > Freshwater > Lake | place: Tanzania: Lake... | reverse complement strand
CGATCAGTTGTACTGGAGAGGGCTGATCCGTTTGCGTCCTCGGATACGGGTGATGAACGAGAGCTTTCGAAGGTTCGTGCTCTCGGCCCAGCACCCGGAAGAAGTCTCGCAATGGGAGAAGGAGGGCGCGGCCGCGGGTTGGGGGGCGCCGAGAACGGCGTTCCTGACCCTGGCCCTGTTCCTCGCCGCTTTCCTGTTCCTGACGCAGAAGGAGGCCATGCAGTCCTGGATCGGCTTCGTGACCGGCCTGGCGGCGCTGATCCCGGCCGTTCTCAAGCTCCTGGGAATGCTGCAAGCCGGCCGCGCCCCGCAGGCAGGGAGCGAGTGAGGCAGCCGGCGCGCCCCGGAACACTCCAGCGCGGGAATGCATCCCCGACGGGGAACTGCAATATAATACGTGTTGCGTAAGCGGGTGCGACGATGAGACAGCTTTCCAGGCTGGTGTGGTCGGAGGGGATGTACCTGGGCCCGCACCATTTTCAGGCCCAGAGCCGATATTTCGAGGATACGGTTCACTTCGCACTGTCCAACCTGTGCTTCGTGCCGTGGGGCCTGGCTGGATACGAGCTGGACGCGGAGGCGCTGCACAACGGGACCCTGTCCGTGGTGCACGCGCGGGGGGCGTTCCCCGACGGCGTGGTGTTCCAGATGCCGGACTGCGACCCGCTACCGGAGGTCCGCCACATCGCCGAGCTGTTCTCGCCCATCCGCCCCAGCATGACCGCGTACCTGGCGCTGGCGCCGCACCGGCCCGGCGCCGCCAACTGCGCTTCCGATGAGGCCGCCTCGCCCGCCAGCCGCTACCTGGCCGAGATCCTCACGCTGGCCGACGACACCACCGGCCTGGACGAGAGGCCGGTTCAGGTCGGCCGCAAGAACATCCGCCTGCTGCTGGACAGCGAGCTGAGCGACGACCTGGTCAGCCTGCCGGTGGCGCGCATCATGCGGGACACTTCGGGACACTTCATCTTCGACGAGCGCTTCATCCCGCCCTGTCTGGAGATCGGCGCCAGCGAGCGCCTGATGCGGATGCTGCGGCGCCTCACGGAGATCCTGGGAGAGAAGAGCGCCACCTTGTCGCAGGCCAAGGGCGGGGCGCAGACGCCCGCGGGGTGGTCGGCCCAGGAGGTCAGCAACTTCTGGTTCTTGCACTGCGTCAACGCCAGCCTGGCGCCGCTGCGCCATCTGTACACCGCCCGGCGGGGGCACCCGGAGGGGCTTTTTCTGGAGATGCTGCGGCTGGGCGGCGCGCTGTGCACTTTTGGCCTCGAGACGCATCCGCGCACACTGCCGGTTTACGATCACCTGCGGCTCCAGGAGTGCTTCGAGGCGCTGGAGCAGCACATCAAGTTTCTGCTGGACACCATCATTCCGCCCAACTGCATCCCCATCCCCCTGACGCCCGCGGGCGACTACTTCTGGACGGGGCCGGTGGCGGACCAGCGCTGCCTGGGGCGGGCGCGGTGGGTTCTGGCCATCCAATCGGGGATCGGCGAGGCCGAGCTGATCATGAAGACACCGCAGCTCGTGAAAGTCTGCTCGCAGGGGTTCATCGGGAAACTGGTGACCCGGGCCTTGCCGGGCCTGACGCTCACGCACTTGCAGGCGCCTCCGGCGGCCGTCTCGCCCAAGCTCGAGAACCAGTATTTCGGCGTCACGCGGGCCGGGCCATGCTGGGACCATATCGTGCAGACACGGCAGGTGGGCGTCTATGTCCCGGGTGACATCCCCAACCCGGAGATCCAGTTGCTAGTGGTTCTGGAGGAGTAGGGACTTCAATGGGCACTCCATATTCGAGCGTTCCCGGCGGGCAGCCGGCGGGGGCCGGCGGCCAGCGTCTTTTGGACAACCTGGCGCTGGCGTTCCAGGAAGTCTTCACGGCGGTCGCGCGGCTGCGCGCCGGCAGGCAGGTGGTCACCGACGCGGAGCAGTTCCGCCACCAGATGCGCCACGGGGTGAAGGTGGCCGAGGAGGAGGCCGCGCGGCGGGGCTACCCGGCCGAGGCAGTCCGCATGGCCCTGTTTGCCGTGGTGGCTTTCCTGGACGAGTCGGTGCTGAACCTGCAACACCCCGCGTTCGCTAATTGGCCGCGCATGCCCATGCAGGAGGAGTACTTCGGGCGGCACGTGGCCGGGGAGGTGTTCTTCCAGAACCTCCAGCGGCTGCTGGGGGCGCCGGACGCGCACAACGTGACGGACCTGCTGGAGGTCTACCAACTGTGCCTGCTGCTGGGCTACCGCGGCCGTTACGGGTTGGGAGGCCACGGCGAGCTGCGCTCGCTGATGGGCGCGGTGGCGGAGAAGATCCGGCGCGTGCGGGGCGCGGAAGCCTGGCTCTCGCCGCAGTGGGCGTTCCCCGCGGAAACGGCGCGGCCGCTGGGCGCCGACCCCTGGGTCAAGCGGCTGCTGCTGGGGGCGGTGGCCTGCTTCACGCTGGCTCTGGCGTTGTTCGTGGGCTACAAACTGTCGCTGGGCGCGGGGGCCTCGGACATCCGCGTCATCGCCACACAGGGGCAAGGCTAGGAGGCTGCCATGGGCCTGCATTACATTCTAACCGGCACGGCGCTGGCGGTCTACATGATGCTGGCGTGGATTCTGGGGGGCCTGCTGGGCCTGCGCGGAGACCATTTGCTGATATTCCGGGTAGTGGCCGCGATTGTGGGCGTGCTGGTGGCGGGGCTCTACATCTGGATGCAGTTCCGCAGTTACGCGGCGGGCATCCGGCCCTCTTCGCGCGGCGGCGACGGGAAGGAAGCCCCGGGCGGGGCCGACGAGATCGACCTGTTGATCCGCGACGCCGAGGCGCGGCTGGCGGCTTCCCGGCTGGGGCGCGGCGCGCGGCTCTCGCAGCTTCCGGTCGTGCTGGTGGTGGGACCGCCGGGATCGGCCAAGACCACCAGCATCCTGAATTCGGGCCTGGAGGCGGAGCTGCTGGCCGGGCAGGTGTATCACGAGAACGCCGTGGCGCCCACCCGCGCCATCAACCTGTGGTTTGCCCGGGACACGGTATTCATCGAGACCGCCGGACGGCTGCTCGACGAGCCGGCGCGGTGGACACGCCTGATCAAGCGGCTGGCCCCGGGGGGCCTCGGAGCCATGCGCGGAGGTCAGCGGGCGCCGCGCGCCGTGGTGCTCTGTTTCGACGGCGAGGAGTTCCTCAAGCACGGCGCCTCCGACGCCGTGGCGGTGACCGTGCGGACCCTGCACCAGCGCCTGGGCGAGATCTCGCAACACCTGGGCATCAGCTTCCCGGTTTACGCTCTGTTCACCAAGACGGACCGCATTCCCTTCTTCCTCGACTACGTGCGCAACCTTACCCATGAGGAAGCCGCGCAGGTGCTGGGCGCTACCCTGCCCCTGCCGTCCGGAGCGGTCCACGGCGTCTACGCCGAGCAGGCCGGCCAGCGGCTGGCCTCCGCCTTTGACGGCCTGTTCTTCTCCCTGGCCGAGCGGCGCATGGACTTCCTCGCCCGTGAGCACGCCCCGGACAAACTCCCCGGCGCTTACGAGTTCCCCCGCGAGTTCCGCAAGCTGCGGCCCGCACTGGTGCAGTTCCTGGTGGACCTGGCGCGTCCCAGCCAGTTACGCGCCTGCCCCTTCCTGCGCGGCTTCTACTTCAGCGGCGTGCGCCCGGTGGTGATCGAGGAGGCGGTCCCCGCCCCCATGGAACTGCCGCCGCCGCCGCCCGAGGCGGGCGGCGCCACTTCCTTCTTCCGGCCGGGATACCAGCAGCCCGGCGCGGCCCCGCCCGGTGCGGCTCGCGCCTCGCGGCGGGCGCCTCAGTGGGTGTTCCTGAGCCACTTCTTCCACAGCGTGGTGCTGGCCGACCGCCTCGCCCTGGCGGCCAGCGGGGCCAGCGTCAAGGTCAACCGGCTGCGGCGCGTGCTGCTGGCGGCGGCCGCCGCGCTCTTGCTGGTGTACGCCATCGGCCTCACCGTGTCCTGGGCGCGCAACCGCGGCCTGGAACAGCGCGTGCTCGAGGCGGCCCGGGGCCTGCGTGCCGTCGAGCCGGGCGGCCAGATACTGCCCTCGGCGGATTCGCTGCGCCGCATGGACGCGCTGCGTCAGGAGCTGGTCACGCTCGGCCAGTATGAACGCGAAGGCCCGCCCCTAAGTCTGCGCTGGGGGCTCTACGTGGGCGGCGACGTTTACCCCGACGTACGCCGCGCCTACTTCAGCCGCGCCTTCCACCCCCTCCTGTTTGCCTCCACGCAGGCCGGGATGTTAGACACGCTGCGCCGGCTGCCTGCCAACCCCGGGGCCACCGATCCCTACCGCCCCGTCTACGATACCTTGAAGGCTTACCTCATCACCACCTCCGAGTACCGGCGCTCCACGCGCGCCTTTCTGACGCCCGTCTTGATGGAGCGCTGGCTCACCGGTCGCCCTCTCGAGGATGATCGCCTGCGTTTGGCGCGCGCCCAGTTCGATTTCTACGCCGACGAGCTGAAGGTCTCCAATCCCTTCTCCGCCCAGGGCGACTCCCTGGCCATCGACCGCGCGCGGCGCTACCTCAGGAGCTTCGCCGCCGACGAGCGCATCTACCAGGCCATGGTGGACGCGGCCTCGAAGAAGGTCCCGCCCGTGCGCATGTTTCCCAACGAGGCGGTGCTGAACAGCCGCGAGGTCAAGGGCGCTTTCACCCGGGACGGTTTCGCCTTCATGCAGGCGGCGTTCAGACGCCCGGACCAGTTCTTCGGGGGCGAGGAGTGGGTGCTGGGGCCCCAGGTATTGGCCACGGGGGATCTGGCGCGGCTCGAGCAGAACCTGCGAGCTTTCTACGTCCGCGACTTCCTCAAGGAATGGCGGGAATTCCTGAAGGGTTCGACCGTAGCCCGCTACGCGAATCTGGAAGACGCCGCCAAGAAGCTGGGGATTCTCTCGGGGGCGCAGTCGCCCCTGCTGGGCCTCTTCTGCCTGGTGTCGCAGAACACCAACGTGGACCTGCCGGAGGTCAAGCTGGCCTTTGATGCGCCCCAGCGCGTGGTGCCGCCGGCCTGCCAGAACCAGTGGGTGGCCCCCTCCAACCAGAACTACATGGCCAGCCTGCTGGGACTGCAAGCCTCGGTGGCGCAGGTGGCGGCCGGCGCGGGCGGGCCGAGCGACCCCGCGGCCGTGCAAACCATCGCCGAGGCGCAGAAAGCCCTGCTCATCACCGGGCAGATGGCGCAGGGTTTCCAGATCGACCGCGACGCCAACCTGCCCGCCACGGTGCGCACGCTGATGGAGGAACCCATCACCCAGGTGGACCGGCTGCTGCGGGGCCTCGGTCCCCAGGAGCTTCGGGGCAAGGGACAACTGCTGTGCAGCCAGTTCAGAGAGCTGATGAACAAGTACCCCTTCAACCCCAAGAGCAGCACGCACGCCAGCCTGGACGACGTCAACCGCTTCTTCCGCCCCGCCGACGGGGCCATGTGGCAGTTCGTCAGCCAGAACTTGCAGAACCTGGTCCAGCAGCAGGGATCGCAGTTTGCGGCCAAGTCCGGCGGCATGATGTCGATGCGGCCGGAGTTCCTGGGTTTCCTGAACCGCGCGGCGGCGTTCACTAGCGCGGTCTACCCCGGCGGGGCTCAGCAGCCGCGCCTCGGCTACACCTTGCGCTCCAACCTGGCCGGCACCAACCAGAGCATCAACCTCAACCTCGACGGCCAGAATTTCACCAACTCAGGCGGCAAGACCGCTTCCAAGCAGTTCGTCTGGCCGGGCAACCCGCCGGGCGCGACCATGCAGGTGAAGTTCGGCGGCGAGGGTTTCAACTGGCCGCGCTACGACGGAGTGTGGGGCGCCTTCGAGTTCTTCGGCGATTCCGAGGAGCGGGCGCAGCCGGGCGCATCGATTTACACGCTGGAGTGGACCCTGCGCACGGGCCAGGCCGGCCGCGCGGTCACCACCACCGCCGGGCAGCCGGTGCTGGTGCGGTTTGACCTGGACATGATGGGCGCTCCGCCCGTCTTCCGGAAGGGGTACTTCGCCGGCTGGAGCTGCGTGGCGGACGTAGCCCGATGAGCCTCGGCCACATCGGCAAGTACGAGCTTCTCGAGGAGTACCCGGGCGGGATGTCCACCGTCTACCGGGCGCTCAACCCGGCCATCGGGCAGACCGTGGCGGTGAAGGTGCTCCGTCCGGAAGCCTGCCAGGACACCGAAGCGCGCGCCCGCTTCCTGCTGGAAGCCCGCACCGCCGGCAACATCTACCATGACAACACCATCCGGGTGTTCGACTACGGCGAGGACGAGCAGGGCCGCCCCTACATGGTCATGGAGTTCCTCCCCGGCGAGGATCTGGGGACCATGATCGACCAGCGCCGCACCGGCAGCCTGGCCGACAAGCTGCGCCTGGGGATCCAGCTCGCCCGCGCCCTCGATCACATTCACGCACTCTCGCCGCAGATCATCCACCGCGACATCAAGCCCGCCAACATCCGTGTGACCCCGCAGGGCACCGTCAAGCTGATGGACTTCGGGATCGCCAAGCGCCAGGACCTCACGCTCACGCGGCCCGGCATGACCGCGGGCAGCCCCTACTACATGGCCCCCGAGCAGTGGCTGGGGCGCGGCGTGACCCACCTGGTGGACGTGTACTCGTTCGGCGCGGTGCTGTTCGAGCTGCTCACCGGGGCCAAGCTGGTGGGGAACCCGCAGTCGGTCGAGGAAGTCTACGGGCGCGTCCTCCACGGCCAGCCCGACCTGACGCCGCTGCGCCAGGCCGGTGTTCCGGAGCCGCTGACGGCGCTCACCACGCGCTGCGTGGCCAAGGATCCCGCCCAGCGGCCCCAGAGCTTCACCGAGGTGCGGCAGGAACTCGAGCGCGTGCTCCAGCAGGAGGAGCGGGCCGCGCCGGAGCCGACACGCTGGCCCCGCTGGCTGATTCCCTCGGCGGCTCTTGTGCTGCTGGCCGTGGCGCTGGCGGTTTACCTTGCTGTCCGGCCGAAGCCGGAGCCTCCTCCACCAGTCGTGCTCGAGCTGGCCGCTGGGAAGATGCTGCTGGTCGAGGCCGGTCCCTTTCTGGCCGGGAAGGACCGCCATACCGAGAACTTGCCGCGCTTCTACATCGACCAGACCGAGGTCACCAACGAGGCTTACGCGCGCTTCTGCCGCGAACGCGGGCGGCCCCTGCCGGAGGAGTTTCCCGCCGACCGCCCCAACTACCCGGTGGTCAGCATCACCTTCGTGGACGCGCAGGAGTTCGCACGCTGGGCGGGCAAGCGCCTGCCCAACGCCCTGGAGTGGGAGAGGGCCGCGCGCGGCACGGACGGCCGCAACTATCCGTGGGGGAACAACGCTGACGCCGCCCGCGCAAACTATCTGGGCAATCCCGCGCTGCCCACCCCCGAGTTGGCGCCCGTGGACGCCTTTCCGGAAGGCGCCAGTCCTGTGGGCGCCCGCAATATGGCCGGCAACGCCTGGGAATTCGTGGACCAGTTCCAGACGCCCAGCGAAGGCGCACTGAACGCTTTCAAGACCCTGCTGGAGCCGCCGCCCACCGCCACCGAGCCGTGGTACACCATCCGCGGGGGATCCTTCGAGGAGCCGCTCAGCGACAGAATGCTGTGGGACTTCGCCGCCGTCCCGGCCCGCTACCGCCACGTCCGCATCGGCTTCCGCTGCGCCAGAGACGTCAAGCCCGGAGCTCCGCTCTGAGAGTCTCCTGACCAGCAGGCTGGGCGCCAGCGGGAGTCTGCGGAGAAGTCCGGGGATAGGCGCCCGGCGAGGAACCTAAACCACACAAGCCGCAAGTCTGTCCGGCGGTCGGTGGTGGCGGCTCTGCCTTCCGCCCCACCTGGGATACAGCCATGCCCACCAGCAGGAGAAAGACGTGGTTCTCCCGCGCCTCTTGGCTTCCTGTTAAGTGGACTGGCGCCACTGGGTGGGGCAGGCTTCGGCTTGTCGCCCTCCAACCGGCGCCGGGACTCCCTCCCCCGGGGCCGCCAGCGGACGAGCGGCCCGCCCGGCACTAGGCGGAAGCCTTACCGCCTTCCGGCTTCCCCTTCTTGGGCGGTGGCGCCGGGCTGGCGCGCTTGCGCGCCTCCGCCAGCCAGGCCGGGGGCCGCCCACGGCGGCGCCCGCGCCCTCGCGCCAGGCGCTCCAGGCTGATGATAGCCTCTTCAATCTGCTCTCGCTCCAACCGCAATTCCGCTAGGATTTTGGAAACGTCCATGCCTCGCTCCGTTTGGTCAAGTAGCCTGGGAGCCTGGGCTGCGTTCCGAAAACGGAACAGAGCACTAAGCGCCCACTCTTCATACTTTCAGTTGTACCCTAGTTTATCCCGGTTTTCAAGAGTCTTGTTCTGAATTCGGAACAAGATCCTTCCTGGCAGGGTCCCCACCCGGCCCCCACCCCCTCCGGGACGACCCCCCGCCCGGGCGGCTCCTTTTCCAGTGAAAGTAGAAGGGTAATCCCGCCAGAATCAGCGCCAAGCCCATCAGGGATTCGCGCGGCGACTGCCTCAGGGTGGACGCGATTATGGCCCCCGCCCCCACCACAAACAGTACCGGCAGTACCGGGTATCCCAGGGTGCGGTAGGGCCGTGGCAGGTCGGGCTGCTTGCGCCGCAGCACGAACACCGCCGCCGTAGCCATCCCGTAGGACAGCCAGTTGGCGAAAATGGCGTAGGTATATAGCTCCCGGTAGCGCCCGCTCAGCACCAGCACCGCGGACCATACACCCAGGGCCAGTAGCGACACCCCGGGAGTCGCGTGGGTGGGATGCACCCGTGCAAGAGGCGCAAAAAACAGCCCGTCGCGGGCCACGGCATAGGGCACGCGCGCCCCGGAAAGAATCGAACCGTTCAGGGCCGCGAAGATGGAGACCATGGCGGCCACGCTGACGGCGCGCCCGCCCCACTCCCCCCAGGCCCGCCGCATCACGTCCGCCGCCACCCGGTCGCTGGCGGCCACCTCCTGCGCCGGAAGAACCCAGAAGTACGCCGCATTGGTCGCCAGGTAGATCACCACCACCGCCAGGGTGCCCGCGATCAGCGCCCACGGCAGGTTGCGCTGCGGCTGGCGGATCTCCGAGGACACCATGCTCACGTTGTTCCAGCCGTCGTAGGCCCATAGGGCCGCCACCAGCGCCAGGAAGAAGCCGCCCCAGCCTCCCGGCGCCTCCGCCGCGGTGACGTAGTTGGCCACCGATCCCTCGCCGGAGCTGAAACCCAGGACAATGATGGCCCCGATCAGGACGATCTTCACCAGCGTGACCACCACCTGCACCCCGCCGCCAACGCGCACCCCCCAGTAGTTGATCCCCACCAGCAGCAGGATCACCGCCATGGCCAGGAACTGCCCGTAGCGCACCTCCAGCGGGCCGCCCCCGGGACCGATCGGCAAGCCGATGCGGAAGGCCACGCCCTCCAGCTCCGGCCGGAAGTTCGCCAGGTAGACGAAGAACGCGGTGGCCAGGGTAGCCACCGAGCCGCTCTTTCCGACCCACATCTGGGTCCAGGCGTACAGGAAGCCCCAGAAGGGGCCGTAGGCGGCACGCAGGTAGACGTATTCCCCGCCCGCCTCGGGTAGCGCGGCGGACAGCTCGGCGTAGGTGAGCGCCCCGGCCAGCGACAAGGCCCCGCCCACCACCCACACCAGCAGGACCATGCCGGGCGAGCCTACCCCCGCCGCCATGTCACTGGGCACCAGGAAAATCCCGCTGCCGATGACCGTCCCCACCACGATGGCCGCGGCGCTCCACAGCCCCAGCTCGCGCCGCAGACCCGGCGCCGGCTCAGTGGGCGGCGCCATTCTTCCTCCCTTCCAGCAGCGAGAAGGCGCACCCCGTTAGGAAGGTCACGCTCGTGCCGATCAGCACGTACCAGGTCCAGGCAATGGGGGTGAAGTACTGCCTGTGGATGGCCGCCACGTAGATCATTACCAGGAAGCCCGCCATCATGCCCGCGATAGCGGCCTTCTCTCCGACCCGCCGCGTGAGCATGCCCAGCAGGAACACGCCCAGCAGCCCGCCATAGGCGATCGAGGCGATCGACAGCCCGGCCTCCAGCACCGGGCCCCACTGCCGGGCCAGCCACCCCACCACGAACAGCACCCCGCCCCACACCAGCGTCGCCCCACGAGCCCGCCGCAGCCACCGCGCGTCCTCCTCCGGGCCGGCCGCGCGCCCCGCCGCCAGGGGCTTCAGGAAGTCCATGATCGAGGTCGAAGCCAGCGAGTTCAGCGCCGCGCTCAGGTTGGACATGGCCGCCGCCAGAACCGCCGCCACCACCAGTCCGGCCAGTCCCGGCGGCAGGTGCTGCCAGATGAACCCCGGGTAGAGCCGGTCCAGCGGCTTGGGGGCCGCCGTCCCCGTTTGCGCGTAGTACACGAACAGGATCACCCCCACCAGCAGGAACAGGGCGAACTGCACGAAGATCACCACCCAGCTCGCCAGCAGCGCGGCGCGGCTTTCCCCCTGGGTGCGCGCCGCCAGCAGCCGCTGCACCATCAGTTGCTCGGTGCCGTGGCTGGCCGTGGTCAGGAAGCACCCGCCGATCAAGCCGGCCCAGAAGGTGTAGGTCCGCGAAAAGAACTCCGCCGTCAGCTCGAACCGGAAATCGAACACCGCGAACTTGCCGGCCGGAGCCGCCACCGCCAGTACCGTCGGCCAGCCGCCGGGGATGTGCTGGAGGATGACCAAGAAGCTCACCACCGCCCCGAAAACGTACAGAAACATCTGCACCACGTCGGTCCAGATCACCGCCGTCATGCCCCCCTCGAAAGTGTAGAAAAGGGTCAGGCACAGGATCACCGCGATGGAGGCCACTTCGCCGGTGCCCAGCACGATCGAAACCACGATCGAGATGGCGAACACCCGCACCCCTTCAGCCAGGGCGCGGATCACCAGGAAGGTGGCGGCCGTCAGCTTGCGGATGTTCGGGCCGAAGCGCCGCTGCATCAGCTCATAAGCGGTGTACATCTCCCCGCGAAAATAGTGCGGCAGGAACACCAGCGAGATCACCACGCGGGCCAGCAGGTAGCCCAGCACCACCTGTAGAAAGCCCAGGTTGCCGGTGAAGGCCAGCGTGGGGGTGCCGATGATGGTCAGCGTGGAGGTCTCCGCCGAAACAATCGAGAGGCTGATGGCCCACCAGGGCGCCTTCCGTCCGCCCAGGAAGTAGTCCCGCAGGGTCTTCTGTGAATGGCGGAAGTGGGCCCCGAACCAGGTGATCCCCACCAGATAGGCGGCCACCACGCCCAAGTCCAGGTAGCGCATGGAAAAGGCGGATTCTAGCACAGCGGGCCGAGCAGGGGGAAATCGCCGCCCGCCCCCAAATCAGGGAGCGTGCGCCGGGACTTCGGCACTGAGCGGAAGCCGCACTGCACGGCGCTCCCGGTTCGAGCGGTAGATGGCGGTGAACATCTCGACCACGGCGCGGCCGTCGCGTCCGGTGACCAGCGGCTCACGGTCCTCGAGGATGGCTTGCAGGAAATCCTGGATCTGAAGCGCGTGGTAGTGCAGCGTGGGGTCAACGGCGCGGAAGCGGGCCCGGTCCTCCACCTCGAAGCGGGGCAGCAGATGCTCCTCACCCGGGATGGTCCACAGATCGTTAAGCGGAGGCTCGGCGATCTGGCTCACCCCGGCCACGAAGCTGGCGCCGCGGTCGGTCTCGACGCCCACCGAAGCGCCGTTCGTGCCATGCACGTGGACCTTGGTGAACAGCCCGGGCTTCTGCGCCAGGCTGGCGACCATGCTTCCCAGCCCGCCCCCGGCGAAGCGGATCTGCGCCAGGGCGGTGTCGTCAACCTCGACGGAGGGGTGATTGAGATTGGCCCAGCAGCCGGTGACCGCCTCGACCGGCCCCATGAACCATAGCAGCAGGTCCAATTGGTGAGGCGCCTGGTTGACCAGCACGCCGCCGCCCTCGGTGTCCCAGCGTCCCCGCCAGGGGTCCGAACTGTAGTAGGATTCCTCGCGCCAGTTGAACATCAGCACCACGCCGAGAGCTGGCCTTCCGATCTTGCCGGCCTCGATAGCGGCCTTCATCCGCAGGACCGGCTCGTAGAACCGGCGCTGGCTGACCACGCCCAGCCGCACGCCGCTGTTGGCGGCCGCCTCGAGCATGGCGTCGCAGTCCGCGAGGGTGGCTGCCAGCGGCTTCTCGACGAGGGCATGAACTCCCCGCTGGGCCGCGGCGACGGCGGGCTCCGCGTGCAGCGGGTGCGGCGTGCAGACCACCACGGCCTCGACGCGTTCTTCCTCCAGCATCCGCCGGCAGTCAGCAAAGGCCCGAGCGCCGAAGTCCGCGGCCAGCGCCGCGGCGCGCGCCGGCTCGGCATCGCAGGCCGCCACGAACTCCGACTCCGGCAGACTGGCCAGCGCGGCGGCGTGAATCCGCCCCACTTTGCCGCATCCGATCAGGGCGGTGCGTAGCCGGGTCACTACAGTGTCCTTGTCGGGGCCGGGGACAGGCTGCGCCGTCCACTGGGGGACGGCGTGGCCGGTCCCCCGGCCCCGAAGTAGCGGGCGCTCATGCGTCGCAGGAAGGCCAGCGATTCGGCCATCTCCTCCATGCCGTTCATGCCGTCCTCGATGCTCACCCAGCCGCGGTAGTTGTGCGCGGCCAGAATGCGGAAGATGGCGTCGTAATCGTTCAGCCCCTGGCCGGTAACGCCGTGGCGCAGGTTCGGAGAGTAGCCCAGCGTTCCGTCGCTCTGGCGCAGCTCTTCGAGACTGGTCCCCTCCGCCAGGTAGCGGTCGCTGGCGTGCATGCTGACCACGCGATCCACCACCGCTTCCAGCAGCTCGATCGCGTCGTCGCCCGCCACGATGGCGTTCGAAGGATCGTACTGCACGCCGAAATGCTGGCGGTCCGGTATGGCGGCCAGCACAGCGAGGAAGACGTCTTTCTTCTGCGCAAACTCGGGGTACTTCCAGAAGCCGTCTTTGTAGTGGTTTTCCAGGCCCAGCACCACGTCGTACTCCCGCGCCACGGGCAAAACTCGTTCGATGGCCTCGACCACCCAGGCCAGGCCCTGCTCCCGGCTGACTTCAGGATAGCGCTGCCCGGTGAGCACCCGGCACACCGAGCGCCGCCCGCCCAGCCGCCGGGCGATGCGGATCATCAGGGCCTCCCGCTCGACGGCTCGCTGGCGGGCCTCCGGGTCGGGGCTGGTGAAGTCCGGCGAGCAGCACAGCATGGGCATGGCGAAGCCGGCGCGCGCGATGGCTTCCCCGATGCGGTCCAGGTAGGCGTCCTCGAGGCTGGTGAAAAAACCCTCGTACATCTCGAGGCCGTCGGCGTCGAGCGCGCGCGCCATCTCGATCCAGTCGAACACCGACATGGTCCGCGTTCCGGCGATGTCGTCGAGATAACACTTGGGGAACGCTGACAGTTTCAGCCGCATTACTCGATTTTATCCGGCGGCTCCTCGGCTTTCGGCGGAGAGACCACTTGCAGGATGTGGCCGGCCAGTTGCGCGCCTACCAGCACCTCCTCGTTCACGACCACCGTCGCGCCGGCGTCCGAGAGGCTGTGCGCGTGCAGGTGATAGCGGCCCCTTGCCACAATGGGGAGCTCCGGCGCCAGGTGTCTGGCCTGCTGCACCACCAGCCACGCCGCTTGCGGATCGGGCAAGGTGACCACCAGCGCCTGGGCCTCGCGCACGCCCACGCGCTCCAGGATCTCGTGGCGCGTTCCGTCCCCCAGGCGTATGGGAAAGCCTCTGGGCTGGGAAGAGACCGTCCGCGGGTTCAGTTCCAGAACCAGGAACCCGATGCCCCGCTCCCGCAGCGCGTTCACCACCGCCTTTCCCGCCGGACCGTAGCCCACTACGATGACCGCCCGGGGCTTGGCGGCGGCGGGGGCCGCCGCATGCCGCACGGGCCGGCGCCGCCGCATGAAGAGCCCCAGGGCGGCGATCCTGGGGCCCAGGGCGATCAGGTAAGGCGTCAGCAACAAGGTGAAGACCGCGCTCGAAAGGAACGACTGGTAAATGCTTTCGTCCAGTACTCGCGTCCGCCGACCGGCCTCCAGGAGGACGAAAGAGAACTCGCTCATCTGGGCCAGAACCACTCCGGTGCGGATCGCCACGCGCAGAGGTTGCCTGAGCAACAGGATCACGGCGGTGATCAGAGACGCTTTGAACAGGATCAAGCCGGCGCCCAGCAGCAGCACCAGCAGCAGGTCGCGCGCCACGGGCACGGCCGCCAGCATCCCGATGGAGGCGAAGAACAGCGCCACGAACGCGGCGCGCAGCGGAGCCAGGTCCGCGCGGATCTGATCGGCATAGTGCAGGTCGCCCATCAGCATGCCGGAGGCGAAGGCGCCCAGCACCGGCGACAATCCCAGCGCATGCGCCGACCAGGTCCCGCCCAGGCAGGCCGCCACCGCCAGCACCACCGAGGAGTCCCGGTCCCGCCGCATGGCGGCCAGGTCGAACAGGCGGGGGATGACCCAGCGAATCACCACCCAGAAGGCGCCGAGCAGCAGCACGGCCCGCAGCAAAGTGCCTGCCAGCAGGGTCGCTCCCTCGGAGCCGCTGCGCTGCCCGCCCACCGTCGAGATGACCACCAGCAGCGGCACCACGGCCAGGTCCTGCATGAGCAACATGCCCAGCGCATTGCGCCCGTGCAGACTGTCGAGCTCGGTCCGGTCCAAGAGGATGCGCACCACCACCGCGGTGCTGCTCAACGCCACCGCGGCGCCGACCACCACGGCCGCCGCCAGCGAAAGGCCGGCCGCTTTCGCCATCGCCAGCACCACCCCGAGGGTCAGCAGGATCTGCCCGGCGCCGCCCAGCACCGGCGTGCGGCCGAGGTCCCGGAGCCGCTTCCAGGAGAACTCCAGCCCGATGGCGAACAGCAGTAGCGCCACACCCAGCTCGGCCAGCATGTGCACGGTGTCCACGCTGCGCACCACGCCGAGAAGCTGGGGACCGAGCGCGATCCCGGCGACCAGGTAGCCCACCACCGCATCCTGCCGCAGCTTGCGGGCCGCCAGACCCAGCAGGAAGGCGGCGCTCAACAGCGCGATGATTTCCAGCAGTACATCCCAGGCGGCTATGGAAGTCATTCACTACCGACCTTACCGCGTCCGGCAGCCTCAAGGCCAGCGGACTCCCGGTGCCAACCGCGCCCGGGTGCGGCGTGCTACACCTAAGAGAGCATCAGGAGGGCGTATGTCACAGCGGGCATTTTCACGGCGGCAGGCGCTGGCCGGAGCAGGCGGACTGGCGGGATTGGCCGCGCTGCCGGCCAACGCCGCGGGCGCCGTCGAGCGGCTGAAGATCACCCGGGTCGAGCTGTTCCAGGTGGTCATCCCCATGAAACCGGATATCACCGCCGACCCGGAGCTGGAGGAGGCCAGCCGCTTCGACCTGGTGCCCAAGATCATTCTCAAGGTGCACACCGACGCGGGAATCACGGGCATCGGCGAGAGCGCGCGCGGCGAAGATTACGCCGCGGTGCAGCGCAACGCCGAGCATGTCCAGGGCAGGAACGTTCTGGACTTCAATCTCAACCGGCTCGAGCTGCCCCAGCGCCCAGGCTACAGGGCCTTCGAGATGGCCCTCTACGACATCGTCGGAAAGGCCTTCGGCTGGCCGGTCTACAAGCTGCTCGGCGGCCTGGCCCAGCGCAAGGTGCTGGTGGGCTACTGGTGCGGGCGGAAGACCCCCGAGGGCATGCGCCGCGTGGTGCAGCGCGCCGTGGCGGGCAAGTTCACTTCCATCAAGATGAAAGCCGCGCAGGGCGACCCGGTGGTGCGGGCTATCGAGATCATCAAGCAGGACGCGCCGGATTTCAAGGTCATCCTGGATCCCAACATGCGCTACAAGGGCCTGGAGGCGTTCTTGCCGGTGGCCAAGGCGCTGGATCAGCTCGGCAACGTGCTGGTGTTCGAGGACCCCTTCAACACGCGCGACTTCGCCGGCTACCGCGAGCTGCGCCGCCAGGTGAAGACGCCGGTGGCGCAGCACCTGTCGGACCCGCGCGCCATGATCCGGGCCATCCGCGAGGAGGCCTGCTCGGTCTTCAACACGGGCGGCAATCCGGGCATGGCCGGCTTCGTGGCCAACTGCTATCTGGCCGCCGCGGCCGGCATGCCGGTGTGGCACGGGTCGGGCTGCGACCTGGGCATTCTGGACGCCTCGTATTTGCACTCCTGTGCCGCCGCGCCCAACTGCACGCTGCCCAGCGACATCCTCAGCTACCTGCGCGAGGACGATCTGATCGTTGAGCCAATCGAGATCCGCGACAGCTTCGCCATCGTCTCCGACCGCCCCGGCCTGGGCGTCCGCCTCGACGAAGACGCCGTGCGGCGCTACCAGACCAAGGCCTAGTGTCCTGTGCCGCAGTTGCGTCGACAGACCACTCCCTGAGAAGGTGTGAAAAAAACGCCAACAGGCTGGAAAGCCTATTCCACTGTGCGCGCAAGTGCTTTCATTGCCACGTGGAATAGGCATTCTTGCCTGTGCCCGCCCGCCGTGAGGCGATTTTTCACACGTTCTGACGGTCGCGGCTCGCAAGCCGATTCCGAGCCACGCGCGCTAGCAGGTGGTCCGGCTGGCGCTGCAACAGCCTCTTGGTTACGGCACACCAGCGCGCCCCGGTGTATCCTCGGTACGTATGAAAGCCCCGCTCGCCGCGGCCGCCCTGGCGTGCCTGGCCTCCGCCGTGCCCGCCGCGCCCGCACAGGCTCCCAAGCCGCGCCTCATCGTCCTGACCGACATCGGCGGCGACCCCGACGATCAGCAATCCATGATCCGCCTGATGACCTGCGCCAACGAGTTCGACATACAGGGTCTTATCGCGACGGCCGGCGACCGCTCCGGGCCGCGCTCGGTTGACAGTCCCGGACCGCTCTGGTGTAATGGACCATAGCGGCTGCTCCTCAGTAGCTCAATGGTAGAGCATTCGGCTGTTAACCGAAGGGTTGCAGGTTCGAGTCCTGCCTGAGGAGCCAAGACTCCGCCGCCCGAAATGAAGATCCCCGGTAGTTA
>Ga0194125_10006654_pt1 | contig 16939 bp, 13 predicted proteins | sample TA2KigC250mmetaG_FD_148626 | JGI IMG/M metagenome (GOLD analysis project Ga0194125, IMG submission 148626) | Freshwater microbial communities from Lake Tanganyika, Tanzania - TA2015034 Kigoma Deep Cast 250m | ecosystem: Environmental > Aquatic > Freshwater > Lake | place: Tanzania: Lake... | reverse complement strand
TGTCTATGGGATTTGGCAGAGCGTCCCACTAATCAACAAAAGAAGGGCAAAACTAATCAGGCTTCGGTAACACAATTTATGACGCAACCATGCCCAGTTTGGTAACAGTTTATTTTGACGCAACACGCAAGCAGGATGACAGAACGAAGTAGGCTTAGTTGCATCTTTATTCAGGATACGGTTTAATTGAACGATGTTAGGAGGTATTCCATGAAGATAGCGGTTTTAAGCGGCAGCCCCAAAGGTGAACTGAGCGTTACCCTTCAGTATGTGAAATTCATACAGAAGAAGTTTCCCCAACATGATTTGAAAATCTTCAACGTGTCTCAAAGAATTCAACGGATAGAGAAGGACGAAAAAACTTTTGAAAGAATTATAGACGATGTTAAAACATCCGATGGTGTCTTGTGGGCTTTTCCCCTTTATATTCTGCTTGTACCGGCACAGTATAAACGGTTCATTGAGCTTATCTGGGAGAGGGGTGCACAAGGTGCTTTCAAGGGCAAGTACACCGCTGCTCTAAGCACATCAATTCATTTCTTTGACCATACGGCGCACAACTATATGCGTGCTATCTGTGATGACCTGGATATGAAATTCGTGGAGTCATTTTCTGCCGATATGGATGACATTTTCTCCGAGCAGATGAGAACGAGGCTGCTTATGTTTGCGGATAACTTTTTTAAGGCTATTGAAAACAAGCTTCCCACTATGAAGAGCTACACGCCGTTGACTTACAGTAAATTCCGCTATGTCCTCGGCAAGGTGAAGGACAGGGTAGATACTTGCGGCAAAAGAATCGTAGTTGTAACGGATCTTAAAGATAACGGCTCGAACCTGGCAAAGATGGTCGAGAGGTTCCGAGAGTCGTTTTCTCAAGATATCGATGTGGTTAACCTTTATGACATAGACATAAAAGGTGGATGCCTGGGGTGCACTGAATGTGGATTTGATAACATTTGCGTTTATGAAGGTAAAGACGAATTTATTGACTTTTTCAATACCAGGCTGAGGAACGCCGATATAACAATTTTTGCCGGTGCCATTAAGGATAGGTATTTATCAGCCAGGATGAAAATGTCCTGGGACAGAGGTTTCTTCAACGGGCACATTCCCATTCATGAGGGAAAGCAGATGGGGTTTATCGTCTCCGGCCCCTTAAGTCAGATACCTAACCTGAGACAAATCTTGGAGGCTGAAGCTGAAATGCATCTGGCCAACCTCGTTGGCATAATCACCGACGAATGCGGGGACTCGTCCCAGATGGATGCCTTGCTGCAGAATTTTGCCAATAAATGTGTACAGTTTTCCGTGGAAAACTATATCAGACCCAAGACATTTCTTGCCGTTGGAGGGTATAAGATTTTTAGAGATGCCATCTGGGCAAGGATTCGTTTTCCGTTTCTGGCTGATTACAGGTTCTATCGAAAACACAATCTATTCGATTTCCCACAGAAGGATAAAAGATACCTGGATTATAGTAAGCAAATGTTCGACTTAATCAAAAAGCCCGGGATGAAAGAGGTGGTTCGCAAGATGATAAAAACTGAGATGGTCAAACCGTATCAAAGGGTAGTGGAAACAAAATAGATACAAATTTAGTGGCTAAGGTGGTACGATATCCATAAAAATTGGAGGAGGCAGAGATGGCAGATTATCCCTGGTACAAGCACTATGATGAAGGAGTTCCTCATACCCTGGAACCCTATCCTCAGCTAAGAACCTTCGATCTACTCGACGACGTGGTAAATCTGAATCCAGATCACCCCATGCTCATCTTTCAGCACAAACGGCTATCCTGGAAAACGGTGAGTGAGTTGAGCGACCAAATGGCGGCTGCGCTGGTGGCAAAAGGTGTCAAGAAAGGTGACCGTGTAGCGTTGCTTTTCATCAACACACCGCAGGTATTCATAGCTTTTTATGCAATTTGGAAGGCTGGAGCCATAGTGGTGCCGCTCAACCCACTGTATACGCCATCCGAGCTGGAATATGCTATTAACGAAGTCGGTGCTGAAGTCGCTTTTGTCTTGAGCTTCTGGTACAACACGCTCAAGGGATTGAACCTGAAGACCAAACTGCGGTTAATAATCGTTACGGAGTTGAATGATTATATGCTAGGAAAGGATTTTTCAGCGCCTCGTGGCATGAAACTTCAGGAGGGTGACATCTGGTGGAGCGACTTGATGCAAGAATTTGCCGGTGCCAGGAGGCCGGATGTAGAGGTCAGCCCTCAAGACCCTGCAGCCATCATGTTCAGTGGAGGCACAACGGGCATACCAAAAGGTGTAGTTGGCAGTCATATTTCATACGCCATGACCGGCTTGCAGCTCAAAGCCTGGTTTGAGGGTAGAGGGACCGAGTGGGAAAACTCGATGGTTGTTTCCCTGCCTTTGTTCCATACCATGGGAGTATATTTCTGCTTTGCCATGACGCCGGTGAATCATTTCACGATGATATTGATAGCTGATCCCAGGAACCAGGCGGCTGTGCTGCAAACTGTCCGCGAGACGAGGCCAACGATGCTCACGGGGACTCCCACGATGTTTATTTCGCTCCTCGAGCAGCCTGACCTCAAGCCCGATGACCTGAAATTCGTTAAAAACGTTGGTCTAGGCGCTGCTCCACTGATGGCCGATACCAAGAGAAAAATCGACGAGCGCATCAGTGGTTTCATCACAGAAGGGTATGGGTTGAGCGAGTCCACGATGGCAATGACGACGACTCCAGCTGGGGGTGTATGGAAAGAAGGCTCTGTAGGAGTACCGCTGCCAGACACTATAATACGCATAGTTGATGTGGAAACGGGCACCAAAAATATGAAGTCTGGTGAGGCTGGGGAAGTGATAATGAAGGCACCACAACTCATGCTTGGTTTCTGGAACCGCTCCAAGGAGACTGCTGAAGTCTTGAGGGATGGCTGGCTCTATACCGGGGATATTGGATACCTCGATGAAGATGGCTACCTGTTCCTAACTGCTCGCAAAAAAGACGTGATCAAGCCCGGTGGTTTTCAGGTCTGGCCGAGGGAGGTTGAAGAAGTCCTTACCGAACATCCCGCGGTTTCTGAAGTCTGTGTCGGTGGTATACCGGACCCCAGGCAAGTAGAGGCAGTTAAGGCATGGGTGGTTTTGAAAGAAGGAAAGAAGGTGACCCCGGAGGAACTACAGAATCATTGCCGGGAGAAACTGGCAGCTTACAAGGTACCCAGGTTCATCGAGTTTAGGGACAGCCTGCCCAAGACGATGGTGGGTAAGGTATTGCGTCGATTGCTGGTGGAAGAAGAAAGAGCGAAATCGAAGAAATAGATAGACTTGGATTTAGCGGCTGTCTGTTAACTCTGTCTCAGTTCCTTTTGTATTTAGGACAGGCTTTGTCTGCTAATTGGAGCGGGAGACGGGACTCGAACCCGCGACAGCCTGCTTGGAAGGCAGGAACTCTACCACTGAGTTACTCCCGCTGAAATCGGATTCATTTTAGCTATGCACAATGCCTTTGTCAAAACGTGTTGTTAGGGAGATTGCTTGCTAACGATAAAATACTCTGAGCGAAGCGAAGAGTCTATTAAGAGATTCTTCGCCCAGAGGGCCCAGAATAGCAAATAAAAAAGTTGCTAAACATTCGTAATTGAAGGGCATAGAGGTGTTGTAATGGGGAAAGGAATAGGCTAAAATGGGCGACAAAAGCAGGTTATGCCTCGCACGTCAGCACAAAGTTGCCACTGCAAAGGAGGTTGATGATGAAAAGAAATCGCTCCAGGAAAGTTATCCAGATTGTTTTACCAATTGTTGTGGTTATTCTGGTGTTTCCCCTTGTCGCTGGCTGTATCTGGTTCTATGATTTGACCAGGTCGCCACTGCCACAGCATGACGGTGAACTCAAAGTAGCCGGTCTGCGTGATACGGTGGAAATTTTGCGTGATGAGTGGGGCATCCCGCATATTTATGCCAAGAACAGGTATGATTTATTCTTTGCTCAAGGATATACACAGGCGCAAGACCGCTGGTGGCAGATGGAGTTCTGGCGACATACTGCAAGCGGTAGAATCGAGGAACTGGTCGGCAAGAATACTGGCTTGCTAAAAGCAGACATTTTTCTCCGTAGCGTTGGCTGGAAACATGTGGCTGAGCAAGAGGTCAAAAACTATGATAGCGAGAGCTTATCTGTTTTACAGGCTTTCGCCGATGGTGTCAACGCCTATATTATGAACCGTAAGCCCAAAGAACTAGCCTTAGAATATAGCGTACTCGGATTAAGGGGCATCGACGCGAAAATCGAGCCATGGACACCTGCCGATTCTCTGGCATTTGCCAAAATCATGGCGTGGGATTTGGGGTTCAGGAGAAGTGTCGATGCGACACGGGCTAAACTCTATCTACTTATGGGCCCAGAAATGACCGAGCAATGGCTGACACCACCATGGCCTTTTTGGAAGAAGCCTACCATCCTCAAATTAGAGGACCTGGGCATAACAAAGTCAGATGTCACTACTAATGTTGACTACCTGACTGAATTATCAGGTGTTGAAATGCTGTCCACGGAGAATATCTGGCCGGATAAGAGTTTAGTTATGGGACATGCTCCGGGTGATGGCAGTAATAATTGGGAGGCCAGCGGCAAAACGACGAAAAGCGGTATGCCGCTGCTAGCTAATGACCCGCACCTGAGTATCCAGATGCCGTCTATCTGGTACCAGATAGGCTTGCATTGTCAGCCGGCTGCTGGTGAAGCTCCTTTGGATGTGGTTGGCTTCGCATTTGCAGCCACACCCGGGGTCATCATCGGTCACAACAGTTCTATTGCCTGGGGAGTGACCAATGTCTTTCCCGATGTCCACGATTTGTATGTTATTCGAGTCAATCCTGATAATCCACTCCAGTATGAATGGAACGGGGAATGGCGCAATGTGAAAGTGTATGAGGAAACCATTCATTTTGGAGATGGAGTGGAACCAGTTACCATCAAAGTCCGTGAAACGCACTTGGGACCAATCATCAATGACAACCAAGTAGATGAGGAAACTGGTGAAATACTTGGCTTCAACAATAAGATGCCAGTAGCCTTGCGCTGGACAGCTTTAGAGCCGGGCACTATCCTCAAAGCAGTTGTCGGTATTAATAAGGCAACGAACTGGGAGGAATTTCGAGAAGCGCTGCGCTACTGGGATGTCCCGTCTCAAAATGTCATTTATGCTGATGTGCAGGGAAACATTGGTTATCAGATGCCCGGGCGTATTCCCATCCGTGCCAAAAACCACAGCGGGCTTATGCCGGCTCCGGGCTGGACGGATGCGTTCGAGTGGAAGGGTTTTATTCCTTATGACAGTTTGCCACGTGCCTTTAACCCAGAGCGTGGCTACATCGCTACCGCAAACCAGGCGGTAGTCCCGCAGGAATATTATGAACATCTGGAGAAAAAGTTAGGTGAAGGGTTGAACTACGTTTTCGGTCTCGAATGGAATTACGGCTATCGTGCTCAGCGTATTGAAGAGCTGCTGGAAAAGATGGCACCGCACACTATTGCCACCTTCCAGGCTATTCAGGGTGACAACAAGCTAATTAGTGCTGAAGAGCTGATGCCGTACCTTGCCAACTTGAAGTTCGATGATGCTGAGCTAGCCCAAGCTCGTGATTGGCTGCTTAAGTGGGATTACCAATGTAATGCTGACAGCTCACAAGCTGCCCTGTACGCTCAGTTCTGGGCAAGCCTGGTTAAAAACCTGTACTATGACCAATTAGGTGACGTTTTTCAGGCAGAAGGTGACAATAGAGAGATGTGGGCTACATTATTGCTGATGGAAGAACCTGACAACGCCTGGTGGGATGATATAACAACAAAGGATGTGGTTGAAAGCCGTGATGACATTCTGATTCGTTCCTTCAAAGAAGGCTATGCCAATGCCGTAGCAACACTTGGCAAGGACCGAGATAAATGGAGGTGGGGCAAATTGCACACGTCAACTTTTGTCAGCAGCCCACTCGGCCAGAGCGGCATCGGGTTAATTGAGAAGATGGTCAACCGTGGCCCATTCCCCACCGGAGGCAGCTCAGATACCGTGAACAATACTCGCTGGACTGTGGCATCAGGCGATTTTACCGTAGGATGGTTACCATCCATGCGCATGATTGTTGACCTGGGTGACCTCACAAAAAGTGTCACCATCCATACCACTGGTCAGAGCGGCCATCCTTATAGCAAACACTACGATAATTTGATTGAGCGCTGGCTGAATATGGAATACTATCCCATGCTGTGGACACGTGAGCAGGTGGAGGCAGCTGCTGTTGATAAACTTATCTTGAAGCCCAGCAAGTAACAGGGCAGCGGGTAGATAATTTTAAGCCATTCTGCTTTTAGGGCTAGCATAGTAAACTGCGGCCGTTAAGCCCTCAGATTAATAGAAACCGCAGTTAAAGCGAAGAGATAGGCATTATAGCTCTTTCGAGGTCATCTGGTTATCCCATCTGTGTTGACATAACCAAAGCTTATGTTTTGGGCCTGCTCTGAAAGCTCAGTCGTGCTAGTGTTGTCTGTGTATCCTCAAGCTGATAGAATGACTGGAAGTTAGTCATCTGGTGAGACTCAGTGGTTGTCATAAAGACAAAGAACTTAATTAAGAAATTCGGTGACTTGGTGGCAGTGGACCGCGTGAGATTGGAGATAGAGGAAGGGGAATGCTTTGGGTTACTGGGACCAAATGGCGCAGGCTGACTACGTAGTGGAGTGATACTATTGACACAGGCTCAGTCGCAGGCGTATTCTTAATAATCAAACTTAAACAGAAAGGGGGTATACCACGAATGGCAAAGACTTCAACTGGGCTGGATGAAAATGTTGCTGGTTTGCTGTGCTATGTTCTATGTTGGGTAAGCGGTCTTGTTTTCATTTTGATAGAGAAGGAGAACAAGTTTGTCCGCTTTCACGCTTTGCAATCGATCATCGTTTTTGGAATTCTTACAGTTGCTAGCATTCTTATCGGCTGGATACCTTTTATCGGTTGGGTGATTGGTGGGCTTATCTCGGTGCTGGCGCTTGTACTGTGGATAGTCCTGATGGTCAAAGCTTACCAGGGAGAAAAGTACAAGCTGCCTTGGGCAGGCGACCTGGCTGAGAAGAATGCTTAAGCTGCATCGATCGATAATAGTTTGACATCCGTGGAGTCTGTCACAATAAGCTAGTCAGTGCGAAAAATCCCTCATGGCATCACGCCGTGTCTCATCACCGGTGATGGCGGGACAGAGCGGCGACTCAAAGCCAGGTCTAATGCACGGATGATTCTCGGTCTGGTTTCACGTGGATCGATGACATCGTCCACATTGAAGATGGCCGCGGCCGGATAGGCTCCGCAGTATTTCTTGTATGCCTCCTCCAGTTGTTTTTTGAGGGTCTCCGGGTTTTTTGCTGCAGTGAGTTCGGCACCATAGGCTGCAAGCAATCCACCGCTCATGGGCAGGGAACCGAAATCGGCCGTTGGCCAGGCAAGAGTAAGCGTCTGCCCAGCTCCATATCCGCACATGGCGCAGCCGCCGAAGCCAAACGCTTTACGTATGACTACCGTAATCTTTGGGACATTGGCCCAGGCAAGCGAATAGGCCACGGCTAAACCATACCGCAAGGCTCCTTCTCGCTCCGACTCTGGGCCTGTCATTACACCTGGGACATCCACCAAAAACACGAGAGGGATGTGATAAGCTGAGCATAAATCAATGAAGTGGCGCTCCTTTTGGGCGGCCTTGGCGGTGATAGCGCCGGCATAAGCTAGTGGTTGGTTAGCCACAATGCCCACCGGGTGTCCGTTCATTCGGGCCAGACCCGTAATCATCATCGGGGCGAAAAGCGGTTTGATCTCGAAGAAGCTGCCTTTATCAACGATGCAGTTGATGATGCGCTTCATATCGTAAGGCTGACGCGGGTTGCTTGGCAGAATCTCCACCAGCTCGTCATCCTTTCTTTCCGGGTCATCATTAGGAGGCACCGATGGGGGATATTCCCACGCATTGCTCGGGAGATATGCGAGGTAACGTTTGGCTACGAGTATAGCGTCTTTGTCGTCTTCGGCGGGGTTATCGGCGACGCCGGAAATGACGCAGTGCACTTCGACTCCGCCTAGCTCTTGCTTACTTACCTGTTCACCGGTGGCTGTCAGCACTATGGGAGGCCCGCCTGCTGCCAGCATTCCAGTACCCTTGACCATAATGATGAACTCAAGAAGGCTACCTACTAGTGAAGAGTCCCCGGCAGAGGGTCCCATAACCACGCCAACCTGAGGAGCAACGCCGGACATTCTGGCGATTATGAGATGATGGAAGACGGCGGGGAGACCTTCTCCGATGAACTCCTCGGCTCGAGCCCCAGCGCCGTCGAGTAGCCAGACAAGGGGCACGCGTTCTTGTGTGGCTATCTCCACCATCCGTATCTTTTTCATAGCGTGGGTTATCCCCTCAGACCCGCCTAGAACGGTGAAATCTTCGGCAATGACGCCAGCTCTTCGGCCATCAATCCGACCAAATCCTGTGATAACGCCATCTGCTGGCGTGATTCTATCCGTCATCTCAGGGCGGTGACTCTGATGGGTTGCCAGCAAACCATATTCCTGGAAGGTGCCGGGGTCCATAAGTAGCTCGATGCGCTCACGAGCGGTTAGTTTCCCTTGCTCGCGTTGCCGCTTGACTTTCTCCGGCCCGCCCATCTGTAGGGCTTGATGTCTTCTTCGTTTCAGCTCTTCCAGGTCTTTTTCAAACGGCAGTTTCGTAGCCTCTTTAGGCATTAGTTTTATCCATTGCCTTTAGGTTCCCAGGGAAGGCGTTTGCCCTCTGGGGTATAGCGGTAAAAACCCTTCCCAACCTTTCGGCCCAAGCGACCTTCTTTCACCATCCGCTCAATCAGGTCAGAACGAGGCATCAGGTTTTCCTCTCCCAAAGCTTTCAAGGTTTGCCCAATAAGGGCATAGGTGTCCAGTCCGGCATTATCGGCGATTTCGAAAGGGCCGGCATTCCAGCCGTAGCCCAGCCGCATACCTATATCCACATCTTCAGGGGTTGTTATCCCTTCAGCTACCAAGTCCACGGCCTCACGGAAGGCAGCGGAGAAGATACGGTTCATTACGAAACTGGGTATGTCTCTCTGTACTCGGACTGGTGTCTTGCCAAGGGATTTGACGAAAGCCACACCTTGCTCGAATACCGCGGTGGAAGTCTTCTCTCCTTTTATCACCTCTACTAAACCCATGAGAGGAACAGGCCCGAAGAAGTGAAGGCCGAGAACCCTATCCGGGTGCTGTGTTGCCTTGGCTATGCGGGTGATGGGTATGGTTGATGTGTTTGAGGCCAACGGGGTCTTTGGTGAGGCAAGGCGGTCAAGTTCTTTGAAGACTTGCTTTTTGAGGGCTTCTATTTCCAGGGCGGCCTCTATTACCCATGATACTTTGGCAGCACTGCTGAGGTCATGCTCGGGGGTTATCCGCTCCAGAATTTTTTGGGGAGGGTCTTTAAGGAGTCCCTTGCTGCCCAGCTTGTCTAGTGACCATTTGATCTCACCCATAGCCTTGTCCAAGGCGGCAGCTTTGACGTCCATCAGATGAACCTTGCAGCCTGCCTGAGCGCACACCTGTCCAATGCCAGAGCCCATAAAACCGGCACCTACAACTAATACGTTTTCCATTTTTCAACTCTCCTGCTTCGGTTTGCTGTTTTCCTTATTATACAGGAATTTTGTTTACAGAACTGTGGTGACGGTTCAGTTTGCCGTTTACCATGCTTGATATCTGATTGTAGCCAAAGACCATAGAAAGACGTCAAGAAACCCAGCCTATTTTTTCTTGATGGCGTACCGTGCCTATATTATGTTTTGATTCGTCCTCCGGCTCTGTCTGAGGCTGTTCCGATAGATACCATTTGCCCATTCCCTTATCATCTGACAAAGCTGCTCGTCATGGCCATAATTGCAGCCTCTTTATTAATGTGATTTATCAAGGGCATGCCTCAATTCCTTTACGAAATTGACAACTGATGTGAAGTCATCGTCAATTTCCATAAGCTGGATTACCCGGCTGCCTACAATGACCCCATCGGCTATCTTAGCTAGCTGTCTTGCCTGCTCTGGGTTAGATATGCCGAATCCAATACAAAGGGGCTGGGTAGCTACCCTCCGAACTTTGGCGACAAACTTGTCCAAGCTCGAAGGGAGATCGTCTCTAGTGCCCGTAACGCCGGTTACAGAAACTAGGTATATGAAGCCACCAGATCTCTCAGCCACCAGTCTGATCCGGTCTTCAGTGCTGGTCGGGGCTAGGAGATAGATGAGGTCGAGCCCTTGTCTTCGGCTAATGGCTTCCAGTTGCGAGCCTTCATCTGGTGGAAGGTCAGGGATGATTAGACCATTGATACCAGACCTAGAACAGGCACTGCAGAATTCTTCAAGGCCATAACAAGATACTGGATTAAAATAGGTCATAAACACTAAAGGTATCTTAACCTTTTGGCTTAACTCCTTGGCTATTTCCAGACACAGCTTAGTTGTAATGCCGTTCTTCAGAGCGTAAAAGCTCGCCTTCTGAATGGTAACACCGTCAGCCAGGGGGTCAGAGAAAGGTATCCCCAGTTCCACTATATCGCAGCCACTGTCGGCAAGAAGGGGAACAACCTTCAAAGTCGCCTCAATGCTAGGATAGCCCACGGTGATGTAGGTTATAAGAGCCGCATGACCTGATTGAAAGACGGAAGAAATACGAGTCACCGCTTCAATCCCAGTGCTTCGATTACGATATCCATATCTTTGTCGCCGCGCCCTGACAAGTTTACGACGATGATTTGTTCTTTTTCTAGCGAACTTGCCATCTTGGCGGCATAGAATACGGCGTGAGCTGGTTCAAGGGCTGGGGCAATGCCTTCAACACTGCACAGCAATTGAAATCCCTCAAGTGCTTCTTTGTCGTCTATGGCGACATAGTTGGCACGCCCGGTGTCCTTGAGGTAGCTGTGCTCAGGACCAACACCAGGGTAGTCCAGCCCGGCAGAGATACTATGTGTCTCCTTAATCTGCCCATTACTGTCTTGAAGAACATAAGACTTTGTTCCATGTAAAACCCCTATTGTTCCCGCTGCAAGTGAAGCGGCATGTTTACCGGTCTTTAGTCCCTTCCCCGCAGCTTCCACGCCGATAAGCCTGACATTCTCGTCGTTCAAAAAGGGATAGAAAATACCAATGGCATTACTGCCACCGCCAACGCAAGCAATTATATAATCGGGCAGGCGGTTACATCTAGCCAGAATCTGCGCTCTGGTTTCCTTACCTATTACCGATTGAAAGTCGCGCACCATTGCCGGATAGGGATGAGGGCCAACCACTGAGCCCAGAAGATAGTAGCTATTTCCAACATTAGTCACCCAGTCTCTCATCGCCTCATTGATAGCGTCCTTCAGTGTTCGGCTACCTACAGAAACAGGCCTGACTTCAGCGCCCATCAATTTCATCCGGAAGACATTAAGTGATTGGCGACGCATGTCCTCCTCACCCATATAGACGATGCACTCCAGCCCCAGCTTGGCACAGACAGCGGCAGTAGCCACGCCATGCTGTCCAGCCCCAGTCTCGGCAATGATTCGATGCTTTTCCATTCTCCGGGCAAGGAGGCCCTGCCCTAGCGCATTGTTAATTTTGTGGGCACCGGTATGCGCTAGGTCCTCCCTCTTTAGAAAAATCTGGGCACCACCACAGTGCCTGCTCAGCCTTTCTGCTAGGTAGAGCGATGTCGGCCTTCCCGAGTAGTCACGAGACAGCAAATCAAACTCAGCCCAGAAAGAAGCGTCAGCTTTAGCCTCCTCATAGGCTGCTGCCAGCTCATCCAACACCGGTACCAGGGTCTCAGGGACAAAGCGTCCTCCATAATGCCCAAAGTATCCTCTATTATCAGGTAGCAATGAACAACCTCCTTTGGTCAAGAACAAATTCATCCGTCTTGAGAAGATTGACTGACATTTGCTTCCACATTCCTCACTGCTTCAATGAAGGCAACGATCTTTGACACATCTTTCTGGCCGTGGCTCTCTATACCTGTAGAGACATCGACTCCCCAGGGCTGAACTTCTTTGACCAGTTGGCTAACATTGGCAGGAGTCAGTCCTCCAGCGATAATAACTGAAAACCTGGCCGATACCTCTTTTGCTAGCTTCCAATCAAAAGCTTGTCCTGTCCCGCCGTAAGTGTCTCCCACCTTTGAATCGACAAGGCAAACAAAATCCTGTCGGGGCAATAGCCGATATCCCATAGCTATTTCAGAAACGATTTCCTCGGGCGTCTTGGTACTTGAGACATGGACAGTTTTGATAATTGGTCGCTCAATCTGTTGACAGTAGTCCCATGTTTCGTCCCCACTGAGCTGTACCCAGCCCAGATTACAGTAGTCGGCAATTCTGTTCACTTCGTCAGCTGTTGAATTGGCAAAGACACCGACCACAACCAGATGAGGCCTCAGAGCATGGACTGCTTTAACCACCTGTAGTGCTTTTTCAATGGAGACCTGCCGCCGACTGGGGGCGAAGACCAGCCCTAAGAAATCAGCACCAGCTTTAGCCACTGCCAAAGCGTGCTGTATCTCGGATAGCCCGCAAATCTTAATCTTGGTCACAATAACTCTCTCATCTTGGCTGCAATGTCAGGTGCCGACATCAGAGATTCGCCGACGATGACTGCATTAATACCCAATTGTCTTAACCTTTCAATGTCCTTGTGCTCTTTTACGCCGCTTTCGCTGACTACTATTCGGTCTGGCGGGATAAGCGGCCGTAGCCGCTCAGTGTTAGCAAGGTCCACGCTAAAGGTGGTTAGATCACGGTTATTGATGCCGATAATCTTGGCTTCGCTCTTCAGGGCAATTTCGACCTCAGCTTCATTGTGTACCTCAACCAGACAGCTCATGTGTAGCTCATGGCTTAACTGTAGTAATTCCTGCAGCTTTGTGGGCTTCAAAATAGCCACGATGAGCAACAGACTATCAGCACCGTAAGCTCGGGATTCGTAAATCTGGTAGGGTTCGAAAATGAAATCCTTTCTCAGAAGAGGTAGCTTCTTGCGCAGTGCGTTCCTAATGTCCGCTAAGTGGTTAATGCTGCCCTGGAAGTATCTGGTTTCGGTTAATACTGATATCGCTGAAGCACCATTGTCAACATATATTTGGGCTATCTCCACCGGGTCGAAGTCAGGACGAATGATGCCCCTAGATGGAGATGCTTTCTTCACCTCGGCAATTAGCCGAATTCTCTCTCCGCAGAGACCTGAAGCGAAATTGAGAGGTGGAGGCTGCTGCAATGCCATCCTTCGTAGCTCTGTCATAGGGAGGCTGCGCTTCTTAAGCTCAAGTTCTTGTAAATTGTGTGACACTATCTCATTAAGAATCATTTTCCCTTAGCCTAAGTTTCGACTGAACTCAATTAGCTGGTCTAGTTTTGCCGAGGCATTGCCATTGCCAATTACTTCTTTAGCTATGGCTACTCCTTGCTGGAGCGTTTTTACCTTACCTCCAACTACTAGCGTGGCGGCTGCGTTCATCAACACTACGTCTCGCTGTGGACCTAAGGCACCGGCTAGAATATTACGCAAAAAGTCAGCATTTGCTTTAATGTCACCACCCTTTATACTGTCCGAGCTAGCCCTAGATAGACCGAAGTCCTCGGGACTGACGGCATAGCGTTCGATACGGTCATTTTTGAGTTCACAAATGTGAGTCTTGCCCGTGATCGTTATCTCATCCAAGCCATCCTCACCGTGGACTAACAAGGCATGCTGGCAATCTAGCCCCTGAAGCACCAATGCCAGCTTCCCTATCAGCGACTCATCACCTACACCCAGCACTTGAGCTTTGGCGCCGGCTGGGTTAGTAAGTGGACCGAGGATATTAAATACAGTGCGAATTCCAATTTCGCGTCGGGGAGCCGCAGCATGTTTCATGGCCGGGTGGAATATTGGAGCGAACATGAAACCCATCCCTACTTCCTCTAGGCATCTCTGCACTTGCTCTGCATTAAGGTCAATCCTGACTCCTAAGGCTTCTAAGACATCGGCACTACCACATTGGCTGCTTATGGCACGATTGCCATGCTTGGCTACCTTAAGCCCGGCTCCAGCAGCAACGAAGGCAGCCGCCGTTGAGATGTTGAAGGTATGTGAACCATCGCCGCCGGTTCCGCAAGTGTCCACAACCAGCCCGTCGGTACTCACGGGAATGGCCTTAGCCCTCATAGTCTTGGCTAGGCCGATGATTTCATCCACTGTCTCCCCCTTGAGTCTGAGTGCAGTGATGAAGGCACCTAATTGAGCTGGGGTAGCCTTACCTTCCATTATCTCTCGCATGACCTGTGCCGCTTGCTCCGTAGTAAGTGAGCATCCAGCTACTAAGGCTGCGATAGCTTCCTTAATCATGGTTTGTTCTACCTCCCATTAGAAAATTTCTCAATATGTCCTTCCCCGCTTGAGTCATAAATGATTCAGGGTGAAACTGAACTCCTTCTACCGGATGTTGGCGATGTCGCAGACCCATAATCGTGCCATCATCCGTCCAGGCTGTTATTTCAAGGCAGCCAGGAAGTCCATCACGTTTCACCACCAACGAGTGATAGCGAATAGCAGAGAAGGGATTAGATAGCCCAGCAAGTGCTCCGTGGTTGCTGTGATATATAAGGGATGACTTGCCATGTATAATCGCTTTGGCTCGCCCAATAGATGCACCGTAGCTATAACCGATGCACTGATGTCCCAGGCAGACGCCGAGTATGGGCAACTTGGAACCAAAATGTCGGATAATATCATTGGAGATACCAGCTCGCAGCGGCGTAGAAGGTCCCGGCGAGATGACTATCCGTTGAGGCTTCATCCTTTCAACTTCCTCAAGAGTTGCCTGGTCATTGCGCATCACCACCACCTTCTCACCCAATTCACTCAGGTATTGAAAAAGGTTATAGGTGAAGCTGTCATAGTTATCAATCAATAGCAGCATAGCTCCTCCCAGTTACCTGTCCTGGATTCTCAGCTTGGTTAATAGCTTTAAGTAGCGCCTGAGTCTTGCTCATGGTTTCTTGATACTCGCGTTCCGGTATACTGTCGTAGACAATCCCACATCCAACCTGGACGTAGGCAGTTCCCTTTGTAACTACCATGGTTCTTATGGCTATAGCCATATCCATGTTGCCTGACAATGAGAAATAGCCTACGGCTCCGGCGTAAGCCCCTCTTTTCTCAGTTTCGAGTTCGGCGATTATTTCCATCGCCCGGATTTTCGGAGCCCCGGACACAGTACCCGCAGGAAAGCAAGCTTGTAGAGCATCGAAGGTATTCAGGTCGCGCCTTAGCTTGCCCTGCACATGGGTGACCAGGTGCATCACGTGAGAGTAACGTTCCACATCCATCAAGTCACTAACCTCGACCGTACCCGGCTCACTCACACGCCCGATATCGTTTCGCCCCAAGTCCACCAACATGATATGCTCAGCACGTTCCTTCTCGTCACTGCGGAGCTCCTGCTCTAGTGCCATATCCTCATCTGGGCTTTTCCCTCTTGGTCTGGTGCCAGCCAAGGGGCGAGTCATCACAATACCATCCTCTACCCTTACCAGAATCTCGGGGGAAGCCCCGATAATGCAAAAGTCCTTAAAATCGAGAAAGAACATGTATGGAGAGGGATTCAGGGTGCGTAGCGCTCTGTAGATTTCAAAGGGTGCAGCATCAGTACGCTGAGCTAAACGTTGGGATAACACCACCTGAATAGCTTCCCCAGAGGTGATATACTGCTTTACTTTCTGCACACCGGCTTCAAACTCATCCTTAGAAAAGTTTGAGGAGAGGTTGTAGTTGGTTTTGGGGGGGATGGTGGCCTTTTTGTTTTGGCTTGGTTCAAGCGCATGGCTCAACCTATCTATAAGGTTATCAATCTTGTCCACGGCACTTTGATAGGCTTGCTCTATGTTCCCGTCAAGATGAACATGGCTCAAAACTTTAATCTTATGGGTTACGTGGTCAAAGACAAGCATGGTATCCACGAACATAAACAAGGATTCAGGTAGTCCCAGGGGGTCACTGGCAGGAGATGGTAATTCCTCAAAACAGGTTGCCGTCTCGTAGCTGAGATAACCCACGGCACCGCCACAAAATCTGGGGAGGTCAATAGACGGTACCATTTTGTATTTCTTTAGCTCTTCAGCAATAAGCGGAAGAGGATTGACCTTATCCTCCGCCTTGGTGGCTAGCACCCGGTACGGCTCTGTACCTATGAAGCTATAGCGAGCTAGCCGTTCGCCACCTTCGACACTTTCTAAGAGGAAAGAATAGCCGCCACGGCTAATCTTTAAGAATGCCGAGACAGGCGTCTCCAGGTCAGCAACGATTTCACGGTAAATAGGTATTAGGTTGCCACCCTTCTTTTGCTTTTTGATTTCTTCTAGTGTTGGATAATACATTTGGCCTCCGACAATCTCGTAATAAAAAACCTCTCACCCATAGGGGCGAGAGGTTTTCATTCGCGGTACCACCCTAATTGATTGCCTGTTATCTTAAGGCAATCATCTCATTCAGGTACGGCCTCAATATTCTGAGGCAATACCCTGGACTCCGATAACGGTGTCCTTTCCGTCAAAGTCTACTTGGGGAACTCCCTTTCGGTTTGCAGCTCCCGAGTCCATTCGACCTCTGCGCTAGCACCGGCTCACACCTTCCCCGGCTCTCTGAGCTTCGCTGGAAGCCTACTAGTCTCGTTCCCAGCCTTTACAATATTCAATTATGCCTTAATGTAGCAGACTGTCTTTCTCTTGTCAAGCTGCATTACCCTCCGTTACTGTCAACTGTTGGTCGGTGTGAATCATGGATGGGCGTCACAGTTATATCTTCAGGATGCGATATGTTAGTGCTCGGAGAATTTGAACCCAGTGGCGATTTTGATGTGGCCCGTATAGAGCCG
>Ga0194125_10006649_pt1 | contig 16950 bp, 8 predicted proteins | sample TA2KigC250mmetaG_FD_148626 | JGI IMG/M metagenome (GOLD analysis project Ga0194125, IMG submission 148626) | Freshwater microbial communities from Lake Tanganyika, Tanzania - TA2015034 Kigoma Deep Cast 250m | ecosystem: Environmental > Aquatic > Freshwater > Lake | place: Tanzania: Lake... | reverse complement strand
ATGGCCGAGGTCCGGCTCCAAACGCTGTTGTTCGGCAGCCAGACGGGCGGGCACCTGGACTCGGGGAATGCTTGAGCGAACAGGTCGGCCGCCTTGCGGATGTGCTCCTGGTTGTTTGTCTTCAGGCCAACGTAAGCGTAGAGGTCAGCCAGGAAGAGCGGAGCTTCGAAGAAGCTGTCCGGGAAATCCCTCTCGCACCCTTCCTGGAGCAGCTTCATCAGGTCTGCGTCCCCGGTCAAGTGGTGCAGCTCGCAGAATGGTCCGAGGGCGTAGCAGTACTTCATGTCCTCCTGAATGTAGTCCTGCGACTGGATCTGGCGGGCAGGGTCGTGGAGGAAGGGGCCGTGGCTCTTCCGCTTCGGCACAACGTTTGTGCGGAACAGCCCCAGGGCCTCGTCGAGCCACCTCTTGTCACCTGTCAGCTTGTACATGGCGCAATAGGAGGACATCGTCCATGCGTTGGCTGCCATGTCGGTCTGGGGACCCATCCACTGCTTGGCCTTGGCAACGTGTGCCCAGCCCGCCTTGAGCCCTTCCGCGTTCCGCGCGCAGCACTCCACCGCCTTTGGTTCGCCGGTGAGCATGTGCCAGAGCACCACGCCGGCCAGCCAGTTCGTGTCCACCCTGGGCAAGCGGTAGAGCCTGTAGCAGTGGAACATGGGGAAGTTGAGTTCCCCTCGCTGGAGGCCGCGGACCTCGGGTGGGTCGCCATCCGACCAGAACTGGTCTACGTCAATGCGGTGTCTGGCCATCGGGGCCGCTAGGCGCACGAAGCTCATATCCCCGGTCCGCAGGGCGGAGACGAGCATGAGCCAGGTCCAGTCGTAGTGCAGGCCGACTTGGCCGCGGCCAGGGACGAAGAGGTCGCCGAAGTCCATCCAGCCGAACCAGTAGGAAGAGTCGGTCGAGTAGTTGACCTCGGACTCGACGCTGTTCTGTCGTGCCTTGGGCAGGCCCGCGGCGTTCTCCGGGTCTGCGGCGCTCTGCGTCATGCGCAGCCATGCCGCCAACTTGGCGTCGCAGTCCTTGTCGCCTGTCCGAATCTCTGGCGGGGCGAACAAGCCCGGGGCCGCCTCTGTGGCCGCGTAGTAGTCGGCCGAGGCCAGTGCCCACAGCGGCGATGAGAGTTCGGCCACCGTCTGCCGCGGATGGCGCCCAGAGAAATCCAGGATGAACTCGTGCCCCTTGTGAACGCCGCCGGGCAGGAGGTAGCCCTTGCTCTTGGCCAGCTTCGCCAGGGTCTTGTCGAAGAATGCCCCAGTGTTCAGCTCCGGGCGGACCCGCGGCCACTGGCCCTCGGTGGGCCAGAGCCAAAGCCCGAGTGTCTGATCGCCAAGTTCAATGGCCTTTTCGTAGTTCTGCCAGAAGTCGCGAACCGCGGCCGTCAGCGTCCCTGCCGCGCCTTGAACCTGAACAACACCGTCGGTACGTTCGCCTCGCCTCAACTCCTTGCCGGCGCTGGTGATTGTATACTCGAAGTCGTTCCAAGTGTAGAACGGCCCCTTCTTGTACCGAACCTTCTCCTGCCCGTGCGTCATTCGGCAGAGCTGTAGCACCTTGAGGTCGCCGGCCGCCTCCACGCCTTCGCACCCCGCCTTGAGGTCGGGCCCGAGGCCCAGGCCAAGCTCCATGGCCATCCCGCTGAAGGGGAACCACTCAGCGTTGGGCGACGTCCCGCTCTCATCCCTGGTCTGGTAGTAGCCCATCGCGCCCTGGTTCTCCAACCAGACGTGCGCCTTGAGACACTTCTGCCCCGCCAAGGCGGTGAGGCGGAGCGTGTAAGCCAGCCGGTCGTTGTGGAGTCCCGGGAACTTGCCGCGCAGGCAGATGATGGCCCGCATCGGGCCTGCCTGCTCGATCCTCACTTCGCTCGGGGCGCCGGCGGCGACCTGGCCGCCGTCCGTGTACACGGCCAGCCCTCGTCCCGCCGCGGTGATCAGCTCCTTTCCACCCACTCTGATCGACTCCATCAGCCCCGGCTTGGTCTTGCGGATGACACACTCGAGCGGGCCGGTGGAGACGCGAACCACCTCGGTGCTCTCTTCGATCCTCACCGGCGCGGCCGGCGCGGGGTTGCGGCCGAAATCAGACACGAGCAGGTCGGTCTTCCCGCCAGCAGGCATGTCGAGCTGCACGTCCATCAGCGCCCAACGCACCGAGCCATCGTCCCAGGGCGCGATCTCGATGAACTGGGCCGGCACGGGCTTGCCGCCCGCTGAGGCCGACAGCCTGCTCACGTCCGTGACAGCGCAGCGCGCGAAGGGCACGCCTGTGGTGATGGCCGCCGGGCTTCGCGCGATCCCATCCGTCTCCCTTACGTGTAGTTTCACCTCCGTCGCCACCGAGGCGCCCGCGAGGAGGAACAGCGCCAGGAGCCCCCTGGCGTGTCTGTGGGGAGGCGGCGTTCGCACTTCCGTGTCTCTCAACACTGGACCTCCTACCTCTTCTTGGGTTCCGGGGTCAGGTTCGGTCTCGGCTCGCGTCCCATCTTCTTGGCCACTTCGGCGGCCAGAGCAAACAGCAACTCGCTGCGCCGGCTCCAGTCAGAGCTGATGAACCACGGCTGCCCCTCGCCGGCCGAGTGCAGGCACATGCGGATGCGCTCGTCGAGGGCCTTGCGGCAGCGACCGATCAGCTCCTCGCCCAGGAGGCTCTTGGCCTGGTCATCCAACAGGGCCTTCTCGACGAAAATCCGTGTCTCCAACTCCTGAAGGGCCTCGCGGAATGCCTCGGAGCGCACGGTAGCCAGAGGGCCGTTCTTGCCTTTCCCCAGGATGTAGGGGGCGCAGTTGTTGAGATTGAGCTGGCCCCAGGCCGTCTCGGGGTAGCGGCCGGCCAGGGTGCCGCGGGGGCGGCCGCGGCTGTCCTTGAGCACGGGCCAGAAGTCCGCGCCGATCCGCCCCAGCCCTCGCGGCCCCACCCCTTTGGCAACGAACGGCGTGTAGGGGGCACGGGCCGCCATCCAGTTCTCCAGCTTCGTGCGGTACTCGACGAGCGTGGATTCGATCTTCATTTCCCGCGGGAAGTAGGAGACCCACCGGGGGTTCGACCAGCCGAAGGAGTAGCCGGTCGAGGGGTCGGCCGGCTGGCAGCCGATGCCCCACAGGGCCACGGTCATCCCCATGTCGTAGCCCTGCCAGTTGTCGCAGTAATAGTGGGAATGAATGGCCCACTTGGCCCCGCGCACGCCGTTGGTGATGTCGTCCATCGCCAGCTTCGTGGGCCGGGTGTCGCCCGCCAGTCCGAACAGCAGGGAGTTCTCGAGCCCCCACTGGGCGAGCACCTTCAGCAGGGCATCTGTGAGCTTCTTCCAGAAGACCTGCGATTCCGGGGTCCCCCAGGCCGGGCCTTGACGCGGCGACATCTTGCCGGTCTGCGGGTCAACCACTGTGATCAGCGCGGGCCGGTCGGCCGTCCGCGCGGCGGAGCCGGCCCCGCCCGCGTGACCTTGCGACTCGGGCGGCTCCCAGGCGTAGAGGATGACGCCGGGGATCTTGCCCAGGCGCCGCACGGCCACGTCGAGGTACTTCTCGACGACGCTCAGCTCCGGCGTCAGCTCCCCATCCTCGCTGCGGGTCCAGCGGACCATGGCGTGCTCGTTGCCGAAATGCGTGCGGCGCACGGCCGTGATGAAGACCGTCTTGTTCGACAGCGGCGCCAGGAGCGAGAATGTCTTGTCCAGCAGCTTCAGGTGCTCGTCGGACCAGAGCGGCACGTCGTAGGCCATCGCCACAGATTCGGGCGACTGGACGACGTCCATGCAGGAGGTGAACTGCTTCACGTCGGGGAGCATCCAGTCCAGAAGCCGCAACTCGAGCGGGACGCTCACTGTCTGGATACCCTCTGCCGTGATGGTGATCTTCCCGCGGTAGTCGCCGGCCTTGGCGTCGGCCGGCACCCGTACGGCGATCCAGAGCGGCTGGACGGCTCCGCCGTGCTCCTCATACACAGGCACTTCGTCGGGCGGCGATTCCTCCAGCGAATCGAAGAACCTCGGCTGCTTCTCCCGCGTCTGGCCGTCGCCCACGGCGTAGCGGACCCATACGGCCGAGGCGGGGATGGTTGCTGGTCCGGCCAGGTCGGAGACCTGGACCGAAAGCCCCCGGATCGGCTTGTCGTCACCCACGATCACCTGGCCGCAGAACGCCCCGTTGCGCACGCCCGTCAGCCGCACCGGGCTGGCCGGCGCGAACGGGTCGGGGTAGTCGGCCAGGAACACGGTCTGAATGACGCTCTGGTTCCACATCTTGAACCCGCGCCCCTTCAGTGGGCCGGTGTTGGGAGCGACCGCGGCGCCCGGCGCGGCGGCGAGCCGGATGTCTACAAGCCCAATCTTGGCCCAGAAGGTGTCGGTGTGAGGCGGATTGCATTCGGTCGAGGCCTTGGTCCGGCGCAGGAAGAACTTGCCATCGGTGGGCGCCCGATGGATGCCCACCGCCAGGACGTTGACTCCCTTGCGGAGCTTGGCGGCAGGGATCTTCAGGTCGGTCGCTTTGCGGACCCGCTTGGCCAGCCCTTCCGCCTGGTCCTTGGCATAGCGATAGTAGACGAAGCCCTCGGCCGTGTAGTAGCATTCGTCGGGATAGGGTTCCGCCAACGTATAGGGACCGATCTCGCCCCTGGGCATTGCCGCGCGCCCGACCTCTTCGCCGTTCAGGTAGACCACGGCGCCCCCGCGGAAGCCGAGCGACAGGCTCAGGTCGCCGGCACGCGCCGGGTCCCCGACCTCGAACAGCCCGCGCATCTGGATGAGCTTCCACCCGTCGTCGGTGGAGTTGTCGAGCATCGGGCCGCGGAGCCGGGCCCACGCGCTGTCGTCGAAGCCCGGCTTCATCCAGTCCGCAGGTGTCTCCGAGGGCAGCCGGACCGTCTCGACCTTCTCCACCGTGTACTTCTCGATTTGGCGTTTGTCGGGATTCTTGTCGAAGAACTCGCCGCCCCGCTCGACCTTGAACTGCGCGTGCTCGGCCTCGCCGGTGGGCAGAAGCACCTCGCGGGTCTCGCGCACGGTGCGGAACCGCCACAGGCTCCTGGTGTCCAGGATGACCGTGCCGGCCGTGGGTTCTTCGCCGGCGTCCGCCAAGATCCCGCAGCACGCGCAGCTCGCCGCCGCGAGGGTGGCGAGCAATCCCACACCTACCCGTCTTGCGTCCAGTCGCTCCATGGTTCTCCTTCTTCCATTGGGTCAATGCCTGGTCTTCGTGCCTGTCGGCAGCTCCAGGCGGATGGGCCGCAGCACTTCCACCTCAGTGGATTGCTCCTGCGCGCCCGGGAGCCGCCACTTCAGGCGGAGCAGCCCTGCCTCCACCTTGCTGAAGAGGGCCGCCGAGGCGCCGGCGACGACGTTCCACGCGCCCAGGCAGACATCCTCATCCCAGGCCGTCACGCACAGCGGCCCGGGATACCCTTGCCCCAGGGGCAGCACTGCGCGGCAGCTCAAGGGGGGCTGGCCGCGGTCGCGGCGGATGACCCACACGTCGCCGCCCGGCGCCACCACAGCCATGTCCAGCGCGCCGTCGCCATCGAGGTCCGCCACCAGGCCGGCCTCGATGCCCTTATGGGTCTCCGGCAGGCGCCCGCTCTCGGCCAGGTCCAGCTCGTGGGCGTGGCCGAAGCTGCGGAAGCCCCGGTTGAAGAAGAGCTGCGGCGCGCGGTCGGCGTAGGCGACGAACACGTCCTGGCGACCGTCGCTGTTGAAGTCGCACGTGTTGCCGCCGATGCCCTTGCCGTTGTAGACGTGCTCGATCTCGCCCGATTGGGCCATCGTTTCCTCGAACCTGCCGCCGCGGTTCTGCCATATGCGACAGGGGTTCTCGGAGACCGTCAGGACGTCCAGGAGGCCATCGGCATCGAAGTCGCCCAGAAAGGCCGCCCCGTGCTGGCCGCCCAACGCGACGGCGCAGTCGGCCGCCTTCTCGAACTGGCCGCCCTCCGTGCCCCGGAAGAGCAGGCTGCCCGTGGCGCACGGCCAGAGCACGTCCGGCCAGCCGTCGCCATCGAAGTCAGCCGCCAGGCAGCGCCCGGGCGCGCCCAGCTTAGCGATGTCCGCACCGGCAAGATCGAATGCCTTCGCGGGCCTGAGCGTGCCGTCCCTGGCCGGCACCAGGAGTGCCGGGCCTGACGGCCCGCTCCAGAGCAGCCCAGGCCGCTGCCGGTCCGTGCAGCCGAAGACGTCAAGCCCGAGGCAGCCTCCGGATGGCGCCTCCGTGACGGTCCTGGCGCCGAAGGCGCCGTCGGCCCCCTGGAGCCATAGGCGAAGCTGCTTGCCATCCCAGGAGGCGAGGTCGGTTCGCCCGCTGGCATCGAAGTCGCCCCATGCCCACGCCTGGCTCGCAGTTCCCAGCGTCGCCTTCCCGGTGGTGTCCTTGAGCTCCCTCGTTTCCGCGTCCCAGCGGAAGATACGGTCGCCGCCCTCCGAGGCGATGTATAGGGCCGGCGGCCCTTCCTGTGTCAACTCTACCGCCGCGGCGCCATGCGCCTTGCCGGGGACCTGCCCGATCCGCTGGTTCCCCTCAGCCCACCTGCAGCCGGCATTGACTGGCACCTGGGTCTCGGGGCGTTTCACGATCTGCTCGGCGAGGCGCACGAGCATGTCGCTCGCGCCAGCCCAGACGCCCTGCATATCGGTGTCCATCTTCTCGAATTCCCAGACGTCGTCCTTGCCGCGCTCGAAGATGAACCATCGGCCCAGTTCGTGCGTCACCGTCACGTGCAGGCTGCCTTTGCCCTGCCGCGTCGAGGCGAAGACGATGGGGCTGCCGCCCACCCGCTTGAGCAGCGACCGGAGCAGCTCGGCCTGGTCCTCGAAGGCGCTCGTCGTCAGGTCGAGGAGCGGCGCCCGCTTGGGCATCTCGCCCTTGACGGCCTTCACCGCCTCCGTCTGGGCTAGCCCTTTGGCGTCGAGCGATTTCACCTTCAATACGAGGAATGTGTCGGACTCCTGGACCAGATGCCTGGGCGTGAACTTGGGGTTGATCAGGCCGCAAACCGGCCCCGCCGACCCGAACAGCATCCAGAGCGCCAGGAGCGGACCGCTGCGCCTCCCCAGCACGCCCAGGCTCCACCATTGCCTCGGGCATCTACTCATCGTGTGCATCGTCATTTCCCGCTCGATGCAGGTTCGTGCCTCGCACTCCTGGGCGCCCTCTCGGATCATCTCGAAGCGAACGACGGGCGCCCCCCGTCTGGTCCCGGCGCCAGCACCAACAGGGGGACCGCCAGGCGTCGTGCCGCCGTGCTGCGCACGGGCTTCTCCTCGTCCTGCACGTCCCGCCGCGTGGGCCACTCCCTGTGCTTCGGCCGCCACGTTCCTATCCGCTCCTCACGCGGACGCGGCCCCCAAGTCTACGCAGCTCGCATCGGCGTGTCGAGAGTGAGCGAGCCGAAGGAGTGGTAGCACACGGCCCGAAGGCCCAGCTCGCGGCAGACGGGGAAGAGTCGCGCCACCTGGTCCTGGCACTCGCGCTCGTGCCGCAGGCCATAGCCCTTCCACCAGTTGAACCACACCTGGTTGTATCCCTGGCGGGCGAGGTGCGCGAGGAACGTGCGGGAGCGTTTGAAGTCGTAGACGAGCCGCTGGTTGTCGCCCACACTGCCCCGCATCCGCTCGAAGTAGAGCGGCTCCCACATCCCGAACACCCGAATCCCCTCCCGAAACACCCACTCCGCGCTCTTCTGGGGTCCTGCCACGCCGGTTCTCCTCTCGCCGCCATTCTAGCACAGGGGCGAGGCGCCGCAAGTGGCCTGATGGTCATCCGGGGGCAACTTGCCCCCCACACCTCGGTCCGCAGAAGAGCGCTCCACATTCGCTTGGGTGTGGTGCAGGCGTCCCGCCTGCAAGGGCCGAACTGGCAGGCAAGATGCCTGCCCCACCCGATGCACTGGAACACCTGATGGCCGTGCGCTATAATGCCTAATGAGGAGAAGGCCATGGGCCGAACCCATGTCGATGTCGAGATCGAGAACTTCGCCGACACCGTCCTCCGCAAGGCCGCGGGCAACGGCCACAAGAGGGTGCGGAGGGTGACCATTCGCGCCCTCGCCGACACCGGCTCGGCGCTGCTGTGCCTCCACCGCGACACCATCCGCAGGCTCGGGCTCACCCACTTCCAGTCCGCTCGCGTGCGCACCGCCAGCGGGGAGGTGGACCGCCGCATCTACGGAACCGCGCGCATCACGATCCTGGGCCGCCAGTGCTCCGCCGACGTCATGGAAATCCCCGACGACGTCTCGCCCCTCGTCGGTTACATCCCCCTGGAGGCCCTCGACCTCGTTGTTGACCCCAGGAAGCGCAAGGTCGTCCGCAACCCCGAGAGCGGCGGCAAGTACACGCTCGACCTCCTCTAGCCTCGCCGTGTCAAGCCAAGGAGCCGATCCTCGCGACCTGCCCCGGCCTTGACCCCGCCGCCTTCAGGATTTGCCAAGTCGGGCCAAAGTGTAGAATGTAGATCCGACCCCCGGGCTCCATGGGTGAAATGAGGAGGAATGAGCCATGTCGAACATTGCGACCTTCGAACTCTCATGCTTGGAGGGCATTCCGGACGCCTTGCGAAAAGCAGAGCAGGAGATCGGGGACGGCTTTTGGTGGCGTGGTCAGAGCGACGTCGAGTGGCATCTTGTGCCTGGCGCACACCGAGATCCCTACAAGGGTTTTGAGAGGGATCTTTACGCTCAGTTTCGCCGCCTAGCCCGGTCCAGGAGCGATGCTTTTCCTCAGGGTGATGATCCGAGAGACTGGCTGCCTCTTGCTCAGCACCACCGCCTTCCCACGCGGCTGCTTGACTGGTCCAGGTCACCGCTCGTGGCCCTCTACTTCGCTTTGTCTGCGGAGGAGCCGGGCCAAGAACAGAGTCCCGCAGCACTTTGGGCATTGAATCCCAGTGGGCTGAACAAAAACCAGATCGGTGTCGACAAGGTTGCCCTCCTGCGCGAGCCAAGCATCTTGCCGTTGTTTGCTCCTCTGGAAGGAGCGCCTGTTGGAAGCGGGGTGGCAGACAAGATCGTGGCAGTCTTCGCCAATGAGACGCATCTACGCATGATGGTCCAACAGGGAGAGATGACACTTCACGGCACAGACGATGGGATTGACCAGTTGCCAGGCGCACAGGATTTCGTCGTGAAGTTCATGATTCCTACAAGCCACAGACAGCAGCTGTGGGCTCAATTGCTGAACGCGGGTTTCGATGTGGGCCAGCTCTTCCCCGATCTTGATCACCTGGCGCAGGACTTACGGGAGAAGGCCGAGAGAGGTGTCTTGGGCAGGGGCCGGGCGAAGTAGCCTCGGCTGTGCCTTGTGCCTTGTTGCCTTGTGCCTTGGCATGCCTTGTGCCTTGGTGCCTTGGGGTCAGGTCGTAGTACTCGATTCCGCTGAAAAACCCCCTACCGTTTGTGGGCCTTTGCGGGAGGCTTGATGGGTGAGGGCTGGGGTTGTCGGACGAGGAGGAGTTGGGCGCGGTCAAGGATCTTCCATTCGACAACCTCGCCCTTCTGGAGGTCGAGTGCCCTGGCGATGGCGACGGGGATGGTGACGAAGGGGCGCTCGTTGTGGCCGCGGCTGCGGATGGCTTGAGACCTTGGGGTCAGATCTACATTCTACACTTTAGCCTCAGGGCCTCCTCGATGGCGGCCATGCGCGCGTCGAGGCGGCGGGAGGTTCGGCGCTCCGCCGCCACGCGAGCGGCGAGGTTGCAGACGGCCTGAGCGCTGATCCCGCCGAAATGCTCGCCGAGCCTCGCCACGGGCTCGCGCGTGAGCCGGCGGCACAGGTGCAGTGCCGCTGCCCGCGCGGGACTCCTGCGCGTCCCACGCACCCGCAGCGTCTCCACCGGCACCGCCCACGCGCGGGCGACCTCGGCCTCGACGTCCGCCACGCCCACGCTGCCCAGGAGCCTTCGCGCCGCAGGCACCTCGCGGTCGGGCCGCCGCGTGCCGAGCCATCGGCGGATGCGCTCGACGAACCGCTCGCTGCCCAGCACCGTGGCCGCCACGACCTGCCGCAGGGGCGACGGCGGCGGCGACGCCACGCCTTCCGCGAGGAACTTGGCATACTCCGCTCGCGCCGCGCGCACCGTGCGGCCGTGCTCGCACAGCACCTCCTCGGGCGCCAGCCAGTCGGGAACGTCCCGCTCGCGGAGATACGCGGCGCAACTGCTCCAGGGATACGCCTGCGGCTTCTCCGCCAGGCCGGCTCGCACGGGGTTGAGGTGGACGTAGCGGCTCAGCTCCCAGTAGTGGTAGCGGCTCTCCACGATGATCGCCTTGAACCGCCCCTGGAGGAGCGGCCCCACGCGGCTGTGGCGGCGGTTGAACCGCGTCGCATAGCCGCTGTTCAGGTCGTGCATCCCCGCCGACAGGTCGGCGCGGGGCGTGCGGAGGAAGAGGTGGAAATGGTTGTCCATCAGCGCCCAGGCGAGCACGCGCCACTGGCGGCGCGAGGCGACCTCGCCGAGGAGATCCAGCCAGCGCGCCCGGTCCGCGTCGTCGCGCACGATCTCCCGACGCTCCAGCCCGCGGCTGGTCACGTGGTAGACCCCATCCGCCATCTCGATCCGCAGTGGCCTTGCCATGGCTCCCATCATACCCAAGAGCTCGGGCAAGTCAAGCTAAAATGTAGAATGTAGATCTGACCCCAACGCGCGTTGAGCCTCTTGCGCGAAGCAGATGCCGCCGCAGAGCGATTGGGCGTACGCGATGAGTCCTTCCTAGCATTGGCCTCTCGTTTGGACGAGCCCGGCACCGGCACCCTCCTCCTTCGCCACCTGCTCGGGCAGACCTTCAACTGTGGCATGAGCCTCGGCGGCGACCTCGACCCGGAGACGGCTCGCGCGCTCAAGGCAAGGTGGACGAAATTCGTCGAGGACCATCGCGAGGCGATAAAGGCCCGCCGCCGATTCCAGGTTGGGGACCCCGGGATAACGCCCGACCTGTTGCCCGCGCAATGGAAGCTCAAGCCGCCTGGGCTACCACCGTGGCCATAGAGGATTCCTTGAAGGCGAAGGCGGGGTCAGATCTACATTCTACACTTTGGCCTCAGGGTAGGAGGCCGAGGGGAAGGTCAGCGGGCCTTCGCGCCAGGGCTGGATGATTTGGTCGCGGACGCCGAAGTAGAACTCGTGGCCGTGGGCGCGGGGGCAGTACCAGAGGCGGCGGACGAGGGCGTCGTTCGCGCGCAATTCGTCGAGCGTGGCCAGGCGGGTGTTGTCGAGCGTGGGATACCAGTGGGCCAGCATGCCGTCGAGGACGACGCGGCCGAGCGGCGTCTCGACCAGTGTGGCCAGGTGGCCCCGCAGGCCGAGGGTGTAGCCCCGCAACGGCACGCCGAGCCGCTCGCCCACCTTCTCCGCGAGGGCGGCGAGAAGGCGGGCAACGTCGCCACAGAAGCATCCGGTAATCCGAGGCAGCGTGCCGACCGCGGCCTGAGCTGCCAAGGGCGCCCAGCTCGACGAGTGCCGTGTGATGCACGGATGGTGCGCCCACATCGCTGCCGCACACAGGGCGTCCTGCCAGTCGGGGAACCGCCTGGCGAGCATGGCCGCGGCGCGGTCGAGGGCGTCTGCCGCCATCAGGTCGAGGTGTTCTCCTCCCTGTGTGTCGTCCAGGAAGAAGTCGCTCGGCGCGCCCTCGCGCGTCGTTCGGCGACGGTATTCGGGCAGCCGTGCCAGGAGGTAGGCACGCTCACGATCGAGGAAGTCGGGAGCCGACGGCTCGGGCCGCGCAGGCAGAGCCGCGCCCCCGCTGCCGTATCTCTCCCGCACGATGATCCCGCAGTCGAAGCCAAAGGGGAACTCGCCCGTCCAGAGCAGTGCGCCACCACGGGAGCGGAGCGTGAGCCTGAGCCTTGCGGTGAGGCGCACGTCGCTCGCCCACTTACCCCGGTGCGGGAAGACAACGGGAAGCGCGACCTCCGCCATGCCCGATGGTCCTGCTTCCCATGTCACGGGCGTCTGGACCTGCTCGGAGTCCTCCGGCAGCACTGTCGCGGCTTCCACGCTGCCGCCGCGCGGGCCGCCGGGGGCAATTGCCAGCCGCAGGAGGGCGAGGCTCGGCTCGCCGCCCCAGGCCGGCTCGCGGAACTCGAGCGAGCGGACGGCGGCCGCGGGTGTCTCCGCGAACAGGTCGCCGAACGAGAGCGGCAGGTCGTCCATCCAGGTGTACCTTTCCTAACAAACAAAACATGGGCCGCCCGCCCGCCCGCCCGAAAAACCAAGAAATGTTCCGTTTCCGGGAAATACTGCAGGGTGTATAGCAATTCCCGTGCCATACCACGGGTTGCCCGTCGCCAGTGTGGCCAGTGTGGCCGGCTTTTTTGAGAGCCCCCCCTCGGAAAGGGCGAGCCGCCGTCCCGGCTCTCGCCCCCCCTCCGCGGGCCGAATGCTCCACGCCGCAAGGCGTCTGCCACCGCTTCGCTCGCCGCTTCGCTGCCTCGGTGACGGGGCCGGCGGGCGGAGGCCACTAAATAACTCGCCACGATTCTGAATCAATGTGGGCGGGGCCTCTGCGCCCCGCGACACCCTGCGCGGGGCAGAGACGCCCCGCCCACAGGCCTGCGCAATTCCGGCACACGTTCCTTCCTGAGCCTTTGATTCAGAATCGTGGCGAGTTATTTAGGGGCGGCAGGGGGCGAACCCATCCTCACGCCCAACGCTCGACGTGCTCGACGTGGGGGCGGCCCACCCTCCCGGCTCGCTCGCCGCTTGCGGTCGTCAGCGGATAGGCCGCGGGCGCAGCGGGGTGCGTCCGCTTGGCAGCACGAGGGGAAGCCGGGTCTTGGCCGCTCCGCTTCCTGCTATCGCCCATCCTGCCAGGCGGGGAGGAGCTTGGAAGCTCGCGGTATTCCGCCGCCGTCAACGTGCCGCGGGCCGTCGAGGAAAGGAGGGAAACCCCCACGCCTGACACCGCCACGGGAGGGGGTTTGGGGGGGCGAAGCCCCGACGGGGCTGCCCCTCCAAGGGGGACGGCCACAAGGGGAGACGCCCATCGCCGCGTAGCGACCGCCGCTGGCCGCAGCGGGCGGGCGGGAGGGGGGGCGAAGCGGCGGCCAGAGAGGTTGAGAGGGGGAGAGAGGTTTGGCCTTTCCCCGACTTTGCCTCTTGGCATCTTCGCGTCTCCATAGGCCCGCCGGACCCCCCACAACTTGTGACACACGCCGCAACCGGCCCTACCCCTAGATTACTGATTTTTTTTCTTGTCAAGCGAAATTTCTGAAAATCTTGAAGTGGAATCAAAACATCCCTCGGAAATTATCTTTCGGGCGGGCGGGCGGGCGGCCCATGTTTTGTTTTTTTTGCGGGGAAACATAGATACAGGAAAGGGACACCAGGAAGCGTTCGACGCCGTGGCCACGAGCCGCATGGCCCTCCGAGCCATCAAAGGCGACAATGCCTGGCCCCTCGCCCTCATCCGCGCCGACGAGCGGCTCCCTGCGAGCTCGTCTCCATCCTCATCCAGTGCCTTCAGGGCCTGGGCGTCGGCGAACTCGCCTTCGTCATCCACCCGGGGGAGTAAGGCCATCCGCCGGTCAGCGGACCCGGAAGCGATGAGACCCGGGCGGCAGGGAGATGACCGCGCCCGCGGGGTCTGGCTTCCAGGGGTGCGGCTGGCCGTCGAGGTGCAGCTCGCGGATCACCAGGCCATCGAGGGAGAGGGTCTTGGCCGCGCCGTCGGCGAGGGCCTCCCAGGCTCCGTCGGTCTGAGCGGCGAGGGTCACGCCGCCCGCGTCGCTGCGGAGGGTCACTTTCCCGTCGGAGACTATTCCCGCGTCCAGCAGGGTCAGCTCGGTCCGCGGCTTGGTGCGCAGAAGGCCGCGCGTCCCCTCGAACCGCAGGCCGCCATCCTGCCACTGGGTCTTGGCCGGTGAGAGGAAGACGCACTCGGCGCTGGTGGGTCCTGTCACTCGCAGGGCGAGTGCCTGGCCGAGGCGCTCGACGCGCAATGGCTCAGCGCCGCGGGGGAATGGCACGAGCACGGTGAAGTACAGTTCGTTCGGCGGCGCGGTCGCCTCCAGGCTCAGGATGTCCCAGGGGTTCTTCGGGTCGCCCTGGTTGGCCATGCGGCGGGGAACCGTGCGGACCTGGGCCTTGGTGGGCGCGAACAGATGGATGTCGAGGTCAACGTCGTAATGGCCGGTGAAGCGGAAGCGGCGGCCGCTCCGCTCGGCGCGGCTGGCGAGGACATGCAGGAAGAAGTCGGAGGGATATTGGCACTGGACTTCGTCGGTGAGGACGTAGTAGTCGCCCCGCACGCCGAGCAGGTGGCGGCGGTGGGCGTGGGGCTTGTCGCGGAAGAACTGGTCCCAGTTCATCCCCTTGCGCTGGTAGGCATCGCTGGCGACGAAGCCGCGCAGGTAGGCGGTGTCGCCGAGCGCCTGGTAGTCTTCGAGGACGCCGAGCTGCCCCCAGAAGTGCTCGTAGGTGCTGAGGCCGTTGAAGCTGACCTTGTTGAAGGCTCGCGATCCCCAGGGCTCGCCGCCCACGAAGCCGACGCTGCTGGGCGTGACGACGAGCGGGCGGCCCAGGGCATGGAGGTGGAAGCAGTTCTCGATGTTCAGGTAGCGCCCAACGAAGGGGTCGCAGCGGTAGGCGAGGTAGGACTCGCGGGGCGTGGCGGAGTTCCAGCGGAGGACGGCTCCCCAGCCGCGGATGCGCTCGTGGCCGAGCGCGGGCGCTTTGGGGGCCGGCTGCGGCGGCGCGCCCTGGGCCTTGACCTCGTGCCAGAGCCAAGCGAGCGCCCCGGCGAGGGCGGGGTCGCGGGCGGCATAGGCTTCTGAGGCCACGGTGAGCAGGCCCTTGCCCTCGGCCTGGAAGCGCTCGAAGGCCCCAAGCCGCGGGTCGTGGTCGCCAAACGGGGGAATGGAGCGCGCGCCGCCGTAACGTGGGTCGGGCGGCGTCGCCAGGTTGACGAGCGTCGCGAGGGCCTTCCTGTAGCGCGGCTCGTCGAAGGAGTCGAGGCCCAGCTCGCGCTTCATCCGCTCCATCGTGGTCGTGAGCACGAACAGGTTCCAGCAGAAGTAGCTGGGGCCTTCGTGGTAGTAGCCATCCTCGGAGAAGACGTTGTCGAGGTGAAGGCGCAGGCACTGTTTGTAATGGGCGATGAACTTCTCGAAGTCGGGGTGGTCGCGGATGCTCAGGGCGATCTCGGCGATGCCCGTGAACCGCGAGCTGTCGAAGTTAGTGTTCATCATGTAGAAGTTGGGGCGCCAGTTCTCAAGCGGCTCCTCGGCGTCGCTCGTGTCCTCCCAGGGTAGGAGAGGGAAGTACCAGGCGAAGAAGTCGCGCTGCATCCCCACGTAGGCGATCATGGCCAGCGCTGCCCGGGCGAACCTCTCGTCCTCCTCCGAGAGCGCCCCGCAGCCCGCAATCTTGGGGTAGGCCCGCCAGGCGCGCTTGCGCTGGCCATAGCCCAGGGCGAAGTTCGAGCCGTAGGGGCCTTCGGACGGCCACGACCTTGCGAGATCGCTGAGGCGCTCGATGAGGTATTGAGCCGTCTCCTTGTCGTTGTCCGTCAACGGGCGCGGCTGTCGCTTCAGTGGCCAGTCGAGCGTCATGTCCTTGATCTCATCGAGAGGCGCGAAGCCGACGCGGGCGCACAGGTGCATCAGCGCGCGGCCGTAGGGATACTCGCCCTTGGGCGGCTGGTCCCGCGTGCGGTCGAACATGGCGACGAGCCACTCGCGGCGGCAGGGCCGCAGCGTGCCTTCGAGCCGCAGGTCAGGGTCAGTGCGCTCGACGACGTGAAGCGTGTTGTGCAGGGGCGAGGTCCAATCGCCGCCGTTGACGGCGATAAAGCCCAGATAGTCCCTGGAGCCCGCCCCGTCGCGATAGAGGCCGAGCCACTGGTTGAAGTCGAAGATCTGGTGGTAGTAGGTGTTGAAGACGAGGCGGATCAGCCGGCGGTTCTCCTTGTAGCCGAGCGGTTCTGGGGGCAGCGTCTGGCGCACCCGGTGCGTCGGCGCGAAGCCGGTGTGCGCGGAGAAGACGAAGCGGCTCGCCTTGTCCACGTTGGCCTCCTCGATGATGTGGGCGTGGTTGAGGCCGGCGTGGAGACGCAGCGTGGCCTGATAGCTCTTGCCGCCGACGAAGCGGTAGAGGACGCGGTACTCCTTGACGACGGCGCCGTCCTCGCTGAAACCCGCTTCCCAGCTCTCGACCAGGAGTGGGGAGTCGAGCCAGGCCTTGCCACGCCAGTGGCCATCGGGCCCCCGCACGCCAAGCAAGGGCGCGGGAACCTGGGCGGCCGGGACGGGCTGCCGGAAGCGGCCCTCGCCGGCGGGCACCCGGACCGCGATGGCGCCCGTCGAGATCACAAGGTCCTCGCCCTCCCGTGTGGCTGAGAACGGGGTCGGCGGCTGCGCTGCGGGCAATCCCTTACCCCACTCGAAGCGCCACGTTCTCGCCTGCCGGGCGGGCAGATCGGCGAGGAAGGTGACCCTGCCCTTCCGCATGCTGCCGTCGCCGTGCCGCTCGATCCCCGTGAGCTGCACGGGGGCCGGCACACCGTCCCAGAGCTGGGTCAGCCGCACCCGCTTCCCGTCGCACTCCGCGGGCGCGAACTCGATGGGGAAGTGGACAGGCTCGTCCCGCCAATCCCTGCGAAGATGGTCGGTGAGCGTGAAATCCCTGGCACCCGCGCGGGCGACTGGCGTTGCGAGGGCCAAGGCGACTGCGGCGAGCAGGGCGGCCCATTCGGCCATCGGCATGTGCATGTTCTCCAGCAGGATCGCGCATCGCCGCAGGGCCGGCGACGCCCTACGGCCTGGCCTTGATGAACCGCGGGTCGGCCCAGGTGGCCAGGCAGTTCTCGTCGTTGCTCAGGTCGTCCCTGCGGGTGACTAAATAACTCGCCACGATTCTGAATCAATGTGGGCGGGGCCTCTGCGCCCCGCGACACCCTGCGCGGGGCAGAGACGCCCCGCCCACAGGCCTGCGCAATTCCGGCACACGTTCCTTCCTGAGC
>Ga0194125_10006647_pt1 | contig 16955 bp, 15 predicted proteins | sample TA2KigC250mmetaG_FD_148626 | JGI IMG/M metagenome (GOLD analysis project Ga0194125, IMG submission 148626) | Freshwater microbial communities from Lake Tanganyika, Tanzania - TA2015034 Kigoma Deep Cast 250m | ecosystem: Environmental > Aquatic > Freshwater > Lake | place: Tanzania: Lake... | reverse complement strand
ATGCACACCTCGCTGATCCTGTATGCCGAGCACGAGTTCAACGCCTCGACGTTCACCGCCCGCGTGATCGCCGGCACCGGCTCCGACATGCACTCGGCGATCGCCGGCGCCATCGGCGCGTTGCGCGGCCCGAAACACGGCGGTGCGAACGAGGTCGCGCTGGAGATCCAGCAGCGCTACCCGGGGCCGGACGAGGCGGAAGCCGACATCCGGCGACGCGTGGCGGCGAAGGAAGTGATCACCGGGTTCGGTCACCCCGTGTACACCGTCGCCGACCCGCGCAACGTCGTCATCAAGCGGGTTGCCGAACGGCTTTCGGCGGAGTCCGGCGATTTCCGCATGTACCGCATCGCGGAGCGCATCGAGTCGGTCATGTGGGAGGCCAAGCGCATGTTCCCGAACCTCGACTGGTTCAGTGCGGTCGCCTACCACCGCATGGGCGTGCCGACGGCGATGTTCACGCCGCTGTTCGTGATATCGCGCACCACCGGCTGGGCGGCGCACGTCATCGAGCAGCGCGCCGACGGCAAGATCATCCGGCCCAGCGCCAATTACACCGGGCCGGAACCGCGCCAGGTTCCGTCGCTATCTGAACGGAACACGAGTCATGATCGCCCGTTCGAGTAGCTTCGCGTAGGATCATAAGGTGGGCGATTTCCTCGAACTCGCAGGTTTCCGCGATGTCGAGGATGTCGTAGCCGCGGTAGTGTAGGTCGTTGCCGCTGCGGCCAACCGTGCAGATTGCAGTGTTGCCGGCGACGACGCCGGAGAGCGCTACCGATTTCTTGGGCTCAGTCGATGGCATTGAGACTTCCAGCCAGTTTTGTGCCCAGCAGTCGGGTGATTCCCTGTGCCGCTTCCCTTCCCTCGAACAGCGCCGATCACGACGAAACGCAGGTCCGATCGACTTTTCATTCGATGCGCCAGGTTTTCGAGAACTCGAAGTGCGGGGTCTCGCCGACCGCGATCGATGCGCCGCGGTCGGCGAGACCCGACAACATCTTCGGATGCGGGAATATCCAAAACCGGTTCGCCGCGACCGCGTCGAATGACATTATTGCCACCGCGCGTGGGTCGAGTCCGCGCGCTGCAGCACCATCCCGCATCGCATCGCGCATGCTGCTCGCAGCTCCACCCAAAGGCTCGACACCCGCACCGGCAAAGCGCTCGGCGTCAAAGATCTTTGACTGCACGGCGCCCGGGCAAAGCAGTGACACGCCGACGTTCGCCTGACGGCCGCGCAGATCGTGGTGCAACGCTTCGGTCAATACCTGAATCGCGGCCTTGCTGGCGCCATAGGCACCGAAAGATGGCGCCGGCAAAAAACCGCCGACCGAGCCAGTGTTGACAATGTGTGCGGGCGTGCCGCGGGCTAACATACGCGGCACGAACGCGCGCAGTCCATTTGCGACACCTAATAGATTGACGCCGATGAGCCAGTCGAATTCGGCGGTGCTGTGCTCCCAAACGGCCCGGAGCTGCAGCACGCCCGCATTATTGAACAACACGTCGATGCCGCGATCGGCCGCATACAGCTTAGCGGCAACTTTCTCGACCGCGGCACTGTCGCGGACATCGAGCGCGATCGTCTCAAGAGACGGCGCACCTGTGGCCGTGCATTCTTTTGCCAGCGTGCCAAACTCTGCGGCCGCGACATCGCAAGCGACGATGTGCATACCGCGGTGTGCGGCCTCAAGCGCGAGCGCGCGCCCGATGCCACTCGCGGCGCCGGTGATCAGCGCGCGCTTGCGCGCAAAATCCTGCATGTTCCGTTTCCTCGATTGCGGTGCGAGGCGCGACGCCGACTATTTCGCGGGTCTCGAAAAACTACGCTTGACGATCTTCGAATTAGCATCGCCATCCTGCGGCAATTCTGCGTAGAACTGCCGGTAATACCGGCGAAAGTCGAGAATCGGACCATCGCCATCGCAGAGCAACGCATCCGTCCGGTACATCTGCCGATCCCAAACGACTTTGTCCTGATCGAGCTGTCGGCAAATGTCCTTGATCACGCCTTTGGCCACACGCGCCGTGGGCCCCTGGGCTGCAGACTTCAATTGTGTGAAGGCGAACCGGACGTGTGTGCAATCGGGCGCGATCGGCGTAATGCCAGCGACCATCAAGGTCTCGCAGATGCCGGTGAATCGGGTCCACGCCTGACCGGCACCCACGGTTCCATAAGAAATCGTGCCGTCGACTTCACCCCGTGGCGTAGGCATCTTGGCATCGACCGACGCGACGCGCCGAATGCCCTCGAACTTGACGTCGTAAGCCGGCATGTTGGCCGTGCCGTGGATGTAACGGAAATGCCCAGCGTCGACGCCGTTTTCAGCGAGGTTCTGCAGCGGGCCGTACACGATCCACTCGTGCTTTTCGTAGTCGGTCCAGTCGGGCGAGCTGGTCTCGGCCAGCATTTCGACCTCGAACATCGGCGCAACGCCGTGCGGGTGGTACCACGCCCAGACGAAACGATTACGTTCCACAACGTGCCACGCCGGAATACAGCCGCGGCGGGCCTGCGGCGGAATCACCTTCGCATAGGGGATTTTCGTGACCGCGCCGTTCCCGTCGTAATGCCAGGCGTGGAAGGGACACTCAAGATCGTTTCCCTGCACGCGACCCGCATGACCCATGTGCGCGCCTAGGTGTCGGCAGAAAGCATCGACCATCCGCACGACGCCGTCCTCGCCACGCCAGATCGCGAGTTCGTTGCCAAAATAGCGCAGCGGCTTGACCTCGCCTTTGGCCAGTTCATCCGAGTAGCTGACTACAAACCAGCCGAACGGCATGGGCAGGTCGATGCGCCGCGCAGCGGCATCGAGCGGGCGATCGAGTGGCGCCGTACGCCAGCGCAACAATTGCTCGGGCGAGAGCTTCGCCAGATGCTGGCGAACTGCGGTATTGGCCGCCGACATGTCCACGTTCATGACATTCCTCCAAACAACTTGAGCGCGTTACCCCGCAGAAACTTCGGCCAGACCTCGGCCTTGAGCGGCACGTCGCGCAATTCGCGAAAAATGCGCTCGAGCGACAGGCCCATCGGCCAATATCCGGCATACATAATTTTGCTCGCGCCACGGGTGTTGGCATAGTCGATGATGGCGCGCGGATAGTGCCTGGGCGCAAACGCACTGGTCGAGTAATAGAGATTTGGCCACTTGAGCATCAGCTTGACGGCAAGGTCTTCCCACGGCTCGGCGCCGTGGCGCATGACGAATTTGAGTTCGGGAAAAAACCAGCACACTTCATCGATAAGGTCTACACGTTGCGCGTCCATCGGTAAGCGCGGCCCGGGCACGCCCGCGTTGACAAATATCGGCAAATCGAGATCCACGCAGGTCGCATAGATCGGGTACATCTTCTTGTCGTTGATCGGCACTTGCGGATTGTTGCCGCAAGGAAAAAAACTGACAGCATGGATGCCGTATTCGGACTTCAGGCGACGAATCTTCCGCACTTCGTCCATGCCGACATTGGGATTGACGTGATAGTCGAAAAGAAACCGTTCTGGATATTCTTGACGCGCACGGCGTGCGCCTGCCGATTGTTCGTGGAACCCCACCAACGCGCGCTCGATGTGGTACTGGTCCATTTGCGCGACCGCGTAGTCGACGTAGTCATTGGTCGTCTGCAGGCGCGGAATGTCCTTGAACATGTACTGCGCCGGCATCTTGAACGCCTCGCGGCTTTCGAGATCGAGCAGCATAGGCAGATACGGCGCATACCATTCCTGGTTAGTCTCGCTGACTGGAATGCCCATCATCAAATCGATGACGCCAATGTCTCCCGGAAAACTCATGCCGCACCCGCCTTCGTTGAGGCCGTCCGATACCTGTCACGGAGCCGATTCTTGTCCACCTTGTCAAGGTCGTTGCGCGGCAGGCCGGCCGCCTCAATCTGAATATCTGCAGGCACTTTGTAAGCGGCCAAATGCGCTGCGACATGCTCACGAATCGCTTGCGGCGTTACGCTGGCGACTGCGCCCGGACGCGGCACGACGATCGCCAGCAGCCGTTCGCCAAGTCGCGGGTCTGGAATGCCGAATGCGGCCGCTTCGATAAGATCCGGATGCGACAGCAGCACGCGCTCGACCTCCGCGCAGTATATGTTCTCGCCAGCTGAAATCACCATGTCCTTCTTGCGATCAACGATGTACAGATAGCCTTCCGCATCAATATAGCCGATGTCACCGCTGTGCATGAAGCCGTCTTCGTCAAACGCACGTGCCGTCTCCTCCGGCTCACCCCAATACTCGAGCATGTTCGACACACCGCGCAGGCAAATCTCGCCTGTCTCGCCATTGCCTGCCACTTGGCCGTCGTCACGCCTGATGCGCACTTCGGTGGTGGGCAGGATTCGTCCCGCCGTGCCGGGGTGCGCCAGAAAGTCCTCACCCACGCACATCGCGACTGCGCCCGTGGTTTCGGTCATGCCGAACCCTGTGCCAGGAATGGCCCGTGGAAACGCGCGCGTGATTTCTGCCAAGAGGCCGCTTTGCAGCGCCTGTCCGCCGGCTGACACGCTAGTCAGCGAACTCATATCGAAACGCGACAACTCGGGCGACCGCACCAGGTCCCACAACATCGTGGGCACGCAGGGAAACTGAGTGATCTTCTCACGCTCGATTAGCGTCAACGCGGTCGGCACATCCCAGCGCCGCATTAGCACGATCTTGCCGCCGCGCATGAGGTTCGCCAGCAAGCCGGTGTGTACACCGCTGGTATGAAACAGTGGAAACATCAGCAACAGCGCAGGTTGCGGCGCGTGCGCCAACAATTGTTCGACCGTGATGCCGAATCGGGCCGCCATGCGCTCCGCGATCAAATAGCCGGCATAGTGATTGGTCCACACGGAGCTGCAGGTCCCAAAATGACTCAACACCGCCCCTTTGGCGCGTCCGGTGGTGCCCGAGGTAAAGAGGATCATCGCCGGATCTTCTGGACTTACGACTGGCGCCGGCGGATTCACTGCGGTACCTGTTTCGTCCACCAACGCTTCGAGCGAGGCCGCGCCAGCAGTGACGGTTGCGGCCACCGACTGTGCGTCGCGAACCCGATCGTCACCTTCCGCTGCTGCGTCGGCTGCCACCAGCGTCGGCGTTGACGAGGGGTAGGAAATCAACTCTCGCCCACAGCGGCCATCGACGATTATGAGCGACACGCCCATCGTATCGCGCGCGTGCGCGAGTTCCTCGCCGGCACTGCGGCTGTTGAGCACCACAGGCACCGCCCCAAGGCGCGCGATCGCCAGGAAACTCATCACCCATTCGGGCATGTTGCGCATGGCCAGACCGACGCGGGTTCCGACGCCCACGCGGTAGCGCCCCTCAAGGACGCTTGCCAAGATCCCTGCCTGCTTCCAGGCATCCCGATACGTGACGCGACGCGACCCATACACAAGAAACGCCGCATCGCTGTCCCACGAGACCTTTCCAAACAGCTCCGGCATGCTGCGCGGCGCATGACGAAAGACGCGACAGCGCACCCCCCGCACAACTTCGTCACCGAGTTCGAACTGTCGCTCTATTGACACCGACGGCTCCCCAGTCCGCGACCTGCAAAGTCTAGCAGTGGAAGACTCAAAACCAAGATTTTCACCAGCCAACTGGTCACTTTATCTACCAAACGCGTAATTGCGAGGCTATAATACTACGCGTTCTAACGCTCAGGGGGCGACTTGGCGGGTCGACTGCAGAATCGCGTGGCTATCGTAACCGGCGCGAGCCAGGGGATTGGCGCCGCGATTGCCCAGCGTTTTGCCGCCGAAGGCGCACACGTCGTCATTTGTGCTCGACGCGCCGAGCCCTTGGCGGCGACCGCGGCCGCCATCCGCGCGGCCGGCGGGTCGGTGGAATACTCGGCGCTGGATGTGGCGGACCACGCGGCGCTCGCCTCGTTGGTCGCCAACGCCGCTGCGAAGCACGGACGTCTGGACGTCGTCGTCAACAACGCGCCATCCGTCACTTACGCCGCCCTTGCCGACCTGACACCCGAGACTTTTCGCAAGGATTTCGACGTCAATGTGAACTCGGCGATGGTAACGACGCGCGAGGCATTCAAGGTCATGATTCCGGCCGGGCGCGGCTCGATCATCAACATCTCATCGATCAACGGGCTCCTGGCGCTGGCGAACATGTCGGCCTATGGCGCAGCCAAGGCGGCGCTGATCCACTTTACGAGGTACGCCGCGATAGAAGGTGCGCGTGCCAACGTGCGTGTCAATGCGATTGCACCGGGTGTCATCAATACACCAGCGACTGCCGCCGGCTTCGCGGGGCCGTATGCCGAGTGGGGCAAGAAGATCGCGGCACAAGTGCCGATGGGCCGGTTCGGCGAAGCAAATGAGATTGCCAACGTCGCACTGTTCCTGGCAAGCGACGAGTCTTCCTACGTCACTGCCGTCTGTATTTCAGCCGATGGCGGCAAGGCGGCGGAATTGGTGGTGCCGTCGCCATGACAACCGAACAGAGGGACGACTACGATGAGTACGCTCGCGGGTAGGGCGGCACTGGTCACCGGAGCAGGCCAAGGCATTGGCCGGGCGTGCGCACAAGCGCTCGCCGGCGCAGGCGCCCGAGTGGCCGTCGTGGATCTCAAGGCGGAAACAGCCCAGGCGACGGTCGCCTCGCTGCCAACGCCCTCCCAACATCTTGCCCTGGCCTGCAACGTGGCCGACAGTGGCGCCGTCAAAGCAGCGTTTGCCAGCGCGTTGGCGGCGTTTGGGCGCCTGGACATCCTGGTCAACAATGCCGGCACCGGGACTGCGCCTAACGATGGCAGCGCGCAGATGTACGAACTGATGGCCAAGCGCAACGCCGAACTCGGGCGCGGCGAGAAACCGACGACGCATGTCGAGCAGCTCGTGCATATGGAGGACGACGGTTGGCGCGGTGTCATGGCCGTCAACCTCGATGGGGCTTTTTATTGCACGCGCGAAGCGCTGCGCATCATGGGGCCCAAAAATATTCGCGGTTCGATCATCAATATCGCATCCACCGCCGTGCAATCGGGCGAAGGCCCGATTCACTACGTGACCAGCAAAGCGGCGCTGGTCGGCCTAACACGCGCGCTGTCCCGTGAAGTCGCGTCGCGCGGCATTCGCGTCAATGCGATTGCGCCAGGCCCAACGGATACGCCGCTGATGCGATCGATTCCCGAGGACTGGATCGCGAGCCTTGAGAAAGCCATTCCACTGGGCCGCATGGGTCGGCCCGAGGAAATCGCGGCCGCCGTGCGTTTCCTTGCCAGTGACGAGTCATCCTACGTCACCGGCAGCGTGCTCGTCGTCAACGGCGGCAGTTGTTTTTTCTGATAGCGCTGACGATTCACAGGAGACGCCCGTTGCGAATCGTCAAAGCTATTTCTGCGATTGCTTTTCTGATCTTCGCGTCATTATCGGCCACGGCCAAGCCAGCATCCGCGGATTCGAAATCGAAGGTTCGTTCCGTCCTAGTGAAGTCTTTGCTGCGCAGATCGCATACGGCCACATGACCGGCAAATATGATGAATTCCTGGATGGCGGCGTGAATGCAGCAAGCAATCGAGCGGTGACACACTTGCCGGAAAACACCTGGTCGGCTTCCATTCACCTGCGCCTCGGCACAGTTCGCGGCGGCCGCGTAGGATTGTTGCTGGATGCCAACTATGTCGACGACTATTACTTGTACGCGTTTCCGTTTGCAAACCTCGGGGCTTCTGATCCGGCGTCGCAGAATTCGGCACTTGCGGGCGATACGCTCGTTCGTAGTCACACGCTCGTCAACGCCCGCCTCTCATGGACCGGTGTCGAATGGGGTTCAGCCCGATTCGAAGCCGCGCTCTGGTCGCGCAATCTTTTTGATGAAAGGTACCTGCACAATGATCGATTTCGGCCCGGGGTTCGACAGCCTGACCCAGGCCTATAGGGGCTTGCCTCGCACCTACGGTGCCGACGTCACGTTGCGCTGGTGACGGACGGTGGATGTCGCGCCCCGGTTCCGGCTCGACGGCCATCAGGCTGTCGTCACAGGCGCCGGGCGCGGCATCGGACGCGCCATTTCGCTCGCCTTCGCGAGCGCAGGCGCCGATGTTGCCTGCCTGGCGCGCACCCAGCGGGATCTGGAATCGCTTGCCACGGAGATTCGGGCGTTAGGCCGCAGGGCACTGGCGATCCCCTGCGACGTCAACCAGGTTGAGGCGCTGCAGGCCGGCGTGGCCGTTGTCGCCAGGGAATTCGGCGCTCTGTCGATTCTGGTCAACAATGCGGGCGGCTCGGGGCCTAACGATCCGCTCAAGACGTCGCCGGAGAGATTCCTGCAATCGTTGCAGTGGAATGTACTGCCCGCATACACGCTCACGTGCCAGTGCGTTCCGCTGATGCGCAAGAGCGGCGGCGGCTCGGTGATCAACATCACCTCGGCCGCGGCACGCTATGCACAGCGCAGTTTTTCGAGTTATGGCACCGCCAAGGCTGCTTTGGCGCAGTTGACAAGACTGCTCGCGCAGGACTTCGCACCCGACGTTCGCGTCAACGCGATTGCGCCCGGCCCTGTGGTCACCGCCTCACTGAAACCGTTCCTGACAACCGAAGTTCGTGCGGCCATGGAGCAACGAACGCCACTCCGACGCCTGGGAGAAGTCGAGGACATCGCCGCAGCGGCGCTGTACCTGGCGTCGCCGGCATCATCATGGATGACTGGGAAGACGCTTGAGCTCGATGGCGGCGCCGAGTCGTCGGTATGGCCTCTGTGACGGCAGCCGATCCGCTGCTAACGCCCGTTCGTCTAGGCGACATCGAGTGCCGCAATCGGATTCTCATGGCGCCCATGACGCGCAGTCGCGCGACCGCCGACGGTTTGCCGACCGACTTGCATGTCATCTACTACGGGCAGCGTGCCGGTGCGGGTCTCATCATTACGGAGGGCATTCAGCCATCGATTCACGGACAGGGCTATCCAAGGACACCAGGCCTGCACAGCGAAGCCCAGATCGCCGCTTGGTCGCGGGTCACCGCGGCCGTGCACGAGCGCGGCGGCCGAATTGTTGCGCAGCTCATGCACGTGGGTCGAATCGCCAATCATTACAACAAGGCGAATAGCGCCAGCACCGTCGCACCCTCGCCCATTCGTGCGGCCGTACAGCTCTATACGGACCAGGCCGGTCTACAGCCCTGCGACGAACCCGAACCGCTGACCAACCCCGGAATCGCTGCGGTCGTGAAGGAGTACGCGCATGCAGCACATTGCGCGCGAGCGGCGGGCTTCGATGGCGTCGAACTGCACTGCACAAGCGGCTACTTGCCGATGCAGTTTCTCGCCAGCAATACCAATCGACGCGATGATGCCTACGGCGGCACGGCTGCGCGTCGCGCGCGATTCGTGATCGAAACGGTTGAGGCACTCATTGCCGCGATCGGGTCCGGCCGCGTCGGCGTGCGCATCGGCATCGGCAATCCTTTCAACGACGTCATCGACCCGGATCCACACGAAACCTATGCGACTCTGCTCGAGGCGCTCCGGCCCCTCGGCTGCGCCTACCTGCACGTATTGAAGTCCCCCATCGAGGGTTTGGATGCGGGCCGATTCGCGCGCGAACATTTCAAGGGCCCGATGGTCCTCAATGATGGATACGAGCGGCATACGGCGCGCGCTGCAATCAGCAACGGCGAGGCGGACGCCATCTCGTTCGCTCGGCATTTCATCGCCAACCCGGACTTCGTCGCGCGTGTCGCGAGCGGCGCTGGTTTGGCGAAATTCAATCCCAAGACGCTCTACACACCGGGACCTGGTGGATACATCGACTACCCGCCCCTTGGCTGAGGCTGCGCTTTCAAGAACATAGTCGAGAGCAGTGAATTGAATAGCCACGAGTCGTTGAGGATCCTACTTGCCAGCAGGTGACGCATGGCGGTCTCAACCGGTCGATGCAACGCGAGGCTGCAGAGCCACGCTATTGAGGAGCGCCTGGGAGCGGCGGGACAGGTCGCTGCCTGTGGGGAAGTACTGGCGCAGCAGTCCGTTGGTGTTTTCGTTCGAGCCGCGCTGCCAGGAGCATTGCGGAAGCATGACGAAGCGGGAGCGCCGCTCCACGAGGGTGGCGATCTGGGTGCTCGGCGTTCCGCACGGCAGATCGCCCTCCCAGTGGCTGGCGCCAGCCGCACTGGGAGTCGTACTATCTCGCCTTGCGGCAGCGGGGCCTGAGTAGCACGGCCGCGTTTGTCGCCCTGGGCCGGAAACTCGCCCGCTTGTGCTTCGCGTTGTTACGCGCCGGCGCCGACTTCAACCCTGAACGTCATCTCAGGGCTTGCGTTGCGTCATAGAATCTATTCTCGTTGCCCGCTTTGTCTGAAAGGAGTGAGCATGCATACACTGCGCGTCTACGCCATCGACGGCATCGTCCCCGTCGTCGATCCGACTGCTTTCGTGCATCCGACCGCCATCCTGATCGGCGACGTCATCGTCGGCCCCGGCTGCTACATAGGTCCGGCGGCCTGCCTGCGCGGCGACTTGGGGCGGCTCATGATCGGGCGCGGCGCCAACGTACAGGACACCTGCGTCATGCACGGCTTTCCCGGTACCGATACGGTCGTCGAGGAAGAAGGGCACATCGGCCACGGCGCCGTGTTGCATGGCTGCCGCGTCGGACGCAACGCGCTGGTCGGCATGAACGCCGTAATCATGGACAACGCGGTCGTCGGTGAATCGTCCATTGTTGCCGCCTGCGCCTTCGTCAAGGCCGGCGCCGAAATTCCGCCGCGCAGCCTTGCCGCTGGCACGCCGGCGAAAGTCATTCGGGAACTCTCCGATGCCGAAATCGCCTGGAAGTCGGGCGGTACGCGAACCTATCAGGATCTGGCCCGGCGTTCGCTGGCCACGATGCGTGAGCTTGCTCCGCTCGCTGCGGTCGAGCCCGACCGCAGGCGCATCGAGATTCCGGACGTCGTCCCACTCGTCGAACTGAAGAAACGCTGATCCGGACTGGCGTGCCGCACTTCTTCGCCGACATCTCGTCGCACGGCTTGGGCCATCTGGCGCAGACAGCGCCTGTGCTGCAGGCTTTGTCTGCAACAGATCGCCGCTGTCGTCGCTGGCGGTCAGCGCAGGCGGTTGATGTCGCAAGCGGCGGTTACGCCGATCGCCCGCAGGAGACGGTTTGTGCGGCATCGTTACACAGCGCCGATGGCGCCACACTTGCGGGGCAGCGCAGCCGTCGGCTGCATTTCAGGCTCGGTGAGCAGCCTCCCGTCGACGCTCGGGTCAACTGGCTGCCCGTAGGCCGCGACCCCTTCATGCTGATCTTGCGCATGTACGAGCCGGGCCAAGCCGTACTGGACGGGTCATATCGCCCGCCGCCCGTTGAGATCATTGACGAGGAACCGCTGAGGGCCAAGCCATGAGCGCTGCGACGTTCACCGAATCACTCGCACCCGAACAACTCACACATTTGCTTGCGCAGCAGCGCGCGGCGTTCCAGGCCGAGGGAGTCGCCAGCGCAGCAGTGCGCCGCGATCGCCTGCGCCGCGTAATCGATCTGTTGAAACGCGACATCGATGCGATCTGCGCTGCAGCCGACGGCGACTTCGGTGGTCGCCATCGAGTCACGACGCTGTCGATCGACATCCAGGCTGCCGTCAGCGCGTTGAAACATGCGGAATCAAATGTCGCGCGCTGGATGCGCCCGGATCGACGCCCGTCGGTGCCGCTCTTCAACCTGTTTGGTGCCCGCGCGGAACTGCAGTATCGGCCCAAGGGCGTGGTCGGCATCGTCGGCACCTGGAATGCGCCGCTGTTCACGGTGCTCGCGCCGCTCGCCAGCGTGTTCGCCGCCGGCAATCGCGCCATGCTCAAGCCGTCCGACCAGTCCCCGAACTTGGCGCAGTGGCTACAGGCAGCGGTTGCGCGCAGCTTCGATCCGCTCGAACTCACCGTGATCGTGGGCGATGCGGCGGTTGCGCAAGCATTCTCGCGCCTGCCTTTCGACCACCTGGTGTTCACGGGCGGCCAGGCCGTCGCGCGCGCGATCATGCATTCGGCCGCCGAAAACCTGACGCCACTCACGCTCGAGCTGGGCGGCAAATGCCCCGTCGTCATCGGGCGCAATGCGGATCTTAGGCATGCTGCAGATCGCATTGCGGTCGGGCGCAGTCAAAACGGCGGCCAAATCGAAGCTCGGGACTGGGTTGGCGCGCCCAAGGGAGAAAGGATGATGGGATTAGAGGATAGACTGCAAAAATTGGAGGACGATCGAGCAATTCGCGACCTGAAGGCTCGCTACCTCCGCGCCTGCGACATGAAGGACCCCGAAACCGTCCGCGATACTCTGCTTCCAGACAAGGCGGTGATCGCTTATGACGGCTTTCCGGCGTTCGACAATCGCGATGATTTTGTCGCCATCTATGCGCAGATGGGCTGTGTTCCCGGCGTGTTCGACATTCACCATGGCGCCAACGGGATCATCAGTTTTGCAAGCCCCGAACGGGCCATGGGCAAATGGTCGCTGTATTTCCACAACATCAATCTGAACTTGAACACAGTTACCCAGATGGGCGTCGAATATGACGATGTCTATGTGAAACGGGACGGTCGCTGGTGGATCGCTGAAACACGGACGAAGCGTACAAGTTGCCTCATCCACAGCGTTGAAAATGGCGAACTCAAGCTTGTCGTGATGGGCGATCCGCCGGCCGCCTTTGGGGGGACGACATGATCCCCTTCACGCATCCAGCCTACCATACCTAACAAGGAAATCGTTTGGCTACCGATTTTGATGCTGTAGTTATTGGTTCGGGTGTGGGCGGCATGTGTGCCGCGGCCCTGCTCGCTAACGCGGGCCGGCGAGTTTTGCTGGCGGAAAAGCGCAGATACCTGGGCGGACGCTTCTCAACCGTTGACCACGACGGGTTCAAATGCGCTACGGGTGGCCTGGCGGTGCCTGTCGGGCGGGACCTGGAACAGGTCTGTGAAGCCACCGGTATTCATTCCGGCGTGAAACAAAGCAACCGGGTGGGTGTCTGGCTCGATGGCGAGATTTACAGCCTGGCGACCGGCGGCACGCGCGGCATCATCCAGCAGGTTGCGCAGAATGAAACAGAGGTGGCGAAGGTCATCGGCGCCTTGCACGGAGCCATGACAGACCAGCCGGCACCGGAGGACCTCAGCTTTCGTGACTGGCTCAACCAGCGTACGGAAAATCCGCGCATTCACGGCATCTTCCAGGCCACGATAGCATCGCTGTTGACTGTCAACAGCTGGGAATTGCCGGCCGCCCAGTACTTTCGATTGATCAAGGTCATTGCGCCGCTGCGTTTCGGATTTATTGAAGGCGGCAGCCTGGAATTATGGAAACGCATGGCGCAGCGGGTCGTGCAGGCCGGCGGCGAAGTGTGGACGGCAGCCCCGGCTGAGCAAATCCATACCAGCGCTGGCCGGATTCGGGGAGTGACACTGCGTCGAGGCCAGCAAACCACAGAAATCAATGCGCCGGTGGTGTTGAGCAACATCGGCCCGGCGGGAACCCTCGAGCTGCTGTCACCCGGCGCGGTAGACCCGGATTATGCGGCGCAAATCCAGCGGGACATGACACCTACCGCCATCATGTGGCTGCACTTTGCCAGTGATGAATTGCTGATGGACTATTCGGCCATCAGTGTGGGTTGCAGCCGACGGGTGAACATGATCGATGTGCCTTCTTTTGAAGCCGAAGGCGTGGCGCCGCCCGGCAAGCATCTCTACACCGTAGGAGCCGCGCCCCTGGACAGTCTCGAGCCCGGCGACATCAAGGCAGAATTTGATGAAGTCATGAAGGACCTCGAAGATATTTTCCCGGATTTTTCCAATCGCGCCACGGTGCTGACCAAGACCTGTTACCGCGGCAAGTGGCCCGGATTCCGAACCCTGCCGCACAAGCACGTGGGTCATGGCACACCCATAGCGAACCTCTACAACGTCGGCGACGCCGCATGTCCATCGGGGTACGATGGATCCATGGGCGCCGCCAAGTCAGCCCGGCTGGCGGTTGCGGAAATCCTGGAGCAATCGTGATCCACGAACGACACAGGAGACCTGCATTAATGAGGAAATCGCATGCACACTCGTAGTATTGCCACACTACTCTTGCTGACGAGCATGCTGGCGCCGGCCGCCGCTCAACAACTCGCGGCTGCGCCTGCAAACGATGCAACAGCACGGGTCGCCGCGCGGACCGCGATCTTTCGCGAGAACCCTTTCTTGATTAAGGCGGTCAGTCGAGTCGGTGGGTTCGGCAATCTGCCCTCGACCGCAATCGCCAACCGCATGTACAGCCGAACGCATGCTCCGGCACTGGCGGACGCAGCGAATTTGCTACAGATAGAACCGCAGGGCGTCGGGACCTGGGTACTGCGATTTCCCTGGGTCAACGTCGTCGTGTTCGAAACCTCAGCGGGGCTGGTGCTCATCGACTCGGGTTATGCGCCCGCAGGGCCCGCGCTGCGCGACGCGCTGCGGCGCCTCAGCCGCAAACGCGTGCACACCATCGTGTACACGCATCATCACATCGATCACATGTTAGGCAGCTGGGCACTGCTCGAAGCCGGGGAGCGTCCGCGGATCGTCGCGACGCGCGTATTGCTCGACGAAGTCGACGCCGACCTGCGCAGTCGTGGCTTCACGGCACGCCTCAACAATCAGACCCTGGCCGAGTTCCCGCGCTCGCGCGCCGATCTGCCGATGCCAACCAGGGTTTTCGACCACAAGTTGGTACTCAACATCGGTCGCGATCGATTCGAGCTGACGCACGCGCCCGGCGAGACTCAGGATCAGTTGTGGGTTTGGGTTCCGACGCGACAGGTCGTCGTAGCGGCAGACTATTTCCAGCCGTTCCTGCCCAACGCCGGTAATGGCAAACGGCGGCAGCGATTCGTCGACAGCTGGGCCAAGGCGCTGCGCGACATGGCGGCACTCAACCCGCAGCGGGCGTTTCTGATGCATGGCCCACCGATGACGAACACCGCCGAAATCGTCGATCGATTCACAGCGCAGGCGCGCATGTTGGAGTCGATTGCGGACCAGACCCTCGAGCGGCTGAATGCCGGCATCAAGAAATACGATGCGGCCAACGCCGTGCAACTGCCCGCCGAGCTGAGCGAACGTGGCGACGCGCAGCCTTTGTATGTCAGACCGCCCGATATCGCCCGCATGGTGGCACAGCAGTACTCCGGTTGGTGGAGCGAGCTGCCGTCGGAGTGGACGCCGGCGCCGAAGTCGACGCAAGCACGCGAGATCGTGAGTTTGGCGGGCGGCTTGGAGACAATACTGCAGCGCGCCGAGTCACTGGCCGGCACGCAGCCCGCGCTCGCCTGTCATCTGGCGGACTGGGCCTGGCTGGCGGAGCCAACGAACCCTCGCGTCCTCGCGACCGCGACGCGCGTGTATCTGCAACGGCTGCGTGACGAAGAAGTCCCCACTCAAGAGGCGATCGAGTACGTCGAGCATCTCATTACGCTGCGTGTGACGCTCGATCGACTTCCCCCCGCGCCATGAGGGCCAGCGCTCGAGCTTGGATCTGCCTTGTTTCGTTAGGTGTACTGGTTGCCGCCTCTCAAGCCCCCGCCGCTGATGTTCCCGCAGACCCTACGCGCGAGTCGCTGGCCTATCACGTTGGCACACTTGCCTACCTGTGGGGATACCCCATGGTCGACATGACGAAGCAGATGCACAACGAAACGCATCGCGTCGGAGCGCAACAGCCAGTGGCGGCGGCCATCAATCAGTTCTATCGCCACGAGCGACTGGTGACGCCAGAGTCATCCGGTGAGCTGCGCGCTCCGAACCACGATACATTGTATTTTGGCGGGTGGTTCGACCTGACCAGCGAACCGGTGATGATCCAGACTCCCGACACGCGCGGCCGCTATTACACGCTCGCGATCACCGACTTCTTCAACGAAGTCACTCACGTCGGCAGGCGCACCACCGGCACCCAGGCACAGTTGATCGCCTTGGTCGGGCCGGACTCGCGACCTGAGCTGCCGGCCGACGCACAGGTCGTCCGAACCGCGACCCGACAAGTCTGGATTCTCGGCCGACTGCTCGTGACCGGTGTGAACGACCTGCCCAGCGCCCAGCAGCTGCTCCGCGGCTTTTGGGCGGCGCCATTGTCGCGTTGGCGGCGTGATGAAGCTCCGCTCGCGGAGGCCGTACCGGGCGGCACGCGGCTCGACCCCATGCAGTCGATCGAGTTTTTTGTTCACTTGAACGCTTGGCTCAGAACTAACAATGCACCGGCACATGACGCGGCGCTGCTGGGGCTCTTCGATCAAATCGGGATCGGACCCAATCGCCGATTCGTCACGGAGACGCTCGATGCCAATACGCGGCGCGGTTTGGAACGCGCCATCGCCGACGGCCGCGCGATGCTCCTCAACATGGCGCGGCAACCCCAGCCAGATGTGCGCAATGGCTGGATATTTCCGCTGCAACTCGCCGACTATGGGTACGACTACCTGCTCCGCGCGAGCGTCGCTTTTGGTGGCTACGCCAATCGCCCGCAGGAGACGGTTTACGCGGCATCGTTACGCAGCGCCGATGGCGCGGCACTCACCGGGCAGCGCAGCTATCGGCTGCGTTTCAAGCCCGATGAGCAGCCTCCCGTCGGCGCTTTCTGGTCGCTCTCGGCCTACGACGCGCGCACGCTTCAGTTCATACCCAACGATGCGCGGCGGTTCAGCCTCGGCAGCCAGACACCGGCATTGCGGCGGCAACGTGACGGATCGATTGCGATCCAGGTGTCGGCCAGGCCACCGCTCGACACTCGGGTCAACTGGCTGCCCGTAGGCCGCGACCCCTTCATGCTGATCTTGCGCATGTACGAGCCGGGCCAAGCCGTACTGGACGGGTCATATCGCCCGCCGCCCATTGAGATCATTGACGAGGAACCGCTGAGGGCCAAGCCATGAGCGCTGCGACGTTCACCGAATCACTCGCACCCGAACAACTCACA
>Ga0194125_10006643_pt1 | contig 16957 bp, 8 predicted proteins | sample TA2KigC250mmetaG_FD_148626 | JGI IMG/M metagenome (GOLD analysis project Ga0194125, IMG submission 148626) | Freshwater microbial communities from Lake Tanganyika, Tanzania - TA2015034 Kigoma Deep Cast 250m | ecosystem: Environmental > Aquatic > Freshwater > Lake | place: Tanzania: Lake... | reverse complement strand
CCCCGCGGCCGGCCGGCCCCGATCCGCGCGACCGCGGCGGCCCGCGCCGCTGGCCGCCCGCGCCGCCCGAGCCGAGGATCCCCGCGGAGGTCGCCTTCCTTCCCGAGCGGCAGCGCCTCGGCGCCGTCGCCCACCGCGTCCATGCAACCCGCCGCGCCTTCCCGCTGGCCCAGATCGCCGAGATCTTCCTGAGCAAGGCGGAGTTCTACCTCGTCAAGATCGAGCTCCACCGCGCCCGGCCGCCCTCGCCGGACGCCGTCCCCGCCGCGCAGCACTTCTTCCAGTGCGCGGAGTGCCAGGCCGTCTTCCTCACCCGCGACGCCGCCGTCCGTCACTTCCTCGGCCGCCACGCCGAGGCCATCCTCGAGACGCGCGAGGTCGCCGAGGAGCCGCCGGCGGGCAACTTCACCTGCGTCGCGCGCTGCCGCCAGAGCGGCCGCCTCCTCGGCCCGCCCAACCACCACGGCTTTGCGGCGGCGCTCTCCGAGACGCACGCCGAACTGTTCCCGGCGATGAGCGTCGACGAGTACCGCGGCCAGCTCGAGATGGTCCACGACCCCGCGGCGATCGAGCAGTGGAAGCAGGAGTTCTCGAAGCGGCGCGTCTACGTCCTCAAGGCCGAGCCCGAGTCGCCGCCGATGCGCTGGATCGAGGCCCGGCAGTTGCTCGAGTCGAAGATCGCCCCCGCGAGGATCCGCGAGACCCACCGCGTCGTGATCCCCGCCACCGTCGCGCGCGACGTCGAGGATCCCGCCATCCGCCGCCTGCTGCGCGACGCGTGGACCAAGGAACAGCGCTTCCCGCTGACGATGATGATCGCGCTTCGCCCCGCCCTCCGGCACATGGGCATGCATTTCTTCAAGGCCGGCGGCAACCAGACGTTCGCGACCTCCGTCGCGCCGACGGCCATCGCCGGCGACCACGCGATCGCCCCGATCCGCTCCATGCTCCAGTACCTCGCGGAACACCCGGGCGTCCGTCGCGAGCAGATGGCCGCGGATGTCCTCGGCGAGAAGGTCTCCGACGAGACCGCGGCCGCCGAACTCGTCGGCCACCTCCGCTGGCTGATCGAGAAGGGCCACGTCATCGAGTTCTTCGACGGCGCCCTCTCAATCCCCCGCGGCCGTGGCGGCCGCCGGGAGCCCACGCACGCCGAGCCCCCGCCGGCCCAGGACGCCCTGGCCGGGCCGTCCCCCGCGCCCGAACCGCCCGCGGACGTCCCGGCCACCACCGCCGAACCGCCCCCCGAGCCCTGAACGTCGGTTGCCGGGTGTTGGCCGTGCTGAACGGGAGGCCCATGAACCGCTCCATCGTCCGCCCGTCGAGGGCCGTTGCCGCCGCCGTGGCTCTGCTCGCCGCGGGCTGCGCGACCGAACCGGACACATTCCACGTCGCGCCCGCGGGCGACGACGCGAATCCCGGCACGAAGGCTAGGCCCTTCGCAACGCCGGCCCGCGCGATGGAGGCCGTCCGCGCCGCCCGCGCCGCGATGGTGCGCGGGGAGACCGCCGTCGCGCCCGTGACCGTCCTCCTCCACGGCGGCGCCTACGAACTCCGCGGGCCGCTCGTCTTCACGCCGGCCGACTCGGGCTCCGCCGGAGCGCCCGTCACCTGGGCCTCGGCGCCGGGCGAACGCGCCGTCCTCAGCGGCGGCGCGCGGCTGACCGGCGCGTGGACCCGCACGCCGGGCAAGCCCTTCTGGCAGCTCGACGTCCCGGGCGCGCGCGACGGGGCATGGGTCTTCCACTCGCTCTACGTCAACGGCCAGTCGCGCACCCGCGCCCGACATCCGAACTACGGCGACAAGGTGCTGCGCGCCGAGGGCCGCGAACCCGGCGGCGACCCGCGGCAGGCGCTGCGCTACTTCGCGGGCGACATCGACCCCGCGTGGTCGAACCCGACGGACATCGACATCGTCCTCCTCTGCTCGTGGACGCCGACGATCCACCGGATCCGCGAGATCGACCCCGCCCGCCGCGCCGTCCGCTTCTTCAGCGGCCACAACCGCCCCGTCGACTTCTGGGAGCGCAACTTCCGCTACTACGTCGCCAACGTGTTCGAGGCCCTCGACCAGCCCGGCGAGTGGTACCTCAACCGCCGCACCGGCGTGCTCTACTACCTGCCGATGCCCGGCGAGGACATGACCACCGCCGAGGTCGTCGCGCCGGTGATGCGGTCGCGCATGATCGAGTTCGCCGGCGACGCGGTCGCGGGGAAGATCCTCGAGCATCTCCAGTTCCGCGACCTCGCGTTCCGGCATCTCGACGGCGACATGGACCGCCACAACGGCGCCTACCGGCAGGGCCACATGTACCTCGCCGCCGCCGTCGCCGCGCGCGGCCTCCGCCACGCCTCGTTCGAGCGGTGCGAGTTCGCCCAGCTCGGCGAGTACGCGCTGGAGCTGGCCGACGGCTGCCGCGATGTGACCGTCCGCCAGTGCCACTTCCACGACCTCGGCGCCGGCGCGCTGCAGCTGGGCGTCACCGACCTCGGCACCCTGCGCGGCGACCCGAAGGCCGGCGAGGCCGTCCGCGCCGCCGGCGAGGCCGCGCGCGCCGTCGAGGGGCTCGCGATCGACAACAACTGCATCCACCGCCTCGGCACGACCTGGCATGGCTGCTACGGCATCGTCAACCGCTTCGCGTCGCGCACGCGCATCACCCACAACGAGATCTTCGACACCCACTGGGACGCGATCGGCCTCGACGCGCGATGGAACTGGAAGGGCGAGACGTACTCCCACGGGACCGTCGTCGCCTACAACCACCTCCACCATCTCGGCCTGCGCTACCACACCGACGCCGCGGGCATCTACCAGTTCGGCCCGCTCGACACCCACATCCACCACAACCTCATCCACGACACCGTCGCCTACCCGTACATCTGCGGCTACGCGGGCATCTACCTCGACGAGCAGTCGCGTGGCGCGCGCGTCGAGAACAACCTCGTCTACAACGTCGAATGGCACGCCTACTTCCAGAACAAGGGCACCGACAACCTCGTCCGCAACAACATCGGCGCCTTCGCGCGCAACGGGTTCTTCGGGCGCGGCGGGCTGGACGCGACCTGGCCCTCGAACCACGTCGAGGTCGTCGGCAACCTCTACGTCTCGCGCGACGGCGTCGCCATCGGTCCGGCCTGGCAGCCGGGCACAAAGCCGCCCGTCCTCCGCGGGAACCTCTACCAGGGCCCCGCCGGCGCGCCGCTGACGTTCGCCGGGAAGTCCTTCGCCGAGTGGCAGGCCGCCGGGCAGGATTCGAACTCCGTCGTCGCCTCCGCCGGCTTCCGCGATCCGGCCGCGTTCGACTTCTCGCTGGCTCCGGACGCCCCGGCGTGCAAGGCGGTCGGCTTCGTGCCGTTCGACGCGGAGATCGCGAAGGCCGGCCTGTACGGCGATCCGGCCTGGCGCGGCATCGCGAAGGCGTACCCGCCGCGGACGCCGTCCGCCGTGTGGTCGGAGGACGACTTCGCGCGTCTGAACGGCTTCGACCTCGACTTCAACGTCATGAAGGACGGCGACGCGCCCGGTGTCTTCCGCGAATCGGAGAACAAGGGCGCCGGCTTTGCCGTCACGAGCGAGGTTCCCGGCACCCGCGGCCCGCGGTGCCTCAAGGTCACCGACCGCAAGGGCCTCGCGAAGTCCTTCTACCCCTACATCCACATCGCGCCGCGCGCGCTGAAGAAGGGCCGGATCACGTTCGCCTTCGCGGTGCGCCAGCCCGCCGCCTCGCCGGCGCGGCTGAACGTCGACATCCGCGGCCGCGGGCAGACGGCGGACACGGGGCCGTCGCTCGCCATCGCCCGCGATGGGGCCGTGACGGCCGGCGGAAAGAAGATCGCCGCGCTCGCGCCGGACCGATGGACGCGATTCGATATACGCTTCGCCCTCGGCGGCGGAGGCGACGGAACGTGGACGCTCGTGGTCCGCGGGCCGGACGGCGAATCGACCCACACGCTTCCCTACGGCAGCCGGACGTTCGCCGACATCGCGTGGCTCGGCTTCACCACCCCGGACGACGCCGACGGCGTCGTGTACCTCGACGACCTCAAGCTGGAGATCGCGGACTGACGGGCGCCCGGCCGCGCCCCCATCATCGGCTGAGCCGGATGTGCGCGAAAGGGTCCGGCGTGACGTACGCATGGATGCGGCCGCGACGGAGCGCGGCCCTCCAGGACCTGTTCCATCGATATCGTGAGGACGGCCTTGGAGGGCGCCGCTCCGTCGGCGCCGTGCGAGAGACCCTCGAAGCTATCTTCATCCCTGATCGCCTGACGTGTTCCATGGAGATCGCGAGAGCGGTCCTGGAGGGCGCCGCTCCGCCTGCCCTGCGAAGCGTCCTCGCGAAACAGGGTCGGCGCCATGCGGCAGAAGCGGACGGCCGCGACGGAGCGCGGCCCTCCAAAACCTGTTCCATGGATATCTCGAAGGCGGCCATGGAGGGCGCCGCTCCGTCGGCGCCGTGCGAGAGACCCTCGATGCAACGTCTATCCCTGATCGCCCCGACCTGTTCCATGGATATCGCGAGGGCGGTCCTGGAGGGCGCCGCTCCGTCGGCGCCGTGCGAGAGACCCTCGAAGCTATCTTCATCCCTGATCGCCTGACGTGTTCCATGGAGATCGTGAGGACGGCTTGGAGGGCGCCGCTCCGTCGGCGCCATGCGGGAGACCCTCGAAGCAACGTTCATCCCTGATCGACCCGCCGTTGCGTCGCGCCGGGGCAGGCGCGTAGGATGCTGCCGGCGGCGGAGGGACGGCGAATGCGTGTCGGACTTGCGTGCGGTGGCTCGTGGCTGGGCGCGGCGCTCGTCGCCGCGGCGGCGGCCGGACCGGACACCTCCGGCTGGGAATCGAGGGTTCTCCTGTCGTCGTCGGTGACGTCGCGCCTCTCCGCGGCGGAATCGGCCGTGACCGTGGAGCCGGCCGGCGGCCCCGGGGGCGGCGCCGCGCTCCGCATGGGCGTCGTCGTCGACCACTTCGGCGGCGAGGCGAAATACCCGGTCGGCTGGCCGCGGATCGCACGCGAGTTCAGGGAGGCCGCGGACCGCGACTGGTCGGCGTGGGACTACCTCCGGCTCCGCGTCCGCGCCGACACCGCGCGCGCCGCGCTTCCGGCCGCGCCGCTCTCGCTGTCCCTCCGCGCGCCGGACAAGGCCCGCTCGTTCAGCCGGACGCTGGACGAGGTGAGGAAGGGCGAATGGACCGAGATCCTGGTGCCGGTTCGCGCGATCACGGATCCCTCGGACGTCACCTCGATGACGCTGTCGATCTCCGACGCGAACTACAGCCACGGCGACCGCGTCGACTTCCTGATCGGCGAGGTCTCGCTCGTGCGGCCACGGGAGCCGGCGCTGCTGGAGTTCGCCCCCGATGCGGGCGCCATCTGGTCGGATGCCCGGCGGCTCCCGGTCCGCTTCCGGTTGCTCGGCGTTCCCGAGGGCGGACGCGCCACGCTCCGCTTCGAACTGCGCGAGGGGGCGACCGTGGTCGGCCGGAGCGCGTTTGCCGGCGGCCGCGGGGATCACCGCGCGCTGGTCGATCTCCCGCCGCTCCGGCCCGGCCCCTACACCCTCCACGCGCTGGCCGGCCCGCGGGAGGCCGCCCCCGCGGCGCGTGTGACCGTCGTCGAATCGCCGTGGGCGCCGCTCCCGCCGGGCGCGGAAGGAGCCGCGCCATGAGCCGCCGGCTGTCCTGCCTCGCCGCCGCGGCGACCGGCATCGCGGCGGCCGCCGCCGCCTCGCCGCAGCTCTTCGACATGGGCACCGCGTCGTCGTCGCTCGAGCCCGGCTTCACGCGCATTACCGCCGAGTCGATCGTCTCGCCGGGGACGCCCTCCGGATGGGAGACAAGGGACGGCCTGCGCGCGCAGGCGCGGGTCTTCACGAACGTCGTGACCAACGCCAGTCGCGGCACCGAGGAACCGCCGCCGATCTGGACGACGCCGCTGACCGAGGACGCCGTGCTCGGCAGCCGCGGGAACACGTTCATCCTGCCGCCGCTCCCCGGGAGCGGAACGGTCGCCGTGGTGTGCGGCACCAGCGACGCCGCGCGCGACCAGTTCTTCGACTTCACCGTGGCGGTCGGCGATCGCGAGCAGCGCCTGCGCTTCGAGGGCGGCCACCAGTTCCGCGTCCTCCGGTTCGAGGTCCCCGCCGGGCCTGCGCCGGTGAGGGTGCGGCTCGTCCCGCGCAGCCTCTGGGCCGTCAACGCGATCCTCGCATGGTCCGCGGAGGACGACGCCCGGGTCGGGAGGGAGTTCCTGCGCCGGTTCTCGGACGAGCCGGGCGCGTGGGCGCCGCCGGACGAGTGGGCGAAGTGGAAGCGCGATCCCGATCCCGCCCCCGGGCCGATGCCCGAGCCGTCCGCGGAGGACCGCGCGCGCGGCTTCCTCGTGTTCGCCCGGCCCTGGGCCGAGTGCGTCTTTCCGCACGACGCCCCGCGGGCGGACGAGATCCCTCCGCGGCTGCGGCTCTTCGCGACGCCGGGCGAGTACGAGCCCTTCACCTTCACGGTTCGCCCGCTCCGCCCGCTGTCCGCCGTGCGCGTCGCGGTCCGCGGCCTCGGTCCGCTCGCGGCGGGCGACATCGACATCCGGCGCGTGCGGTACATGTCGGCGCGGCCGAACTACAGCACGATGCACCGGTGGTGGGTCGCGCCCGACGTGCTCGAGCGGTTCGAATCCGCGGACCTGCCGGCGGACATCAACACGAGGTTCTGGATCACGGTCCGCATTCCGGACGACGCCCCGGCCGGAATCCACACGGGCGTTGTCGCGGTCGCGGGCGCACAGGGAGGCGTCGAGATCCCGGTGACGCTGCGCATCCTCCCGTTCCGTCTCCTCGAGGACACGAACCGGCTCTTCGGCATCTACTACCACCATCCCTACGACCGGCTGCCGGGCGCCACGGACGAGGTGTCGCGGGCGCACTTCCGCTTCCGCGCCGAACGCGAACACGAGGACATGGTCGCGCACGGCACGCGGAACGTGACGCTGTCCTTCTCCACGCGGGCGGCGGACGCGCAGGGGAACTTCCGGTTCAACGGGGACCTGCTCCAGGAGAAGTTCGACCTCTGGAAGCGTCACGGCTTCCGGGGTCCCGTCGCGATGCACATCAGCGCGGGCGAGGTCTACGCGAAACACGCGGGCGGGCGGTACGGCTCGCATCTTCGGGGCGTGAAGGATCCGCCGGAGTCCTTCGCGCGGGAGATGACCGCGATGGTCCGCACGATCGAGGCCGAGCGCGTCCGCCGCGGCTGGCCGGAGTTCCTCTACTACCCGGTCGACGAGCCCTCCACCGACCCGGCGGCCGTGCGGTTCATGGTGACGGTGCTCCGCGCCTGCAAGGAAGCGGGCGTGCGCACCTACGTCACCGCCGACCGCGCCCACGAGGCCTTCGCGCCGATGGCGCCGCACGTCGACGTGTGGTGCATGCAGCCGTTCTCGGTCGATCCGGTCACCGTGCGGCGCGAGGCCGCGCGCGGCGTGGAGACGTGGTGCTATCCCAACCACATCTCCGGCGAGAACAACCGGACGCCCGTCGCCGGCGCGCGCATGACCTACGGCTTCGGCTTCCGGCTCTCCGGCTACCGCGCGCTGATCCCGTGGATCTACTCGGCATCCGGCGGCGATCCGATGAACTACCTCGACGGCCCGACGCAGGATTTCCTGAACCGCCACGAGCCCGACGGCACCCCCGTGCCCGTCACGCTCTGGGAGGCGATGCGCGAGGGATACGACGACTTCCGCTACCTGCACACCCTCGATCTCGCGCTGGAGCGGGCGCGCGGGGACGGCCGTCCCGCGGTCCGCGCCGCCGCCGCCCGGGCGGAGGCGGAACTTGCGGAGATCGCGGCGGCCATCCGGGTCCAACCGAAGTACAAGCACGACGGGCTGTGGAACGCGGCGGAGTTCGACGTCCATCGCTGGCGCATCGCCCGCCGGATCCTCGACCTCGAGTCGGCGATGGGACGGTAGCCGCCCCGTCCGTCCCCGCGCGATGACGGCGCGTTCCCCTCAATCGCCGGCATCGCCGGCGAGGTGAAGGATGGCCTGCGTCGCCGCGATCAGGCCGAACATCCCGGTGAGCGTGGACAGGCTTCCGAGCGGGCGGCGCCTGCGTCCGCGGCGGTGCTCGAAACCCGGCGGGGCCGGGTCGGTGGCGGCGTCCGCGGGCACGGCGTTGCGGGGCGGCTCGACCGAGTAGACGCAGAGGATGCCCGATGCGACCCCGTGGCGCCGGAGGCGCTTCCGGACGAGCCGGGCGAGCGGACAGCGCTCGGTCGACGCGATGTCGCCGGCGCGGATCGAGAACGGGTCCGTCCGCGTGGCGGCGCCCATGCACGAGACCGTCCAGACCCCGGCTCCATGCGCCGCGTGGAGAAGGGCGACCTTCGGGTTGAGGCTGTCGATCGCGTCGATCACGACATCGACATCCGCGGCGACCAGGACCGGCGCGGTATCGCCATCGATGAACACGCGCCGCGCGTCGATCTCGCACGCCGGGTTGATGTCGCGGAGCCGTTCCGCGGCCACGTCGACCTTGGGCCGGCCGACGGTGGACTCGAGCGCGTAGAGCTGCCGGTTGATGTTGCTTGGCTGGACGACGTCGAAGTCCGCGAGGCGAAGATGCCCGACGCCCGCGCGGGCGAGCCCCTCGGCGGCGTAGGACCCGACGGCGCCGAGACCGGCCACCAGCACGCGCGAGTCGCGAAGCCGCGCAAGGCCCCCCGGGCCGAGAAGAAGCTCCGTCCGCGCGAAGCGGGTCGCCGCCCCCGCCCGTGCGGCGGGAGCGTCATCCTGCGGGCGCATCGGGTCATCCGGCAAAGCCATAGCGCCGCCCACAGTCGCGGTTTCCCGGGCCGATTTCAATGCCGAAGCCTCCGCCGGGGGGATCCACCCGGAGACGCGGAGGCCGCGGCGCCCGGGGGCTGCGGCGTCTACTCCGCCGCCTCGACGCGGATCGTGTGCGTGACCGGCACGAAGGCCGCGCGGATCGCCTTCACGAGCGGCTCGCGCTCCGCCTCGGTGCGGGCGGCGGTCCCCTCCATGTCGGCCTTGCCCTCGGCGCCGTGGAAGCGCTTCTTGATCTGGTCCGTCTCGAACGCCTGCTTCGCCAGCACCGCGTCGTCAACGCGCTTGAACGCCTCGCTGAACGGGTTGGCGGGGAAGTCGGCGGCCAGGTTCACGCCCGCGCGGAGCGCCGCGGCGTCATAGGTGTTCGTCGCGCCGCCCCAGACGACGCGGCAGCGCGGGGCGGGGGGCGTCCAGACCACGAGGCGCAGCCGGTTGAGCTCCTCGTTGAACGGCACGAGCGCCATGCCGGCGCGGAGACTCGAGTCCTGGTCCAGCGGGCCGGTCGCGCAGAACGGATAGCGGCGGCTCTCGACGACCGCCTCGCCGCGCTTCGCCGACATGACGCGGTGGCCGCCGGTCGCGCTCGCGAGGCCGGTGGCCGGGTCGATCGTGATCGAGCCGAGGTCGCCGCCCGGCGCAAGGACGCGGAGGAACGCCCAGGCCATCACCAACTGCCCGGCCCAGCCGGGGTGCACGCCGTCCTGCCCCGCGATCATGAAGCCGGGGCCGAACTTCTTCTGCGACTCGACGCCGACGGTCAGCATCGGCAGGTAGATGTCGGCGAACGGCTGGCGTTCGGCGCGGGCGACCTCGAGCGCGATATTGCGGAGCTGGAGCAGGCTGAGGTTCAGGTCCTGGACCGTGCCCGAGGCGGTCTTCACCCAGTGCGGCATCTTGTTAACGGTGCCGGAGGAGCCGGTGACGATGCGGACGCCGTGCGCCTTCATCGACCGCACGATCGCGGTCTGCAGCGCGCGGTACTCGGCGCCGACCGCCTCCTCGTAGGGCTTGTAGCGGTGGTCGTTCATTCCGTAGCAGGTCGTCGCGACCGTCGGTTGGAATCGGAGCACGTCGTTCGTCATGCGCCGCAGGAAGCCGTCGCACCGCTCCCCGCTCCAGCCGTACTGGCGGACCGCGACGCCGAGGTCCGGCGTGCAGACGGTCAGGTAGGTCTCCATGACCCGCGAGTACATCTTCTGCTCGGTGATCGAGTCGCCGCAGATCGCGAGCCGGTCGCCCGCGCGCAGCACGGGACGCGACGGCGCCCCGGCCTTCAGCGCCCGGTAGGGCGCGAAGAACGGGTCGGCGGGGAGGGCGGCGAGCTCCGCGGCGCGGAGGGGGACGGCGGCCGCGAGGGCCGCGACGAGGAGCCATGCGTGCATCGGCTTCATGGGCGCCACTGTAGCCGGACGGCGCGCCGAAGGCGATGCGGCCGCTGCCGGGTCTTACATCCGTTGGTGCGATCGCACCAACGGATGTAAGACCGGATCGGGGCGAGGGGCGGGCGGGTTGGCCGGGCCGCGGGGGTCCGGTATGCTGGGGAGGTGCCCGTCTTCACTCCAGACCCGCGGCTCGAGGGGGCCGAGTTCGAGCGCGCCGGGGAGCGGACGCGCCGGCTCTCGGTCGCCGAGGGAGCGGCGTGGTCCGCGATGTACGGCTTCGGCGACGCCTACCTCGCGCCGTTCGCGGTCTTCCTGCGCGCGGGCAACCATGCGATGGCCTTCCTCGGCACGGCGCCGCTGGTCGTCGGGGCGATCGCGCAGCTCGCGGGCGCGTCGCTGACCGAGCGCATCGGACGGCGGAAGCCGCTGCTGGTGCTGACGACCGCCACGCACGCGGTCTGCTACCTGCTGCTCTTCGCGCTCCCGTTCCTCGCCCGCGACCGCGCGGTCCCGGTGCTGCTGGCCGTCGGGGCGGCGCTGGCGTGGCTGGCATCGTTCGGGACGCCGGCGTGGACGAGCTGGATGGGCGACCTGACCGCGCCGGCGCAGCGCGGCCGCTATTTCGCGCGCCGCAACTCGACGCTGACGCTGACCATGGTCGCCTCGATGCTCGCCGCCGCGGCGCTGCTGTCGGCCTTCCGCGCCCGCGGCTGGATCTGGGCCGGATTCGCGGCCCTCTTCACCGTCGCCGCCCTCGCGCGCGCGACGAGTTCGTGGCTCTTCACGCGGCACCACGAGCCGCCGCTGACGCGGTCCCCGGAATCCTATTTCTCGTTCTGGGACTACCTGCGCCGCGCGCCCCGCTCGAACTTCACGAAGTTCAGCCTCGCCGTCGCGATGATGAACGGCGCGGTCAACACGGCGGGGCCGTTCTTCAGCGTCTACATGCTGCGCGACCTGCACTGGACCTACTTCCAGTTCACGTCCAGCACGGTGGTCTACCTCGTCGCCCAGTCGGTCGTGTACCGATGGTGGGGCGCGATCTGCGACCGCCACGGCGCGCGCTCCGTCCTGAAGGCGACGAGCGTCATCCTGCCGGTCCTCCCGCTGCTCTGGGCGTCGACGACCAGCTACCCGGCCCTCCTCGGCGCGCAGGTCCTGTCGGGCTGCACGTGGGCGGGTTTCAACCTCGCCTCGACCAACTTCGTCTACGACGCGGTCACGCCGCAGAAGCGCGCGCGGGTCGTCGGCTACCACGGGCTGCTCAACGCCTTCTTCACGCTGGCCGGCGGGAACCTGGTCGGCGCGACGATCGCCGAGGCGGTGCCGGCCGCCTTCTCGATCGGCCCGATCCACGTGACCCTGCTCTCGTCGCTGCCGGTGGTCTTCGTCGTCTCGTCGCTGCTGCGCGTCCTGGCGGCGACGATCATGCTCCCGCGGTTCCACGAGGTTCGGGAGGTCGAACACGTCGGCACCCTCCAGATCCTCCGCCGCCTCGGCACCGGCGAGCCGGTCGTCACGGCCGGCATGGAACTGGCCACGCGGTTGCCGATTCTCGGCCGGTTCTTTCCCCCGCGCCCCGGGGATCCGCCGGCGGGGAAGGGCGGGCGGCCTGTTGGTTAGGCGTGTTGACGTTCCCGTTGACGCCCTCCGCCGGCGCTTCCTATTCTCCACGCAGGTCCACGCGAAGAAGGAGACGCGCTCATGAAGATGGCCGCGCCGCTCGCCCTGGCACTGTCCTGCTGCACGTCCGTGTTCGTCCATCCGCCGCCGGCCTCCGCCGGACCGGCGGGGGAGGGGCCGCTGGTCGATGTCCCCATGACGGGGCTGAAGCTCGATGGCTTCTGGAGGCAGCAGGTCAAGCTGCTGACGGAGAAGTGGATCCCCCACTGCGTCCGACAGATGGAGGCGGGCGGCGAGGGGCAGGAGCTTCTGAACCTGATCGCGACCGGCCGGGCGCTGCGCGGCGAGGAGCCGGGGCCCTACCGCGGGGCGCCCTGGAGCGACGCCTACATCTACAACACGATCGAGGCGATCAGCCTGGCCCTGGAGGTGTCCCCCGACGGCGATGCCGGGCTGGCCGCGGCGCAGGCGGCCCTTCGGGCGAAGGTGGAGGAGTGGATCCCCATCATTCTCGCGGCGCAGCAGGCGGACGGCTACATCCACTCGTTCCACGTGCTGAAGAAGAGGCCGCGGTTCACCGCCATCGGCGACCACGAATTCTACGTGATGGGCTACCTCCTGGAAACGGGCATCGCGCACCACCGGATGACCGGCGGGAAGGACCGGCGCCTCTACGACGCGGCGCGCCGGTGCGCGGACCTCCTGTGCGAGACCTTCGGGCCCGCGCCGAAGCGCACCTGGAAGAACGGACATCCCGGGCTGGAGTACGCGCTGTGCCGCCTCGGCGAGTACGTGGACGGCGTCGAGGGCGCCGGACGCGGCGCCCGGTATGTCGCGCTCGCGCGCCACTTCCTCGACCACCAGCACACGATCGAGCCAAACCCCTACAACCAGTCGGACCGGCCCGCCGTCGAGATGTCCGATGCCGCCGGGCATGCCGTGCGCGCCACCTACTTCTACACGGCCATGACGGACATCGCCCTCCTGCAGAACGACGCCGCCTACCGCGCCGCCGCCGGCCGCCTGTGGGCCAGCGCCATCGACCGCAAGCACTACCTCACCGGAGGCGTGGGCGCCTCGCACAAGGGCGAGGCCTTCGCGGGCGACCACGAGCTTCCCAACCACGGATACTGCGAATCGTGCGCGGGCTGCGGGCTGAGCTTCTGGGCCGACCGCATGCACCGGCTTCACGCCGACGCCGCCTTCCGCGACGTCCAGGAGCGGGTGCTCTACAACAACCTGCTCGGCTCCATCGAGCGGACCGGCACCAACTTCTACTATCAGAATCCCCTGGCCTCCAAGCTGCCCCGCTACGCCTGGCACGGCTGCCCCTGCTGCGTCGGGAACATCCCGCGGGCCCTGATCGCGATCAAGGACCAGACCTACTCCGTCAACGCCGCGCGCGACACGCTGTACGTCAACCACTACGTCGCCGGCGAGGGCGACGCGGGCCCGGTCGGCGGCGCGCCGCTCCGCATCGCGCAGTCAACCCGCTACCCGTGGGAGGGCGCGGTCGATCTCCGGCTGAATCCCGGCGCGCCGGCCGCCTTCACGCTGGCGCTGCGCATCCCGAACCGCACGGAGAGCAGGCTCTACCGGGCCGAGCCGGACCCGGGCCCCCGCTTCGCCCTGACGATCAACGGCGAAGCCCATCCGGCCGGGGTGCGGAACGGCTACGCGCTCGTGCGGCGGACCTGGAAGGCGGGCGACCGCGCGACGCTGGAACTGCCGATGGACCCCCAGCGCGTGCGCTGCGACGAGCGGGTCGAGGCCAACCGCGGGCGCGTCGCGGTGCAGCGCGGCCCCGTCGTCTACAGCTTCGAGGACGTCGACAACCGGAAGCCCGTGCGGTCGTCCGTTCTGGACAGGAGCGCGGGGCTGACGACGGTCTGGCGGGGCGACCTGCTGGGCGGCGTGATGGTCCTGGAGACCGGCGGCCTGACGGGCGTTCCCAACTACGCACGCCTGAACCGCGGCGGCGCGTCGCAGGTGTGGATGATCGAGGACCGGGAGAAGGCGGGCGTCGTGGACACACCCGCGACCCTGGCGGACCTGACGGTCTCCTTCGCCCGTCCGAACATGGACCCCTCATCCGCCAACGACGGCTGCGCCCCGGGCGAGGCCAAGGACCACGCGGACGGGCATTTCGACTTCTGGCCCCACCTGGGCACGGCGGAGTGGCTGCAGTACGACTTCGAACAGCCGACGCAGGTCCGGTCCTGCACGGTCTGGTGGTTCGACGACACCGGCCGCGGCGCCTGCCGCATCCCGGCCTCGTGGCGGCTGATGTACCGGACCGACGCCGGCGCGTGGGAGCCGGTCCGGGGCGCGAGCGGGTATCCCGTCGCCAAGGACAAGCCCTCCGATCTCTCGTTCGACGCCGTCACGACCCGGGCCCTGCGCCTCGAGGTCCAGCTCCAGAAGGGCGTCTCCGCCGGCGTGCACGAATGGTCGGTGCGGTGAGGGCGTCAATGCGGCGGCGCAACGCGTGAGTTCGTGATGCGGGCGGACGGCGCGGCGCCGAGGTCCGCTTCGACCCGGTTGCCGCCGAGGCGCACGCCCATGCGCGGGCCGTCGACTTCAAGCCCGCGGGCCAAAGCCGCTGCGACGGCCGCCGTTTCGTCGGCCGTGCGGCCGGGGAGCACGATCAGCCCGCGTCCGGCGATGGCCGCGTCGGCGGCGTGCGGTCCCGGCGGCGGCGGGGCGAGGTGGAGGATCTGCTCGCGACGGCCGCGGGAGGGCTTGTCGTTGGGTTGGTAGCGCCAGCCGCCGGTGCCGAGCGCGACGAAGCCCCATCGGTCGTCGATGCAGACCCACTGCGAAGGGATGTCGAACGGCTTCGCGGGCTGCCGGCCGTCGATCTCCCGTCCGCCGCCCTCCCAGCGCAGCCGCCGCGGGCCGGCCTGGTGCGGCCATTCCGGCTCGTTGAGCACGCCGATGGCGCCGGTCTCGACCGTCACGTTGGTCAGGGCGCGCTCCGCGGTGAGCCGCTCCAGGTAGACCGCGCTTCCGTCGGGCAGCGACGCCATCGCGACCGCCTGCCGCACCGCGCCGCCGGCGCGCCCGAGGACGGCCGCCACCGTGAAGGCGTTGGTCCCCGCCCAGGGCGACGTGGACTCGATCCGGTCGCGCGCGGCCTTGCCGTCGATCCCCGCAACCGCGACCCGTCCGACGAACCCCTGCTCGTACGGGCTCCCCAGGAGATCGTCCGCGAACGGAATCGCCAGACCCATCGCGCGCGTCCCCCACGCGAACGAATTCCATCCCTGAGCGGTGCGGTGGGCGATGAACTTCCCCGCGTCGAACCGCCGCAGCCCGGCGAGCCGCCGCTGCACGGCGGAGGCGGAGGCGGGCGCGGCCCCGTCGCCCCACCAGGCGTGGAAGAGGAAGGCGTTGGCGTAGCACGCGACATACATGCCCGGCAGCGAAGGGAAGAAGTACTCCTGCGGCAGAAGCGTCCGCCCCGTGCGCGCCTGCATCCGGCGGAGCGTGTCGAGCGAGGCCCGCTCGAAGTACGCCGCCTCGGCGTCGCCGTGCAGGACGTTCATGATCGCATGCACCATCGGCGTGAGCCGGTGGAGCTCCCAGTCCTGCCCGTCCGGGAAATGCATGCGCCCGTCGGGATGCGAGAAGAACTTGAGCAGGTCGTAGACCGGCTTCGTGTTGAAATCGAGCGCCTCCGGCGCCGGGCGGCCGGTCCAGCGGTAGGCGAGGTGCGCCATCTGGTTGAGCGTGATCGTGCCCATGTAGGACGGGTGCACGCGGTCGTGGTTCTCCATCGTGTAGTCGGGATGCACGTTCGCGCCGAGCTTCCAGTCGCGCAGCGGGCGGCCGTCAACGACCCGGTCGGACGCCGCATCCGCCGCGGTCAGGAACGAAGAGAGATGCCACCGCACCCCCGCCTCGTGACGCGCCGCCGCGCGCGGGTGGTCCGGGAACATGCACGCGGCCAGCGAGACGACGCTCGCGTTCCACGCGTTCTCCTCGGCCTTCGTGTCGCGCAGGATCTGGAACGGCGGCGGGGCGTCTAGGAAACGGTCGGCCTCGTGCCCGACCATCGCCTCCACCTGCGCGCGGAGGTCCGCGTCGAGCCGGTCCCAGACGATCCACGCCGCCATCCCCGCGTACTGCGCCCACAGGGCCGACTGCCACTGGTTCTTCCATTTCTTCCCGTCGCTGGCCGTCAGCGGCCCGGTATCGTGCGTGGCCGCGACAAAGCGCAGCAGCGCGACGAGGTCCGCCAGTGCGGCCTCGCGCTCCGCGGCGTCGGGCGACCAGCGCGCCACGGTTGCGAAGCCGGACATCGGCTGCGCGTTGGGCCGGATGCCGTGCTCGGTATGGCGGCCGTCGGTGACCAGCTTCGCGCGCGGGTCCTTGTCCCACGGCTTCAGGTCGGCGCGGAACGCCGCCACCTCCCGCCGCAGCAGGTCCATCCACGCCCGCGCCATCTCCCCGCCCGCCTGCGGCGGCTCCGGCACCGGCGGGACCGTCCCGCCGCGCACCGATCCCGCTGCACACGCCAGCCCCGTCACGAGCCATCCGATGGAACGCCAATTCATATCAGCCTTTCATGAGGGGCGAGGGGCGAGGGGCGAGGGGCGAGGGGCGAGGGAAGACGGAGGCAAGTGGCGAGTGTCTGAGTGTCGAGCGTCCGTCCTCCACTGCCACACAGCCATACCGCCACACGGGGCCGAGGGGCGAGGGGCGAGGGGCGAGGGAAGACGGAGGCAAGTGGCGAGTGTCTGAGTGTCGAGCGTCCGTCCTCCACTGCCACACAGCCATACCGCCACACGGGGCCGAGGGGCGAGGGTCGAGGGGCGAGGGAAGACGGAGGCAAGTGGCGAGTGTCGAGTGTCGGGAATCTCTCCGTCCTCCACGGCCACACGGCCATACTGCCACACGGGGCCGAGGGGCGGGGGTCGGGGGGCGAGGGGAAGACGGTGGCGAGTGGCGAGTGTCTGTCCGTCCTCCACTGCCACACAGCCATACCGCCACACTGTGTCGAGGGGCGAGGGTCGAGGGGCGAGGGAAGACGGAGGCAAGTGGCGAGTGTCGAGTGTCGGGAATCTCTCCGTCCTCCACGGCCACACGGCCATACTGC
>Ga0194125_10006641_pt1 | contig 16959 bp, 20 predicted proteins | sample TA2KigC250mmetaG_FD_148626 | JGI IMG/M metagenome (GOLD analysis project Ga0194125, IMG submission 148626) | Freshwater microbial communities from Lake Tanganyika, Tanzania - TA2015034 Kigoma Deep Cast 250m | ecosystem: Environmental > Aquatic > Freshwater > Lake | place: Tanzania: Lake... | reverse complement strand
TTCTCCCTTCACCCTCGCCTTCAACCCTTCTTCCCCCACCGATTCCATTCTAAACCCCTTAAAGAGAAAATTCTCGACCTCATGAAGATAAAGGAGCTCGCTTAACCAATCTACCATTAAACGTTCCAAACCTTCCCCCTTAATCTCGATTCGCCTTTCGATCTTTTGCCTTACCTTCTTCAAATCGGTGATGAGGTAGAAGAAGGCCTCACCTGCATTCTCAAAAAGGGCCCTGAGATCCTCACCATAAACAATGAGACCTATATCTGCCGTATGATCCAATACCTCAAAGCGTTTCACGCCATCCCCATCTTCTCTCCTCCTAAGATCGCCTGCCTACTTACTAATTAGTCCATAATTGTATGGACATTAAAGATTAACAAAATATCTCAAATCTCCCCAATAATCCCCTCCCCCTTCGATGGGGGAGGGCAAGTGTGGGGGTGGACAAGATTAAGACCTTTTAGGTCCCCCCTCCCCTTAATCCCCTCCCACCGAGGGGAGGGGAAATTTTTGGGAGAATATGTCTAATCAATTATGGACTCCGTAGTAATCTACTGACATTGCGACACAAACGAAATAGGAAAGGAGATTTTCTATTCTCTATGTTATTTTACGACCCCTCACCCTTCTTCTTACCCTTTACGATACCAACCGCCTTCTCCACCATGTCAGGAATCTTTCCGAATAGGGACTCTATCATTGCCGGCATTCTCCTGAGATTGAGGATCGATACTTCTCCTTCCTTCACTACCAGAAAAGCGATGGGCTCGACACAGATCCCTCCTCCGCCTGCACCTCCACTTCCGCCTGTAGTTTTGATCTGTTCTGTTCCAGCCCCTGCACCAATGCCCAAAGAGATCTTGGAGATAGGGAGGATTGTGAATTCTCCTGCTTTTATTCCTTCTCCGACAATGGTTTCTGTTTTAGCAACGGCTCTAAACCCCTCTAAAAGTGCCTTGATTAAGTCTGTCGCCTCCATTATGATCCACCTCCTTTTTGTGGTCCCCCTCTCCTTGTTTTCCAGAAAAAGAGAAGGAGCCATTTTCTTAAATGATGAAACAGCATGCTTAGAGAAATGATGAGCTCACCACGACACCAATTTTTCCCTAAAAAATTAATGGTCAAATTGATCCTCCGATCAGCCTTCCCTTTTTCAATGGCACTGGTAAACCCATAGAGTAATCCGTTGATCATCGGATCTCGGAAAGAAAGAGTTCCTTCTAATTTTTTAAGTCTCCATTTTGTCAGAAAGGAAAGAACCTCTTTTAGATAAACCCACTTTACATAGAAATGAGTTTTCCCCCTCCTAAGCCTTAAAGGAATGTGGAGTCCGAGTATCTTCATCAAAACCTTGCTTCCCTCCAAACCTAAAGATAAAAACCCATTCCATTTGAGACCTAACCATCTTTTCTGAGTATCCCAGGATAATGAAACAGTGATCATCTTACCCTCTTATTTTCAACCTTTCGAAAAAAACTCTCTTTAGAGACGAGAATTCGCTCATGTTCCCCTTCAGCGACCTTCTCCTTCTCATCATAAGCGTCTACTAAAAAGAGAAGCCGATTTTTATCAATCTCCCTTAGGATGGCGTGGCTGGTAACCTTCATGCCAAGAGGTGTCGGGGAGAGGTGTTTAATCCTCACCTTCGTTCCGAGACTTAGTTGGTCAAGAGGAATATAATCCTTGATCGCCTCAATGGCTGCCTTCTCCATCAGTTGAATTAGCCTCGGAGTTGAGAGAACATCCACTGGGATATTTCCCAATCCGCTGACCAGATCTTCCTCCATAACCACCATCTCAGATTTTCCAATCAGTCCGGGTAACATCTTGCCTCCTAAAATGCCAATTTGTTGTCATTAATCCTCTTTAGCCTTAAAAATCCTTTTCACTTCAGAAATGACCTTTTCTGCCTCCTCACCAAATTCTTCAGGGACCATGACCGCTCCCCACCCTTTCTGAGGAAGGTAGAGTCCATCGTAGGCCGTATCAAGGAAGGATTTTATCATAAATGGAATCTCTGACTCCTTCAATGTCTGAGAAATCCTATCCCCCTCAAATCGATTTTCAATAATCCCAACCTTCACCCATTTTGTCATCCCTGATCTCCTAATTAATACAAACGCATTAAATCATTATACCCCCCCACCCACCCCTCCCCCTCAAGGGGGGAGGGTTATGGTAGGGGTGATGTCATTTTAATTAATGCGTTTTTATTAATTATATAATAAATTTAAAAATTTAAGTTGAAAAAAATTAAATTGTAAATATAATTAAATCATCAAATTTCATTCTGGTAGCTGGGAGGATGTATGGCTACAAAGAAAGTTAATGAAAAGTCCTTTGGGACAAAAATGAAACAGCTTCGCCAATTGAAAAAGATCTCCTACGATCAGCTTGCGAATAAGACAGGATTCTCACAGCAGTACCTAAGGGAGATTGAAGATGGAATTGCCATCCCTCCTGTCTCTTCGGTCATCCAGATCGCAAAGGCCCTCTCTGTCGATTCAGGCTCCTTCCTCTCTGCTGAAGAGCAGGAGGCTAAAGAAAGGAGAAGAAAGGAAAGCTTCTTCAAGCGGACTCAGGCTTACGCCTATAAAACTCTCACTCCGGATGCAGAGACAAAACACATGAAGGCCTTCCTTGTTACCATCGATCCAAAACAGGATCACAAGATGGTGGAGTACCGCCACGAAGGGGAAGAGTTCATCTATGTCCTAAAGGGATATGTAGAAGTGATGGTGGGTGAAAACCAAAATCTTCTCAAAAAGGGGAAAACCCTTCATTTTGACTCGGGCATCACACATAAACTTCGAAATCTCAGTGATGAAGAGGCCAAACTCCTCGTCGTCCTCTATACGCCCTAGCCAAAACCCAATGCCAAATGTCAAAGCTCAAATGTCAAATCAAATCCAAAACCCAAATGATATGCCGAAACAAATTCGGCATTACCAGAGTGTCATTCTGAACTCGTTTCAGAATCTTGTTTTGAACTTTGAAATTCATTTGACATTTGGATTTTGAAATTTGAACTTTAATTTTGAGTTATTCTCTCCAGTGCCTGGGTACTCCAGCAAAAGAGGCCTTTCGTTCCAATTCGTTCAATTGGTTTTCAAAATATCGGATAGCATTGTTGACCCGATTGACTTCAATACGCGTACCCCGGCTCTCATAATTTGCCTTTAATTTTCTCAACTCCTCTAAGTTTCGATAATAGAAGCGGAACTGGCCAATCCAATAATCCCTGTTATATCCACCGGGGCGATCAGGTGAAGGTATTCCCTGCATCGAAAAAAGCGTCATTTTCCCTTGAAGAGAATCAATAACAACTTTAAACTTATTTAGGAAGGAATTTCCCAGAAGGCCTTGATAATTAGGCATGGTATAGATCAGGGCCTCCACATTCTCCACCTCTGCTTTCCCCACCCGAATGGATTTCAATGTTACCAAAGGGGTGAGGATCACGTCGCTGACGCTTGCGACTCGAATGAAAGGGGTGTTCTCATCAATGCTAATACCCAGTTCATTTGCCGTCTGTCTGGTGATGAGTGTAAAACTTGCACCCGTATCTATGATAAAATACTGCTTCACCCTTCCGTTCAAGATGACTTCTGTTAGCAATAATTCATGTTTTCGTAAAAGGTTCACCTCAATGCCTTCTGATTCCAAGGTTTTGGGTGTGGTGGGAAGGGTTGAGGGTCTTTCCTTTGTTTCTGGAGTGGAGATCTCTTTTGGGACTTTTCTTATTTCGGCATCCGTACGATATTTCTCTGGAACCTTAGAAAGATCGTCGGCGAAATGAAGAGTTCCTTTCTCATCCACCCATTTATACATCTCTCCATAAATAGGAGAGGCAAGGGCGACCAAAATTAGGATGAAAATAGAGACTTTCATTTTTTCCATCCACCTACTTAAAAAGCAATAGAGCCCCACAGGCAAAGCCTTTGGTCTTCTGCGTAGGCGGATAAAATTTTACCTAATTAAAAGAAAGATGTCAATTGCTGTTTATCCATCTTTATTATATAATTTTTAAAATGAAGTAATGTCAATCGATTGAAGAAATTAATATCTTTACTCTAACCTTTAAACCAAATCAGTTCAGTTAAACCCCGTTAGAAAGGAGGGGGCTTTAACCCCGCCCTTTCTAAAAGGAATTGAAGCTTTATTTATATCATCCCCGCCATCGATGGCGGGGCTTTCTAATGGGGTAAATATGAAAACATACTTCCTCCATCCCGAATCGATTCGAAACCTCTTTGACAGCATCGCACCCACCTATGACCTACTCAACCATCTCCTCAGCCTCGGGAGGGATCTATACTGGAGGAAGACGGCTGTCCGAGAGCTCAAAGGATTCGAAGGCTGGATATTAGATGTCGCTACGGGCACAGGGGATGTAGCGATAGAGATCATCCACCAGAACGGTTATAACAGAAAGGTCTTCGGATTGGATTTTTCCAAACCGATGATCAAGGAGGCCTATCAAAAACTCCTGAGAAAAGACCTATCGGAGACGATTGCCCTCACTCTCGGTGATGCGCTCTCCCTCCCTTTCCGAGAAAATGCCTTCAGCGCCTCGATGATGGCCTTCGGTCTGAGAAATATACTGGAAAAAAACCAGGCCCTTGCTGAGATGGTCCGGGTGGTCAAGGGGGGTGGGAAGGTAGTGATCTTAGAATTCACTCTTCCTCAAAAAGGATTCATGAAAAGATTGTATCCCATTTATTTTAAACAGATCCTCCCTCGGGTGGGTGGCTTTATCTCTGGCGACAGAGGAGCCTATTCTTACCTACCAGAATCCGTGCTTCATATTCAAAATGCTGAAGATTATGAAGAGATGATGCTCAGATCTGGACTGGAAAATGTGACCTCCCGAAGATTGACCTTTGGCATTGTCTCCCTCATTGTAGGAATGAAAAGGCACTTATGATTCGGCCATTTTCTTTTTCTGACTTAGATCATATTCTCCAAATTGAAAAACAGTCCTTTCCGAAATCGCCATACGATTGGGCCGCCTTTATGGACCTCTATTATCTTTATCCAGAGAACTTTTTAGTCTATGTAAACATATCTCCTGATAAGAAGAAAGATGAGATTTTGGGATATATCATCTACTCCCAGGATGGACACATCATTTCTATCGCCATTCATCCTTTACATAGAAGAAAGGGGATCGGGAAAGAGCTCCTTCTAAGAGCGATGAACACTCCGCGCCTTAAAAAGGTATGGGCAGAGGTAAGAAAAAGCAATCAAGGGGCACAGGCCTTCTATTTTCATATGGGGTTTCAAGTCGTAGGTGCGATTCCGAACTATTATGGAAATGAAGATGCTTTGATCATTCAGTGGACTCCTCCTGCCTGCAAACTCTATTGACCCTGTTGCTCCAATTAGATCCGATTGGATTGATTCAGCATATTATTTTGAGCGTGTTGCACGATGACTTAGATTTGAAGGTTTTGAGAAAAAAATTTAATCCAAACAGGGTTGACAAGTCAAATACCCTTCTGCTAAGGATGAAATGATGATCAAAATGAGGAGAAATCTATGAGTGGAATTTTTGGTATCGTATCGAAAAAAAACTGTGCCGATACCGTACTCTATGGAACTGACTATCATTCCCATATGGGGACAGAATATGGAGGGATGGCGGTCTTAGGAAAGCAATTCTACCGTTCCATACACGATATCAGTAAAACTCAATTTAAATCAAAATTTTTTGATGACTGTAAAGAAATGAAAGGCCAACTGGGCATTGGGGTGATCAGTGATAGAGACCCTCAGCCCCTGACCATCGGTTCCAAGTTCGGGAACTTTGCCATTGTGACTGCCGGGTTGATTGAAAATGTGAACGAATTGGCTTCGGAACTCCTACAGGAAGGGGAAACCTTCGGTGAGATGTCAAGAGGTGGAATCAACTCCGTGGAACTGGTGGCCAAACTGATCACCCGGGGTCGAACCCTCCTCGAAGGCATCGAGGGAGTCTACGACCGGATCAAGGGCTCTGCTTCCATTCTCATCCTGAAAAAGGAAGGAATTTATGGAGCTCGGGATCGTCTCGGCCGAACCCCTCTGGTCGTTGGAGAAAAGGATGGAGAATATGCTATCGCAACAGAGACCTGTTCCTTCTTGAATTTAGGGTTTCGCATTAAAAAATACCTTGCCCCCGGTGAGATTGTCCTCCTCGGGAAGACAGGGCTTGAAGAAAAATCAGCCGGTAAGAAAACGAACCAGATCTGTGCTTTCCTATGGATCTATACGGGTTACCCTGCTTCCAGTTATGAGGGCATCAGTGTCGAGTTGGTCAGGGAGCGTTGTGGAAGATCTCTGGCCAAGAACGATCATGTAAAGGCAGACCTTGTGGCGGGTGTCCCCGACTCCGGAGTGGGTCATGCTATTGGATATGCGATGGCATCGGGTCTTCCCTATCGAAGGCCTTTAGTCAAATATACACCGGGATACGGTCGGAGTTATACCCCTCCCTCCCAAGAGATTCGAGACCTTGTTGCGACGATGAAACTCATCCCCATCAAGGAGGTGATCTGTGGAAATCGGATCGTCCTTTGTGAAGATTCTATCGTCAGGGGAACTCAATTAAAAAATTATACCGTAAAGAAACTTTGGGAGTGTGGGGCGAAAGAAGTCCATATTAGACCAGCTTGTCCCCCACTTATGTTTCCATGCCGATTCGCCCTCTCCACTCGCTCCATCGAAGAACTGGCGGCCCGAAAGGCTATCCGGGCTCTTGAGGGGAAAGATGTAGAAGATGTCAGGGAATACATCGACCACCGATCGAAAAAGTACCAAAAAATGGTGGAGTGGATTCAAAAGGAATTGGGGGTGACCACATTGAGGTATCAAAAAATTGACGATATGGTTAAAGCGATCGGCCTCCCCAGAGAGAAACTCTGCCTCTATTGCTGGACCGGAGACTATTCAATTGAATAGTTCGGCGAAATGAGTTAGGAATTCGGAGATTTAGTTTTTAGGTTTTTTACCCCGAACTCAAAACTTTGCCTTCTGAATTATTTTGAAAAACGCAAAACATCCCCTACCTTTATACCATTAGCGGAAAACCAACCCCTTTTCATTTCAAGGGCATAGAGGATAGGTTGAGGTGGAATATGAGATTTTAAGGTCAGAGGTTCCATATCCGTGATCCCGACGATCCTGCCATCCTTGTCAATGAAGGCAATGCTCAGTGAGATTAGGGTATCTTTCATCCAGAATCCGTGATAGTCTTCTGTTTCAAAGATGAAGAGCATCCCCTCATCTTTACCCAAATGCTTTCTACCCATCAATCCATGGGCTCTCTCTCCAGGTGTTTTTGCCACTTCTACCCAGATCTCTCTGTTTTTGATGTAAAGGGGAACTTTCAGTAGGGTTTGGGAATGGGCAATTGAAATCCAAACTATAATAAGGATTAAAATGATCTTCTCAATCCTTCGGTCCCACAGTAGTTTTCCTTTTTTCATCCCATTCCTTTTTTTCAATCAGATCGATGAGGTTTCGAATCTCATCCTTAATTTTACTGGTGTTCCATTGGATGAATAAAACCCAGAGCGGAAGAAGAAGCCAAATGATTATGAGGATGCCCAAGAAGATGAGCATCGCAATGGCAATTCCATAAGGAAACTCTTTAAAGATCTGTTCAAGATACCACTCCATTCTGGTCACCTATCTCCTTTCCTAAAATTCTCATCGTGACTGTTCTTTCTCCAATCCTTTCCTCATTTTTTCGTTGACCCTCAAAATTTGATCTACATCCGAACCGCTGAGCTCCCAGGAGTAGTTGTCTTTTCCGTCTTTCTTCAATTTTATTTTCACTTCTGGAGGAAGGGGTTGTTCTCTCTCTGTCTTCTCTTTTTCTACGATGACCTTCGGAACTGGAACTGAAGAAACTTCTGGTTTTCTTTCACACGAGATGATGAAAACCATTAACAGAAAAATGGCTAAGATCTGCTTCATTTGATCCCCCGTTGTGTAACCGCATTAATCCAATTTTAAGAGCTGACGACATCCTTTTAAAAATTCCTCCTTGGTTCGGCCTTCATGGGGGTAGGAATAGATATTGAATTTAACATCCGTCCCCTTTGGGATATAGCCTCCTTGGGTTAATTTTACTTGGACCCTTTCGCCGATCTCCCGAGCCATTCTCTCATCATTAAAGGAAAAAATATAGACCATGTTGTTCTGAAAAGGGATGACCGTGTCGACAGAACGGACCATCTTTTGAAGGGCATAGATCACCCCTTCCCAGGACTCGTGGCTGAGCACCAACTCTCGTTTCGTCCTCGGGTCCCAAAATCCCACTCGGATGATAGAAAAAGAAAACCTCTCTTTCTCGGCTTCCTCGAGCATCGGATAGATAAGAAGGTTGAAGATGGTGTTGACTCCCAGTATGGGAAGAGTGAAGATAAAAGAGGCACCACTTCTTAATTTACTTTCCGCATGAATTGAACCTTGATGACCTTCGATGATCTCTTTGGTAATGGCAAGACCCAGACCTGTTCCCATGGTGATCCCAGTCTGGGTCCTCTGTCCTTGATAGAAGCGATCAAATACTTTGGGCAAGTCTTCTGGCGTAATGCCCACTCCTGTATCGGATACGACCACCTTCAGATAATCCCGTTTCTCTGTGAGGCCCCTCGTATCCAGGGTAATCTTCCCGCCCGGAGGGGTGAACTTGATTCCATTGCTAATGAGGTTGATTAGGACCTCCACCAATCGATTCTGATCGACCAAGATAAGGGGGGTCTCCGGTTCGATCCGATTTTCAAGGACAATCCTCTTTTCTTCCAATTGCTGAGATAATGTAATCGAGGCATCCTCAACAACTTCCAAAAGATGGATCGGCTCAAACTTTAGTTTCAACCCCTTTCCGGATTCAATTCTTGAAAAATCGAGGATCGTGTCGATCAGGTTTGTCAACCGGAGAATATTCTTGTGGGCAATGCCCAAATATTCTTTTTGGTCCTCAGTGAGGGCTCCTCCACGCCCTTCAAGCAGGAGGGAGATAAATTCTTTGATGACGGTCAGAGGTGTTCGAAGTTCATGTGAAACGCTGGAGATGAATATGGACTTCAAGTTATCAAGCCGTTTGAGTTCTTTATTCGCCTTCTCCAATTCAATTGATTTCTGAGTCAGGTCTCCGATGAGTTTCCTCTCACGGATAACCTGGTCCAATTTGGCCCTCATCTCATCAAAGGTAAAAGGTTTTACAATGTAGTCCGTTGCTCCGCCAGCAATTACATCGGTGAAAGTATAAGAAGATCCATATCCGGTCATCCCGATGATATGGACCTTCTGAAATTCGGCCCCTACCTTTTTCATCAATTCAAATCCATCCATCTCAGGCATCTTAATGTCTGTGATCAGAATGGTTATGGGTTCATTCCCCAAAATCTCCAAAGCCTCTTTTCCATTTCTGGCTGTCATCACCTCGTAACCGATGTGGTTCACAAATTTGGAAACCATATCCAGAATTGGCTCTTCATCATCCACCACTAAAATCCGTTCCTTTTCCAATCCCATTTGCCTCTCTATGGATGGACTTTATTATACCCCCACTCTTTCGGGCACCTACAGCGGACCGCCCCCACAAAACTTGTCCGTTGATCTTTCATAAAAAGAATATTCCTTTTCCCGTACAATTTCAATAAATTTATTTTTATCTATCTCCCAACTCTGTCTTCCATTTGGAGAAGAAGGCCCAGAACTTTTCAGAGGTTCCTAAGGGCAGATTGAGAAAATGATTCCCGGAAGGGATCGTTTCTTCGGAGAGATGGGGATTCATTTCTCTGATCTCTTTGTAAAAATATCCAATGGCCCTGGCCACCTCCATGATGGGAAGAGGTTGGATCAATTCAATCTGAACTCTCTCCACCCCAAGGGGATCGTAAAACTCTTTCTCCTCTAAATAAAAACCATATCTTCCTGGGTCAGAAAGGATGATCTTCGCCACAGCGATCTTATAGACATACCGCTCCGTCTCCATAGGGAGATCGAGGTAAAAATAGTTCCTCGTCTTTTGAAGTTCTATCTCTTTTCGAATCTTGTTTTCTCCTGCGTTATAGGCTGCCATTGTTAGGGTCCAGCTTTGGAATTCATCATAGAGATTTTTCAGATAGGTCAAGGCACCTTCGGTTGCCTTAAAGAAATCGAAACGTTCATCGATCACTCGATTCCTCCTCATCCCGTATTTCTCACCCGTGGAGGGAATGAACTGCCAGATCCCTGCTGCCCCTGAGGAAGAAACCGCATAGGGTCGAAGAGCGCTTTCGGTAATGGTGAGATATTTCAAATCATCCGGAAGGTTCATTTCCCTCAGCCTCTTCTCTATATATGGTAAATATCTGCGGGCCCGTTTCATCCATAAAAGGATTTGAGCCTCACTATCCAATGCCACTAAAAACTCTCGATCTAAATTTTCCCAAATATTTCGATCCTCCAAGGGAACCCTCTCTCCACATAAACTTACCTCTCTGGGAAGTTTATAATGTGTGAGTGGAGGGCGGGTTAGAATATTTTTCAAACGGTATTCCAAGGCCGCTACCTCTGAACGGAGATCAGAGATGGATTGCTCCAGTGCTTTCAATTTTTTCATCAATAGATCTTGATTCTCTAATGAGTCTACCTGAGCGATTTTTTTTTCAGACTCCCCCTGGGCGGACCGACCCACAGCACAATGAATGAAAATAAAAACTATGAGAAAAATAGCGATGCCCTTTGATATTTTCATTTCTTTAAGCTCCTCCATTATTAAGTTTTCTGTAACACTTTAGTGCTTTGAAAAATTCCTTTGGATGTCTCCCCTTTAGTGTCATTCCCGTGAAAACGGGAATCCAGGGCGGTAAGGGTAAGATCTGGATTCCTGCTTCCGCAGGAATGACAGGCCTGGTAGATAATGGGACTATTCCCTATTTCAAACAGCTAAATTGATACAGTTTTTTAAATAATAAGACAGAACCAATTTCCAAATTACCATAATTCCCTCTGAAGATACAAGCACCGGTTTCTTGCTTCAATTCTCGTCGATGGGGTGTTATACTTTAAGTTATGAAAAACATCTCCCCTTGGATGTCCCTCTTTTTGTTGGTTATCATTTTTTCATCTAACTGTATGAAGAAACCTCCTCTTTCTCCCTGGATTTCAAAAATCTTAACGATGAAAGTCCCCATTGGGCCGGAAGAAATTTTTAGGCTTCCCGATGGAGATCAAGTCTCCTTCACCCAACTTTTAGATGACATCAGTATGACAAGGGTTATCTTTGTCGGTGAAAGTCATGACCAAATAGAACATCATCAGATTCAGCTAAAGATTATTCAAGGACTATTGGAAAGAGGGAAAAATGTCGTCGTCGCTATGGAGATGTTTGAGAGATCCCAGCAACCTCTATTGGACCATTGGAGTCAGGGGCTTCTGACAGAAGATAAGTTTCTAAAAGAGGTGAATTGGGAGAGCATATGGGGAATGGATTACAACCTTTATAAAGGTATCCTTGACTCTATAAAAAACCATCGCCTTAAACTCATTGGCCTCAATGTTCAAAGGGACTTGGTGAGAAAGGTGGCTCAGAATGGGATCGAAGGACTATCCCCTGAGTATAAAGAGAAGCTTCCCAAAATGGATCTGACCGACCAAGAACATCGAGCCTATATCGAGTCTATTTATAAAAGGCATGAGGGTGGCTCTGCAAAGGATTTCGAACATTTCTATCAGGCTCAATCTCTCTGGGATGAAGGCATGGCTGAAACCCTATCAGAATTTCTCCAATCTTCTGAGGGAATGGGAAAGACCGTATTAGTATTTGTTGGAAATGGACATATTGTTTTCCATTTCGGGATACCAAATCGATTTTATCGAAGAACATCCACTCCTTATAAAACTATTGTCTTAAAGGAATGGAAAAAAGAGATAGATGGGGATCTCACCTTTGCTGGGACCTCTGCACCCTTAGCAAATTTTGTTAAGATTACGAATCCCACTCCACCTGAGAAGAAGAGGCCAAGAATCGGGATTGTATTAAGAGAGAAAGAGGAACCTAAGGGAGTATGGATTGAGAGGGTTATTCCACAAAGCCCTGCAGAAAAGGCAGGCCTTCTTCCAGGGGACCAATTTATTTCAATCGATGGAAAAGGGATCACAAAGTTAAAAGATATTCACGATGCGATTGTCCAAAAAGGCTGGGGAAGGGACATCACCTTTACCATCCTCCGGGAAGGGGTAAAGAAAGAGATTACGGTGACGCTCCCACCTTTAGATGATTAATCTCTTCTCTTTAGAACCATCCCTTTCCCATTGACCATTTTATCCAGTTTTTATAGACTGCCTTGTAGGCGAATCAAAGAAAAGGGGACGGTTCTATTTATTTTGAAATTTTTATAATAGAAATTAGAACCGTCCCCTTTTCTTGCTTTGAACTGATTAGTAATTTTACAGCCATTCCGATTTGACCCCAATCTTTTCTCTCACCTCATCCATCACCTCTTTAACTATAACTTTACATCGAGAGGCTCCGGATTTTAATACATCAACAATATATCCTGGTGTTTCATTAATATCTTTAACTCGTTTTTGAATCGGACCCAACTCCTCCGTCATATTCCTAAAGAGGACCTCTTTGCACTCAATGCATCCAATTCCCGCTATACGACAATTATGATCGATGAAGGAAATCTGGTCCGTTTTTGAGAAGGCTTGATGCATCGTAAAAATATTACACCGCTCAGGATTGCCTGGGTCAGTCCGGCGTTGGCGATTCACATCTGTGACCGCTGTTCTCAACTTCTCCCAGATGACTTCTGGAGGATCAAGGAGACCAATGGCGTTATTCAGCGATTTGGACATTTTTGCGCCCCCATCCGTTCCCAGAATTCGTGGGGCATCTGAAAGGAGTACTTGAGGCTCAGGAAATGTATTCCCAAAACGGGCATTGAATTTTCGGGCGACTTCCCTGGAAAACTCAACATGTTGGATCTGATCTTCTCCCACTGGGACATATCCTGCTTTGTAAATGAGGATATCAGCCGCCTGAAGCACTGGATAGTCCAAGAGCCCTACATTGACATTATGTCGATGCTGTCTTCCTTTCTCTTTAAACTGTGTCATCCTCTCCAATTCACCCACAGAGGTCACACAGTTAAAGATCCAGGTGAGCTCGGTATGCTCAGGCACATGGGATTGGACGAAAACAATGCATCGATCCGGAGTCAAGCCGCAGGCGACCAGGATGGTCGCTGTATCCAAAATCCTCTTCTGCATCGATTCCACTTCGTATTCGATGGTAATGGCATGGTAGTCAACCACGCAATAGATGCATTCATAGCGGTCTATCAATTTAACCCAGTTGCGAATTGCCCCTACATAGTTCCCGATATGAATTTCACCTGAAGGCTGAATCCCGCTGAAGATACGATCCATCTTTTACGCCTCCCCTTCTATATTTCTTAAATTTAAATTCCAACCAAAAATATTTGAAATTTCCCCTCACCCTTCCCGTTCGGCTGAGCTCACGACGAAGCCCTCTCCCCAACGGGGGAGAGGGAGGGGATAAGGGAACAAAATGTTAGAAGAAAATTCTTAAATTTAAATTCCAATAACCAAATCCCAAATAATCACCAATTTTTAAATGACAAATAAACCAATAATAATCATTGATTGGAAAATTTGATTATTAGTTATTGCTTAGAAAATAAATTTTTCACCCCCACCCTCCCCCCTCCGAGGGGGAGGGGATGGGTGGGGGGTATTTTCATGGTTAGTGGGTGATAAACTTATTATGTAAAATTTATTTGGTTATTGGTGCTTGATATTTGGAATTTATTAATAAAAAGGCCATGGGTTGATATTGCCCATGGCCTCTTAACCATTAATTTTATTACATTATGGATGCAGAGGATTAGGGCAATATCCAATTTTACTGCTTCTCCACCATATCCAAGCCAAGTTTAACCCTTTCTTCTTAAGAATTTCTGGTCATTGATAATTTATTATTATTTATCTTAATTCCTTTAAAAAATCAATACTTTTGTTACACTCTTGTTACATCTATTTAATGAACTCACAAAGCATCTGGGCGGTCTTCTCTACGATACCAGCACACTTTTCCCTGCCACCCGATTCTAACCACTTTTTATTCTCCACCGGATCATCCAGATGATAACCGATCAGAGTATAACAGTCTCTGCTTCCAAACTCCTTTTCGAACCAGTCCCAAAATTGTTGACATTTCTCATAAACCTTTAAAAGCCTTTCCCTATCCTTGGGATCGTTTCTCCCCATCTTCATTCCGATAGCCATTATCGATCCTGTGAATGCCCCACAGAGCGACCCTTTTCGTCCAACACCTCCGCCAAATCCAGTCGCCAATTTTGGAAGAAGGGAATCCTCAAATCCAAAATATTCCTTGAAACTCAAGGAGATTGATTCTGCTCAGTTAAATCCCTGCTCAAAATAACCTTTTGCCACTTTTGAAACCATATCTGAATCCATATTGAGTTCCTTATAGTTGCCCCAATATAATAAATAATGCCATATTAATTGAAATTTATTCATTTTTCAAATTCTAATGGCACTCCGCTCATATATCAATTTTTTAAATATCTATCGCCTTTTCGATTAAAATAATCGATTTGACATATAAAAATTACGCATCTATATTTTTATTTTTATCGTTTAAAATTTTTGAAACAAAGTGTAAGGTGACATCCAAAGGACCAATACGTATTTCCAGAGAAGGAGATGATCTATGACTGGGATCAGAGACTTTTTTGCATCCCGACGAGGAATTGTATCTGCAGGAATATTTGTTGGAGCCTTTGCGCCGCTACTTGTGAAGTTGGGCAATCCAGGAAACATGGGAATCTGTGTTGCATGTATGGAGAGGGATGTTGCAGGAGCACTGGGGCTCCATCGGGCAGCCGTAGTTCAATATATCCGGCCCGAGATTATCGGCTTTGTTCTTGGAGCATTGATTGCCTCCCTCCTCTTCAAAGAATTTAGACCCCGTGGAGGTTCTTCACCCCTGATTCGATTCTTCTTGGGATTCTTTGCCATGATTGGGGCAATGGTCTTTTTAGGATGCCCATGGAGGGCACTTCTCAGACTGTCTGGAGGAGATTGAAATGCAATCTTGGGCCTTGCAGGTCTTACGGCAGGAATCTGGATTGGAACCCTCTTTCTAAGATCAGGTTACACCCTTGGTCGGTCTCAGAAAGAGCTGTAATTATTGGCCTCATCTTTTGTCTCATCGTAGGATTTGCTATGAGAAATAAATCAATGGAGATGTGGAAATTCTTAGATACAGGAGCCCGGACAGCAGCAGAAAATATGGCCTTCGATGAGCTGCTGCTTGAATTGAAGGCCCAGGAGAGAATTCCCCCTACGCTTCGATTTCTCCAATTCTCAAAACCAGCCGTTCTGGTGGGTCATCATCAATCTGTGGAGGAAGAAGTCCGCCTCGAATATTGCCAGAAGAGAGGAATCGAGATCAATCGGAGGCTCACCGGCGGAGGTTCGCTCTACTGGGGAAGGAGGGAATTAGGCTGGGAGCTCTATATCTCAAAAAAAGATCCCAGGATCCCTCCAAAGATCGAAGACCTCTATCGAAAGATGGGAGAGGCATCTGCAAGTTGCCTTAATCGCCTTGGAATCCCCGCCCAATTCCGGCCAAGAAATGATGTTGAGGTGAGGGGCCGCAAGATCTCGGGGATGGGTGGGACTGAGCTTTCAGGAGCCATCCTCTTTCAGGGAACACTTCTGGTCGACTTCGATGTCGATGAGATGCTCAGAGCCCTCAGGATTCCCACCGAGAAACTTCAAGATAAAGAGATCGATTCGGTCAAAGAAAGGGTCACCTGCTTAAAGTGGGAACTCGGCCGATCTCCATCATCCTCAGCCATTAAAGCGTCCTTCCTGAAAGGATTTGGAGAAGCCTTTGGCATAAATTTCGAAAATAGACCTATCTCATCCGAAGAGGAATCTTTGCTCAGAGAGAAACTTCCGCACTTCTCCTCTCTGGAGTATATCTTTAAGGCGAGAGAAGCACTGCCAACGAGAAAGACACTTACATCCATTCTGAAGGCCCCTGGGGGGCTACTCAGGGTCTCGATGGCTGTGGATATTAAAAGGCAGGTGATCAATCAGATTCTGATCACCGGAGACTTCTTCGCCTATCCAAAAAGGACCATCTTCGATCTTGAAAGTTGTCTTAAAAATTCAAAGGCTACGATTTCCAGCATAAGAGAGATTATTCAATCTTTCTTTTCTGAAATGAAACCCCAAATTCCTGGAGTTAAAGAAATTCACTTCATTCAGGCCATTAAAGAAGCTCTTCAAAAGATAGATCTCATTCCCCACGGATTTAGTGAAGAAGAGACTCACCATATCTATCCAGTCATAAAACCTTTTAGAGAGGTGAAGAGACCTGAAATTCTTCTCCTCCCCTATTGCGCAAAAGAGATAGGGTGTGAATTTAGATATTATAAGGGATGCGAGCTATGCGGCCGATGCGCCATAGGGGATGCTATCCAGATGGCAAAGTCATTTAAAATGGATTGCCTCACGATTCAAAATTATGAAGACCTTGAATCCACCCTTTATCAATTAAAGCGATCAGGTGTTCGAGGGTTTATCGGTTCCTGCTGTGAACCCTTTTATGGAAAACATCGACCGGACTTTGAGAGGATCGGCCTGCCCGGAATACTGATTGATATAGAGAGAACTACATGCTACGACCTTGGGCAGGAAAGTAAAGCCCTCAAAGGGTATTTTGAAAATCAAACCCAACTCAATCTACCTCTTATCCGTAAAGTTCTGGAGTATTCCTATGGCTGATGATCCTATGGATAAATCCCATGATATCCTTGTCATCGGAGCTGGTCCTGCTGGTTCAAGTGCTGCCAGGACTGCAGCTCTCAGGGGGGCAAAAGTTCTTTCCATCGACCAAAAGCGGAATCTCGG
>Ga0194125_10006636_pt1 | contig 16976 bp, 14 predicted proteins | sample TA2KigC250mmetaG_FD_148626 | JGI IMG/M metagenome (GOLD analysis project Ga0194125, IMG submission 148626) | Freshwater microbial communities from Lake Tanganyika, Tanzania - TA2015034 Kigoma Deep Cast 250m | ecosystem: Environmental > Aquatic > Freshwater > Lake | place: Tanzania: Lake... | reverse complement strand
CTGGCCGCAGCTGGGACCGCAGTCCGAGGGTTCGGAGCCGCAGCCGCAGGCGCACCCCGCCGCTTGGGTGGGCTGGTCTGTTACCCCCACCAGGGTGAGTTGAAAGTTGAGTTTTTCACCGGCCAGTGGATGATTGAAATCAACGGTGAAGTTATCGGCCTCAAGAGCCAGGACCTTGCCGGGCACCGGCCCCTGGGGGCTGTCAAACCAGACGTTCTGACCGGATTCCACCTTATCCTCCCCCAGCATGGTGGTGGGAAATTCCCGGATAAGACTCTCCTGGCGGTTGCCATAAGCATCATCCGGGGAAAGACTGATACTCTTTTCCTCGTTCAGGGCCATACCCTTCACCGCCTGCTCAAAACCGGGAATGACACTGCGGTTGCCCAATTGAAATTCCAGGGGTTGCCGCTCCCGGCTGTCGTCAAAAACCGTGCCATCATCCAAAGTGCCGACGTAATGCACCTGAACATACTTGCCATCTTTTATTTCCGGCATTATCCTCTCCTTAAGTATCGGCCACGCACCTTCTAAAAATAACCAGGAGGAACCGCCGCCAGACTGTCCCTCCCAGGAATAGTTTACGGGCTGGGCTGTAATTTTTCTTACTATAAACACCATGGCGGATAAAGTCAAACGTTGGAGCCCGGAGGCATATCATTTTGAACATTATTTTGCCGTTAGCAATCGGGCGGTTATTCGATATAATGTCACCCAAGGGCGTAACTCTGCCTTACCATCTGCCAGAGACGCGAGGCTCCCATGAAAAAGATCGAAGCCATCATTCAACCCTTTAAGCTGGAACCCGTCAAAGACGCCCTGCACCAGCTGGGCATCCAGGGCATGACCGTCACCGAGGTGAAGGGGTTCGGCCAGCAGAAGGGCATGCGAGAGGTTTACCGGGGCATGGAATACCAGGTGGACTTTATCCCCAAGGTGAAAATCGAAATTATCGCCTCGGATGACAAGGTCCCTGAGATCCTCCAGACCATCATGGCCAAGGCCCGCACCGGACGCATCGGCGACGGCAAAATCTTCGTCTATCCGGTGGCCGAAGTCATCCGCATCCGCACCGGCGAAAGCGGGGAAGAAGCGGTTTAAAGACAGGGAAAAGGGAAGAGGGATCAGGGAAGAAGGAAGAGGGAAGAGGGAAGAGGGAAGAGGGAAGAGGGAAAAGGTAAGCGTGCAGCGGTCAGCTTACAGCCGTCAGCTAATGCTTTAAATTCAAATAGTTATTCTAAGGTGATGGATCACTGGTTTTTCGCTTAGTTTCCCTAATCCATTGTTTTTGCTGAAAGCTGAACGCCTACGGAAAAAGGAACCAGGGATTATTTTCCGGGATGTAGCTGATAAACTTTTCCCTCTTCCCTACATTAATAATGAACTGGCTGCCGATTTTTTTCAGGGAAATTCTGCTCTTTAAACGGCGACTGCTGCGGTTGGGTTTTGTCCTCTCCACCATGCTGACGCCCTTATTGTATCTGCTGGTCTTTGGCGTCGGCCTGGGCAAGCGGGTGACCATTGCCGGGGGCAGCTATCTGGACTACCTGCTGCCGGGGCTGTTGGCCGTCACCGCCATGATCAACTCCTATACCTGGGTGGCCAACGGGATGACCGTGGCCCGCCTGTTTTTCCGCACCTTTCAGATTTATATCCAGGCGCCGGTGAGCGCCCTGGCCATCATGTGGGGCGAGGTGTTTTCGGGCATGGCCCGGGGGCTTTTCGCCTCCCTGATTCTCTTGGGCTGCGGCTATGTCCTGGGCAGCCAGCTGCCCCTGAACGCCATTTTTCTGGCCGCCTGGCTGCTGAACTGCTTCATGTCCGCCTCCTTCGGGGTGATCGTCGGCCTGATCTCGCGTTCCCACGATGATGCCGCCAGTTTTACCAATTTCTTCATCATGCCCATGGCCTTTTTCAGCGGCACCTTCTTCCCGGTGGAGGAAATGCCCTTCCTGGTGCAAAAAATCATCCTCGTCCTGCCCCTGACCCACGTGAACTATCTTTTACGCCAGCCGTTCTGGTCCGCCGAAAGCTTAACCTCCTTCGCGGTCGTCTTAGGCTACAGCCTCTTCTGTTTTTTTCTGGGTGTCTGGCTCATCCGCCGCTACGACGAATGACTCTGGTTCTGACTCAGGACAGTTTCTCATGGGCCGGGGGCCCACATGTAAAGCATGAAAAGGTTGTTTGAAGGCGGGATGCGCTTCGCTTTCCCGCCCTACATGGTGAACTTTTCATAACAGTTTCTCATGGGCCGGGGGCCCACATGTAAAGCATGAAAAGGTTGCTGGAAGGCGGGATGCGCTTCGCTTTCCCGCCCTACATGGTGAACTTTTCATAACAGCAATTACCTGTGCCGGAGTTCCGCCAGCAGCCGCAGCACCCGGCCGGCCGCGCCGCTGGCCTGGCAGACCGTTTCGGCAATATCCTGGGGGCCCAGGCAGGTCCCGGCCAGGCACACTCCCGGGAGGCTGGCTTCCACCGGGTGCATGATGGGATGCCGGGCCTTGAAAAAGCCCTGTTCGTCCCGCTCCAGGATTTGGTCCAAAAACGGCGGTGGGGTTTTCGGCCCCTCCAGCCCCACGGCCAGCACCGCCAGGTCCACGGTAAGGCGCTCCTGCCTGCCGGTGGCCAGATCTTCATAGGCAATAACCGGCTGGCCCTCCTGGGCCAGGGTGATGCTCCCGGGCAGGGCCTTGAAAAAACGGACCCCCGCGGCCTGGGCCCTCAGGTAGAGTTCCTCGAAGCCTTTCCCGGACGTGCGGATATCATTATAAAAAATAGTCACCTCGATCTCAGGGTTATGCTCCAGGGCCAGCATGGCCTCCTTGATGGAGGCGGTGCAGCAATACCCGGAGCAGTACGGCAGAAACCGGCGGTCTCGGGAACCGACGCATTGGATAAAGGCCAGCCGGCGCACCGGACGCCCCTCTGGCGTCACCAGTCGCCCGGAGGTAGGCCCCGTGGCGCAGACCAGGCGCTCGAACTCCAGGTTCGTGATGACCGGGGGGAGAACTCCGTAACCATACTCGCCCTTGATTTTGGGATCGAAGGGGGTGGCCCCGGTGGCCAGGATCACCGCCCCCACCTGCAACGGCACCGTGCGGGGGGCGTCATCCAGGTTGATGGCCTGGCGGCCGCAGGCCGTAGCGCACTGGCGGCAGTCGATGCAGTAGTCCTTCTCCAGGGTGGCCCGCAGCGGCACGGCCTGGGCAAAAACGATGCGGATGCACTTCCGGGGTTTCATCCCGAGATTCCAGGAACTGGGGAGGATAACCGGGCAGACCTCGCCGCAACTGCCGCAGCCCACACACTTGGTCATGTCCACGTAGCGGGGCTTCAGGGTGACCTCCACCCGAAAATCCCCCGGCCCGCCGGTGATCCGGGTCACCACGGCATTGGTCAACATCTCGATATTGGGATGGGTGGCCACCTCCACCAGTTTAGGACCCAGGATGCAGATGGAGCAGTCCAGGGTGGGAAAGGTTTTGTCCAGCTTGGCCATGATGCCGCCAATGCTTAAAGATTCATCCAGGAGATAGACCTTGTGGCCGGCTTTGGCCAGATCCAGAGCCGCCTCACACCCTCCTACACCCCCGCCAATAACCAGCACCTCCGAATGCACCTCGGAGGGCCGCAGGACTGGCAAGGGCCCCTGTTCCAGAGCCAGGAGCAGTTCACCCGCTGCGCTGGCCGCATCCCGCCAGGCCCATAAATCCACCACTGGAACCTTAAAACCGGTGAGTAATTTGAAAAACCTTGCGCTTAGCTCCGGACCACAGGCCGCCAGTATGCATTGATCCGGCGTTTCTTGCAGGATTTTTTCCAGGCGTGCCAATCCCGCCGGGGTGCAGCACGGCTCCAGGATCATCACCTCCGCCGGTTGGGAGGACAACTCCGCAGCCACGGTATTCAGGTCCACCTTAAGGTCAGGGCAGTTGCATAAGAGGATTTTTTTTCCGGCCATAGGGCTTGGTTTCCGGTTTGTGGTTTCTGGTGTCCGGTTTTAACGTGAAAAGTCCCCGACCGTAGGGGTGGGTTTACCCCGCCCCTACGGATAGATTTTCCTGTGTTAGACTTAATGCGATGCACCTATTTTTATCCGGACATGCGGGTTGATTCCTCTCTCTTCCCCTCGCCCCTTGAGGGGAGAGGGTCAGGGTGAGGGGTGAATTTGACTGCTAGTCGCTCACATCTGCAAGCGATCCGACTCTGCTGGCTGCCCCGGCGGGATCGGCTGCGATTCTCTCGAGTTCAGTTCCGCCAGTTTCTCGGTCAACTGCTGTATCAACTGCTGAAAGGCGCGTCCCTCGGTGGCCGATATCCAGGCCAGGTGCAGGCGTTCCGGATCGATTCCCTGGTCCGCCAGTTTGGGTTTTAATTTCTCCATCCGGGCCTTGGCCCTGAGGTTGCCGCTGAGGTAGTGGCAGTCCCCCGGGGGGTGGCAGCCGGTGACCAAAACCAGGCCCGCACCTCTGGCAAAGGCGTGCTGCACCAGTTTGGGGTGCACCCGCCCGGCGCACATGGTGCGGATCAGGCGCACGTTGGGGGGATAGGCCAGCCGGGAGACCCCGGCAAAATCCGCCCCGGCATAGGAACACCAGTTGCAGGCAAAGGCCAGAATCTTCTCCCCGGGGGCCTCGGCCAGGGCTTCATCGATCTGGGCCAGAATCATCTCGTCGGTGAAACCGTGAGCGATCACCGCCCCGGCGGGACAGGCCCCGGCGCAGACGCCGCACCCTTTGCAGGCGGAATTGATAATCCTGGCCGTAGTCTTGTCCTCGGCGGTGACCATTTTCACCGCCTGGAAGGGACATTGCTGAAAGCACCGCTGGCAGCCGGTGCATTTTTCCGGGTCGATTTCGCAGACAATGCCGTCCAAAGTAACGGTGTCGTGGGCCAGCAGGGACATGACTTTGGCCGCCGCGCCGCTGGCCTGGGCCATGGCCGCGGCCATGTCTTTGGGACCCTGGCAGGACCCGGCCAGAAAGACGCCGTCCAAAACCGTGTCCAGGGGCCGCAGCTTGGGATGGGCCTCCAGGAAAAAGCCGTCCGGCCCCACCGGTAATCTTAAGGTGTCCTGGAGAACCTGGTTGTCTCCCGGCGTCATCCCCACCACCAGGACCGCCAGGTCCACCAGGTCTTCGCTGGGTCCCCGGAAAATCTCGTTATCGGCCTCGAGCCGCAGCCGGCCGTCTTCCGGGATGATGTCCCGGACCCGTCCCCTGAGAAACAAAAGGCCGGCTTCCCGAGCCCGGTTATACAGTTCTTCCCATTCCCGCCGCACCGTGCGGATATCACGGTAATACACCCGGATCCGGGCCCGGGGGAACCGCTCCTGGAGCTCCAGGGCCTGCTTCAGGGCGGTGGCGCAGCAGATACGGGAACAGTAGCGGTTGCCGTCCTCTTCCCGGGAACCGATACACAGCACGAAAGCTATGTCCCGGGGCTCCGGCAGCGGCAAGACATCCCCGGCGCTCATGGCAGCCAGCCGGGCTTCCAGCTCCAGGGAGGTCACCACCTGGGGCAGCCGGGCCCAGTCTTCGTAGCGGCTGCCCTGCGGCTCAAAAGGGGTGAAGCCGGTGGCCACCACCATACTGCCCACCTCGAAGGTATGGCAGAGCGGCTGAGCGGTTAGATCAATGGCATGCGGGGGGCAGACCTGGACACATTCCCCACAAAGGGTACAGTGCTCCGTCTCAATAACATACCGACCCGGAAAAGCGGTGGGGGAAGGGAGGTAAATGGCGGTCTGGCCCTCGGCTGCCTGGACCGGACAGACCGCCTGACACCGGCCGCAAAGATCGCAGGCCTCCGTCACCATTCGGGGTTTTTGGGTCACTTTCACCTGGTAGCTCCCGAGATGGCCGTTAAAAGCCGTCACCTGGCTGTTTACCAGCACCGTAATACGGGGGTGAAGGCTCGCCGCGGCCATGATGGGGTTCACCAGGGTGAGGGCCCTTTGACCGTGGGGAAAGGTGCGGTGCAGATAATTGGCCCAGCCCCCCAAAATGGGCTTTTTTTCCACCAGGATAACTTCGTGCCCGGCCTCGGCAATGTCCAGGCCGGCCCTGAGACCCGCCGGACCGCCGCCGATGACCAGAGCCCGCCGGGTCACCGGGGCCCGGCGTTCAAACAGGGGTTGAGCCAGGCGCACCTTGGCCACCCCCATGCGGATCAATTCCAGGGCCTTGACTTCTGCAGCCTGGGGCTCAGGGGCATGGACCCAGGAACAGTGCTCCCGGAGATTAACGATCTCCAGAAAATAGGGGTTGAGCCCGGCTTCGGCCAGCATCCGCCGGAAGGTCAGCTCATGCATTTTGGGGGAACAGGCGGCAATCACCACCCGGTTTAGCCCATGTTCGGCCAGGTCCTCCACTATCTCCTTCTGACCGGCCTCGGAACAACTGTATAACTGGTGCCGGCAGACCGCTACCTCGGGCAGGGCGCCGGCCCGTCCCGCCAGCGAACCGGGGCGCAAGACTCCGGCGATATTGAGGCCGCAATGGCAGATATAGATACCCAGGCGGAGTGGCTCAGTCATGTGCTCTGAAATGTACTCCAAAAGGTTCAGGGGATCCGGTGGCACAGGCTTCCAGCCTGTGCGTTGCTGAACAGGTTGAAAGCCTGTTCCTCCTCTTTTACCTTCGTATCAACCTGGCCACCGCCTCTTCCCAGGCATGGGAAAATTCCCCGGGCTGTGCCACGATCTCTTCCCGGACAAGGGTGATGGCTCCTTCCGGGCAGATATTCCCACAGACGCCGCAGAGGCTGCAGACCTGGGTTTTGACGAAAACCCGCTCACCCTCCCGGACGATGAGCTTGACCGGGCACAGATCGATACATTTGGTGCACGCCGCCGGGCAGAGCTGGTCCTGAATGACCACCCGCCCGATGAACTTGGGAGTTATCTCAATGGCCTGGGTGCGGCAGGTCTGGAGGCACTGGGTGCAGCGCAAACAGAGCTGGGAGTCCGGGAAAACATGGGTCCCTGCCTCGGCCAGTTGCACCACCTGCCGGGGGCAGGCGGTGAGGCAGACCCGGCAGGTTTTGGGGCAGCCGGTGAGGGTGTTGGGGACCAGGCGGCGCTCGGTGCGGCACCAGTGGCTGTCGCCTTCGGCCAGCGGCGGGCAGGGCTCCGGACACTTGGCGCGGTCCAGGGTGATGGGCGGATAAAACGGCGCCAGCCCCTGGTGGTCGGCCAGGATGGTCTTGGGCTGGCCGTTATAAAAAAGCCGCACCGCCCCGGTGGGGCAGAAGTGCGAACAGACCTCGCACAGGACACAGAGCCGGGGATCGATACTGATGTCCAGATCTGGCTCCCCGGCTATGATGCTCACGGCCTGCCGCGGGCAGACGGTGGAACAGATATCGCATTTTAGACAACGCGTTTTGTCCACTACCAGACTGACCCGGTCCACGTACAGGGCCAGGATCAGTTCCAGCCTGTGGGTCGTCTCCCGTTTTCTGATCGGCTTGAGCATTCTACCCTAAATGTGTTCTGCACATCGGTGCGGGAAGATAATTTTACTATACCACCGTCACTGAGAGAACACAAGGAGCTTCAAGGTTTGGAATTCAGCCGGGACAGGAAGAAGTTGACGGGGTATGGGTATCCGAAAATTCTTGACAGAAAAATAATTATCATTTATTTATAAAGAGTAATTATCAATAAAAAATGATTTTATCAAAAAACAGGAGAAACTCTCTCCGGGAGATAGCTCATTATGGCCGACCCACAAGCCCGTCTGGAACAGATGCTTGCCAGGCTCAAAGCCTGCAATTTCCGGCTGACGCCGCAGCGATTGGCAGTGGTTAAGATCTTGGCGGCCAGTGTGGATCACCCGGGCGTGGAGCGCATCTACGACCAGGTCAAGGAGGCCTTTCCCACCACCAGCCTGGCCACCATTTACAAGACCGTGGCCTTGCTGAAAGAACTTAACGAAGTTCTGGAGATCCGCTTTTCGGAAAGCAGCCGCTTCGATGGTAATAAGCCCTATCCCCACCCGCATGTCATCTGTCTGAAATGTAAAAAAATATTGGACCCGGAGCTGGCGGGTATAGAAAAATTAACCCAGGAGGCAAGCCACCGGACCGGATTCCGGATAGTCAACCATCGTCTCGATTTTATCGGGATTTGTCCAGAATGCCAAACGCAGGAGTGACTGCAGTGTTTGGCGAGGTAAAGAATCTTAAGGTCCTCTGGTTTCCCTCCCTTGGAGGGTCTTGGGAGGCTGGCCGAGTTGATTTAAATCTGAAAATCAGGTATGAGATTGATACGTATTTATTTTTTACAGTTAAGAATAAATGCTTAGTGGCTTTTTATGAGTTAATGTTCAAAATAAAAGTTGCGTCGGATAATTTTGGGATTCTATTATTCACAGCACCATATCGCTGGCAGCCCAGTTATAGAGCCAGACAACGACAGGAGGACATTTTATGAGTGAAGAAAGTAAGTGCCCGGTAACGGGTAAAGCCAACAGACCCACTTTCCGCAGAGGCATGTCGAACCGGGACTGGTGGCCGAACCAGGTGAACCTCAAGATTCTGCATCAACACTCTCACCTGAGCAACCCCATGGGCGAGAAGTTCAACTACGCTGAGGAATTCAAGAAACTCGACCTGGAAGCCGTCAAAAAGGACCTCTATGCGCTGATGACCGACTCGCAGGACTGGTGGCCGGCCGACTACGGTCACTATGGGGGGCTCTTCATCCGGATGGCGTGGCACAGCGCCGGCACCTACCGCATCAGCGACGGTCGCGGGGGCGGGGGGTCCGGTGCCCAGCGCCTGGCGCCCCTTAACAGCTGGCCGGACAATGTGAACCTCGACAAGGCGCGCCGGCTGCTCTGGCCCATCAAGCAGAAATACGGCAGCAAAATCTCCTGGGCTGATCTTATGATCCTGGCCGGCAACTGCGCCATTGAGTCGATGGGGCTGAAGACCTTCGGCTTCGGCGGCGGGCGGGTGGACGTCTGGGAGCCCCTGGAGGACATCTACTGGGGTTCCGAAGAAGAATGGCTGGCTACGAGCGACAAGCCCAAGAGCCGTTACTCCGGAGAACGGGATCTGGAAAACCCCCTGGCGGCAGTGCAGATGGGCCTGATCTACGTCAACCCGGAAGGACCGGACGGCAACCCGGACCCGGTGGCTTCCGGCCATGACGTTCGCACTACCTTCGGGCGCATGGCCATGAATGATGAAGAGACCGTGGCACTCGTCGCTGGTGGGCACACGTTCGGCAAATGCCATGGCGCCGGCCCGGCGTCCCATGTGGGTCCCGAACCTGAGGCTGCCCCCATCGAGGAACAGGGTCTCGGCTGGAAGAGCAGCTTCGGCAGCGGCAAAGGCGGCGATACCATCAGCAGCGGCATCGAGGGCGCCTGGAAGCCGAACCCCACCACCTGGGACATGGGTTATCTGAAAGTGCTGTTCAAATACGAGTGGGAGCTGGTCAAGAGCCCGGCCGGGGCGCATCAGTGGCTGGCCAAGGACGTGGCTGAAGAGGATATGGTGGTTGACGCGCACGACCCGTCGAAGAAGCATCGGCCGATGATGACCACGGCGGATCTCTCCCTCCGCTTCGACCCCATCTACGAGCCCATCGCCCGGCGCTTCCTGGAGAACCCCGATCAATTCGCCGATGCCTTCGCCCGGGCCTGGTTCAAGCTGACCCACCGGGATATGGGCCCCCGCTCTCGCTACCTCGGACCGGAGGTCCCGGCGGAGGAACTGATCTGGCAGGACCCGGTGCCCGCCGTGGATCATGAGCTCATCGACGCATCAGACATTGCCGCCCTTAAGGGCAAGATCCTGGCCTCGGGCCTATCGATCCCGGAACTGGTCTACACCGCCTGGGCCGCGGCGTCCACGTTTCGCGGCTCCGACAAGCGCGGCGGCGCCAATGGGGCCCGCCTTCGTCTGATCCCGCAGAAGGATTGGCAAGTCAATCAACCTGACCGACTGCAGAAGGTGCTGCAGACCCTGGAAGGTATCCAGAAGGAGTTCAACGCCGCCCAGTCCGGGGGGAAGAAGGTGTCGCTGGCCGACCTGATCGTTCTGGGCGGGTGCGTTGGCGTCGAGCAGGCGGCGAAGCAGGCCGGTTACGAGGTGACCGTCCCCTTCTCCCCGGGACGCACGGATGCCTCGCAGGAGCAGACCGACGTGGAGTCCTTCGCCGTCCTCGAACCGGCGGCCGACGGGTTCCGCAACTACCTTAAAAAGAAATTCGCCGTAACGGCGGAGGAACTGCTGGTTGATCGGGCCCAACTGCTGACCCTGACCGCTCCGGAGATGACGGTTCTCGTTGGCGGTATGCGCGTCTTGAACGCCAACTTCGGCAAGTCCCCGCACGGCGTCTTCACCAAGCGGCCAGAGACGCTCACCAATGACTTCTTCGTGAATCTGCTGGACATGAGAACGGTGTGGAAGGCAACCGAAGACGAAAACGTGTTTGAGGGTCATGACCGCGCTACGGGCGAACTCAAGTGGACCGGCACCCGGGTGGACCTCATCTTCGGTTCCAACTCCCAACTCCGGGCCGTGGCGGAAGTTTACGGATGTGAGGACTCCCAGGAGAAGTTCCTGCACGACTTCATCGCGGCGTGGCACAAGGTAATGAACCTGGACCGCTTCGACCTCGCCTGATCGGAGCATAAACGTCCGGGTGGCCTGGGGCTTGACGTCACGGAAGTGGAGCGCCTGGCCGTCACGCCCCGGGAGGACCGGTCCAAGTACACTGACATGGGGACATATGCTTGAGATTGTGCCAACCGGGTAGATCGTTCACTGACTGCTCCTGAGTATAAATGCGCAGTCGGCCGGTTGGCTCCTGATTCCTGAAAAGACATATCATGGGAGGAAGCCATGGAACACCAAAAAACTTTAGTCTGCACCTGTGACAACTGCGGCAATGAGGCCGAAATGACCATCAAGTGCGAAGAAATCGTGCTGGAAAGCAAGCCGGCCGAGCCGACCGCGCCTGCCGTGCCTAAACAGGGCAAGGGTACTTTCACCTGCACCCAGTGCGGCAATGAAGCCGAAATGATCATCGATTTGTAAGATTACATTACCCCAGAGGCAGAGGAATGTCTCACCGAAGACACGCCTCTGCCCGATTTCCCCCGCAGCCCTATCAAAAATCTGTTATCGGTGCCAGGCTGAAGCAGACGGCAGTTTGCCCTAGTGCCTAATTGCGTAAATTAGCGATAGTATTTTTCAGCTGTGAACCCTTCACTTCGCGCTTCCGCCACATGAAAGGTTTGGCAGTTGGGCCGTAGGCGGCAACAAATGCCTCGATTGCCTGGCGCAATTGTTCAATGCTCTTAAAACTTGCTCCCCTGAGAGCTTTGCGAGAGAAAATTCCGAACCAAATCTCCACTTGGTTTAACCAGCTGGCTGAAGTAGGAGTGAAATGAAAGTAGACATTCGGATGTGCAGCTAACCAAGCATCATTTCTCTTGTGAATACAGTAGTTATCAAGTATCACATGAAATTCTTTGTCATTGGGGAGGTCTAAAAGTAATTGATCCATGAAGGCCAGAAATTCTACACGACGCTTTTGCTGGGTAATTTGCGTGTGAATAGCTCCAGTTGCGACCTCCAAAGCCGCAAAGAGATTTAGCGTCCCGTGTCGTTTGTAGGTACTCTTATACCCTTGAACAATCTTGCCGTTCTGCGTTACAACATAGCCCGTTGAACGTTCCAATGCTTGAATGCTGGGTTTCTCGTCCACTGATAGCACAATGGCGTTTTCTGGGGGATTGAGATAAAGTCCAATAATATCAGCTGCCTTTGGAATAAATTCCGGATCGGTGCTCACACACCAACTTCGTTGCCGGCTAAGACAAATACCCTCTTTGCGCAACAGGCGCCATACTGCATGTACGGATGTATCAAGATGTTTTGCAACTGCTGGACCATCCCAGCGGGCTTGACCGCTTGGCGGCGGAAGTTCCAAAGTCTTCAAAACTTTATTGCGAAACTCCACCTCGTATTGCACCGGTTTTCCAGAACGAGGCCGGTCTCGGAGACCGTTAATGCCTTGTTTATCAAAACGACGCCGCCATTCGATAACCGTGTTGGGGCGCACTTTCAGTTCTCGTGCAATTGAGTGGACCCTCTCACCCTGGAGGCACTTTAAAATGATCTTAGCACGCTCAACTAAACGGGCTTCCTCAGTACGGCTGTGTGCCCACTGTTCCAGTATCTTTCTGTCAACCTCTGAACATTTGGGGATAGAAGCTTTTCTGGGCATGGTCTTTTCCTCCTTGCCCAGCACAATATATTATATCTAAAACTATTGCAAGTAAGCACTAGATTTAGCGGGTGCGAAATTTATACAGACGGACAGCCAGTTGACAAGGTCGCCGGTATTACTGAATCTGGCCGGCGGCAAGCTCCCCCCGGAAGATTTTGGCAAGAATACGGCCTGGCGGTGGATCATGGTAATCTCATAAACTTGTTGAAATTAGCCGATTGTGGTATAGAAAAGTTTTTGTAGGCGTTCAGCTATCAGCAATCAGCTTTCAGCAAAAACAATGGGTTAGGAAAACTAAGAGAAGAACCAGTGATCCGCCACCTTAGAATAACTATTTGAATTTAAAGCATTAGCTGACGGCTGCAAGCTGACCGCTGAACGCTGACAAGTTTTTAAGCCAAGGCCATTGTGCCTTGCAGCCAGTTCTCAGCAAGGAAGGAAGAGCCATGGGGGGAAAGTTGAATCAGGGCCTGGTGCAGATTTATACCGGCGAAGGCAAGGGCAAGACCACCGCCGCCCTGGGATTGGCGCTGCGGGCCCTGGGGCGGGGCCTCAAGGTCTTCATGCTGCAGTTTCTCAAAGGTGAGGAAACCGGGGAACTCCATGCCGGCCGCCATTTTGGGGACAATTTCGTCATTGAGCAGACCGGTATGCCCGGATTCATCCGCAAGAGCAAGGTTGAGGCCGCTGACGCTCTCCGGGCCAAAGAGGCCCTGGCTCGGGCCAAGGTAATCCTCAAGGACGGCGACTACGATCTCGTGATCTTGGATGAAATTAATGTGGCCCTCTATTTCGAACTGATTTCGGTGCACGAGGTCATTAGTGTGCTGCAAGCCCGGGCCCCGCACGTGGAAGTGGTCCTCACCGGCAGGTACGCGCCACCAGAACTTGTGGCGATGGCCGATCTGGTCACTGAAATGAAAAACGTCAAGCACTACTTCCATGCCGGGGTGGCGGCCCGGGAAGGCATCGAATCATAGAAGGATTAAGTTAAAATTCATCAGGTGGAGAAGGCAACTTCGGTAGCGCCGATCTCCTGATCGGCGCTTGTGGGTAATGAACAGCTTTTTAAAGGGGGGGGATTTTGATCGTCAGGGACGGTCCCATGTCAAGAAGATGCCCCTTTATACACACCACGGCATTGAGCGTATCTGGGTTGAAGTTAACCTTGGGGAAATGAGGGCGCCCAACTCTAACTTACAGCGTTTGCCCTCGCTGTTGAACTTCGGCCAGGTACTCGGGTTCGCCTTCGAACTTGTAATTGCCGGCCAGGAAAGCCTCGGCGTACCAGTCCACGATGGCGTCGTCGGCCATGAGCATATCCCGCTGCCGGGCGCAGCCCATGAGGCGGCCCAAAAGGTCCAGTTTTTCCTCCAGCAGGTCCCGGGGATATTTCCAGATCTTACCCACCACCAGGTCACCGGTCACCTCGACATCGAAGTCCAATTTTTTTAAGACCAGTCCCAGAAACCGCACCCGCCGGCCCCGGCGTATCTCGTCCGCGGCCCCGCCCTTGAAGCGGAAGGTGATGTAATTGTCATTGCGGGTATCGCTGACATAGGCGTCGATGGTGGCGAAGTGGTATCCCAGGCGGGAGCTGTAATTGAGATAATTCTCGGAGACGATGGCGAAGGTGCGGGACCAGAAATCGGAGTGTTCCGCCGAGGCCGCGGTAAGGGAACGGGACACCACCGAATACAGCCCCTTCATGTCGATGGGAATGGGGCCGGCCCAGGAAATGTCCGGATGGCTGATACCCTGCCAGAGGGCTTTCAAAGGAATGGAGGTAATGGCCTCCGGGGGGGCGAATTTCGCCCGGCGGCTGGCCTCGATGCCGCCGCCCAGGTCGATGATGTAGAGATTGAAAGGAATGTGCGTTTTCAGTCGCACCGAATGAATATCCCGCTGATTGGCCTTTTCCGCCAGGTCGAACATTTCCTTGATGCCCAACTGGTGGCCGAAGCGGGTGATGTCATGCAGGGTTTTACAGTTGTCGGGAGTCAGGTCGCTTAACTTCGGATCCACCAGATTCAGGGGGGTTATCCACCGGAGCACCCGGCGCAGTTTGGCATAGATCGGCGTCTGGTTGATGGGCGAGTCCTTTTTCCGGCTTTTCGTCACGAGGTTCGGGATTTCGCCCTGGAAAACCCGCATGTGGGTGGCGTCCACGGTAATGATCTGGCCGGGCTGGAGGATTTCGGTGGCATTGCCGGTGTCCACCAGGGCCGGGACCTTGAATTCCCGGGCCAGGATGGCCAGGTGCGAGGTGGCGCTGCCGATGTCAATGACCATCCCCTGGGCTTTGTGCAGCACCATGCCATACCGGGCGCTGGTATGACGGGCCACCAGTATGGCGCCCTCGGGGAAATCGGCCAGATCCGCGTCCTCCCGGATGATGAAAACCGGACCTGCCGCCGCCCCGAAACAGGCCACGGTGCCATGATCAATGAGCACCTCCCCCTGTTCCTCCAGGTGCACCGGCTTGATCTCTTCGGGGCTGGGCGCGGCCACCGTCAAGGGACGGGTCTGCATCAACAGCACTTTCCCCTGGGGGTCTACGGCAAACTCGATGTCCTGGGGGTCGGCAAAATACTCCTCCAACTGCACCCCGTAGCGCCCCAACAACAGGAGCTGTTCCCGGGTCAGAGCCGGCTGCTGTCGCTTTTCCCCCGCCACGGGCAGGGCGGTCAGACCCGAGGCCGTGGGGGTTCCGGCAAACATAACCGCTTTATCGCTGAGGCGCTGCTCCAGGAGGGCTATTTCCGGCTTTTTGGTGAGCACGAACTCATCCGGGGTCACGGTGCCATCCACCACGGCCGGGCCCAATCCCCAGGCCGCGTCGATGAGCATAACCTCTTCCCGCCGTCTCAGCGGGTCCACAGTGAACATCACCCCGCTGGCCGAGGCCGGCACCATGGCCAGACACCCCACGCTCATGGCCTGCTCCCGATGCGCCAGCCGCTTCTGGCATAGATACACCAGGGCCCGGCGATTAAACTGGCTGGCTAACACCTCCAAATAGGCCGGGAAAAATTCCGGAAAGGGCACGTTCAACCTGGTGAGAAACTGACCGGCAAAGGAAAATTCCTGATCCTCATAGATGCCGCTGCTCCTGAGGGCCAGGGCAGGCTGATATCCCAGGGCTTCGGCCAGTTTCTGATAGTGCCAGGTTACTTCTTCCCGCAATTGGGTCGGTATCTCGGCCTGCCGGATGGCGTTCTTAAGCTGTTCACTCTGGGTGGCCAGTTCATCAATGTTGTCCGGGTTGAGGTTCTGCAGAAAGATCCGGATCCGTTTGACGAGGAGATTTTCCGCCATCACCATGCGACAGGCCTCGTGGGTGATGACAAAGCCCTCGGGGGTGGGCAGGTTCAAACGGTTCTTCATTTCCCCGAGATTGGCGTTTTTGCCTCCCACCTGATTCAGGTAGCGTCGGTCCACCTGGCTAAGGGGCAACACCAGGGGAGTGATCTCAGACGGCAGGGGGGCAGCGATCTCATGGGAAATCCGAGATTGCAGCGTATCGTAAATCCCATGGATGGCCTCGTAGCGATTGTCTCCCAGAATATTCAGTTCTTCAACGATAATGCCCACTTTTCGAAGGATGGCGTCGCTCCGGGAGCGGATGAACTGCATATCAAAGATAAACTCGCCCTCGGCCACGGCCTCCAACCTGGCCATGAGTTCCAGGGCGTCGTTATTGGCCTCCAGGAGCTTCTTGAAACTCTCGTACTTCCTCTTGAAAGCCTCCACGCCCTTTTCCGGGGCGGCTTTACCTCTGCGTTTAAACCAGTCGAAGATGCTCAAACCTGTTCTCTGCTCATCGGCCCCGATTTACCGCCCGCCTTTCAGTTCCTGGCGTTGATCCAGTGCCTTGTTAATGGTCATGAGAATCTGCTCCTTGCGGAAGGGCTTGGTGATGTAATCGAAAGCCCCCTGGCGCATGGCCTCCACGGCAGACTCAATGGTGCCATAAGCAGTCATAATAATGAACGGGATGGAGTCATCCTGCTGTTTGAGGAGCTTGAGGAGCTCGATCCCTTCGATCTGCGGCATCCGCAAATCACTGATTAAGACATCGGCCTGATACTCTCGGCACCACTCCAGGGCCTGCTGGGGATCGGTGGTGGTGAGGATGGTGTAATCGGTTTTCTCGGTGAGGATCAACTTCAACAGATCCAATAGGTCCGTTTCATCGTCAATAATAATAATCGTTGCCGACATGCCTGGAACTCCTGGCCCGGGTGATAATCTCGGTATAACGTCCATTATCTTATTATTAATTATGATGTTTGGCAAGGTCAGGAAATGGTTTTCGATTTGGAGATTGAGATTAGCGGTCAGTTGCAGGGTTTAGTGGTCAGTGGTCCAAGGCAAGCCTGGCGCTCCCTGCAGGTGTCCTTTTAAACCGGGCAGAGAGGGGATGATTTTTTTACCGCAGAGGCGCAGAGGACGCAGAGTATTTCCTCTGCGAACTCGGCGTCTCTGCGGTGCATGTTTTTGTCTTTTTTTATAAGGTGTCTGTTAGCGGCTCATGGTTACGGTGATGAGCATGGGAATAAAGCAGGCCTTGATGTAGCCGAAGAAGCTGATGATGATTTTTTTACCGCAGAGGCGCAGAGGACGCAGAGTATTTCCTCTGCGAACTCGGCGTCTCTGCGGTGCATGTTTTTGTCTTTTTTTATAAGGTGTCTGTTAGCGGCTCATGGTTACGGTGATG